>Ga0187850_10001373_pt1 | contig 26595 bp, 22 predicted proteins | sample June2016WEW_4_15_FD_132436 | JGI IMG/M metagenome (GOLD analysis project Ga0187850, IMG submission 132436) | Peatland microbial communities from SPRUCE experiment site at the Marcell Experimental Forest, Minnesota, USA - June2016WEW_4_150 | ecosystem: Environmental > Terrestrial > Soil >...
CGGGAGAAGAAGTGCTCCCCTACCATGCCGAGGTCCTCTAGCGTTAGGCTGGTGCTCCGCAACATCTCCGCGCGACCGGGGGCGTCCGGGACCTCGACCATCTTGCCATCCAGCTCCGACCTGCGAGACCCTGCGAACTTGTAAAGTCTGATCGGTTGTCCTACGCAGATCTGCACGACCTCGTGATCCTGGATCAGCGGCGCCCAGAACCGCTCCAGGTCAGTCTCGGTGGATCCCTGCCAGAGCCAAATGCCGGCCGCAGCCACGACCACTGCCGCGGCAACCACAGACCACCGTTTTCGCGACGGGGCCTCGGGCCGCTCGGGCGAGGCCTCCGACCGGAACTCAGGCAGGTAAGAACCAAGCGGCAGGTCGATGCGGACCTCGCCGTCGCGCTGCGGTTCCATGTAGTACTGGGCCAGCCGCTTGCGCACTTCGGCTGCGGCGGTCCGCACCACCGCATCCTCGTTGGTGTCATAGGCAGGGTCCCGCCCGAATACCTCGACCCCGATCGTCCTTTCTTTCACCCGGTCCGGATGACCTTCGATCACCGCCTCGACGACATAGGTCAGCAAGGACTGGCAGCGTTTGCTGTTCTTGAAGTGGGCGCTGCTCAGGATGCGGTCCAGTTGGGCGCGGAGCGTAACCGCATCGAGCCCCTCGGGGAGCCGGAAAACCGGCTTCAGGGGATCCGCTTTTTCGCTGTTTGGAGCCTTCCCCGCCATGCTCACCACTCCCGCTGGCCCATTCTAGCACGGTCGCGACGTAGACAACCCCCCCACGGCCTTGCCGTGCACCTTTCTCTATTCAACTCAAAACACGTAGTTTGCTGACGAAACCGGCGTCGAGCACCGTTCTCTACCTGGAAAACGCGCCGGCCTAAGACTAGACTACCTCCGATTGAGTGCAGGTGCCTCGCCGGCCAGAGCTCGGGGCCGGATAGGTTCGTAGAGCGCCGTGTGGGGGTCGCACGAGCACGTGAGGTTGGTCGCCCAGTTCGGCGCGAAGGGGTGCTTCCAGTTCCAATGCATAACGCAGAAGGCGGCCGGGAACCGATCGGCCTGGCACAGCATTTGCGCGGGTCTTGGATGGGCACAGAGGTTAGTTTGTCAAACGTGATGAATGGAGGACAACCATGCGAGTGTTCTTTTGCTGCTTGTTGGCAGCGTTCCTGGCAGTCGCCACTGCGACTGCGCAAGTGGGCGGTAGTGGAACGATTCAAGGAACGGTCACGGATCCTTCGGGAGCCGTCGTGGCCGGCGCCACGGTCACCGCGGCGAACGTGGAAACGGGGGTTCAAACCAGCCGCAAGACAACCGATGCCGGGTTCTTCGTGCTTTCTCCGCTCCAGCCCGGCGAGTATACGGTCACTGTCAAGGCGGAGGGATTTCAGACCCTCACCCAGCAGCACCTGGAAGTTGTCGCCCTGGGAACCATCGGATTGAATCCGAAGTTGCAGTTGGGAACGTCCAGCCAGTCGATCGTGGTGATAGACGCGCCACCTGTGCTGCATACCGACGATGCGACGCTCGGTTCGTCCATGGAGAACGACCTATATGCGGCGCTTCCCCTGGCCATGAACGGAGTCCCCAGGGATCCCACGCAGTTTATCGCCCTTGTGCCCGGCGTCAATAGCGCCGTCACGCAGGCTGCGGGTCCCACCTATGCCTCCTTCAACGGCGGCCAGACGTATCAAAACGAAGTCTATCTCGAAGGGCTTCCCCTGACCAGCGCCGGAACCGAGGGCGACACCCGCTATCTGGCGTTTGCAGTCTCGGTGGATGCGGTGGACCAGTTCCAGGTCGAGACCAACGGCCCCAAGGCCCAGTATGAAGGGCAGGGCGTCGAGAACTACGTTTTGAAATCGGGAACCAACGCGTTCCATGGCGCGGCCTTCGAATACTTCCGCAACACGGACCTGGACGCGCGAGGCTTCTTCCCCGTGGCCACACCCATCGAGCACCAGAACGAATACGGCGGGTTCATCGGGGGGCCCATCAAGAAGAACAAGATTTTCTTCTTTACGAACTACGATGGGTACAAGTACGCCTCAGGATTGTTGAACCCCACCCTGCAGTCGATCCCGACCACGCTCCAGCGGACGGGTAATTTCAGCGAGCTTCCGGCCACGCAGGTCATTTACGATCCGGCGAGCCAGTCTTGCGTTGGCGCAGTCTGTACGCGGACGGCGTTCTCCGGGAACATCATCCCCCCCACCCGCATCTCTCCGATCGCGCAATCGCTGCAGTCCTATCTTCCCGCTCCGACGAACTCGAACATCGTGAACAACTACCTGCCCGTCCTGCCCATCCAACTGAGCACGTGGGATACAACCGAGAAGGTGGATGCCAACCTGTCGGACCGGCATCGGCTGTTTGGGTTCTTTGCCGCGGGGCATTACGCCACCAATTTCACCGGCAGCCTCACCCAAACGGGAACGGCGGGTGTGCTGCCCGAGCCTTACACGCAAGGCCGCATCGTCTCGGAAAACGTCAAAATGGCGCAGTTGCACGATACCTTCACCATCAAACCCACGCTTTTGAATCAATTCAGCTATTCCTTCAACCGCATCTGGATTCCGCTTCAGAACCCGACCGTGTCGGGGCAGTATCCGCAGAAGGCCGGTCTCAAGGGCATGCCGCCAAACGTGACCTCTGACACTTTCCCGGACATTGCTTTCGCCGGCACCAATTCGCCCGGCGGCTGGCAGGGGACCAACGCCCACTTCTACAACGAAGCCGCCAACACCTCCACTGCGCAAGACAATATCATGTGGGTCAAGGGCCGCCACTCGATGGTCTTCGGCGCCCAGTACCAGGCCTTGCAGGACAACGAGAACTTCGCGTTGGTCGCCACCTTCAACTTCAACAGCGCCCAAACCCAGGGGTACAATTCCACCGGATCGCTCGTGACCACAACCGGCAATGCCTACGCCAGTTACCTGCTCGGCGCCGTGAATAGCAGCGGCATCAGCCAGAACGCCATCGGCGAGACCGGCGGCCGCTATAAGGATTACGCCCTCTATGTCCAGGACGACTGGAAGGTCAGCTCGCGTCTGACGCTGAACCTCGGCCTCCGCTGGGACCTCTTTGGCCCCTTCTACGAAGTGGACAACCTGATGTCCTTCTTCAACCCGACCCTGGCCAATCCGGCCGTCGGGGGCTATCCGGGCGCGCTCCAGTTTGCCGGCAACGGCACCGACAGTTGCAACTGCAAGGATCCCGTCGACACTCACTACAAGAACTTCGGCCCTCGCTTGGGAGCGGCGTACCGTATCAACGACAAGACCGTCCTGCGGGCGGGCTATGCGATCATGTACGTGCACGTGGGTGGCGTTGGCGGGCGCAACAACTCACGCCAGGGGCTCAGCCAGCTCGGTTACACCGGCACGAACAATCAAACTAGCATCAGCCAGAACAATCCGGCGTATTACTGGGATAACGGCGTTCCCGCCTTCCTCCAGCCGCCGCCGTTCATCAATCCCGGTTACGGGGCCGGTTACAACACTACGACTGCCTCGCCGCAGAACCCCGTTTACGGCGACCCGAAGCTCGGCGGCAAGCCACCGTATTACGAGAACTGGAACTTCGGGATTCAGCGCTCGCTCACCGCGAACATGACGCTGGGTGTCGCTTACACCGCCAGTATGGGCAAGTACCTGCCCGGGCCCGACAACGGCACTAGCGTGCTGCTCAATGCAACGCCGCTGCAGTATCTGGGGCTGGGGTCGCTGCTCACGGCAACGGCCAACGCCGCCAACATCGCCAAGGCGCAAGCCATTTTCCCGAACATCGCGCTGCCGTTCTCCAACTATGCGGGATCCATCGGCCAGATGCTGAGGCCCTTCCCGCAATACGGCTCCATTAGCAGCCCGTGGTTCGACGTCGGCCAGTCCAACTACCAGGGGCTCCAGGCTACCTTGAATCGCCGGTTCGCCAGCGGCTTGACCTTCAACGCAGGCTACACCTTCAGCAAGGAACTGGACAATCTGCTGGCCAGCGCCCGGGACCCCTTCGACTATGCCCTGGAAAAATCACGCGGCACCATCGACCATAGGCACGTGTTCCAGGGCACCTTTTCTTACCAATTGCCTTTCGGCCCCGGGCGCCGCCTGAACCCAGGCAACCCCGTCGCGCGGGGGTTGATCGGCAACTGGAATCTTGCCGGAGTCGTCACCTTCGCCAGTGGCGCGCCCTTGGCGCTCACCGGCTCGGCATGTAACGCCGGGGGCATTCTGGGCACCTGCATTCCCAACTACAATCCCGCGTGGACTGGCACAAACGTCCGCATCAACGGCAATTACGGGGACGGCAACGTTACCGGATCCTCGCCCACCGCGTATTTGGACCGGACCGCGTTCGTAGCCCCCGCGGCATATACCTGGGGCAACTTGCCCAGGACCGGTGTCTACGGCCTCAATGCGCCGTACACGTACTCCGTTGACCTCAGCGTGCGCCGCGAGTTCGCGATTCACGAAAAGGTCAAGCTCGCCATCCAGGGCGATGCTTTCAACGTGCTCAATGCAGTTTGCTTCGCAGCGCCTGCACTCAACCCGGACCAGGCCAGCTTCGGCACGCTGACTGCGCAGGCCAATCAGGCGCGCAGGTTGCAGCTCAACGCCCGCATTACCTTCTGATTCACGGGTTCAAGTGGGGCAGGCTTTACACCCTGCGGACCCGCTTTCTAGCGGGTCCAGCCGGCCGGAAGGCCGGCTGCGAGCAAAATTGCCCGCCCCACATCTCTGAAGGTCCGGAGTGTCCGATTCCGCGCATTCCTTTCCCAGATTCGGACAGAGGAGCCCCGCAAGGCGTGAGAAAGTCACGGGATTCTGCGGCCACTGAGTTGCATCGCAGGTATGCGGAAAGCTGGCCATCTGTATGCTCAAGCAGACTCTCAGGACATTGCGCAGGAGCGGCGGCGTCACGGTGGTGGCGGTGCTGGCGCTGGCGCTGGGAATCGGCGCGAACACGGCCGTTTTCAGCGTGGTGAACGCGGTCTTTCTGCGCCCCCTTCCCTTCGCGGAAGCGGGCCGGCTGGTGGCGATCTCAGAGACCAGCGGCAACAATCCGATTTCCGTCTCCTACCCCAACTTCCTGGATTGGCGGCGGCAGGCCTCCGCGTTCGAAGCGATCGCCGTCAGCGGGCCGTACGAAGCAACCCTGGAGAGCCGCGCGCCAGCCGAGCGCCTGCCGGTCACCTACGTGTCCGCGGATTTCTTCCCGGTTCTCCGCACCCGGCCCATGCTGGGACGCGATTTCCGCCTCGAGGACGACCGGCAAGGCGCGCCCCCGGTCGCCATTCTCTCGCACCGCATCTGGCAGACGAATTTCGGATCGGACCCGGCCATCCTCGGCGGCAGCGTCAGCCTCGACCGGCGCCAGTACACCGTCATCGGCATCCTTGCGCCCGGGTTCCGTTTCTACCGCCCTGCGCACGTGTTCGTGCCGATCAGCGATGCGGTGACGCGGCAGATTCTCATGATGCGCCAGAACCACAGCGCCCTCGACGCCATCGCGCGGCTCAAGCCGGGAACCACGCTGGAGCAGGCGCAGGCCCAGATGAACACCATTGCGAGCCGCCTCCAAAGCGCTTACCCGGATGCGAACACCGGAATCGGCGCGCGGGTGGTCAGGCTGCGGGAACGCATCTCGGGCCAGGCGCGGCAGCCTGTGATGATCCTGCTCGCGGCGGTCTCTCTGGTGCTGCTGATCGCCTGCGTGAACGTGGCCAACCTGCTGCTCGCCCGCGCCGCGGACCGCAGAAAGGAGATGGCGGTGCGAGTCGCGCTGGGCGCCTCGCGCTGGCAGGTGCTGCGGCAATTGCTGCTGGAGAGCGTCTTGCTGGCGCTGGCCGGCGGCGCGCTCGGTGTCCTGCTGTCCTCGTGGAGCTTCGCCGCACTGGCGCGGCTCGTTCCCGCCTCGATCGATGCCGGAGGTCTGGGCATCGACCTGCGCGTGCTGGGCTACACTTTGCTGGTCTCGATGTTCACCGGCGTGCTGTTCGGGCTCGCGCCGGCCTTTGACGCTTGGCGGCTGAACCTGACCGGCGCTCTGCGCGACGGCGGGCGAACGACGAGCGGCGCTTCCACCGCTCGTCTGCGCGACGCGCTGGTCGTAGCCGAGGTGGCACTGGCGCTGATTCTGCTGGTCGTTGCCGGCCTGCTGCTGCGCACGCTGAACCAGCTCATGAAGGTTCCATTGGGCTTCGAGAGCGAGCGCGTGCTGACCGCCCGCGTCAGCCTGCCCGATTCCAAGGAATACCCCTTCGAACGCAGCGCCGCGTTCCTCGAGGCCGTGGCGGCCAAAGTACAGGCGATTCCAGGCGTGCGAACGGCGGGCACCGTCAGCCACATGCCGCTGCGGGGCTTCTTCTCCTCGATGGTCTGGTTCCGGGATGACCGGCCGGTTCCGGAACGCGGCAGGCTGCCCGTGGCCGAACAGCGCGTGGCCTCGCCGGAGTACTTCGCCGCCATGGGCATACCGCTGCTGCGCGGGCGCCTGTTCACTGCGGCCGATGGCCGCGTCACCAACTTCCGCCAGGAGGAAGTGCTCGAGTGGTTCAGGAAGAACCACTTTTCAGTGGTGATCAGCGACGCGATGGCGAGACGCTTCTGGCCGGGAGAGGACCCGATCGGAAAGACCTTCCGGCCGGGCTTCCCGGAGATGGGCCTGCAACCCGTCAAGATCGTGGGCGTGGTCGGGGATGTGCGCGACTACGGGCCGGACAGCGACCCAGCGCCAACGTTCTACTCGTCGGCGTACCACTTTCCGCAGCGGGCTGCGACGCTGGTTGTGCGGACGCGGGGCAGCGATCCAGCCGCGGTGGTGTCCGCGGTGCGGCGCACCGTGGCCGCGCTGGACCCGGCCGCGACCTTGTCCGACGTGGCCACCGTGGAGAGCATCGTTTCGGACGCGGTGGGCTCGCGGCGCCTGAACATGCAGTTGCTGGGCATCTTCGCGGCCCTGGCACTGCTGCTGGCCGCGGTGGGGATCTACGGCGTGATGGCGTACACGGTGAACCGGCGTAGCCACGAAATCGGCGTAAGGATGGCGTTAGGCGCGGGGCAGTCGAATGTGGTGCGCATGGTCGTCGGCAAGGCCGTGGTGCTGGGCGGGCTAGGCGTAGTGGTCGGTTCGGTGGCCGCTCTGGGGCTGACGCGGCTCATCGCTGGCATGCTCTACGGTGTGAAACCGGCGGATCCGCTCACGTTTCTCTCGGTAGCGGCAATCCTGTTCGCCGTCACCATCGCCGCGGCCTGCGCGCCGGCATGGCGGGCCACGCGGGTCTCGCCGACCATCGCGCTGCGCAGCGAATAGGGCACGAGACTTCTCACCCGAACTGGGTTTCAATAGGGGAGAGGGCACTATGTCTCATCGGGGATACACGACTGCCGTGCTCGCACTGTTGGCCTGCGGCCTCGCAGCGCCGGCGGAGATTCCCAAGGGCGCGCACGTCCTGCTTCGCATGGTCAACTCCATCAGTACACGCACTGCCCAGGAGGGCGACTACGTGTATCTGGAAACCGCCAGCCCGATCGTTGCCGACGGGCGCATCGCGGTGCCGGCCGGCTCCTACGTCCAGGGCGTGGTGAGCCACGCGCAGCGCAGCGGCCGGGTGCGCGGTCGTGCCGAACTGGGCATCCGCCTGGAAACGCTCACGCTGCGTAGCGGACAGGTGCTGAAGTTCGCCCCGCGCCTGAGTTCGGTGGACTCCGACCAAACCGGCCAGAAAGTCGACCGGCAGGAGAACCTGATCCAGCAGGGGTCCGAGAAGGGCCGCGACGCCGCGCGTATCGCCATCTTCGCCGGCAGCGGCGCCTCGGTGGGTGGGCTTGCCGACCGAAGCTGGCGGGCCGCCGGGATCGGCGGGGGAGCGGGCGCCGCGGTCGGGCTGGCCAGCGTCCTGCTGAGTCGCGGCCGGGAAGTCAACCTGCGGCGCGGCTCCACCCTCGACGTCGCCTTCGACCGTCCGGTCCCCATCGAGTAGCGCACGCGGCAGAGGCGCGGTACGATGGGTACAAACACACGTTCAGGAGGGTGAAATGCGCAAACAAGCAGTGACTGCCGTTCTTTTTGTGCTCTGTGGCCCGATGGCTTGGCCGCAGGCTCCATCCCAGAAACCCCAACCCGGCCCGGAACATAAGAAGCTGGCCTACATGGTTGGCAAATGGGCCTCGGAAGACGAGTTGAAACCGGGCCTCTACGGTCCGGGCGGCAAGATGACCTCGACGTCAACCTGCGAGTGGTTCACCGGCGAGTTCGCAGTGATCTGCCGGTCGGACGCCAAGTCGCCGATGGGCGAAGAGAAGGCTCTGAGCATCATGAGCTACGACACCGGCCAAGGGCACTACATCTACTTCGAGACCAACACCTCCGGCGAGAATGTCGTGGCCAAGGGGACGCTCGAGGGCCGCACCTGGACCTGGACGGGCGAGTCTCGAATGGGCGGGAAGGTCTATCGAAACCGGTTCATTATGACGGAGCTGCCGCCCGATGGCACCAGCTACAAGTTCGACATGGCCGAGGGCGACGGCCCGTGGGCCGAAGTGATGAATGGCAAGCAGACGCGCGTGAAGTAAGGAAGTCAATGTCCGGCGTCGTCGACAACCTTCCCGCCGCGCCGCTGACCCTGGAGGGCGCCAGCGTCCTGCATCAGATGTTCCGCATCCGCTGGCCGGCCTGGAAAGCGCTCGCGCAGGAACAGCGGGCGGCGATCGCCGCGGAGGCGGCCCGCGCGATCGAGGCCATGGAGCGGGACGAAGACGGGCCTTCGGCCATCTACTCGCTCATCGGACACAAGGGCGACCTGCTGTTGCTGCATTTCCGCAAGTCCTTCGAAGAGCTGAACCGGGCGGAGCTGCGCCTGGCGCGGTTGCGGCTGGCGGATTTCCTGGAGCCGGCGACCTCCTACCTCTCGGTGGTCGAGCTCGGCCTGTACGACTCGAGTATCAAGCTCTACCGGACGCTGGCCCAGCGCGGCATCGAGCCGCACTCTCCGGAATGGAGCGCCGAGGTGGAATCGCTGCTGGCGATGCAGAGGAAGGCGATGCATCCGCGGCTCTATCCGAAGGTTCCGCCGCAGCGCTATCTCTGCTTCTACCCGATGGACCGCAAGCGCGGCGAGGAGAAGAATTTCTACACCGTGCCGATCGCCGAGCGCGGGCGAATGATGCGCGAGCACGGGCTGGTCGGGCGGCGCTACTCGGATCGAGTGCAGCAGATCGTCACCGGATCGATAGGTTTCGACGATTGGGAGTGGGGTGTGGACCTGTTTGCGGACGACCCGCTCGAATTCAAGAAGCTGATCTACGAGATGCGCTTCGACGAGGTCAGCGCCGTCTACGCGCTCTTCGGATCGTTTTACCTTGGCGTGCGCGTGGCGGCATCGCAACTCGGCGCCCTGCTAGATGGGAACCTGCCGTAACAGGCATGTGGCTCGTGGCCTGTGGGTCCGAACGGCCCTTCACCCGCTTCGCCCCGGGTGCGATAGCCGGTGCCCCGCCGCGGGATCTACAGGCCACAAGCCACAAGCTACAAGCCATTCCTCAATGCGGCACCTTCCCCAAGGGCGCGCGGCGCTGGAGCATCTGGTAGATGTGGTGCGCTTCGTGGTAGGCCATGTATTCGACCTGGAAGTGGACGTCATAGTGCGGGTACTCGGGGTGCGTGCCGGAGCGGCGCCAGTCGCCGGTCGACAGTGATTCCAGCAGCGTGACCAACTGCTCGCGCTCGGCGAGAAAACCCTCCAGAAGCTCGCCGGCCGTGCTCCTCAGCTTCTCCTCGAACTCCGAGTCCTGCTCGGGATAGTAGGGAACGATTGCGGGATTCGTCTGCGTCAGCAGCGCCTCGATCCGGCCCTCGAACACCTCCTGCACCCGCCACAAATGGCACAGGATTTCCTTCAGAGACCACTTGCCCGGAACGGTGCGTTCGGCGAGCGAATCCTCATCCAACCCGGACGCCAGCCTTTTGATGTCGTGGGCTTGCTCGCGCAAGCGCCAGGCCAGGCGGCTGTGAGTATCCTGTTTGTGTGTACCACTGTCCATACGAGAATTATAGAATTTCAAGGGAGGGAATATGACGCGGCTTCGGGGAAGGCTTGGCAGTGCGGCTGCCGTGATTGCGGCGGCGCTCATCGGATTCCAGCTCGGAGGGTGGAATGCGGTGGTCGCCGGCGCCGAGAAGGACCCGGCCAAGGTCCTGATCGAGACCGACCGTAAGTTCGACGAGGCGACTTCGCTAAACGGGCTCGACGCCTGGATCTCCTATTTCGCGGAGGATGGAATCTTGCTGCCTGCTGGCAGCGGGATCGTCGTCGGCAGGGAGGCGATGCGCACGTTCCTGGCGCCGCGGTTCGAAGCGCCGGGCTTCGCGCTCCGCTGGGTGCCCATCGACGCTTACGCCTCGGGCGACCTCGGGTACACCTACGGTGTTTCGAAGACCTCCCGGACGGACGAGGACGGGAAACTCGTGGCATCCTACGGCAAATACGTCACCATTTGGAAAAAGCAGCGCAGCGGCGCGTGGCGGGTGGCGCTCGACATCGGCAACGCCAGTCCGGCGCCGGAACCGAAAAAGTGAGTTGGGTGGGGCGGACTTTAGTCCGCGCGGGACTTCAGTCCCGCCACTTGGTAGAATTTCGGACATCATGCCACTTCGACGCATCGCCGTGGCGGCAATTCCGCTCTTGTGCGGGCTCGAATGCGCCCTCGCCGCGCCCCGCTGGCTGAAGCTGAGCTCCGCGAGTTTCGAGCTGTTCACGACCGCGGGCGAACGCCGGGGCTGCGATGCTATTCTCTATTTCGAGCAGGTCCGCGGCTTTTTCCTGAAAGCCACGCATGCCTCTGGCGGCTCCGCGCTGCCGGTCCGGATTGTCGCGTTCTCCTCGGACAAGGAATACAAGCCCTGCCGGGCCACCGAGACCGCGGCGGCCGGGCGGACCAGACAGGTGACGATCGTCTGCGAGCCCAAGGTGGATGGGGAGCTTGGCACGATCGGGGTCGTGAGATCGATGGAGTTCAAGTAGCCCAATGAGCTCGAACGATGCCGGCGAGCCGGTGCGCATTCCGATCACCGATGTCTTCGACCTGCACAGCGTCCCGCCCAGAGACGTGGAAGCGATCGTCGAGGCCTACCTGGAGGAAGCCCACCGCCTGGGGCTGAAAGCGCTGCGCATCATTCACGGTCGCGGCATCGGAGTGCAGAGGGAGATCGTGCGGGCGGTGCTCGCGCGCACGCCCTTCGTGGCCCGGTATGGAGACGCTCCCGCCGAGGCGGGCGGCTGGGGCGCGACGGTTGTTACGTTGCGGTAAGTTGGCAGTATGTCCGTTTTTCAGAAGACCTTCCGGATCTCGACGCGGGGCCGCTGCGACGTCGTGGACATCACCGGACAGGTGAGCCGGGTCGTCGGCGAAAGCCAGGTGAAGTAGGGGATCGTCAGCGTGTCCGGCCGCGGCTCCACCCTGGGGATCGCCACCATCGAGTACGAGCCGGGCGCCGTCTCGGACCTGGCGCGCGCGCTCGAAAAGATCGCGCCCATGAACCACGACTACGCGCACAACGCCCGGTGGGGCGACGACAACGGATACGCGCACTTGCGCAGCGCGCTCGTCGGCACAAGCCGGAGCTTCTCCGTGCGCGCGGGCGCGCTCGATCTCGGCGCCTGGCAACAGATCGTCTTCTGCGACTTCGACAGCCGTCCGCGCGACCGCGAGGTGACCGTCACCGTGGTCGGAGAGTAGGTTCCGCAACCGAGGGACTGCCTCGGCCGTCCGCAGTCGGGACGGCCCAGGGATGTCCCCGGTTGCCTGCACAGCCGGCTGCCACCGTGCTTTGCCAGGCTCCGTAGTTCTCGCGTCCCACCTGGAAAGCAAGCGCGCGCTCTGCCTGCGGGACGCCAGCGCCGGATGCCTATGCTGTACGGTACTCGACCATTCTCAAGCCGCCGTCCGGCTCCCGAAGCGCGACCGTAAGCACCCGCCCGGGCGCGCTGGCTCCCTGCAGCCAGCCCAGGATCGCGTCGCAGCGCTCTGGGCGAACCTTACCCGCTCCATACAAGTGCGTGGCCGCCTCGCCGGCGTTCATCCAAACGGTGAAATCCCTGTTTATCGCTTCCACTGCTATCTGATCGGCGGCGCTCTTGTCCACCCAAAGTGAGAACTCCACATTGGCGGCGACGCGCGCGTACCGGATCTTCTGCTCCACACGGGTCTCTTCCGTCACTCCCGCCAGATAGCGATCGAGCAGCGGAAGCCGCTCGTCGATTGGGACCGCCGTGCTCAGGCTGACGGCGGCGGGCGCCGGCTCCTTGCGCCGCAGCATGGCGCTCGCCGAACCCGCCTTGGCGGGCACACACGCCAGAATCAACGGGGCCACAAAGGGGAAAAGCAGTGTCGCAAACGCCCAGTAACTTCCCGACCGGCCCCGGTGGTTCGCGTAAACATATACCAGGCCCATCAGCGCGAGATTCCAGGGGAAGAAGGTCAACACCTCTTCGTAGAAGAACACCGTCATCAGCCCGCTCACCGAGCTTCCCGCCACCAGGTTTCCCACATTCGGCAAAAGCAGGAGCAACGGCGAGAGGATCAGAAAAATGCGTGTCGTTCTCATCGGAGTCCTGCGTCGCGATGCCGGCCGGCAACCGGGTCGATTCCGGTTCCTTGCGACGTGACCCGAATATATCACAGCCCCGGGGCGCGCAACCGGCCCTGCCCGGCGCCGCTCATCAGCGCCCCACGGCGAAGTAGCGGAATCCGGCGCGCTCCAGCACATCGCGGTCCAGGAAATTGCGCCCGTCGAGCAGCAGCGGGGTGCGCATGGATTGCGCCAGCGCGCGCCAGGCCAGATCGCGGTACTGCGGCCATTCGGTCACCAGCACCAGGGCGTCGGCCTCGACCGCCAGCGCCTCCGGCGATTCCGAGTAGCCGATGGGCAGGCTGGCGAACTCCCGGCGCGCGCCCTCCATCGCCACGGGGTCGTGCGCACGCACCTTGGCGCCGCGGTCGATGAGACGGCGCGCGATATCCATCGCCGGGGCGTCGCGAAGGTCGTCGGTGTGCGGCTTGAAGGCCAGGCCCAGCAGGCCGACGGTCCGCCCCTTGAGGATCTTCAGCTCGGCCAGCAGCTTCTCGATCACCCGCTCCCGCTGGCGGTAGTTCACCTCGCGCGCGGCCGCGACGATCGGCATCGTGAGGCTGTACTCCCGGCCGGTGGCGATGAGCGCCGCGGTGTCCTTGCCGAAACAGGAGCCGCCCCAGCCGATGCCCGCCTGAAGGAAGCGCGTGCCGATGCGCGCGTCCATGCCGATGGCTTTCGCGATCTGCGCGATGTCCGCGCCCACCTTCTCCGCCAGTTGCGCGATCTCGTTGATGAAGCTGATCTTCAGCGACAGAAAGGCGTTGGCGGCGTACTTGGTCAGTTCCGCCGAGGCCAGGTTGGTGGTAATCAGCGGCACGGCGCTGAGCGGCTCCGGGCGCGGCAGGAAAACCGGCGCCGGAAACGTCTGCTCGAGCACCGGCTTGTAGAGTGAGTAAAGGCACTCCAACGCGCGCGCGTCGTCGGAGCCGATCACCACGCGGTCGGGGTAGAGCGAATCGTGCAGCGCCGAGCCTTCGCGCAAGAACTCGGGGTTGGATGCAATCGAGAACCGGCCCTCCGGCCGCGTTCCGTGGCGCGCCTCGAAACCCTCGCGCACCAGCGACTCGACCCAGTTTCCGCTCCCGATCGGCACGGTGGACTTGTTCACCACCACCGTGTACGCCTCGCCGAGGTTCTCTCCGATGGCTATCGCGGCGGCCCGCAGATAGGAGAGGTCCGGGTTGCCATCGGGCTGCGGCGGAGTGCCGACGGCGATGAAAATGACCTCGGCGCCCGGCTCGGCTTCCTCTGGACGGCAGGTGAAGCTCAAGCGGCCATGAACCAGGTTGCCAAGCGCTTCCAGATGAGGCTCGTAAATGGGAAAGACCCCGCGGCGCAGCAGATCGATCTTGCGCTCATCGCAGTCCAGGCAGGTCACCTGGTGGCCCAGGTAGGCCAGGGTCACGCCCGTGGTGATGCCGACATAGCCCGTTCCTACAATCGCGATTTTCATGAGTCCCCCACGGTGAAGCTGCTTCTCCTGATCTTAACGGATTCGCCGGAAAAGCAGTTCATCATTGGGCAGCCGTCCAGCCCCAGTCGCCAGCCCCGAGGCCACCATCACCGATCTGTTCGAGGCCGGAGACCCCAGCAGCCCGTGGTGAAAGTCCTGCACAGACTGAAGTCCGTGCCACGGGCTCATGCAACTCATTGACTCTGCATCGTGGCACAGGCATTCAGCCTGTGCGCCAGACCTCTCTGGGACTTTCACCACAGGCTCCCAGTTCGGGTTTCCCGGTTCAGACGTACTCCTCCGATACCAAGCGTTACGCCGTCGGCTTCATGGCGGGCGTGCGCTTGCCGTTCCACCTCGGGCGCGGTCTTCGGTGCGGGGCCGGAGTTCCATGCCTCTCCCTTCGGCGGGATCGCGGCGAGCCGGCGGGATCAGGGTCCAAGAACCACGCGCTGGTCGCCTTCGCGGCGTGTGACGCGCTCACGATCGAGGTATTCCAGAAGCGGGATCGCATACTTGCGCGAGATGCCGGCCAGGTCCTTGAATTGCCCGACGCTGAGCCGCTCGCCTTTGTGGGCGGCCAGCCGGGCGCGGAGGGCGTCAATGGTGGCGCGGTGGAACACCAGGTCGTCGGCGATCCGAATGAGCCGCCCCTGGCGCAGCAACCGCTCGAGCAACGAACGGGCGCGCTCCGGCGAGACGCCCGATTTCGCCAGCACACCATTCACCGTGGGCACGGTCAGTCCCGCATCCTGGAACGCCTTCTCGATCGCCGCGGTCGCCTGCTCCTCGTCTTGTTTCAGCACCACCTTGTGCGACGCCAGCCGCACGATCTCCCCCTCGGCGACGATGCCCGGCTCCCGCTCGATCATCGCGTCCAGCAGGAACGGCGGCGCACCCGCCAGCTCGCGGCTGCGCACTTCCTGCTTCGGTATCCCGGCAAGCAGGGGATTCTGCTGGTGAAAGCCACGGAGCAGCTCGGTGATGCGGGCGAGCGCAGCCTGGAACCATTCGCGGTCGGCCAGCCAGAACTGCGGCTGCTGGAGCGCGACCAGGCGCTCGGACCGCGCCGCGCGCTCGATCTCGGCCGGCATCAGCCCCGTGCGCGCCACCAGCTCGGAAAGCCCAAGACCGTACTTCGATTCGCGTACCAACAGTGGGACCCCGATGGCCCTTAACCTCGCTGCCGCATCTTCGCCCCGGCGATAACGATGCCCGGTGATGTCGATGACCGTGCCGCCGCCAATGGTAACGACCGGCGAAAACATGCGGATGATGAAGCGGTCGCCCGGCAGCAGAAGCAGCGCCTCGCGCAGCACCAGGCGCGCATAGGCCCGCTGGCCAGGCGCGAGCGCTTCCACTCCGAACAGGCGCGCCTGCGCTTCCACCTCCGCCGTTCCGGAGTGGAAATGAACCGGGGCGTGGTTCTTGAGCGGTTTGGCGGAGGGCAGCAGCTCGAGCAGGCAGTCCACCGATCGCGTCGGCTGGAACACGCCCGGCTCCGCCAGCACCATTCCGCGCACCAACTCCGCGGGCTCCGCCCCCGCGACGTTCAGCGCCGTCCGCTGCCCCGCCAGCGCGCGCTCCACGTACCCTCCGTGCACCTGGATTCCGCGCACCCGCAGCCTCCGCCCACCCGGATGCGCTTCGACTTCCTGCTCCTTCTCGACCGATCCCGCGATCAGCGTCCCGGTCGCCACCGTCCCAAAACCGCGCATGGAAAACGCGCGGTCGATCGGCAGCCGGAAGTGCCTTGAAGCGTCCTTCACGGGAACCTGGTGCGCCAACTCGAGCAGGCGCGCGCGCAGTTCGTCGAGCCCCTCTCCGGTGACCGAGCTAACGGCCACCACCGGCGCGCCCTCCAGGAACGAACCGGCCACGAATTCCTCGACCTCCAGCCGCGCCAGGCCCAGCACCTCCTGGTCCACCAGGTCGGCCTTGGTCAGGACGATCAGCCCTTTCGGAATCCCCAGCAGCCGGCAGATGTCGAAGTGCTCGCGCGTCTGCGGCTTGACGGATTCATCGGCCGCCACCACCAGTAGCACCAGGTCGATGCCGCCCACGCCCGCCAGCATGTTCTTCACGAAGCGCTCGTGGCCGGGTACGTCGACGAAACCAATCCTCACGCTGGAGGAGAGCTCCAGGTGCGCGAAGCCCAGGTCGATCGAAATGCCGCGCCGCTTCTCCTCTTCCAGCCGGTCGGTGTCGATCCCGGTGAGCGCGCGGACCAGCGCCGTCTTGCCGTGGTCGATGTGCCCCGCGGTTCCAACGATAATGTCTCTCATGCGGCTGCCTCTCGCAACCGAGGGACTGCCTCGGCCCTCCGCCGGTAGGATAGGGCTCCAGCCCTGTCCCCGGTTGCCCTCCAGCCCGAGACTCTCATCCTACTACCGGGCGGCAATGCCGTAAAATAATGAAACCCGATGCCCGCGCTCCGCGATCCCGCCGCCATCCGCTCGATCCTCGCAGCCGACCCTGCGTGGTCTGTGTGCGCTCTGGGCGACCTGGCGCCCGGTTTCTTCGAACATTCCGAGTGGTTCCAGCCGCCCGACGGCACCCCCGCGCTCGTGCTGCTGTATCGCGGCTTCTCGACTCCGGTGCTGTTCGCCATCGGCGAACCGGCCGCCGTGGCGTCGATGCTCGACGAGATCCGCTGCGAGCCGGCCCTGTACTTGCACGTCCGGTCCGAGATCGTGCCCCTGCTCGCCACGCATTTCCGGATCGTCGAGCTCAAGGAGATGCTGCGCATGGTGCTGGACCCTCTGGGGTACCGTCCCGCGCCCACAGAGGGCGCCGCGCGGCTCGCCGCGGCCGATCTCGGCGAACTCGAGCGCCTTTTCGCCGACGGCAATGCAACCGGCGAGGCCCCCGACTTCTTCCTCCCTTCGATGCTCCGGGACGGCGTGTTCTTCGGCATCCGCGAAGCGGGCGAGTTGGTGGCCGCCGCCGGCACGCACCTGGCTGTCCCCGCGGAGGGAGTCGGCGTGGTGGGCAACGTCTATACGCGGCGCGATCGGCGCGGCCAGGGACTGGCAGCACGCACTACCAGCGCGGTGGTCGGCGAATTGCTCCGCATAAACCTCCGGACCATCGCGCTGAACGTCAGCCAAAACAATGAAGTCGCCATCCGCGTCTACGAGCGGCTGGGCTTCCTGCGCCATTGCACTTACTACGAAGGCCTTACCGCTCCAGGTACACCTCTTCCGGCTGGACGCGGTTGACGAACGCGGTGTGTACCCAGGTGCAGCGGCCGCACTCCGCCTTCCGCCCGGGCCACAGCGTTTCCATAAGCGCGGGAATCACGGTGGCGTCGTCGGGCTCGTGCTCCATCGAAATGGCCAGGCGCGACTGGAACCTCTCGACGGTTCGTTTCGCGCCCTTGAGTGCCCGGCGCTCGGCGCCCTCGATATCCATCTTGATGAAATCCACGCGCTCCAGGCGGAGTTCCTCGACCAGCTTGTCGATGGTGGTCAGCGGCACCGTGGGCCCGGGCCGGCTGCCTGGGAACTTCAGCGCGACGCTGTCCCCGCCCGATTGGGCGTCGTAGGTGCGCAGCGTCAGCGTGTCGTCCTTGTCCCAAACCCCTTTCGGGTACACGATGACGCGCCCGGCGCGAATCTCCTCGGCGAAATTGCGGTTGAGGCAATACAGGTTTTCCGGCGCCGGTTCGATGGCCACTACCAGGCGCGCGCCGGCCTCCAGCGCAACGCGCGTGTAGACCCCGACGTTGGCGCCGCAGTCCAGCACGATGTCGCCGGGCCGCACCCCGTTTCCCGCCGAGCCGTAAACCTCCGCCTCCTGCTCCCCAACCATCTCCGCGAGCGCCGGCCGGTTGCGCTCCGGAATCCAGTACTTCTTCCCCAGCACCTCGACCAACTCGAAGCCCGCCGGGCCGGATTCCACCGGCTTTATCTCCTCCGTGATCTCGCCAATGCGCTCCCCCAGGCGCTGGCTGGCGCCGATCGAGGACCAGAAGGCGCGGAGCGAGCAGCGGTGGTCGCGCTCCCAGGCCATGCGCGCATACGTGAACCCTATCCAATGAGGATTCGCGAGGCCGGCGCCCAGAACGGCGCTGGCCACCAGCCCGGCCGCAAGTAGGAGTTTCCCTTTCTTGCTCATAGTGCTGCCCTACCACCCCACCGGCTTGCCTTTGTTTTGCTCGTCCAACCACTTCTGGAGCGGTGCGAAATAGTCCCGGATGGCGCTGGCATCCATCTGACGCTGGCCGGTGAGCGCTTCGAGCGCATCGGGCCACGCGCGGCTTTGCCCCATCTCCAGCATCTTGGCGAGCCTCTGGCCGGCCTCCTTATTGCCGTAGATCGAGCAGCGGTGCAGCGGGCCGGCGCAACCGGCGGCCTGCGCCAGCGCGCGGTGGAACTGAAACTGCAATATGTCCGCCAGGAAATAGCGCGTATACGGCACGTTGGCCGGCACGTGATACTTCGCGCCCGGGTCGAAGTCCCGCTCGCTGCGTGCGACCGGCGCGTCCACGCCCTGGTACTTGCGCCGCAGTTCCCACCAGGTCGCGTTGTAACGCTCCGGCGGGATCGCGCCCGAAAACACTTTCCAGCGCCACTGGTCGATCAGCAGCCCGAACGGCAGGAACGCCACCTTGTCGAGCGCGCGCTGGAGCAGCAGGCCGATGTCCTTGGACGGATCGGTCGGCTGGTCGAGGAAGCCGAGCTGCACCAGGTACTCGGGCGTGACCGAGAGCGCGATGGTGTCGCCGATGGCCTCATGGAAACCATCGTTGGCGCTGTCGCGGAACAGGAGTGGCTGCCGGTCATAGGCGCGCTGGTAGAAGTTGTGGCCCAGCTCGTGGTGGACCGTGGCGAAGTCCTCCCCGGTGATGTCGATGCACATCTTCAGGCGCAGGTCGTCGACGAAGTCGATGTCCCAGGCGCTGGCGTGGCAGACCACCTCGCGGTCCCGCGGCTTCAGGAACAGCGAGCGCTCCCAGAAGCTCTTCGGCAGCGGCGCGAACCCCAGCGAGGTGAAAAACCCCTCGCCGTAAAGCACCATCTGCCGCCAGTCGGTCTTGCGGGACTTGAGAATTTGCGTGAGGTCGAAGCCGGGGTCGGCGTCCTTGGGAGCCACCAGCGGATAAACGTTGTCCCAGGTCTGCGCCCACATATTGCCCAGCAGGTGCGCGGGAATGGGGCCGCCCGCCGGCACAACGGCGTCGCCGTACTTCTCGCGTAGCTTGTTGCGGACGTAGGCGTGCAGCGAGACGTACAGCGGCCGGACCTGCTCCCACAGCCGGTCCACTTCCCTGGCGAAGTCGTCGGGCGGCATGTCGTACTTCGAGCGCCACATCGCGCCGTCATCGGCGAACCCCAGCTCCCGCGCCCCCTTGTTGGCGAGCTCGACGTACCGCGCGAAATCGCCCCGCATGGGCGGCGAGATGGTGTGCCAGCCGCGCCAGACGTCCAGCAGTTGCGCCGGATCGCGGCTCGTGGCCATGATGCGCGTGATCTCTTCGAGGTCCAGGCACTTCGCCTGGTCGCCGCCGGCGCAGTACTTGCCTTTGCCGTACACGCCTTCCATCCGGGCCGTGATCTCGGTCAGTTCCCGGCTCTCCTTCGGATCGGCGGGCGTGGCCAGCGTCAGCGAGAGCTTTAGCAGCTTCATCTTGCGTTCGAGCTCCGCCGGCAGCGCCAGCTTGTCGAACCGCGTGGCCTGTTTGGCGAACTCGACGGTGGCGGAAATGGCGCGCTCATTGGCGTCGGCCGCCAGCAATTCCGTGTCGCCGGTGATGAAGGTCGAACGAACCCAGTCGGCGCGCCCGCTCATCGTATTGAGCTCGAGCAGCTTGGTTTCCACCTGGTCCATGAACTTCCGCGCCTCCTGAACCGTGGGTTCGGCGCCGGCCAGCGGGTACGCCAGCGCGGCAACGAGGATGGCTGTAGGTGCGAGTCTCATATGCTCCTAGATTAGCGGAAGCGCGAACCAACCCGCGCCCCTCCGCCAGTTCCTGCTGCGCGTCGAGCCCGTGCGCAAAGACTTCACGCTCCTGAACATGGCCGAGGAGGAGCGCCCGGTGATCGCGGGCCACCTCGCGTACCTGGCGGGACTGCTCACCGAAGGCAAGCTCACCTTCGCCGGTCAGGCTGGTAGGAGGGCTGCTTGTCGGCAGAGATCGCGGCCTCCCTTGGAAGGCCCTTCCCACAGCCGGACTTCCTACGGAAACGAACAGCCTGGTCGCTTCCATCAGTGAAGAGCTGCGGGCTACCGTGTCAGGCGACCTGTGCAGAGCGCCGGAGGGACCGGGCAATGATGGCGCACCAGCGCTGTACTGGACGGTGCGATCCGGGGTGAAGCAGGAGCTTGATTTGGGAAAGGTGGGGCAGATAGACGATCTCAGTATGTCTATCGTTGCTGGAGGCATCGACCATTCGGAAGTAACGGCATTTTCCGCTGATACCCCGGCGGCACCGAATGGGCCAGCATCTTCCGGATCGTCTTCCGCGACAGGCCGAACTCCCGCGACGCGTGCCGCACACTCATTGCGTCCACCGGAACAGCCCGGCGGACCCGGGCATACACTTCCACCTTGTACACCTCCCAGGTGTCACAAAAACACACTACACCTGCATTGTTTGATTGACCGGCTCGCAGGTGGTCTGCTTTTTGACCGCCACCCGCCGCCGTTCACGCGGCGGCACGTGGTCTATTATTGCTCCGCCATTTATGGGCGTCAGCGGTAGCGCAACATTGCTACGAGCCCATCGGCATCTTTTTGATTCTGAAGGGTAATGCAATTCTGGCTGCGGACAGGTGCTCGCACGAAGGGCAGCCGGGCGCGGAGAGTCCCCCGGCTCACTCGCCGAAGAAGAGGGTTTCAGGCTGGAAGCGATCCATGTTCGGGTACCTTAGCCAGATGCAGGGACCGCAACGGACTTTCAGATCCGGCACGGATCGGGCGACCACCGTGGGGAGTTCGTCGACGTCGGCGCTGAAGTGCTCGACCGAGATCGCCATGCGCGGGCGGAAACGCCGCATCGTCTCGGCGGCGCCGGTCAGCGCCTGACGCTCGGCGCCTTCCACGTCCATCTTGATGAAGTCCACGCGATCGAGCTTGAGCTCGGCGACGAGCTTGTCGATAGTGGTCAGCGGAACCCGGATGGAGCGGCTGTCGGGCCCGTCCTTCATCACTACGCTATACCCCGCCGAACCGCTCCCCTGACCCCAGAGTTCAAGCCAGCAATCCTTATCCCAGACACCCTTCGGGTAGACCAACACCCGACCCGCCTTGATCTCGGGCGCAAAGTTCCTGCGCAGGCACTCGACGTTGTCCGGGCCGGGCTCGATGGCCACCACGACACGCGCGCCCTGGTTCAGGGCGCGGCGGGTGAACACACCGACGTTGGCGCCGCAATCGAGCACCACGTCTCCGTCCCGCACGCGGCAACTCTGGAAGCTGTACGGATCGCGCCGCTCCTCGGCGAGGACGGCGCCGAGGGCGCTCGCGTTACCGGTCGGCACCCAGTACGAGCCGTAGCGAGTCTTGACCAGATCGAATCCGGGCTCGGACTCCGCGACCTCGCTTTCCTCGGCGATGCGGTCCCCTTCCTCCAGATCCACCGCGAGCGCCGGACGGCTAGGAATTCCCGTCAGGGGACAACTCGGGTGGCGATTCCACGCCAGACGCACGAAGTCGCGGACGCGCGGAATGAAGGCCGCGCCCGTCAGGCAGAGGACCACGCCCAACAGCAAGATGACCACACGCGGTTTCGGACGAATTATCATCGCGTTCGCCCATCTTAGCAGGATTGCCCGAAAAGTCCTCGACGCTCTGGGACAGCCGCGCGAACCCCAGCGAGGTGAAGAAACCCTCGCCATAGAGTACCGTCTGCCGCCAGTCGGTCTTGCGCGACTTGAGAATCTGCGTGAGGTCGAACCCGGGGTCGGCGTCCTGGGGCGCCGCCAGCGGATAGACGTTGTCCCAGGTCTGCGCCCACATGTTGCCCAGCAGGTGCGCGGGAATCGGGCCGCGCGCCGGCACGACCGCGTCGCCGTACTTCTCCCGCAGCTTGTTGCGCACGTAGGCGTGCAGCGAGACGTACAGCGGCCGGACCTGCTCCCACAACCGGTCCACTTCCTTGGCGAAGTCGTCGGGCGCCATGTCGTACTTCGAGCGCCAGACGTCCAGCAACTGCGCCGCGTCGCGGCTCGTCGCCATGATGCGCGTGATCTCTTCGAGGTCCAGGCACTTCGCCTGGTCGCCGCCGGCGCAATACTCGCCTTTGCCGTACACGCCTTCCATACGGGCCGTGATCTCGGTCAGTTCCCGGCTCTCCTTCGAATCGGCGGGCGTGGCCAGCGTCAGCGAGAGCTTCAGCAGCTTCATCTTGCGCTCGAGCTCCGCCGGCAGCGCCAGCTTGTCGAACCGCGTGGCCTGCTTGGCGAACTCGACCGTGGCCGCGATCGCCCGCTCATTGGCCTCGGCCGCCAGCAGTTCCGTATCGCCGGTGATGTAAGTCATGCGGACCCAGTCGGCCCGCCCGAAGGTCGTATTCAGATCGAGCAGCCTGCGCTCCACCTGCTCCATGAACTTCTGTGCTTCTGGGACCGTTGGCTCGGCGCCGGCCAGCAGGTACGCCAGCGCGACGGCTAGGATGGCTGTGGGTGCGAGTCTCATATGCTCCTGGATTAGCGGAAGCCGGAACACAACCGTGCCAGCCGTCGTCTATCCAGTCATGTTTCGAACACTCCTGCTGTCTTTCTTGATGTCCCTGCCCCTGCTGGCCCAACCCGCGCCCCTCCGCCAGTTCCTGCTGCGCATCGAGCCCATGCGCAAAGACTTCTCGCTCCTGAACATGACCGAGGAGGAGCGCCCGATTATCGCAGGGCACGTCGCGTACCTGACGGGACTGCTCGGCGAAGGCAAGCTCACCTTCGCCGGTCAGGCCTTTGACCCCAAGGGACTATTCGGCATCATCGTCGTGAATGCTCCGGACATGGACAGCGCGGCCGCGATCATGAACGCCGATCCAGCCTTGAAGTCGAAGATGTTCCGCGGCGAAGTGATCCCGTTCCGGACCGTGTTCCAGCGCCCCTGCGAGTCACCCAAGAAAGAATAGTGGGAGCATCTCCCGTAACGCTCAGTTTCGATTACAATGACCCTCGCTCTGGCGTGGCCCTGGGTGCGGTTCCCGGGGCGCGCGCACATCCGCTCGCGTTTTGGTGATTACGATACCAGCATGTCCGACGAGACGGCGAACAAGCGGGATCTACAGGACCTGGAAGTCAAGTTGGACAGCAGACTGCAGGCGCTTGAGACGCGCCTCCTCGAGCAGATCGGCGCCGTGTGTTTGAACTCGAGAAACGCCTGAATCTCCCGCCGGCGGCCTGATTCGCGTCTCCAACAACCGCCGCCCCTACTCCTCTTCCCCGCCCACCTTCAGCACCGCCAGGAACGCCTCCTGCGGGATCTCCACGCGCCCCACGCGCTTCATGCGCTTCTTGCCTTCCTTCTGCTTCTCCAGCAGCTTGCGCTTGCGCGAGACGTCGCCGCCGTAGCACTTCGCCAGCACGTTCTTGCGCATCGCCGAAATGGTTTCCCGCGCGATCACCCGGTTGCCGATGGCCGCCTGCAAGGCCACCTCGAACATCTGCCGCGGAATCAGCTTGCGCAGCCGCCCGATCAGCGACTTGCCGCGATCGTAGGCGAAGTCCTGGTGCACGATGATCGAGAGCGCGTCCACCGGCTCGCCCGCCACCAGCACGTCCAGCTTCACCAAGGGCGACTCGCTGTAGCCGGCCAGGTGGTAATCCAGCGAAGCGTACCCGCGCGACACCGTTTTCAGCCGGTCGTAGAAATCCAGCACGATCTCGTTGAGCGGCAGGTCGTAGACCAGCAGCACGCGGCCCGTTCCAATGTACTCGAACTTCTTCTGCGTGCCCCGTTTCTCTTCGAGCAGCTTCAGGATCTCGCCCAGGTACTCCTCGCGCGTGATCAAGGTGGCCGCGATGATGGGCTCCTCGATCCGCTCGATCTCGGCCGGGTCGGGGAACTTGGCCGGGTTGTCGACCTCGACCAGGTCGCCCTTGCGCGTCGTCACGCGGTAGCGCACGCCCGGCGCGGTGGTGATCAGGTCGATATTGAACTCGCGCTCCAGCCGCTCCTGCACGATGTCCATGTGCAGCAGCCCCAGGAAACCGCACCGGAAGCCGAAGCCCAGCGCCGCCGAGTGCTCGGGCTCGAAGCTGAGCGCGCTGTCGTTCAGCCGCAGTTTCTCGATAGCGTCGCGCAGCACCCCGTGCTCGTGCGACTCCACCGGATACAGGCCCGCGAACACCATCGGCTTCACTTCTTCGAAGCCCGGCAGAGGCTCGGACGCCGGGTTGTCGTGATCCACCACGGTATCGCCGATCTGCGCGTCCGAGACCGTCTTGATGTTGGCGAACATGTAGCCCACCTCGCCCGCCGACAGCTCTTCGCACGGAACCGGCTTGGGCGACTGGTAGCCCAGCCCCTCCACCTCGAACACCTTGCCGTTGACCCACAGCCGGATTCTCTGCCCGATGCGCAGCCTGCCGTCCACCACCCTCAGCAGCGTGATCACGCCGCGGTAGGAATCGAACCAGGAATCGAAGATCAGCGCGCGCAGCGGCGCCTCGGGCCGCCCTTTCGGCGGCGGCACCAGGTGCACGATCGCCTCCAGCACCTCGTGGACGCCGGTGCCCTGTTTGGCGCTCACCAGGAGGGCCCCGCTCGCGTCCAGCCCGATCACCTGCTCGATCTGCTCGCGAATGCGCTCCGGCTCGGCCACCGGCAGGTCGATCTTGTTGATCACCGGAATCAGCTCGAGGTTGTGGTGCAACGCCAGGTAAGTGTTGGCCAGCGTCTGCGCCTCGACGCCCTGCGAGGCGTCCACCACCAGCAGCGCGCCCTCGCAGGCCTGCAGGCTGCGCGAGACTTCGTAGCTGAAATCCACGTGGCCCGGCGTGTCGATCAGGTTCAATTGATACAGTTCGCCGTCCTCGGCGCGGTAGTTCAGCCGGACGGCGTGGGACTTGATGGTGATGCCGCGCTCGCGCTCCAGGTCCATGGTGTCCAGAACCTGCTCCATCATCTCCCGCTGGGAGAGCGCTCCGGTCAGTTCCAGGAACCGGTCCGCCAGCGTCGATTTGCCATGGTCGATGTGGGCGATGATGGAGAAGTTACGGATGTATTGGGGGTCCATGCGGTATGATGTGTCGAGGCGGCGCTGACCGCGCGAAAGCGCTACTGGCAATTATCCCATATGCCTTACAGCAGGATCGTCTTTGAGCTTGCGGAGGACGGCATCGCCTTGCTCGCGATCCACCGGCCCGAGAAGCTCAACGCGCTCGACGCCGCCGTCATGGCGGAGCTCGACGACGCCTTTGCGCGCGTCGAGAGCGACGCTGCGATCAAGGGACTGATCCTCACCGGAGCGGGCGACAAGGCATTCGTGGCGGGCGGCGATATCCGGGAGATCGCCCGGCTGACCCCGGCCCAGGCGCGCGAATTCTCGCTGCGCGGCCAGCGCGTGTTCCGAAGGCTGGAGCGGATGGGCAAACCCTCGCTGGCCGCCATCAACGGCTACGCCCTGGGCGGAGGCCTGGAGCTGGCCCTGTGCTGCACGCTCCGCGTGGCCTCGCCCAATGCGAAGCTCGGCCTGCCGGAAGTGAAGCTCGGGTTGGTGCCGGGTTACGGCGGGACGCAGCGGCTGCCGCGGCTGGTCGGTCGCGGGCGGGCTCTCGAGATGCTGCTCTCCGGAGAGCCGGTCGGCGCCGAGGAAGCCCTCCGCATCGGCCTGGTCAATCACGTCGTGCCGCCAGCCGAGCTGCTGGATTTCAGCCGCGGCTTGTTGCGGAAGATCCTCGAGAACGCGCCCATCGCCGCGGCGCTCATCATCGAGTCGGTCGAAGTGGGTCTCGGCGGCGGGATCGAGGAAGGACTCAAGTTCGAGGCGGCCGCGTTTGCCGTCGCCGCCTCGACCGAGGACCGGAACGAGGGCACGGCCGCGTTCCTGGAGAAGCGCAAGGCCGTGTTCAAGGGAGAGTGATATGTCCAATCCTATCATCGAAGGCAATCTCAGTGCTGGGGGCTTGAAGTTCGCCATTGTCGTCAGCCGCTACAACAGCATCATCACCGAGCGCCTGCTGGCCGGGGCGCTGGACGCGCTGGCCCGCACCGGCGCTACCGGCGACGTCGAGATCGTGAAAGTCCCCGGCTCCTGGGAACTGCCGCTGGTGGCGCGCGAACTGGCGCGGCAGCACCGGCACGACGCCGTCATCTGCTTGAGCGCCGTCGTCCGCGGCGACACGCCGCACCACGAGTACATCGCCGCCGAGGTCACCAAGGGCCTGGCCCAGGCGGCGCTCGAAACCGGCGTGCCCATCACCTTCGGGGTGCTCACCTGCGACACCATCGAGCAGGCCATCGACCGCGCCGGCGCCAAGGGCGGCAACAAGGGCTTCGACGCCGCCATGTCGGCCGTCGAAATGGGCAACCTCATGCCGCAGTTGCGCCAGCCC
>Ga0187850_10001380_pt1 | contig 26516 bp, 20 predicted proteins | sample June2016WEW_4_15_FD_132436 | JGI IMG/M metagenome (GOLD analysis project Ga0187850, IMG submission 132436) | Peatland microbial communities from SPRUCE experiment site at the Marcell Experimental Forest, Minnesota, USA - June2016WEW_4_150 | ecosystem: Environmental > Terrestrial > Soil >...
CGTCGCCTGTGCTCTTGGCGCGGTATTTGTCTCTGCGGGTCTGGTGGCGATCACGCCCACGATCATGATCGCGGTATCGCTCATTCTGATGACAATCTACATTACTTTCAGAACATCAGCGGATAGGATGGCTTTGAATCAACACTCCGTCCATTAGCCATTTGCAGTACCGTGGAATTCGAGGCGAGGAGCCGGCACGAGAATGCGGAGGTATCCCGTTTCGAACGTTTTGGGGATAAATGCCAGGCGGCGCGACGCAGGTAATGTTGGATCCCGTCGTCGAAGAGAGCCTGCCTGGCAGATGCCCTCGCGCCGCCGGAACCCCAAAAGCGCATGGGGATTCCGGGCGCTCTCTGCATTGTTCGCCATCAACGATTGACCCAGCCATTGCCTCCTCCTCGCTCTTTGAGTTCGCAGTGCAGGCCCCATGCGCGCGCCCCCCTTCTAAGGCTCGGATAGGCTCCTAGGCTGTGAAATCGCTAAGAAGTTCTTTATCTCCGGACGATATAAACAAGGTCAAACCATTTAAGTGGAAGGGAGTTGCGCATGTCTATCATGCTGCATGATATTTCCGCCGATCGCGAACCGCAGACCGAACAAGGCGATCGCAAACGAGCGGACACGTTTGACCTAAGCATGTTGTTGGAAGAGTGGAGTGAAAAGCCGCACGTGGTCACGAAACTTGTTGACTGTTTCATCCGGCAAACCCGAGAGGATATCAACGCCATGGTCGCGGCATCCGGCGTCAGTGATCCGGTTCGGTTGGCAGCTGTCGCTCATAGTTTGAAGGGTGCGGCTGGCACATTGGGCGTCGAGAGCATTCGAGTGGAAGCCGCTCGATTGGAGGAACGCGCACGCAAATATCAATGGACGGATGCCCTTGAATCGGTGGAGATATTGCGGCGGCAGTTCGACCATTTCTGCAAATATGCATCCGAGCTGTCGCTGCCTCCAATTCCATAACGGAGGGTTTTGAGAGGCATTGCGTTCCTCTCGAAAAAACTTAGCGTAATCTCTTTCGCTGGTCGAGGCAAAGGAAATGAAATCCGAGAACAGCAAATCCCGTCCCGTCATCGGCGTGCTGATCATTGATGACCACCTCGTGGTGCGCACCGCCTTGAGGGCTCTACTCGAGAAGCAGCCGGGCATGGTAGTTGTAGGCGAAGCGAGCAACAAAAACGAGGCGGTTGCCCTCGCGTCCCGCGAGCAACCCGAGATCGTGGTTCTGGACCTTTGCCTGAAAGAGGAAAACGGATTGGACCTGATCCCAGAGTTGCTGGCTGCGGCGGAAGAATCAAAGATTATTATCCTGACGGGTGTGACGGACCCGGAAGAACACCAAAAAGCCATTCGGCAAGGAGCGATGGGGGTCGTCAGTAAGGAAGTTTCCGCGGACTTGTTGATCAAAGCAATCGAACGGGTTCACGCGGGGGAGTTGTGGCTGAATCGGCACATGACCGCCACGCTGGTGAAGGAATTGAGGCGGGAGCGGGCTTCAGTCCCATCTGCTCCTGAGGAAGACGCGACTACCCAGTTGACTTGCCGCGAACGGGAGATCATTGGCTTGATCGGAGAAGGGCTTAAAAACAAGCAGATCGCAGGTCGTCTGTGCATAAGTGAAGCTACCGTTCGGCACCACCTGACCTCAATACTAAGAAAGCTAGAGGTATCGGACCGGCTCGAGCTTCTCATCTTTGCTTACCGGCACAACCTGGTCACAATGGAGCGCGAGCATTCCACGGCCAGAATGGTAAATTGACCCATCATGTCGGGATCGAACTGCCTATTGCCAGCCCGTGCGAGATTTCCAGCATACCTGCCCTACATGTACGTCGTCATCTGCCTGGGAATGGGCTCAGTGGCATGGGCCATCTTTCATTTGGCGCAGATGCACGCTAACCCTCAATGGCTCATCATCGCCGCACTTGCCGTCCTCAGCAGTGCCTACAGCGTAGAAATCCCCAGCGTAAATTCCAAGATCTCGATCGGGGACACGCTGTATTTCACCAACGTAATTCTTTTCGGAGTCCCCGCGGGAATTGTCACCGCAGCGGTCGATGCTCTTGCAGGCTCCATGCGCGCTCGGGCGCGCGCGCGCCGATTTGAATATACACTCTTCAACGTCGCTGCAATGGCCTTCTCCGCCCATATCAGCGGAGCGGTTTTCTTCCTTTTGATCAGGCGTGGGCCACTGTCCCAGGCGCCTGCACCCAGCGCCCTGGAGATGATGTTACCTCTGGTGACCCTGGCCTTTGCCCACTACCTGTTCAATTCGGGGACAGTGGCAGTGATCGTCGCCCTTGAAAAGCGCCAAAGCATCCTTGCCATCTGGTACCACAGTTTCCTCTGGACATCCATAACCTACTTTGCGGGAGCGGGTGCTGCAGGGCTTATAGCACTCGCTTTCGTGAAAATGTGGCTGGTAGTATTTTTTGTTACGCTACCGGTCATCTTTGCAGTCTACCGCACGTACAGGACCTACCTGGACAAGGTGGTTGAGCTTAACAAGCTGCAACAAACGCTCGAAGAAAAGGTCGAACAGCGAACTCTTGATCTGCAAAATGCCACTGAAACGGCATACGCCCTTGCGCGGGAAGCGGAAGCGGCTAACCGCGCCAAGTCAGAGTTTCTGGCCAACATGAGCCATGAGATCCGCACCCCAATGAACGGCGTTCTGGGCATGACAGAAGTGATCCTGTCCACCCGGCTGTCTGACGAACAGAGGAGGTTTGCCAAAACGGTTCACCAATCCGCCGAGTCATTATTGCGAATCATCAATGACATCCTGGATTTTTCAAAGATCGAAGCCGGAAAGTTGAAATTGGACATGATCGATTTCGACGTCCACCAAATGGTCCGAGACCTTGTCCAGCTATTCGCAGAAGGCGCAAATCGCAAGGGGTTGAATCTTGCCTGCGCAATCGAGGAGGATGTTCCCCTGTGGGTGGAGGGGGATCCTGACCGGCTGCGCCAGATCCTCACGAACCTGATCGGCAACGCCATCAAGTTCACGGAATCAGGAGACGTTGCCCTCCGAGTGTCACAGTCCGTAGGCGAGGCGGCAGCGATGCTCCGCTTCGAGGTCAGGGATACCGGGATTGGGATTCCTGTGGAAACCCAAAAACGCATCTTCGACGTCTTCTCCCAGGCGGATGGATCAACGACCCGAAAATACGGCGGCACCGGACTGGGGCTGGCGATTGCCAAACAGCTTGTTGAAATGATGGGAGGCCGGCTCAGTGTAGACAGCAGGTTGGGCAGAGGCTCCACCTTCTGGTTTACGGCACATTTGGAAAGATCCACCGCGCAGACGACCCAGTCTCCCCCGGCCGCGGAGTCCTTAGGTTTGTTGGCAGAGGAAAGTCGCGCGCAAGCAATCCCTGCCGGCCGTGCCCGCGTGCTCCTGGCAGAAGACAATCATGTCAATCAAATGGTGGCGCTGGAGATATTATCTGAGTTGGGCGTTGATGCGGATGTGGCTGCCAACGGACGCAAAACCCTAGAGATGCTGGCCGCCAAGCCCTACGATTTGATCCTTATGGATTGTCAGATGCCCGGAATGGACGGATACGAGGCAACTCGCATGATACGAAAGATGGAGCAGCAAAACCCACCGATTGAAGGGGGCCAGCAGCCGCAAAGACCTCACATCCCGATCATTGCACTCACGGCGCACGCCCTGGCAGGAGATCGTGAAAAATGCTTGGAGGCTGGAATGGACGGCTATCTATCCAAGCCATTCAAACGGGCCCAGCTGCGAGATGTGCTGGAACGCTGGCTATCCCCGAGATTTTCGCTGACTGCCTCGGAAATAGCAGCTTTGAAGGACGCTTCTACCGGCATCGAAGCTGGCTCCTCTCCTTCGCTGTGAACAAAAACCCCCAACGACAAACGTACTTATCCCAGCGGCCAAGTGGCTGGGTGCAGTCAGAACTCGAAGAAAAAGCCACACAACCAACGCGCTCGAGGAGCTGCAGAATCGGCGATCAGCCAGCCTTCTCTAAGTGTTACTATCGTGAAGAGCGCGTGGATTCTTCATGTCGGATTAATGGAAGTTAAGCGCGCGTTGAATTGATGCGCATCGGCGGCGAATATGCCTGGCTTCCCCCTTGAATCCAAGTCCTTGCGAGAGCTGACACACGATGGCCGTTTGCTGTTCCTGACGCGCATGACGCGGCTGTTCGCCTACGGTCTGATATCGGTCGTGCTCGTATTGTATCTGGCTGCCTTGGGACTCGGCGACACGCAGATCGGCGTGCTTCTGAGTCTGACTCTGGTCGGTGACACGGTCATTTCGCTCTGGCTGACGACCCATGCTGACAGGTGGGGACGAAGGCTCATGCTGCGCGTGGGCGCCTCCTTGATGATCCTCGCCGGCGTGGTGTTTGCGGTGACCAAAAACCCGTTACTGTTGTTACTGGCTGCAACGGTGGGTGTGATCAGCCCCAGCGGCAACGAAGTGGGTCCGTTTCTGTCCATAGAGCAGGCCGCCCTGTCCCATGTCGTGCCCAGCGTCCGTCGCACGGAGGTCTTTGCATGGTATGCGCTCGCGGGGTCGCTCTCGACGGCCCTTGGGGCGCTTGCAGGCGGCGTAATAGCTCAAGGACTTCGTGCCTGGATGCCGCCGCCGGACAGTTACCGTGCGGTAGTGCTGGTCTACGCTGCGCTGGGCGGCGTCCTGATTCCGATGTTCAGCATGTTGTCTCCGTCAGTCGAAATTCCCCATGATGCTCATGGATCGCCGAAGCAAGGCAAGCGAGCACGATTTGGCTTGCAGCATTCGCAACGGATTGTATTCAGACTGTCGGCCTTGTTTGCGCTCGACGCCTTTGCCGGCGGATTCGTGATTCAGAGCATTGTGGCGTACTGGTTCCACGTGCGCTTCGCGGTGGAACCCGCCGTGCTCGGCAGCATCTTCTTCGGCGCGAATCTCTTCGCGGGCATCTCGGCGCTTGCGGCGGCGCGCGTAGCGGCCCGGTTCGGACTCATCAACACCATGGTGTTTACCCACGTTCCTTCGAATTTGCTGCTGATACTGGTGCCGTTGATGCCGAATCTCCCTCTTGCGATTACTATGTTGCTGCTGCGCTTCAGCATCTCCCAAATGGATGTGCCGACACGCCAGTCTTACACCATGGCCGTTGTGCGCCCAGAGGAGCGCGCGGCTGCCGCGGGAGTGACCGGGGTTGCGCGCACTACCGGCGCTTCCATTTCACCGATGTTTGCTCAGTGGATGCTTGGCAGTACATTGCTGTTCAATGGACCATTCATTCTTGGGGGTAGTCTGAAGATTATCTATGACTGGCTCCTCTACCGCAGTTTCCGCTCCCTGAAACCCCCTGAGGAACTGGGTAACCAGCCGGCCAAGCCCGCCTAAGGAGAACGGACTCAGGTTGACAGAGAGCCGCACATTAAATACATTTGCTGTTACCGCATGACACAGGGCAAATGGCTGCGCATTCGCAACGCTTCTGAAAACAACCTCCAATCGGTCAGCCTCGATCTGCCCAAGAACCGTCTGATCGTGGTGACTGGTGTGTCCGGCTCCGGCAAATCGTCCCTTGTCTTCGATGTGATCTATCGAGAAGCTGAGAGTCGCTACTTGGGCACTTTCTCCGCCAACGCCAGGCAATTTCTCGGCCGGATGCGGCGCCCCAATGTGGAACAAGCAGAGGGCTTGTCGCCTGCCATCGTGGTCGATCAGCGTTCGATGATCTCCAACCCTCGTTCGACGGTGGGCACGCTTTCTGAGATCTACGATTATCTGCGCCTGCTGTTTGCCCGCATTGGCCGGGTAGAGGACATGTGCCTAGACTTGCGCATCGAACGCTCTCTTTTTTCCTTCAATTCGCCGCTGGGGGCGTGCGCTGTATGCAGGGGATTGGGAGTCGAGGATCGTCTCGACCCCGACTTGCTGATTGCGGATGAGAACAGGAGCTTGCGCGATGGCTGCCTGGTCCTTACGGCCCCAAACGGTTACATCATTTACTCTCAAGTCACCCTGGAAGTTCTCGATCTGGTATGCCGCGCCGAGGGATTCACGATAGAAATTCCATGGAAGGATTTGACCGCTGCCCAGAAACGCATAGTCCTTTATGGGAGCGACGCGATTGAAATACCCTGCGGCAAGCATCCCCTTGAATCGCGCATGCGCTGGAGCGGCATTACGGTGCGGCCTCGCGAGCGCGGCCATTACCGAGGCATCCTCCCGGTAATGGAAGTCATCCTGAAGCGCAGCCGCAACAAGAACATTCTGCGTTTCGTGCGCACATCAAGATGCTCCGCCTGCAATGGCAGCAGGCTGAATCCCAACGCCCTTTCCGTGCGCGTTCACGGCCACACGATCGCAGGGCTCGCCTCTCTCCAGTTCAATGAACTGCAGGAGATGCTGCAGGCCATTGATTTCTCTCCAAGAGAATCCCCGATCGCGGCTCCCATTCTGGAGGTGATTGTCAAACGGATCGGATGGTTGCGACGCTTGGGCTTGGCCTATCTATCGCCGGACAGGGATTCCGCGAGCTTGTCCGCGGGAGAATCGCAGCGGCTGCGCCTTGCCGTGCAGGCCGGTTCCGGACTCTCGGGCGTCCTGTACATTTTTGATGAACCATCCGCAGGACTGCACGCCAGCGACACGCACCGCTTGATTGAAGTTTTGGAAATGCTTCGCGATAAGGGCAATACCGTAATTGTTGTGGAGCATGAAGAGGAGTTCATTCGTCGCGCGGACTGGCTTGTCGATATAGGGCCGGCGGCCGGCGCCGACGGCGGCCGAGTGCTTGTGAACATCCCGACCTCTGATTTGGAGAATCTGCCCGATACGGTCATCCGGCAAAGCCGTACACTCTCTTTTCTCAAAGGGCTCGAAAGAATCGAAATGCCTGCGCAAAGACGTGGAGGCAATGGGCTGCTTTCGATTCGCGGCGCCACGGAAAACAATCTGAAGAGTGTCGATGTGGACTTCAAGCTGGAGGCGCTGAACGTGGTGACCGGAGTGTCGGGCGCCGGAAAGTCGACCCTGACCGACAGCGTGCTCGGCGGTTTCTTGAGAACCCGGCGCAACCACTCCCGCGAAAAGCCGGGCAAATGCCACTCCATTTCAGGTTGGGAGGGGATTTCCAAGGTGATTTCGATCGACGCGTCTCCGATCGGGAAAACGCCGAGAAGCAATCCCGCCACCTACACGGGATTATTCGACTGCATCCGCGATTTGTATGCAGGATTGCCGGCATCTCGAGCGAGGGGTTGGAACAAAGGGACGTTTTCGTTCAACACGGCGGGCGGGCGCTGCGAATCCTGCCAGGGCGCCGGCGATCGCCAAATCGGCATGCACTTCATGGGCAATGTGGAAGTTCCTTGCGAGGAGTGCAACGGGAGGCGCTTCAACAGCGATGTGGTGGAGATCGCGATTGAGGGGAAGACGATCTCCGACGTGTTGGAAATGCAGGTTTCCGAGGCGCGGGAGTTCTTTAAAGGCACGGCGCGCGCCCTGAGATTTCTGAATACACTCGACGATCTGGGACTTGGATACTTGAAACTGGGCCAGCGCTCATCGACCTTGAGCGGCGGGGAAGCGCAGCGCATAAAGCTGGCCACGGAGCTCGCGCGGCCGCTCTCGGCGCACACCCTTTACATTTTCGATGAGCCTACGACGGGTCTGCATCACGCGGACGTCAAGAACCTGCTGCGTGCGCTGCAGGCGTTGGTGGAGCAGGGAAATACCATCATCCTGATCGAACACCATCTGGGAGTGATCGCAGCGGCCGATTGGATCGTCGATCTGGGACCGGGCAGCGGCAACGAAGGGGGCGCTCTGGTTGCCCAAGGAACTCCCGAGGACATTCTTGGATCTGCCGGATCTCTCACCGGGGAGGCATTGAGGGAACAGCTCGCTCGCCCTGCTGGCCTGCCGGCGCAACCCGCGGTCCTGCTCCCGCGGGAGGAGCACGCCGGAGAAAACTCCATTCAATTCATCGGGGTCAGCACAAATAACCTTCGCCACATAGATGTTGCGATTCCGCGCAACCAGATCACCGTAATTACAGGAGTGTCGGGCAGCGGCAAATCGTCGCTCGCGTTCGACACCATCTTTGCCGAGGGACAAAACCGTTTTCTCGAGAGCTTCTCCACATATGCCCGCGCCCAGATCGGCATTCACGGAAAGGCCCAGTTCGAACGGGTTTCCGGACTGACTCCCACCCTGGCTGTCGATCAAAGCGCGCTCACTGCGAATCCTCGATCTACCGTGGGAACCGCGACGGGTATTTATGACCTGTACCGTCTTCTTTATTCCAGGGTGGCGAAAGCTGATTCCGGGGAACCGCCCGGGTTGTCCTCTCTTTTTTCTTTCAACCATCAATCGGGTGCTTGCCGCGCTTGCAGCGGAATCGGCTACCACACCGTCTGCGATCCGGACATGCTCATCACGCATCCGGAAAGATCCCTGCTCGCGGGCGCCATGGATGGGACGAAGACCGGGCAGTTTTATGGTGATCCCTTCGGACAGTATGTCGCGACGCTGCGAGCTGTCGGCGAAAAACATGGCTGTGATTTTACGGCGCCCTGGGAGAATCTGCCGGAGCAAGGCAAATACCTGGCGCTGTATGGGTGCGGCGAGGAGGTCTACGACGTCGTTTGGAAGTACGTCAGAGGCAAGACGCGCGGAGAACATCGCTTTCGCGGCGGTTGGAGCGGGCTCGTGAACCTCGTGAATGCAGAATACCAGCGTAAACACGCGGACCAGCGTGGAGGAAGCATGCTGGCGCTCATGAGGCGCCTGCTTTGTCCTACCTGCAGGGGCGCGCGCCTGCAACCCGAGGCATTACGTTTTTGCATCGCGGGAATGAACATCTTCTGCTTGTCCCAGCTGACGATGTCCGCGGCGCTGGAACTATTCCGCGGCATCGATGCCTCGATCGACGAGCCCTCGAGGCGCAAAATTGCCGCTCCGCTGGCGGCCGAGATTATCAAGCGCCTCGAATGCCTCGAAGAGCTCGGCTTGGGTTACCTCACGATTCATCGAACCTCCAGCAGCCTTTCGGGTGGAGAAGCGCAACGAGTCAAGCTGGCCGCACAGCTGGGCAGCGGCCTGACCGGCATTACCTGCGTGCTCGACGAGCCTACAATCGGTCTCCACGCAGCGGATGTCGGCAGGTTGATGAAAACCCTGCGCCGGCTCCAGCAGGCGGACAATACGCTCGTCGTCGTGGAACACGACCCCGAAATCATCCGTGCCGCCGATTACGTGATCGACCTCGGCCCCGGCGCCGGCATGCAGGGCGGCAACATCATCGCGGCGGGGAGTCCTGAGGAGATCCAATGCAATCCGGATTCAATCACGGGCCGCTATTTGTCAGGAAACCTGGGCGCTGCCTGCGCAAAGGAAAGAATCCTGCGACCAGGATTGGAAATTCGAGGGGCATGCGCCAACAACCTGAGGCAACTCGCGGTCCAGGTGCCTGCGGGCGGACTGATCGCCGTTACGGGAGTGTCGGGAAGTGGAAAATCCAGTCTCGTGTTTGATGTCATTCTTCAAACATGGGAAAAGGGCAAAGCCTGTGGATGTTCGTCCATCACCGGATTCGAGCACTTCCGGCGCGTGGTCAGCGTGCGCCAAAAGCCGGGGTTTTCGAGCTCGCTCGGCACACCGATTACTCTGACGGGCGTGTTCGAGCGCATTCGCGGTTTATTCTCTGCGACGGAGGAGGCCCGGCGGCTCGGTCTGAAGAAGCAGCATTTTTCCTTTATCGGCAAGGAAGGGCATTGCCCTGCCTGCCGCGGTTCGGGCAGGATTACGGTCAGCCTCGATTTTTTGCCTGATGTGCACCTGGTCTGCGAACAGTGCAAAGGCAACCGTTATCGCGAGGAGGTGCTTGCCTGCCGCTATCGCGATAGGAACATAGCAGAAGTGTTGGCGATGACTGTGGGAGATGCGGCCACCTTTTTTTCGACGGAACGCGTGGTACAGGTTCAGCTTGAGATGTTGAAACAAGTGGGGCTGGACTACTTGCAGCTGGGGCAACCGCTCGACACGCTGTCAGGCGGAGAATCACAGCGGCTGGCGCTGGCCGCGGAGCTCGAACAAGGCTCGCGCGGCGACACGCTGTACCTGCTCGACGAACCATCGACCGGCTTGCATTTCCGGGACATCGAATTTCTCCTCAACCTGTTTCACCGCCTGGCTGACCAGGGCAATACTCTGCTTGTGATCGAGCACGATCCGCAAATCATTCGGAGCGCGGACTGGATCATCGACCTGGGACCCGAGGGCGGCGAAAAGGGCGGCTGCCTTGTCGCCGCCGGCAGGCTAAGCGACTTACTTCAAAAAGAAGATTCCCTGACGGGGAAGTACCTGAGGAATAAGGATCACGTCAGCTAAGCGTTCAGGAAGGCAAAGAGATAGGGCAAAAACGGGCTCAGAGGCCCGAAAGGCCGCTAGTCAATGGGCCAGTTCGTGAGTCCAGGATCCGGCTCCGCATGATAAGTCGAGCACCAAAGGCTCGGCACTTGAGATTTCATCAGTGCCGCGCCTGCAGCGTTTCATTTCTCTTCAATCCATATCTGATGCTGACTGATCTGCGCCCTGGAAGGGCGACAGACATTTCTGTCGCCCTTCCAGGGCTCTTGAATTGCTGGCATACCTTACTCCGGGCTGCGCTGCGCTTGCCCGGAGCTACTGTCTCTGACCCCTCCGGGGTGAGTCAGCTCGATGCTTTATTCAAGGGGGCTTTCCCATGTCGACCGCTATGCAGGTAATACATGACTTTGCCAGCCGTGCGGTCGAGTGTCGGAAAGACTTAATCGACCACCGCCATATGCCCGAAGGTCGTGCCGCTTCGCCTGGCGAGACAGACCTGCTTGGGCCTGTCCATAGAGACCCGATCGGATTGCCATGAGCAGGAATCTGAGCTGTCGTAGACGCCGTCGGAACGTTCCCGCAATCCCTGATTATTGACCGGCGTGCCGCGGATTCAGACGCTTGCTGCATCTCCGACACCAGGAACGTTTCGAAAACCAAAGACTTTTTTGGCAAGTTGCTTCTATGATCGATCCACTCGATCGCGCCCTATACGTAGATCCCAAACTGCGTGGCGAAACCTACTACCGGGAGCTTCAGCGCAAGAACGTGCTGCGACTGCTGCTGACCTACCTTGCTCCCCTGGTGATTCTCTCAGGCTATTTCTATTTCCAGTACCGCTCGCTGTTACAGGAAAGCTCGCAGAGCCATCTCAAGATGGCCGCGGAGAGCCATGCCACGGCGATGGATCTGTTCCTGCAGGAGAGGGTGGTAAATCTGTCAAACATTATTGAGGATCCCAAGCTCCCGATTCCGCCACCCCCGGCGGTGATGCGGGAGCTGCTGGCAAAGCTGCGACGAGCCAGTGATGTTTTCGATGACCTCGGGTTTGTTGATTCCGAGGGAAAACAAACCGCATACGAGGGGCCCTATGCGGAATTGAGGGACAGAGATTACGGCGGCGAACACTGGTTTGCCGCACTGCAAAACGGAAGCAAGAACTTCATTGTGACCGATCGCAAAGAAGGATTTCGCAGTAAATCTCATTTTACGCTGGCGGTGTGCCGGAATCTCAACGGCCAGCGCGTCATGTTGCGCGCGGTATTGGATCCGCGGCGATTATACCTGTACTTCTCCTCCGTGGCCGAAAGCAGCGATGTCGACCTGGCCGTCATCAATTCTGCAGGCCATTAGCAGCTGAGCGCTTCCCCCATCGAAAACGAAGCCCGGCTTTCGGAGATCATTCCGCCTTCGACACCCCGGTTTGCCTCCGCCACAGCGCGGCTCGAAGGGAAGAATCTGCCCTATGCCTATGCCTGGCTGCGCACCTGCGATTGGATTGTGACCGCCACGCCATCGGCCGCATCTGCAGCCAACCTTTCCAGAAACCTCCAGATCAACATTATTGCTTTCTCGGCTGCCATCATTGCCTTGATCTTTTCCGTGATCGTCGCCCGCGCCAAGAAGATTGTTCAGACCATTCGCCAGGCCGACACCACTCGAGCGCAACTGTCCGACAATCTGCTTCACGCCTCCAAGTTTGCCGCAGTCGGCGAACTGGGGGCCGGCATTGCTCATGAGATCAACAATCCGCTCGCCATCATCAACGAGGAAGTCGGTTTGATCAAAGATATGGCGGATCCCAAATTCAAGGTTGGTTTGTCTCTTCAGGATTGCATGCCGCATTTGGACAGCATTCAGGAGGCCGTTTTACGGTGCCGGGATATCACCGGCAAGATGCTGGCATTTGTAAGGAAGGGAGAAATCAGTGTGCGGCCCCTCAATCTCCACGAGGTCATCGATGAGATTGTCGACAGCTTCTACGGGCGCGGAATGGCTAGTTTCAACGTAGACATAGTCCGCAGTTATTGCCGTGACGATCTGTTCGTCCTTGCCGACAGAACTCAGCTGGGCCAGGTCTTTCTGAACATTATTAACAATGCGATCGATGCGCTCGAAGGCAAAGGTACAATCACCATCACGACGACCCTTTTGCGGAAGGATGATCGAGTCAAAATTGACGTGGAAGACACGGGCACGGGGATGACGCAGGAACAGTTGGAGAGGATTTTTCTTCCGTTCTACACCACGAAGCAGGTGGGCACAGGAACAGGCCTCGGCCTTTCCATCACCTACGCCATCATCAAGAGCATGGCCGGAGAAATATCGGTGGACAGCACGGAGGGGGCCGGCAGTACATTTACTATCATATTGCCGATTCAGCCGCGAAAAGAGGCTGCGGAGGAGGCAGCGTGGAAGAATGTGGCGTTGCCGGACTGATTCGCTCCGGGCGCTACGCAGCGATTCACGCGACGCGCGCAGTGCATTCATGATCGTGGCAGCGGGTTTCTGAAAGAATCAACGGGCTGATATTAGGGGAATTGTCATGGCGAGGGTGCTGCTGGTCGACGACGAAGCCGTGTTCCGAGGTTCGCTCGCGCAACGTCTGAGATTGCGGGGATATGATGTCGTCGAGCGAGGCGACGGGGCTGCTGCGATCAAGGCGGTAGAGGAGGATGCCGATTTCGACGTCATCATTCTCGATTACAGGATGCCGGGGATGAAGGGAGAGGAAGTGCTCCGTGAGATCAAGCACCGTCGCCGCTCGACCCCGGTGGTGATGCTGACGGCTTTCGGCACAGAAGAGACAGCGGACGCATGGGTGTGCCTGCAGAAGCCGTGTGAGTTGGACGAACTGATCCGGGGCATCGAGGGTGCGCGCCAGAGTCGTTTGACTCAGGAACCAGGAGGATAATGACCAGCCCGCAAGGTCAAAATCCTCATTGGAGATTCGAAATTCGAGATTTGAGATTATTGAATCTAAAATTTCGAATTTCGAATCTCGAATTTCAAATCAGGTTCGTTGACACCGGAGGCGTGCCACAATAGTATTATTGAGTTGCGTCACTCCCAGCCCAAGCATCAAATGGACGATCCCAGAGCAAAAACGTGAACAAGAACGATCTCGGCAAGGCGATCCATGACATCCACGGCGGCATGTCTTTTGCCGATGCACTGAAGGTCGTGGACGTGATTCTCGACACGATCAAACGACGTCTCGTTCATGGAGAGAAGGTATTGATCAGCGGGTTCGGCTCCTTCCGGGTCGTGACTCGCAAGGACAGGAAAGGCGTAAATCCCCGAACGGGGCAAGCAATCGTGATTTGCGGAAGAAGGGCCGTCATCTTCCGACCTTCCAAGTATTTAAAGACGCTGTGACGAAGATGCCGTTTGTACCGCAGAAGCTCTATTACAGAATTGGCGAAGTTTGCCGTATTGTAGGCGTGGAAGCGTACGTCCTGCGCTACTGGGAGACGGAGTTTCCCTCCCTCGCGCCACGGAAGAATAAGGCAGGGCAGAGAACCTATCGGCCCAAGGACATCGAACTCCTTCTCACGATCCGAAAGCTCCTGTACGAGGATGGGTTCACCATCGCCGGCGCTCGAAAGCAGCTGTTGCGCGGCGCCAAGGCTGAAGCTGAGCCGGAGACCGCCAGGAAGGGAACGACTCCCGCACCACCTGCGAGGCCGGCGGCTCCGGGACAACGTCTCAATCAGGTGCGTGAGGAACTTGAGAATATATTGACTTTGCTTGAGCGCGAATGATACTGTGCCCTCTGGCGGTCGGGACGTAGCGCAGCCTGGTAGCGCACACGCTTGGGGTGCGTGTGGTCGGTGGTTCAAATCCACTCGTCCCGACCATATTTTTTATCGTGACTCTAATCCTCCTTACCAACGACGACGGCATTGAAGCGGAAGGATTGCGCATCCTCGAGGAGAGCCTTGCAGGCCTTGGGGAAATCGTGGTCTTGGCTCCGGACCGCGAGCGTAGCGCCGTCAGCCACGGCCTGACGATACACTCAGAGCTGGCAGCACGGCAGATCGGGCCGAACTGCTACAGCCTCGACGGCACCCCTGCCGATTGCGTACTCTATGCGCTGAAGCGCTTGGAGCTGCATCCCGATCTTGTACTTTCGGGCATCAACAACGGCGCTAACCTCGGCGAGGACATAATGTATTCCGGGACGGTTGCTGCTGCTCGGGAGGCCTCCTGGTTCGATATTCCCTCGGTTGCGATTTCACAGGCTTACGAACCAGGAGAACCGGCCTGCTTCAAGCAAGCAGGGAAATTTGCCCGACGCCTTGTCAGAACTATCCTGGAAGAGCGGTACGGTCGCGGCGTATGTCTCAACGTCAACATTCCTCCCCAAAGAGTGCGCGGCGTGAGAATCACGCGGCAAGGTGGGGCCCGCCATTTTCGGCATTTCAATTCACTCGACCGCAAAGACGAGAATAAGGACGCAGCCGGAGAAGTGGAGGAGAGGCGGCCAAAGTCGGATATTCCATCCGACTATGATGCGGTTTATGATCATTTCATATCGGTGACGCCGTTGCAGCGTGACCAAACAGACTATGTGGTCGCGGATCTGTTGCGCAGAGAGGGCCCGCGTCTGCTTCGCCGGTTCCGGATTCCAGGATTAGGGTTGATCAGCAGAAAGTCTTAGGCTAAGATTTCGCACTGACTCAGGACGGGGCGTGGCGCAGCTTGGTAGCGCGTACGGTTCGGGACCGTAAGGTCGGAGGTTCGAATCCTCTCGCCCCGACCACCTCCTCGATCACTTCTATCGGGTCCGTCCCATGGCGAAACTGGCCCGGCGCATCGTGGTGCATGGCATGGTGCAGGGCGTCGGGTTCCGATACTTCGTGCATCGCCTCGGAAAGCGATTGGGTCTGGCCGGCGATGTGCGCAACCTGCCCGACGCGACCGTCGAGATCCTCGTGGAAGGCAATGCCGGGCCGATGGACGAATTTATAAAGGAAGTGAGGCGAGGGCCGTCGATGGCTCATGTGGATCGGCTTGAGATTCATGATATTGCGGCTGGCGGAAGGTCCCCAACTTTTACAATCGAAGGATGGTAACGTGGCAATGGAGCATTTGAAGGCGACGATTCGCGAAGTCCCCGATTGGCCCAAGAAGGGCATCCTGTTTTACGACGTGACCACGCTTCTCAAAAACGGCCAATGCTTCCATGAAGTCGTCAACGAGTTGACGGCACCCTACCAGAACAAGCAGATCGATGTGGTGGTAGGGATCGAAGCGCGCGGATTCATTCTGGCCCCGACGGTCGCTTACGGACTCAAGGCCGGATTCGTCCCGGTGCGCAAGCCCGGTAAACTACCCGCGGCGACGCACAAGGTGATGTACGACCTCGAGTACGGCACCGATACGCTCGAGATCCACCAGGACGCCATCGAGCCCGGCCAGCACGTACTGATTGTGGATGATTTGATCGCGACGGGCGGGACCGCGAAAGCGGTCGCGGAAGTGGTCGAGAAAATGGGCGGCCATATCATCGGTCTGGCATTTATGGTGGAACTCAGCGCCCTGAAAGGCCGCCAGAAGCTCACAAACTACAAGGTCACGAGCGTCATCAAGTACTGACAGACCTCGAAAACCGGCCCCAAACATCCTACCAAAAACACGCTTCAGGTCTGATGCCTGGGGTCTAAAAAAACGCCGGTGAATGCAGTTTTGAACTGCATTCACCGGCGTTCCTACACTTCACGCCTTGCTTGAATCAGGACTAGGCAGTCCTCAGGCGCTTCGGGCCGGCATCGATCACTTCCTGCGGGCAGCCGTCCTCAAACAGCTTGAAGTTTTCGATGTATCGGGAGGCCAACGCGTCGTATTTTCCCCAGTATTCCCTCTTGTTCCCCCAAGCGTTGGCAGGCTCGAGGACATCTTCCGGAACATCCGGGCAAGTCAATGGTACATCGAATCCGAACAGATTGTCCTTTCGGAATTGCACGTGATCGAGCTTACCGTCCAGCACCGCGTTGAGCATGTTGCGCGTATGGCGGATGCTGATGCGTTTGCCGACTCCAAACTTGCCGCCCACCCAACCGGTGTTAACCAGCCAGCAGCGGGCGCCGAATTTTCCCATCTTCTGGCGCAGCAGGTCCGCGTAATAGAACGGATGATGCACCATGAACGGGCCGCCGAAACAGGCGCTGAACGTGATCTCCGGCTCGATGCCCAGCCCCATTTCCGTCCCGGCGATCTTCGATGTATAGCCGCTGATGAAATGGTACATCGCCTGATTCATGTCCAGACGCGCAATCGGCGGGAGCACGCCGGACGCGTCGCAGGTAAGGAAGATAACATTCCTGGGGTGCGTGGGAGTCATCTTTTCCGGCAGCGCGTTCGGGATGAACTCGAGCGGGTAGGAAGCGCGTGTGTTTTCCGTGGTGCGGTCGTCGTCGAGATCGATCCGGCGGGTGGTCAAGTCATACACGACGTTTTCGAGAATCGTGCCGAACTTATGAGTACATCCGTAAATCTCGGGCTCGTGCTCTGCGGAAAGCCGGATCACCTTCGCGTAGCAGCCGCCTTCAAAATTGAACACGCTCTCATCGCTCCAGCCGTGTTCGTCGTCGCCGATCAGCTTGCGGCGCGGATCGGCGGATAGAGTGGTCTTGCCCGTGCCGCTCAACCCGAAAAACAAGGCGACATCCCCGCCCTTGCCGACGTTGGCGGAGCAGTGCATCGCCATCACGTTCTGCAGCGGCATCAGGAAATTCATGATCGTGAAGATCGACTTTTTGATCTCGCCGCCGTAGCTGGTGTTGGCCACGATCGCGAGCCGTTGTGCGAAATTGATGACGATGGCGGTCTCCGTGGCGGTCCCATCGACGGTCGGATCGCACTTGAAGGACGGCAGCGCGAGGACGGTAAATTCGGGGATGTGGTGCTTGTACTCCTCCTGCGTGCGCAGAGGGATGAACATGTTGCGCGCAAACAAGCTTTGCCATGCGCTCTCGGTGATGATGCGGATCGGCATCTGATACGTGGGATCCGCGCCCACGTAACAATCCTGCACGAAGAGCTCCTCACCCTGCAGGAAAGCCTGTACCCGCTGGAGCAGTCCGCTAAACTTGTCCGGAGTCATCGGACGGTTGTAGATTCCCCACCAGATCTTGTCTTCAGTTGTATCCTCACGCACGATGTACTTGTCATTCGCGGCTCGAGCCGTCCACTTGCCGGTGTTGAGGATGAGAGCGCCGCCGTTGGAAAGATGGGCTTCCCCGCGGAAAATGGCTTCTTCATAGAGGGCTTCCGTGGGCAGGTTCCAGTACACGCAGTCCAGATAGCGGAGACCGTGATTCACCAGCTTGAAGTCGCTTCCCAGGTCGCCGGCGTGCTTGGTCGCCGGCGTGTTGAATTCGAGATATTTTGTCATAGCCAATCCCTCACTAGTTTTCGCTGCCCGATGTAAAGCTCGTTGGGAGAATTCGGATCCAGCGCCCATTTGATACGCTCGATGCCTTCGGTAATATCCTTGATCGTGCCGCATGTCGACAACCGCAAATGGCCATCCAGCCCGAATTCGATGCCGGGCATTGTTGCCACGCGAACCTTGTCCAGGAGGAGGTTTGCGAGCTTGGTGGAGTTTTTCTCATAGTGCCGGAAATCCGCGAAACAGTAGAAAGTGCCGTCCGGCTTGCTCACCCTCACTCCGTCGAATGCTCTCAGGCGCTCCACCATGACATTGCGGTTGTTTTCGAGGGTCATGCGCAGGCTGTCGACACTTGACTGCAGACCGTTGAGCGCTCCTACGGTCGCGAGTTGCGTTACCGCCGACGGGCCCGATGTCTGGTGCCCCTGGATGTTGGTCATGACCGAAATCAGCTGTTTGTTGGCAACCGCCCAACCGATGCGGAAACCGGTCATGGCGTACTGCTTGGAGGCCCCGTTGACCACGATAAGCTTCGAAGTCTCTGTCTGGTTTTTTGCGTACTTATAGCAGCTGATCGGCTTCCTGCCGTCAAAGATCAGACGGTGGTAAATGTCGTCCATGATCAGATAAAGGTCGCGCTTCTCGCAGAACTCCACGATTTCTGCAATGAATTGTTCGGAGTACATGGCGCCCGTGGGATTATTGGGGCTGTTGATGATTATGGCTTTTGTGTACGACGTGACGACCTGTTCGATATCCCGAAGGGTCGGGTAAAAGGAGCCGTCCTCCGGAAGAACCGGGACCGGGACGCCGCCGCACAACTTCACCATCTCCGGATAGCTGACCCAGTAGGGAGCCGGGAAAACGACCTCCTCCTGCGGGTTGACGATGGCCTGCAAGGCAACCATGATTGCCTGTTTGGCCCCGCTGGAGGCAATGACATTCTGAGGCGTCACTCTCCGGCCATAAAAATCCTCCGTGTAACGGATGATGGCCTGCTTCAGCGCAGGGACGCCGTCGGCGGGAGTGTAGCGCACTTCGCCGGAATTGATGAGCGCTACCGCGGCTATAATGGCGTCCAGAGGAGCTTTGGATTTTGGCTCTCCCCCGCCCAGGTGAATGATCGGCTCCCCCTTCGCCTTCAAAATCGCAGCGGTTTCATTCAGCTTCAGGGTCGCCGATGCGCTAATGGATTTACCAATCAGGCTTAAGCTCATCGTTTTACCTCTTTAGGTTTGAGTTCATCATTGCTTGTCCATCATCATCGTGATTGGAATTCCGGATCTCATGCGGCCATGCGAGAAGCGCCACTCAAGGCCCGAATTGCTCACTCTAGAACGGCTGACTGGCAGCTTCCAGAGCACGAGGATTTGAGCGGGCATTATATCCAAAAACCAGCCCCCGGACACGCAATTTCCAGATTTGCAGCAGGCGGGTTGCTTTTAAGCTACAATCTGCATTTGAATGGGGATGCCGAAGCGCCCGCTTGCTGACGCGGATGACTCCGGTGATTACGGTGTGACTCGCATGATTCCTTTCGACTATCACATCCATTCCAATTATTCGGCGGACGCACATGCGTCCATGGAGGACATGTGCCGAAGTGCCGTGGCGGCAGGCGTTCCGGAGATCGGCTTTGCCGAGCATTACGATCTGCATCCGGATGAGAATCCGCGTGACTGGCTCCGCCTGGAACCCTGGTTGGCAGAGCTTGATCAGTGCCGCAAAAAGTTTTCAGGTCGGTTGCAAATCCGGACCGGAATTGAAATCGGCGAGCCTCACCTGTTTCCGGTCGAGGTGGAAGCAATGCTGGCACGGGCGCCGTTTGACTATGCGATCGGCTCATTGCATTGGGTGGGGCGAACCGCAACCTTCAATGTTGCTTTTTTTCAACGTCCCGCGGAGGAAGCGTTCCGGCTGTATTATGAGGAACTGGAGTGCATGACACGTTTGGGCGGGTTCGATGTGCTCGGACATCTGGATTTCCCGGTCCGAACCGCATTTGACGTCTATCACGGTTACGATCCCCGGTCCTATGAAACGCTGATCCGTCCTGTGCTCCAAAACTGTATCGAGCGCGGCATCGCTCTCGATGTCAATACCTCGGCAATGCGAAAGCAGGCCCGTGTCCTGCTTCCGGGACTGGAAATCCTACGATGGTACGCAGAAATGGGCGGCGAGCGCGTGACTCTTGGGTCGGATGCCCACCGGCCCGAGCACGTAGCTGCCTATCTGGATGTGGCGCTGGAAGCCATCAAGGCCGCGGGGCTGCGTTTCCTGACGCGGTTCGAAGGGCGCCTGCCTAGACTGATTCCACTGCCATAATCTGTGCTCGGCTATTCGCAGAGAATTCCGTGAATCGTGCCGCAGCGGCCGCCTGCATTTGGAGATTCTTCGAGCCTTCGAGTTTTAGAGGTTAAACAGCCCGCCTCTAAGTCTCGAAGACTCTAAGGCTCAAAGGAGCACTGGACGTCCACATAATTATGGACTGATCAGCAAGCTGCGTTGGAAGATTGAGAAGGGACTTTTTTGGCAATCCCGATTTTGTCGAGGATATCTTCCATCAGGCACCAACGGGTGAGTGCAGACTGGAACAAATTGGCTCCAACGAAAGCGGTGAACCAAAGCCAGTTGGGGTTCACCCAATGGGCAAGCGCCAGGCTGATCAACACGAAGGAGCCGGCAATCAATCGAATCCATCTCTCCATACTCATGTTCATTCTCCTTTTCCCAAGCGACGAATCCTTGGTCTCCCTATAATCCTGGCTGCGGGGTGGGCGCATGCCAATGTCTCAGTTCCCGCTGCCGCATGATGTAGAACAACACCGGGACTGTCATGCGGCTGAGGAGCAGGGAAGCTACCTCTCCCGCCATGAGTGAGATGGCCAGGCCTTGGAAGATCGGATCGAACAGGATCACGGCTGAGCCAACCACCACCGCAGCCGCGGTGAGCATCATGGGCCGGAAACGGACGGCGCCTGCGTCCACCACAGCTTTTTCCAAAGGTTCTCCCATGCTGAGCCTTAACTCGATGAAATCGACCAGGATGATCGAATTTCGCACTACGATGCCAGCGCCGGCGATAAACCCGATCATGGAGGTTGCGGTAAAAAACGCCCCCATCGCCCAGTGTCCCGGCAGAATGCCAACCAGGGAGAAGGGAATCGCGGCCATGATAACAAGAGGTGTCTTGAAACTCTGGAACCAGGCAACCACAAGGATGTAGATCAGAACCAAAACCGCGGCAAAGGCAAGCCCGAGATCTCGGAATACCTCATAGGTGATGTGCCATTCACCATCCCATTTCATTGCCAGCTTGTCGCTGTCCGCCGGCTGCTGCGCCGTGTAGGTTTCGAGCTTATAGCGTTCAGGTAGAGCCTTGGATTTCAGTTCCGCGTCGAGCTGCAAGATCGGGTAAACGGGACTTTCTTCTTTTCCGGCTACGTCCGCGGTGACATAAACCACGGGCATGAGATTCTTGTGATAGATGCTCCTCTCTCGTGTGGTCTTTTCCCATGATCCGAGCTCAGACAGAGGCACCAACCTTCCCGTCGAGGAAGCAAGGCGCAAGTTGTTGAGATCCTCGATGCGGCTGCGATCCGCGAGCGGAAGGCGCAATTCCAGGACTACGTCTTCGGCCTCACGCGGAAGATGCGCCAGCCCTGCGTCCGCTCCGCTGAGACCGAGCTGCACGGTCTGCTGGATCTCCGCCAATGAGACTCCTGCCAGGGATGCCTTCAGGCGATCCACATGAAAACGCATCTCAGGTTGAGGATCCTCGACGTACCAGTCGACATCGACAACACCGGGCGTCTTATCGAGCGTGTCGCGTATCTCACGAGCGAGTTCGATCTGACGCTCATAGCTGGGTCCGTAGACTTCCGCCACCAGAGTCTCGAGCACAGGAGGCCCAGGCGGGACTTCGGCGACCTTCATCCGCGCCCCATATTGTTGGGCCACAGGCTGCAGCAGCGCTCTGGCCCTGCGTGCAATGGCGTGGCTTTGGGCCGAGCGGTCCCCTTTGGGCGTGAGGTTCACCTGTATGTCCGCGATATTGTCCCCGCGCCGCAAGTAGTAGTGGCGAACCAATCCGTTGAAATTGAAGGGGGAGGCGGTGCCGACATACGACTCCAGATCGGTGATCTCAGGAATCTCCTTGAGCCGCGCGGCAAGATCGCGGGTGACCGCCGCGGTTTTTTGCAGGCTGGTCCCTTCGGGCATATCAATGATGACTTGGAACTCGCTCTTGTTGTCGAACGGGAGCATCTTAACGATCACAAGCTTGAAGTAGACCATGCTCATTGAAAGCAGGAGGAGGGTAACAACAAGCGCCAGGAATGCCCAACGATTCCTGCCATGTGCCAGGAGCGATCCCATGAACCTGCGGTAGAGACGGGTGGTCCAGTTTTCGCTCTCGCCTTCCTCATGATGCGAACCGTGCGCACTTCGAAAAAACTTCAGTGCCGCCCAGGGGGTAATGACGAAGGCCACCAGCAGCGAAAAGATCATGGCTGCAGAGGCGCCGATCGGAATGGGCCGCATGTACGGACCCATGAGCCCACGCACCATGGCCATGGGAAGGATGGCGGCAATCACGGTGAAGGTCGCCAGAATGGTCGGGTTGCCTACTTCGTCGACGGCCTCGACCGTGACATCCGCAAACTTCCGCTCTCGGTTCTGCGGCAGGCGCCTGTGGCGCACGATGTTCTCGATCACGACGATGGCATCGTCGACTAATATGCCGATGGAAAATATGAGCGCGAAGAGCGTGATCCGGTTCAGCGTGTATCCGTATAGCAGGAAGACGACCAGCGTCAGCGCCAGGGTAACCGGGATCGCCACCGCTACGACGGCCGCCTCGCGGAAGCCGAGAATCAGCCAGATGAGCAGGGTGACAGACAAAACCGCAATCATCATGTGGAGCAAAAGCTCGTTCGATTTTTCCGCGGCGGTCTCGCCATAATTGCGCGTGACGGTCATCTGCAGATTGGCCGGGAAGTTCCGGACACGAAACGCTTCGGCTCTTTTTAAAACTTCTTCCGATAGGATTACAGCGTTCTTCCCTTTGCGCTTTGCGAAAGAGATCGTCACCGCAGGGTTCAAGTCGCTCGATCGGGTCGAGGCAGCTGCCTGTGATCCAGACGCTGGAGGAAGGTTCTCCGCCACGGGATGGATGCCCTTGATTGCCGCGGCCGGCCCCGGGGTGAAAAGAACGTAATCTTTGGGCTCTTCCGGGCCATCCTTGATCTCGGCGATATCGCGAAGGTATACGGGGAGGTTGTTGTGGATTCCTACCACCAGAACAGCAAGATCGTCGGCTGAGCGCAGGAATCCATCCAAGTGAACTGCGATAGCTTCGTTGCCTGTGGTCAACGTGCCTGCGTCGGCCTCACGGTTTTCCATTTGCAGCATACCGCGCACCTGGGAGGCGCTGATGCCGAAAGCGGCCATCTGGACGGGGTTCAACTCCACCAGAAGCTTGCGCCGCTGGCCGCCAATGATCTGAGTGCTGGAGATGTCGGGGATCTTCTGCAGATCGTTGCGCAGTTCTGCGGCGACGCGCCGGATCTGGTAGCCATCCATCTGGTTGCTCCAGAGCGTAAGAGCCAGAAAGGGCACGTCATCAATGGAGCGCGGCTTGATCAGCGGCTGCGATGCACCTGGAGGAATGAGATCGAAGTTGGCAAGCATCTTTTGATTGAGACGGACGATGCTCTTTTCCTCATCCTCTCCAACCAGGAAACGAACGATCGCCAGGGAACCGCCCGGACTCGAGGTGCTGTAGATATACTCTACGCCCGGAATCTCCCATAGCAAACGTTCCATGGGTTTGGTGATGCGCGTCTCGACTTCTTTGGCCGACGCGCCGGGCAGCGCCACAAAAACGTCGATCATCGGAACGATGATCTGCGGTTCTTCCTCCCGTGGAAGGAGCACGACAGCCGCCGCACCCATGGCAATGGATGCAATCAGGATGAGCGGCGTGAGCTTGGAATGAATGAAGGCGTGCGCCAGCCGGCCTGCGATTTGTGGTCTGCTCATTACCGGATCTCCAGAGAAATGCCGTCGATAATCTGGTCAGTCAGTTTTAGGATGATGCGCTCTCCCGGTTCGATGCCGGCGAGCAGTTCCACTCTCTGCGGATCGTACGGGGCCGTTTTCACAAGCCGGAATCTTGCTTTTCCGGAACCGTCGACGACGAAGACGCCGACCAGTTGCCCGCTCTCACGCACCGCCTGGATGGGGACCAAGAGTGCCTGCCGGACGCCCGTCGGGATCGCCACTTTGACAAAACTTCCGGAGACAGCAGAAAAGTCAGCAGGCACATCCACCTTGAATTGCACCGTGTGGCTGCCGGCCGTCGATAGCGGGATGATTTCGGAAATCCGGCCCAGGGCCGGTTCTTTCGCCTGATCAGGGATACGAATCTTGACCTCGAGGCCCTTGCGCAGACTAGCGGCATCGCTAGTAGGTAGGCTTGCCAGAACCTGCGGTCTGGAAGTGGATTCAATGATTACAAGCGGGCCGCCTGGGAAGATTGCGCTGCCGGGATCGACGCTGCGTTCCACGATTCTGCCGGCGGAGGGCGCCTTTACCACGGTCCAGTCGACATATACATCGGCACGGCGCGATTGAGCGCCAGCCTGGGCGATTCGGGCCTCAATCTGTGGGATCCGGTCTTCGGCCGCGGCAACCATCGCTTCTTTGGCGGCGAGATCGGCGGTCGCGGAATCGCGGCGGGCCCGCATTTCATCGAGTTCCTGGGGTGAAACCGAGCGACTCTCGGCCAGCTTTTGATAGCGGGCGTAAGTTCCATTGGCCAGATCCGCGGAAGCCTTGGCTGCTGTCTGCATGCTCCGCGCCACTTCCGCCCCTTTGCGCGCTTCCGCGAGTGCAGCCTGAGCTTCCTGGATAGAGGCCTGGGCGGCATCCTTTTGACTGTCGGCGTCTCTGGCGTCGAGCGTAACCAGCACCTGCCCGGCCGTTACCGAATCACCGGCACGCACTCTTACTTCCCGGACGAATCCGTTGATCTGCGAGGAGAGCACGATGCGATCCCGCGGCTGCACGGAACCGGGAGCCTCGATCATGGCAGGGACGCTTTCATTTTGTAAAGTGATGACCTCCGCCTGGACGGATTTGGCGGGCGCCACGGACGACGCCGGCCCAGTGCAGGCCGTAAACAGAAGCATGCCGGCTAGAATCGGAAGCATTCGATAAAGGGTTCGCATTTTGGCTCACTCCATTCGATCTGGATCAAGGTGTCGGTGCTATTTCATGATGGCCGGAGAACCCGGGGCCAGGATGCCGGCCGCATTCTCCATCTGTGCATAACTCAGCCGATGCTGGTAGATCGCTTCTGCAAGGGCAGCGCGCGCTGCACTGCGCGCGGCTTCTGCTGAAAGCAGATCCGTCATCGTCGCCAGTCCCGCCTCGTACCGGTTTTGCAGGATGCACAGGCTCTCCTGACTTTGAGCCTCGGCCACTTGCATTGCCAGCACCTGCTGCTCCGCAGAGCGGACTCGGATGAGCGCCTGATGAACTTCCAGAGACATGGCCGATTCCATGGCCTGAAGCTGGCGGCGTTTCTGTTCCAGTCGCTGCCGGGATGCCGCCAGTAAGGCCGAGTCACTCCCGCCGGCATAAATGTTCCAGCGCAGGCTCAGGCCCGCCAACCAGTTGCTGCCGCCGGCTTCCTTCAAAGAGGGATTGTCCGCTTCCCACGTTGCAAAGGCGCCCAGTGTCGGATAAAGCTGGCTCTTCTTGCCGCGCTCCTCCAATTCCGCCTGGCGCACTTCGTCCTGCAGGAGCTGATAGTCAGGGCGGCGTTTGCGCAGTTCGGCTGTCAGGGCATCCTCCGAGGGCAGTTGATACGCGGCGCGCGTCAGCGGCGCAGTCTCGCCGGATGGATTGTCGAGCGGCAAGCCCATGAGGCGGTTGAGCTGCGCACGCGCCAGCTCCTCCTGCCCCTGCGCCTGAATCTGCTGCTGTCGCGCCGATGCCAGGTAAACCTGGCCGCGCAACAGATCGGCCTCGACCGCCAGGCCGCTGTCCACGCGGGACTGCGCCTGCTTGACCATCGCCTCGGCTGATGCCGTTGCGGTCTTGGCCGCCTCCTGGCCTTCGCGGGCGAGCGATATTGCATAATAGGACTCGATGACCGCAAGGAGCGTTTGCCTGACGTGATCGTCATGCCCCAGATCCGTCATTTCGACCCCCAGGCGCGCGGCTTCCACACGTTGCCGGGTGCGGCCGAAGTCCCAGATGTTTTGCTGGGCGGTGATCCGCGTCTGCAGGTTGGCCAACGGATCGGGCGTGTTCAACGAAGAGAGAGCGAAGTCAGCGGCGGTGAAATTCCTCTGTGTCAGAAGCGTGCCGAATACATAGACGGGATTGTTGCCGCCCAGCACGGACTGTTCGACGTCGAGCCGGGGGCGATATCCTGCCTTGCTTGCGGCCTGCTCGGCGCCTGCCGCGGCGCGGGCCGGCGCATCGATTGCCAGGTCGGGATTGCTCTCGAGCGCCTTGCGCACAGCCTGCTCCAGCGAAAGCTTTTCCTGAGCAGAAGCCCATGGGATCGACAGAAGGACAGCGAACAGAGCCGGGATCAGGTTCTTGACAGAGAGCAAATTTTTCATAGTTTCATCCGGCGAGAGACGTTTAGGTGCATCGTGTTTACCGGCTCCGCGAAGAACCGATGGCGGAAGCGAGCTTCTCCCCCTGTTTCAGTCTTTTGTACAGGAGCGACCGCATGATGACGCAGGC
>Ga0187850_10001392_pt1 | contig 26391 bp, 19 predicted proteins | sample June2016WEW_4_15_FD_132436 | JGI IMG/M metagenome (GOLD analysis project Ga0187850, IMG submission 132436) | Peatland microbial communities from SPRUCE experiment site at the Marcell Experimental Forest, Minnesota, USA - June2016WEW_4_150 | ecosystem: Environmental > Terrestrial > Soil >...
AAGGTTGAAAGTTTCCTCGGTCAACCAGATGACGCTTGCCCCGATATTGTAGGATGTGAGCGTATGTTTGATCGTACCTGACGAGCCACTCTGGTCCTGCATATTAGGGAGATAGGTAAGTCCGGCATTCACGTGAGTCACGAATGACCTCGTGAGGCGTTTGCTCGATGCGATATTGATCTGTAGTCCGGTCGTCCTAGCCCCAAGCCCCAACTTCACACTCCCCGTCGGAAGGATTATCGACAGGCGAGGAGCGACATTTGCCCATCCGCCATTGTCAACCAATTGGTACCGATAGTTGATGAGAAGGTCGCCGACTCCACCAGGGTGAGAAGAACTATACAGGCTGATCGGAGCGGTATAACTCAGTTGATGATCCCTGCCACCCAAAGGCCACTCTTGTGTAAAGGTGTAGAGAAGGTCTTTCTCGTGCGTGAAGGAGTACTGCAGATTCGAGATGTGTTGCACGACTCCTTTTTCCTGGTTGTACGCCTCTTCGATGAAGAAGGAATTATCTTCAATCGCTTCCGACGACTCTTCTTTCGCTGGACGTGACTCTTGTGAGAACAAAGAGACTCTCAAGCTTGTAATGCAGACAAGCATGATCAACGCCCATGTTCTCATGCTCCTGCCATCTTCAGAACAGGCTACGCGAGTTTCGTTCTGCGTCATGGGTATCAGACATATCTGACAGGCGAACCCTTGAGCTCAGAGCGATTTCGTTTGCGTCTTCCGAAGGCTCGACACCGGACAACCTGCATTGTGCATGCAGGCGCTGCATCCGACGTCAATGACAGGGACATCGCTCAGACAGCGAGGACATCGCTCAAGGAATGGATTGTCGACAATGTACTGACATTTCGGACAAATTCGAACCTCGCTGCGGAGCCGCTCCTGGAGAGTAATCATATCAGTATCTGTGATAACACGCCGCCGACGAAAAATGCCACGACCCACGTTCCCGTCCAAACCAACAACGCTTCTTTCCATCCCCGTTCCTTGAGCATGACCATCAACGAGGCGATGCAAGGTGTAAAGAGAGTGATCGTTACGAGTGCCACGACAACCTGGTGCGGCTTCAGTGCAAGAACATAGAGCCCCGCGGCCCCGAAGTCTCTTCTAACCATCCCCATCACAAATGCTGTCGCCGCCTCGCGTGGGAGCTGCAGCCAGCCGGTTGTCAAAGGAGCAAGCAGGTTTTGCCACACTGTGAGAAGGCCTGTGACCTGGAGAATGCCGACAGCGAGCGCTCCGAGGAAGAACCACGGTGTCGCTTCCTTCATGAAGAAGTACGACCGGTATGCAGTCTTCCGCGCCACATTGTCCAGGCGGGGAAGTCGCATAGGGGGCAGGTCAATCAAAAGCGGTGTCGCGGCGCCGGGTAAAATGCGGTCGAGGATGGTGCCGACGGCCACGAAAATGACGAAGATTGTTACCGAATAAATCAGGATAGCATCGAAGCCTGCCCCGGCGAGCAATGCGGCCACCACGGCAAGCTGCGCCGAACAGGGAATGGCAAATTGCAGAATTGCGGCGGCGATGGTTTTCTCGCGTTCACTTCCGAGGAGGCGTGTGGTAATCGTTGCCATTGTGACGCAGCCGAAACCGAGGATGAGAGGAATGACGGCAGCGCCGTTAAGGCCGAGCGCGTTCAGACTTCTGTCGACCAGCGTCGCAAGGCGCGGGAGATACCCGCTATCCTCGAGAAGCGCGAGCGAAAAATAGAACGCAATGACGAGCGGCAGCAGCAAGAAAACGAGATATGTGACGGTCATCGTCACAACGCCGAACTCGCCGACGAGGATCGTTCCGACCCAGGAATCGGGCGAGATGAATTTTGTAACGATGCCACCAATCCATGGTTCCCACAGCCCTTTGCCGATTGTCCTCTCAGTGAAGTTGACGAGGTCCTGCGCAACAAGTTTGCCGACGAATAAATAAATGAGATACAGGGCACCGAGGAGTATCGGAATTCCCGTCCACGCATTCACGGCCCAACGGCCAAAAAGCGTTGCAAGCCGGGTTCTCGGGTTGCTCTCCGAAAGGACGGCGCTGATAACGATGTTCACGCGATTGCGCCGTTCGATGTACAGGGATTCACGCTCGCGGCCAAGTGCAACACCGTGACGCTGAGCCGTCGCCTCGTCCCCCTCAAGAACGAGAAGCGCCTCGGCCTCCGAGCCGGTAACGTTCAACATCGCGTGGAGTTTGTGATGAAGCGAGAGATCCTGCTCGCCTCTGCGCGCCTGCTCGAGAGCCACATCGATCTGATCAAAACCTGAGCGAGTGGTTGCCGTGGTCTGGAAGACAGGTACGCCGAGATAGTTTGACAAGAGCTTCGTGTCGATCCTCAGGCCGAGCTTCTTCACCTCATCCATGAAATTAAGAATGACGGCGACCTTCTTTCCCATATCGATCAACTGCTGCGTGAGAAACAGATCCCGCTCGAGGTGAACAGCATCGACAATGTTGAGCACCAGATCAGCGCGGAGCACGAGGTCGCGGGTGACCGCTTCTTCAGCCGTGAATGAAGAGATTCCGTACACGCCGGGAGTATCGTACACCTCGTACGATTTATAGCGCCCTTTTGTCAGCTCGACAGTTGTGCCGGGATAGTTCGAGACATCGACGTACAGGCCTGAGAGGTAATTGAAAACGAGGGACTTGCCAACGTTTGGATTGCCGACGAGCGCCACGCTCAAACCGGGTACTTCAGCCTCGGCGATGTCAATGCCGGCGTGACGATGCTTCTCGATGTGTTCCGGGGACGCCGAGTGAGAGGCGCCTGTGACTGAGTGATTGTGCATAGATGCGAGCTACGTTTTCGATGGATGCTCCGAGGTAGCGTATGCCACGACAATGGACCGGGCAAGTGCCACCCCAATAGCGATTTCCTGCCGATGCTTCTGGATCACAATGGTGCCGCCAGGCAGCCGCTCGAGACATCGGATGAATTCCCCTTTGACCACGCCGAGGCGGATCAACTGTTCCTTGGCGCGCCCTTCAGGGATATCAATAATGATAAGTCGACTCCCCTTCGTAACCTGGTGGAGCGGAACAGGAGTCGTTTTCATATTTGAGACCGAATTCTCGAAAATGAACTAAAAATCGTCAATTCGTATATAGGACTAAAATAGTCCTATTAACGTGGTTTGTCAAGAACTGAATTGGAAATATAAGGAAAAAAACGCAATCTTAGTAATAATTACTGCTTTATTTGAGAGATTCTGACACTGGAAATCTGCTGGCCTGTTGATTGCTAGCATGTTGCGTCAAGTCAATCAAATCTACCAGATCGGAACGATTATGATAAGCCTCCTTGGAAAAGTTGTGCTCGTCACCGGAGGGTCTCGAGGCATCGGCGCAGCGGTTGCGATGATGATGGCGAGAGCAGGAGCGACGGTCGCTCTTACGTACAGCAAGAGGAAGCGAGATGCTGAGCGAACCGCCTACCGTGTAGCACGATGCGGCAGTGAATGCCTCATCATCAAAGCAAACGTTGCGCAATCAGAAGAAGTTCGCGGGGTTGTCAAAACCGTCATTGATCACTTTGGGAAAATCGATATCCTTGTGAACAACGCGGGGATATGGAAGCGCGGTGCAATTGGAGCGATGACTGAGCGTCAGTGGAATGAAACGATCGATGTCAATCTCAAAGGGACATTTCTTTTCTGCAATGCCGTAGTCCCTTTCATGAAGAAGCAGAAGTCCGGCAAGATCATCAACATCGCGAGCACAGCCGGACAGCGGGGCGAACCGTACTATTCGCACTATGCTGCTTCCAAGGGGGGCATAATCGCATTCACGAAGGCGATCGCAGCCGAGCTTGCACCGGCAGGCATCATTGCAAACTGTGTATCGCCCGGCTGGGTGTTCACTGATATGACCTCCGGCATTCTTGGCGATCGCCGGAAGATCGGTCCAATAAACAAGCTCATACCTCGTGGCCGTGTAGCGCGGCCTGAGGAAATCGCGGGGCCAGTAGTGTTTCTTGCATCGGATCTTGCGGACCATATCGTCGGCGCGGTCATCAACGTCAATGGCGGAGGCGTGCTCTTCGGGTGACGCGATCTTTGATTTTTGGACGAAAATCGCTATATTTGTTTCGTCCTTTCCCGCCGTAACTCCAAGCTCAAGAATAAGGAAATCTTCCGAAATCGTAGTACTCCAGACCATAGGCTCAGCAGAAACTCCTGCGATCTCGACCATATCTTACGCAAGACTAAAAACGAAATCAAAGAAATCCATTAATCATCATTACGCTTAAAGAGAGAAAGGGACACCCCCCATGAACCGTTATCAAGAACTTCTTGATCTGATCCAAACGTTTCAAAAGGATTTTGAGAAGTTTTACGTAAAGGGAAACAAGTCGGCCGGCACGCGCGTGCGTAAGCACATGGCATCCTTGAAACGTAAAGCTCAGGAAGTGCGAAACGAAGTACAGGAAATCAAGCAGAAGATGGCAGGAGAAGAAGGGGAGAATCCCCAGGCATAACGTCACCGGTCGCCCCAAAGACCGAAAAACGTAGCATAGGCCGGGTGGATGACTGAACAAGTCTCTGCCCGGCAATCTGCCGTCACCTTTCCTCATCCCCGCATCTGCCTCCAGTTCCGCACGTCGGCGCCGCATGATGTGTTTGTGCATCCAAAGTCCCAGAGGTTGAATCCTCTTCATACACCATCGCTTCTGAAGTCTATGAAAAATACACTTGTTCTCCTCCTTCTTGTAGTATGTTCGTCTGTCATCGCCGCGGGTCAAGTTTCCACTTCCCAAATCACCGCTGCGCGAATCGTACCGACCCCCCAGCAAAGTACAGCAACAGGCGAATCATTCAAGCTGACATCGCAGACGCGGATCATTCTCGGTGAACGATCAAATGCAGCTGATCGCTTCGCCGCTCAGCAGCTAAATGCCTGGCTCCTGGAGCAGCGAAAGCCCCTTCTGCGAATCACAGACGAGGGCTCCGTCCGAAAGATCACAAGGAACATTATCTATCTCGGATCTCCGCTGGATACCTTCGGGAAACGATGGCTGAAAGCAAGAAACCTGACTCTCAGTCGCGAACTGAAGGAGGAAGGATATGTGCTTGAGTCAAATCGGGATGAAGTTGTCATTCTCGGGGAGTCTGACCGCGGGCGATTCTATGGAATGATGACACTGCTTCAGCTTCTCGTGCAGCAGAAGAAGAGCGTCCTGGTTCCGGGGATCGCGATTCGTGACTGGCCGCAGCAAAAGATACGCGGTATCACCGACGATGTGAGCCGGGGACAAATCTCCACGGTGGACAACTTCAAGAAGATCATCCGGTTCCTGGCGCACCACAAACTCAATGTGTATTCTCCGTACATCGAGGACATTTTCGTCTTCAAAAGCCACCCGGAAATTGGAAAGGGAAGAGGAGATTTCACCGCAGCGGAAGTGAAGGAACTCGACGCATACGCCAGGCAATTCCACGTGGAGCTCATACCGATCTTTGAAACCCTTGGACATTGGGAGAACATTCTTTCGCTTCCCCAATACATACAGTACGCCGAGTTTCCTGGCGCACACACCGTGAATGTGTCAGATGAAGCCGTGTACAAAATGTTAGATGAAATGATCGGAGAGTTGAGCGCAGCATTCAGTTCTCCGTACATCAATATGGCGGCGGATGAATCATGGGATGTCGGGCTTGGGGCAAACAAGGCGAGAGTTGCAGCGAGCGATCTCGCCACCGTGCACTCGGAGCACTACAAGAGGATCTTCGACATCATTCGGAAGTACAACAAGAAGCCAATGATGTACGGAGATGTCATCCTGAACAATCCGACGATCCTTGACAAGATCCCGAAGGATGTCGTGATCGTTGATTGGCACTACGGTGCCCTCGAGCAGTATCCAAGTCCTTTGGTATTCAAGACCGCCGGTGTTCCGTATATCGTGTCCCCCGCGGTATGGAATTTCACAGGTCCATTTCCGAACTACATCAACACGATCATCAATGTGCAGAATTTGAACCGGGAAGGATTTCGCAATGGCTCGCTCGGGTTGCTCACCTCGAACTGGAACGACTATGGGGGAGAAGCGTTGCGCGAGCTCAACTATTACGGGTATGCATGGACGGCGGAGTGTGCCTGGCGCCCGCTCGAGGCATCCATCGTTCAATTTGACTCGACATTCTTCCGGCAATTCTTCGGCGATGAACGCTCCGCGCGTGCGGGCCAATCGGCATACGCATGGCTGTCGAATCCTCTGAATCAAATAAACTGGAATGAGCTCTGGCGCCATCCCATGCTTCCCGTGCGGCAAACGAACATTCCAACGATGTGGCGGGAACAAAGTCTGACAACCACCATGCCGCTTGTTCTGGAGACGCTTTCCGACCTGAACACAAACCTCAAGGAAAACCAGGAGCAGGTCCGCCTTCTCTCGTTTGTCGCGCGGCTGAGCAACTGGTATGCGCAAAAGCTTGATGCGGCAGATAACCTGAAGAGAGCGACTCAGGACACAACTGCCGCTGTGATAAAACAATCCTTGGTCCGGGCCGCGTTGAAGCAAGCACGTTCTGTTGTGAGCGAACTCGGTAATTTGAGAGAAGAATTCAAGTCGCTTTGGCTTGAGACCAACCGGAGTGTGAACCTGAATCTTCTGATGATGCGCTATGATCGTCAGATACAGTACTGGGAGGAATCGATTCGTGCGGTGGAGCGATGGGGAAGAGTGCAGGATCCTCTCATCGAAAGCCAGTGGTTGTATCATCCGCAGGCCAATCCGGGTCGGCGCGACTCGAGCTTTTCTCAGGTACCGCGGGCATGCTTCCGAAAAGTGTTCACGTTGAGTCAGCCGGTGTCTGGCGCCAGGCTGCAACTCATTGGAGATACGCACGCGCGGCTGTGGGTGAACGGAATCGAGGTGGGAGAAGTGTTTGCCCGCCGGTCACTGTCGCTGTCGGTGGAGCAGCTGAGGATCAAGATGTGGGACGTGACGTCACTGCTGAAGCCGGGCGACAACGTCCTTGCCGTTGAAGTTGCCAACTACAACGCGTTTGCCTCGGCTGGTTTCAATTTGTATGGGGAGTTGAAGAGCGGCTCCGAGATAACAAAAATCCTCAGCGATTCGACATGGAAAGTTTCTCCCCAAGCTCCGGAGGAGTGGAGATCGGCGAGGTTTGATGATCGCGGCTGGCTGAGTGCTGTGCCGAAGGCGTATCCATTCCAGGTCATTCAACCGGACTTCGATACGGGAAGACTCTCCTGGATCGAACGCTAAAAGAGATGGAATTGCGGCTGGTCCACCTTGATGGCGTTTTCTCGCGTGAGGGACCGGAAGCAATGGAAAAAGAGTTTTGTTTCCACTATATTACTTGTTGTAATGAGTGACGTACCGGGTCGGGATTAGATCACGAGGAGGATTTGGGGGATTATGAAAAAGTACGTGGTATTCGGTTTGATCGCAGGGGTGATGATTTCCGTTTTGGCGGTCTACTTCAGAAAAAAGAAACTTGCCGGAACTGAATTCTATGGTTTCTTCGATTCATCGACGGTCGCCGACGAATTGTTCGGGGATGCTTTTGAAGAGCTTCCAGACAAGCCGTAGAAGAAGATACTCACGGGCGATCGCCTGAATGTATGACGTTTACCTGACATCCACTTTCTTCCATCCAGCTCGCTACGCACTTCCTTCGTAGGGACAATGTTGAGGCGCGATGAGGCTGCGTTTGCATTTGTCTCTTCACGTGCCATGTCCGATGTGTTTTCCGCCACACATTGAAATCGAGTGGCTCACTAGATTCTGGTCGACACTTCAGCGATTTGCTTCACGCTCAGCCATCGACAGAAGATTACCACTGTCTATTCTATGAGTTCTCCAACGACCGGATCAACAGAACCATTGCTCTTCGCTCTCCCGTCTCAGGCGGTACGCGGCGAGCGCGACAAGCTTCAGTCTGCCCGCAGCGAGATTGTTCTCTTCGGCGGTGATCAGATTGGCTCGATGGCCGGATTCTATTATTACCGCTTTGAGGTGCCCGAGGATCTCTATCTTCGCCCTGTCGAGCGCGTCTCGTGTTCATTCAACCAGCTGCAACCGGTAACAATTGACGGTCGAATCGTCAGCCTTGAGAACCAGTTTGCTGTTGTTGCACTCCCCATGGACTTCGGTCCGATCCTCCCTGAGATCAAGTGCAAGTGGAGCTATGATGACCATCTCTCCTTTGTAGCGGAACTCCTCGCGGGTGCCCAATCGTCCCATCCCGTGGCATCGGTCCTCTTTCGTCCGGATGGATCCGGCAACACGCATGCATCCCCTCCGGGGCCGGCTGTCGTACCCCAGGTCCCGTCAGAAGAAGCTGAAGTTCTTCAAAAAATCCTCCAAAACCGTGTTTCGTATCTCTGGGGCCCGGTACGTTCCGGCAAGACCGGGACACTTGCGCTCGTTGCCCTGAGTTACCTGCAGGCCGGCAAAAGCGTCCTCCTGGTTGCTCCCACTGCGTCGCAGACAGATCAACTCTTGTTGAAGACGGCGACGCTTGCCAAAGATGCCGGTATCGATCTCACGGGAAGTGCCAGCAGAGTCGGATTGCCTGCCGATCCTGCCGCGGCGGCTCTTGCGCCATTCTCACTTGAGAACGAAGTTGAGACGAAGCGAAGCGACAAGAAGAAACAGCTGGAAGAACGCGTTGCACTGCTCCGTTCCTATTGGAAGACGAAAATCCATCAGTACCTCCACGACGACTACTACACGAGGCTGACCGAGCTTCGCGAGCGCACGAACGAGTCCCGAAAACAGCTTGAGAAAATTCGCGACGAAATCACAGCACTCAAAGATATCATCACGCGTGCGCAAAACGCGTCGATGATCGCAAAATTCAAGAAAGGCTTCAGCAAGGAAGAAGCCGCGGCCGCGCAAAAACAGCTGGGCGAGAAACAACTCCTCATGAAGAAGCTTCAGCCCGTTCAGCAGGCACTGACCACTGAATTGATGCGCACAGAGTCACAGGCTCCGATTGAGTCGGGTGAGTTGAAGGAATACCAGTTGGCGGTGAAACGACTCGGAGAACTGGGGGGAATCAAGAAAGTGACGGAGGACGTCGACAGCCTGAGCGCTGTGGACGATGCAGCGCTGGTGTCGTCGAAGCGATGCGTGGCATCGGCCGTGACGTGGTTCTTCTCCGACCAGCGGGTCCGTGACAGGAATTTTGATCTGGTTTTGATTGACGACGCAGAGCGTGTTGCGCCTGCCTACCTCGCTGCACTCTCTCTCAAGGCAACCGAGGCGCTGGTTCTTGCAGGCGACCCGTTTCAGCCGGGGCCGGAATCATTCTCAAAAGGTGAACTGGCAGAAGCCTGGCTACAGCAGGATGTCTTCCTGAAGGTAGCCCAGACGGAGCAACTGAACCAACTGCCCGAATGGACCCAGAAAAATCCAGCGTGGTGTTTCCAACTGACGGTGCAGGTGGCTTCGGCGTCGAAACTTGCGCGGTTCGTGTCAGCATTCTTCTTTGACAATAAACTTCAAGTCCACGAGCGCCCGGGCGCCGGAGGGACGATCGTCGTCCTCGATACAAGCGACGCAAAGTCATCATGTCGGCAATACCTCGGAAAGAAGAGCCTCATTCCGTTCAATGATGTACAGACGAAACGTACCATGGAAGTTGTGAAGCACGTTCTGGCGCGTGGCCAGCGGCGGGCAGCCGACGTGGGGATTGTTGTTCCATTCCAGGGGACGACGCTCTATACAAAGCTCCAGCTCCGGCTGCAAGGCATCCGGAATGTGGAGGTGGGTACGCCTGCGACATACTTCGGCCGGCGAAAGAAAGTGATTGTCTTTGACTTGACGATGGCCGGCGTGGATTATACTATGCGCTCCTTGGATGACAGGAAGATCGGGGAACACCGTCTCGCCCGTTTTCTGAATTCAGTTCTCTCCTGCGTGGAAGAAGATTTGTATGTTGTCGCCGATATGGGGCATTTCAAGGCTGTGTATCGTGACCGGCTGATCACGAAATTTCTCATGCTCCTGCAGGCACAATCGAGTGCAGCTCCGCCGCTCAGTGCAGGTGCAAAGACCTTTGACGACATGAGCTGGGATGTTCGGGAAAAGCTTCTGAGCGCTGCAGCCGGAGGGGCAACAGCCGGGGAGAAGAGGCAAGCCGAAGCACCAATCGGGTCGCGGGACGTAGAGCTCGATGTGCGCATGAAAATGATGGCAAAGCTTCAACCGCAGCAGGTTTTCACCGGCCGGGATTTTGATCAGGAAATCTTTCTGGCCGCACAACGCATATTGGGATTGAGAAAAGATGCGAACCTCCTCTCACAATACCTTGGAGGTGATCTGCTCTTCCGCTACTCGCTTGGAACCGAGCTCGCTGCCGCGCGTCTTCCACTCGATGGCTGCCGCAACGAAGACGAATTCCGGAAAACGATGGAGCGATGGAACCTGCTGATCTATGAGATGTCCGGTGCAGGCAAGACAGATCTCTCGTTCTTCGCAAAGCAGACGCCGGAAGCGCGAGTGCGATGGGACATCAACAACCTGCGCGCCTACTACTCGTCGGCAATGGAAGCCGTCGTCGAAGAGAGCAAACACCGGATCGCGACATCGGTCTCGAAGGTGTTCCAGGAGTGTCTCGGCAAGAATCAACCCGCCAACCCGACCGAATGGTCGACCGCCTACTTGAACTTCCTCGGCAAGATGGAAGCGTACCTCACCTGGATTTCGGAGCAGTTGCGCCACTAGCAACGGACGATTCAGCAATTGACTGAATTGAAGCCTTCCGTTTATCCGTTACCCAGGAATGCCTTTCTTGAACACGGCTCAAAATCGAGGTATATTCTGTGGTGGAATGCAGAAGAGAGAATCCAGAATTCAGAAGATCCTCCGTGATTCTGACTCCTGATTCCTGAATTTCAATCTCTGACACTCACATCGATCGTGGAATACATCTTCAATATTGTTCTTGTTCTCCTGTTTGTCTTCCTCAACGGATTTTTCGTCGCGGCTGAGTTCGCGATCGTGAAGATCCGCATGACGCAGATTGAACCACTCGTTGCGAAAGGAAACCGGCGGGCAAAAGTAACACGTGAAGTGATCACGCATCTTGACCGTTATCTTTCCGCAACCCAACTCGGTATTACGATGTCCAGCCTCGCTCTGGGATGGATCGGCGAGCCGCTGATCGCCGATGAACTCCTCCCTCTGTTCCAATCACTTGGGATCACGAGCGAGCATTGGATCCACTGGATCTCCTTCGCTGTTGCGTTTTCGATCATCACCTTCCTCCATATTATCCTGGGTGAGCTGGGACCAAAGTGGCTCGCAATTCAGAATACAAGCCGCACTGCATTGTGGGTATCGTATCCTCTGTCACTCTTCCTCGCTGTTTTCAGGCCGGTGATCTGGGTTCTGAACGTTTCCGCCAACGGCATTCTCAGCCTGGTTGGTTTGAGACCAACCGGCAGCGCAGAATTGGTGCACTCGGAAGAGGAACTTCGACTCATCATGGCGCATGAGCAGCAGGGCTCGACCACGAGCAAAACCATCGTGTTGAATGCAATGGATTTCAGGCGGAAGCAGGCCCAGCACTCCATGGTTCCAAGGACTGAGATGGTGGTGCTTTCCCTCTCTGCCTCCGTCCAGGACAATCTGAAAGTCATGCGCACGCACAAGTTCTCGCGCTACCCGGTGTTCAAAGACTCCATCGATAACATCGTTGCGGTTGTCTATACGAAGGATATATTCAAACAGGACCGTGATCACCAGCCCGATTTTTCGCTGGAGTCGGTGTTGCGCGACGCAACCTTTTTGCCCGAGACTGTGAGTATCGAAAAGGTTCTTGAGACGATGCTCCAGCGCAAGACACACATGGTCATCCTGGCGGATGAATACGGGGGCACGGCGGGACTTATTACGCTTGAAAACGTGCTCGAAGAACTCGTCGGACCGATTCAGGATGAATTTGATCGGGAAGCCCCCGAGGTGATTAAGCTCAACGAAGGAGAATATGTGGTGGATGCGAGCGTGACGACGAACGACGTTGAGCAACTCATCAACGTCGAATTATCCCCGAAAAACATCCTCTCCATCGGCGCCTTCTTGCTGGAACAGCTTGGACATATTCCCATCAATGGGGAGAATGTCCGTGTCAACGGCGTTGAATTCACTGTCGAACAGGTAACGGACCGCGTCATCGACCGCATACGTGTGAAGAAACTTCCACCTCCCCCGGAAGAGGAAGCTCAGGAATCGTAACAATTGCCCCTACTACTCAGCTACTTCATTACTCAAATATTCCAATTCTACGCCACCTCACGATCCCACTGAACGCATGCGCAATCTCGTTCGTCTTCTCATTGCTATCCTGACACTCTCGTCACTCTCGCTTTCACAGGTCGTTGTCCCTCAGTGGGCCAAGGATGCGATCTGGTATCAGATCTTCCCCGAAAGATTTCGTAACGGCGATCGGAGCAATGATCCGACACCGGCGGATCTGGAGATGTCCCCCGGGCGTGAATGGAAGGTATCGCCGTGGACGAGTGATTGGTACAAGCTTCAGCCGTGGGAGGAAAAATTCAGCAGCAGGTTTTATGGCAACGTGTTTGAGCGACGCTACGGTGGCGATATACAGGGGGTGATCGACAAACTCGATTACCTCAGCGATCTGGGCATTACGGCGATCTATTTCAATCCGGTGTTCGATGCAATTTCTCTCCACAAGTATGATGCGTCGACCTATCACCATATCGACCATACATTCGGTCCGGACCCGCATGGCGATCAAGAGTTGATTAAGGGGGAAACCGAGGATCCGGGGACGTGGAAATGGACTTCGGCTGATTCGCTTTTTCTCAGGCTGATCAAGGAGGCTCACCGCCGGGGGATCAAAGTGATCATCGATGGTGTCTTCAACCACAGCGGCACGCGGTTCTGGGCGTTCCAGGATGTCATGAAGAACCAGGAGCGCTCTCGCTACGCGACCTGGTATGATATTCGGAAATGGGATGATCCATCCACACCGCAGAATGAATTTAGGTACAAGGGATGGTGGGACGTGAAGGAGCTTCCGGAGTTCTGGGAAGGGGATAGCGGTTTCGTGAAACCGGTCTGGGACTACTTTTTCAACATCACCAAGCGCTGGATGGATCCGAACGGTAATGGTAATCCCTCTGATGGTATCGATGGGTGGCGGCTCGATGTCGGCAACGAGGTGTCTCATCTCTTCTGGAAGAGGTGGCGGAAGCATGTCAAGTCGATCAATCCCAACGCGTATATTGTCGGAGAGATATGGGATGATGCCTCGAAATGGCTTGCCGGGGATGAGTATGACGCGGTTATGAACTATCCCTTCGCGCGGGCCATGGTCCGATTCTTCATCGATACGGACGGGCGTCGATTGAAACCATCGGACTTTGATCGTGAGCTGGCGACCATACGCAAGGAGTATCCGGGTGAGATGAGCTACGTTTTCCAAAACCTCATCGATAGCCATGACACTGACCGGCTGGGTTCGATGATCATGAACCCCAACCGCAAGTACGATGATCAGAACGGGCTGCGGAATAATCCGAACTACAATGTGGGCAAGCCCACTAAAACCGCCAGGCAAATTCAGAAACTTGTTTTACTTTTCCAGATGAGTTACATCGGCGCGCCCATGATCTACTATGGTGATGAGGCAGGAATGTGGGGAGCAGACGACCCGGATGACCGGAAACCGATGCTCTGGGAGGATCTCACCTACGAGAACGAGCGATCGCATCCCATTCCTGGCAAGGCCCGCACTGACGATGCGGTGGAATTCGACAAGAGCCTGTTTGATTACTACAGAATGATTGTCCACATAAGGAACAAGAACGTTGCACTTCGGCGCGGTGACTTTGCAGCGCTGCTGGCCGATGATGCGAACAACCTCTACGCGTTCAAAAGAACGGCGGCAGATAATCAGGTACTAGTCGTACTCAATAATAGCTACAAAAAGCAGAATGTTGGACTGAAGATCGCGGGAGCCTGGACTTACCGCGACGAGCTGACAGGTGAGATCGTCAAGGGAAGTGATTTCTTGCGACGCGAGTTGGACTCAAAGTCCGGGACAATTCTTGTGCGCGAGAAGTGAAGTTCCGTCCACAGCACCCTGCAGCCGGTAGGGAATCAAGAATTCTCAACGCAGTCAAAAACATAACACTGAGGCAACCATGATCCGTCAGGGTTTCTCGCGTCCTCTCGCATTTCTCCTTTTCCTCGTCTGGTCTAGCACGAGTTTTCATTTCTGCTCATCAAGGTCATCGTCGCCTACCCTGAACCTTCCTCAGGATAAAGAGTTCCAGCAGCAACGCGCCGCGATGGTCCGTGATCAAATTGAAGGCGAGGGAATATCGGACACCGCCGTGCTTCAGGCGATGCGTCGAGTTCCGAGGCATCGGTTTGTTCCTCAGGAGCTTCTGGAGTATGCATACACAGATCGACCGCTACCGATTGGTCACGACCAGACTATCTCTCAACCCTACATCGTGGGGTTGATGACAGAGCTCCTTGCGCTCAAGAGGGAACATAGGGTGCTAGAGATTGGAACGGGCTCTGGGTATCAGGCAGCGGTTTTGGCAGAGATAGCAGACTCGGTCTGGACGATCGAGATTCTGGAGCCCCTGGCAACATCTGCGCGGGAGCGGCTGCAATCGCTTGGGTACGGAAAAGTAAGCGTGCGGTGGGGAGACGGATACCTCGGATGGCCAGAGCATGCGCCATTCGACGGGATCATTGTCACTGCTGCGGCGGAACAAATTCCAGAGCCTCTCCTGCAGCAATTGAAGGAGGGTGGGAGAATGGTCATCCCGATCGGTGCTGCGTTCTCAATCCAGAATCTGATATTGGTCGAAAAACGGGGCGGCGCAATTACCCGGCGCAGTGTTGCAGCTGTGAGATTTGTGCCGTTGACGAGACAGAAGTGAAGTAACATTCCATTGTCAATGACTCATTGACAATGGAGAACGGTCGGCATTTGAACCAACGGTTTACTCTTCACAATTCACTTTTCACCATCCGGAATCAACCTAGACGCTTTTGATCACCTTCACCACCCTCCACACAAACGACACATCTTTCTTTCGCACTGCCATCGGTTCGTATTCCGGGTTGAGCGGAATGAGATGGATGAACTGATCCTCTATTTTCACCCGCTTCACCGTATCCTCATCATTCACACGCACAACGCAGATGTCGCCGGTGCGTGACTCGAGCTTTGGGCTGACGACAATGATGTCGCCGTCCTCGATGCGCGGCGCCATGCTGTTTCCTTTCACTTCCAGTGCAAATGCATTTGAATCTTTGATGTCGTCAACCGTGATGTATTTCTCCACGTAGTCGGGGTGGAACATCAGGCTTGGTGCTCCGCCGGGAACCGAGGAGAGGAGCGGGAGCGAGACAAGTTCAACGCGTTTGTAGCGACTCGTCGGCAATGGAATCACCTTTGACTTCGCCTGGGACCTTGCATACATCTCACTGGTGCCGGTGAGAAGCCAATGGGGTGCAACGCCGGTGACCTTCGCGATGCGCATGAGATAATTGCTGTCGGGCACCTGCTCGCCCTTCTCCCACCGTTGAACGGTGCGCGTCGCCAGGTCGAGCTTTGCTGCGAGCTTTGCCTGATCCATTTCTTTCTGTGTCCGTGCCTGGCGGATTCGTTGCGCAATAGAATGCTTCATGAGAAAATCCTTCGCGTGGAAGAGCGAGAAGAACCTTTGGTTAAATGGTGATTGGTTAATTAGTCGATAGTCGCTGTTCTTTGTTTCTTGGCGGCGCAATATTCTCAAATGACAATTTTGTCAATTTTTCTCTTGACAAGGCGACAAAAATGTCGTATGGTTGGTGAGGCAAAGATAGGCAATTTTCCGGTTGCTGTCAAGCATATTCTGAAAACCATACAGGCACACAGTGGAGAAGGAGGAGATGTCATGAATCTTGATCGGGAGAAAATCTATGTCGGGATGGGAGGATGGGATCTGGAGCCGTTCAGCAAGGTTTTTTATCCGCCGCGGCCCAAGAGGGATTTTCGGAAGCTGGAGTACTACAGTCAATTTTTCGACAGCGTCGAGATCAACGCCACCTTCTATAATACGTCGCTCTCGCCCGACCATGCGCGCCGGTGGCTGAACGACGTGTCGGGGAACAAGGATTTCGTCTTTACTGTGAAGCTCTTCCATGGGTTTACGCACACCTACACAGCGGACTACAAGGATGTGCGCGCCGTACACAGTATGCTGGAACCCCTCGAGGCCGCCGGGAAGCTGGGAGGATTGCTCATTCAGTTTCCGTATTCCTTTACCAATATCAGTGAGCGCCGGACGTACATGATGCAGCTCGCAAAAGCATTCCAGCCGCATCGCCTGTTCGTGGAAGTGCGGCACAACTCGTGGAACAGTCCGCTGATGTACAACTTCTTCCAGGAAAACAAACTCCACATGGTGAACGTCGATCTGCCGGGCATCAAGCAGCACATGCCGTTCACGTGCCAGTCGTGGAACGGCGCGGCGTACTTCAGGATGATGGGGAGAAATGTGCTGACGTGGGATCGCCCGTTCACAAAACATCAAAGCGGAAACTATCTTGTCAGCGACCGGTACCATTATTTGTACAATGATCGTGAGCTCGGGCATTTGCTCACGTTGATCGAACAAATGCGTCAGCGCGGCAGCACAACGTTTGTGGTTTTTCACAACGACCCGGAGGCGAATTCGCTGGTGAACGGATTCCAGCTGCGGCATCTGGTGCGCCACAAACATCGTGTGCTCGTGCCGCAGAATCTCGTCGCAGCATTTCCCGCGCTGAAACAGATCAGCGCGCCGGTCAACGTACAGCATCCGTTGTTCGCGGAGGTGGCATAACAGGTGTGAACATGTGGCTTTTAGCTGATAGCTATTAGCTGTTAGCTAAAAGCTAATAGCCAAACGCTAATAGCTTCATGCTGAATGCTGAAAGCTGATCGCGATAGCTACTTCACTTCTTTTATACACTCCGCCGACTCATTGCGCGGATTGCTGACGAACGATGAAACGCGGTAGGCTTTCATCTTTTTTGCGGGGTAGGGGAGGAGGAGTTGTTTCAGATGTCCGGTGTCTTTATACGACCGGTCGAGCCACTGTTCGATGTGTTGCTCCGGCAGGATGACGGGCATGCGAGTATGAATCGGGGCCATCAACTCGTTCGGTTCGGTGGTGATGATGGTGAACGTGGGGCGCTCGTTTCCCTCTGCGTCCTTCCAGATGGAAAACAATCCGGCGAGCAGGATGGGAGTTTCGTCCTTCATCCGGATACACATGGGATGTTTTTCTTCAACCTTCTTTGACTTGCCGCGGACCTCTTGCGTCGTTGTCACTCGCTGCCATTCGTAGAACGCATCGGCGGGAATGAGGCAGCGGCTCCCCTTGAAATAGGGGGCGAACAGCTTGCTCTGGTCCAGCGTTTCGGCTTTGGCGTTGAAGGAGGAGAAACCCGGTTTTCCGTCTTTCGACCAGTGAGGAATGAGCCACCATTGCATCGGCTCTGCAACGAGCTCGTCGTGCCGGACGGCAAATACGGGGAGGCGCTGCATGGGAGAGGCATTGTAGCGCGGGAGTTCCTGAAACACCTTGTCTGTAAGTTTTGCTTTGTTGAGTGCTGTGTACGCAACGAGCACCTTTTTCCCATCGATGATGGCGTAGCGGCCGCACATAGAATAATCTCCGGAAAACGTGGTGGTGAAAAATATGAAATTATCTCATGAAATGTCCGGCATCTCGCAGAGGAGATCCCAAGCCGATGTCGGGCATCTTCCAGGTCCGATTGCTTCCCAGGCGCTGGTGCAATCGTTTGTTGCGCCCCCTGGCAAGGTTTGTCTTCTGTACGGCGACAAGCTCATCTTCAATCTCTCGCTCAGGATGGCGGCCTATGCGATGGCGCAGGGGAGCTCCGTTGCGGTGGTGGATGGGTGCAACCGGTTCAACGTCCATCTTCTCTCCCGTTTTGCGCGTGAACGTCGTATTGACCCGGATGAATTTCTGCGCCGGATCTTCATCTCCCGCGGCTTCACCTGCTACCAGATGGAACAGGCGGTCAGTTCGCGGCTGCCGCTGTTTTTGGAGTCCATCGGTTCGAACATCGCGATGATTTTCGGCCTGCTCGACACGTTCTATGATGAGCAGGCGTCGTTCCGGGAAGTGCAGCAAATTCTGCGGCGACTGCTCGGGACCTTGCAGGAGATCAAAGCAAGCGGCGTTTCCGTGCTGCTGGCATGCACGGAATGGAACGTCCTGCCGAAGGAACGCAACCAATTGTTTACGACGCTCAAGACCGGGATGGATACGATTTACCGTCTCACAGACGATGGCACCAATCGGCCGGTGTTGTTGCTGGAGAAAGGGACAATGACCAGACAAGGTTCTCTTCAAGAAAAGCGGACCACGGATGAACACGGATTGATACGGATGTGACGGATTTATTCGGACAAGACCATCTGTGGAAATCCGTGCGGTTTCCGTGTGATCCGTGGTTAAAAACATGAGCATGGGAGACGAAAGGAGCAATTGAGTATGGGGCGGACTGTCCCCTTTTGTTGTCCGAGAGTTGAACTCTCGGACATGGGCCATCTTCGACAGTTCAACTGTCGAAGAACAGCAGGCGTGTCATGCAAGGAAGGAGCGATCAGGTATGGGGCGAACCGTCCCTACGTTTACCAATATCATTGACAGCGAAATCGCGAGTTGGTCGAAGTATCGCCGGGGGCTTCGCAAAGAGGACCAGGATGTGTTCGACGACGTCTTCCGTGCGGCGAAACTCCACCTCGCGGAAAATTTTTATGCGATGCGAACAATTCCTTTTGAGAGCATTGTCGTTTCCATTGCAGTTGAGCAACGAAAGTTGATTAAACAGTTGCAGGATCGGATCGTCCGGCTCGAAGGCCGGCTCGCCGATGAGAAACCATAAAATACCCACTGCTGGTCGGGAGCTCTGCTCCCAACTTTCCTGGCAGGATTGTGTTGAAACAATTCATTCTCAATCCCCATGTGGTCCATGCCCCACACACTCACCGGTTGGTTATTCGATTGTTATCCCTCCTCGCGGGGCATCACGCTCTGGTTCATCGATGAGAACGGCGAAAAACATCGCTGCTTCCGCAAGTTCACACCCTCATTTTTTCTTCATCTGACCGCGTCCGACATCCGGCGGGCCGAGGTCCTTGCCGAGCGCTGCCCGGTCCCTGTCACGGCCACATACACAACGAAAACAGAAATCTATTCCGGCGATCCGCTCGACGTGCTTGAGGTGCACGTGCATGACACGACCCGCTTCCGCGACGTTGTGTGGTACTACGAGCGTTTCTTCCCGCACTTCGCATTTTTTAATTCCGATATCCTCGTCGCACAACTGTTCTTGTATGCGACGCAGCTTTTTCCGCTCGGCTTCGGCGACTACGAGATCGATGAACAAGGGGAACTCATCGGTTGGACGCTGCACGATTCGCGCGAAGCCACGGACTATGCACTCCCGCCGTTTTCCATCATGTTACTCCGGAACGGAAACGATTTCGTTCCGCCGAAATACCAGAAGCGTCTTCAGCTCGAGGTGACCTACGAGGATCGTACGTATGTGCTCGAGCAGGAAACAGGGGAAGAAGTTTTGGAATCGCTGAACTGGCACCTGCATCGGTACGATCCGGACATTATTCTGACCGACTATGGTGATGCAGTCCTGATGCCGAAATTGACAGCGCTGGCACAACAACACAAGGTGCCGTTGCTTCTGAATCGCGATCAGGATGTGGGATATGTGACGACGAAGGAGTCGAGCTTCTTTCAGTACGGGAAGATTGTCCACAAGGACGGAGCGTTTGAGCTTGCCGGGCGATGGCATGTGGACGCTACCAACTCGATGACGGTTGCCGAGGCGGATCTGGACGGCTTGTTCGAGATGGCGCGCCTGACACAAATGTGCGGCCAGCGGCAGGGGCGGGCGAGCATTGGTACGTCGATGTCGTCACTCCAGTTGTCGTGGGCGTACCAGCACGATATCCTGATCCCGTCGAAGAAGCGTGAGCCGGAAGACTTCAAATCGGCTGCCACGCTCCTGCTGGCCGATCGGGGCGGACTCATCTTCAACCCGCCTCTCGGCTATCATGAAGAGGTGGCGGAGCTCGATTTCGTGTCGATGTATCCGACGATCATGGTCACGCACAACGTTTCGCCGGAGACGGTAAACTGCCGGTGCTGCAAGAACAACAAGGTGCCGGAGCTTGGCTACTCAATTTGTGAGAAGCGCGAAGGCATTGTGCCGGCGACGCTCAGGGCGGTTGTGAAGAAACGGGCGTACTACAAGGCAATGAAGAAGAAGTACAAGGGAAAGGACGAGGTGTTGTTTCGGAAGTACGACCGCCGCCAGAATGCATTGAAGTGGATGCTTGTCAGTTGCTTCGGCTACCTCGGCTACAAGAATGCCCGGTTCGGCAAGATCGAAGCGCACGAATCGGTCAACGCGTTTTCCCGCGATGCGATCCTGATGGCAAAGGAAATTGCCGAGGAGCATGGGTTCCATCTCCTCCACGCCATCATCGATTGCGTCTGGATCAAGAAAGAGGGGGCGACGGAGCAGGAGTACGAAGAGCTCGCCCGTACGATTTCCCGCAGAGTAGGGATCGATATTTCATTGGAGGGAATTTACAACTGGATTCTGTTCCCGGCGTCGAAAATGGATCCCGATATCACGACAGCGAACCGGTACGTCGGGTGGTATCACCACAACGAGATTAAGATCCGGGGCATCGAAGCCCGCCGGCGCGATACACCGAAGTTCATCAAAACCATGCAGACGGCAATGCTGAACCGGATGTCCGGCGCGCACAACGTTGAAGATGTGCGGGGACTGGTTCCCGATCTCCTCGAGATCGTGCGGAATGCCGTTGCCGTTCTGCGGAGCGGGAAAGCAAACCCGATGGAGCTGGTCCTCTGTCGTCATATCACCAAAGAGGCGGATGAGTACACGAACAACAGCCTCAGTGCCGTGGTTGCGAAGCTGGTGCAGGAGATGGGGGTGCCGCTCGCAGCCGGAGAGTCGATCGAGTTCATCATTCTCGATCAATCGGGTAAGAAGAGGCCCGAGAAGGCGAAGCCGCTTGCCCTCTATGCATTTGAGGATGGGTATGACATTGAACAGTACACGGAGTTTACGTTGAAGGCGGCAGAGACGCTCCTCTTTCCGTTTGGGTACGATGTGCAAACGCTCAAGGATGAACTCGGCCTCACACCGCCGGTACAAAAGAAAGCTTCGCGGCGTGGCCGCCAGCTGCATGCACATCCGGAAGCATCTGCAAAACAAATTCCGCTGTTCCAGATGCGCGTTGGGAACTAGGAAGGTGTCACGCACTCGACACAAACTTCATAAATCATTATTCAGTGTTCGATATTGGACATTGCCCGGAACTTCAAGTATTTCCGGCTGAATATCGAATATCGAACAAGGAATGACGAATAATGAAGTGGTTTTTTGCTTGCTGAGAACCGAGGCACACAAAAAGGGAAAGCATCAGTGAAACGGGAACCACCAAACGCAGGACGCGGAGCGGGATTCAACCCGCCGAACAGATTTGAATCGGTTGTCGTGGAGAAAGCGCCGGGGGACTTCGCCGAGTATTTTGTGGATCCCGAGCCCGATCGTAACATCCTCACAAAATTCTACATCGATCACACGAAATCCATTCTTGCGAAAAACGACAGCCCGGATATCCCATTCACATTCAGTCTGAACCCATACCGCGGCTGCGAGCATGGGTGCATCTATTGTTACGCACGTCCAACACACGAATACCTCGGATTCTCCTCGGGATTGGATTTTGAAACCAAGATCATGGTCAAGCACGATGCGCACACGCTGCTCGAACGGCAATTCCGCCATCATGGGTGGAAGCCGCAGGTCGTGATGCTCTCCGGCGACACCGACTGCTATCAGCCTATCGAGCGAAAGCTCGGTATCACGCGCAAATGTCTGGAGATTTTTCTTCAGTATCGTAATCCGGTGTCGATCGTCACGAAGAATGCTCTCATTCAGCGCGATGCCGATCTCCTGAAGGAACTCGCATCGCTCAATCTTATCCTCGTCACGATCAGCATCACTTCGCTCAATCATGACCTCATCCGAAGAATGGAGCCGCGGACATCGACGCCGGCAAAGAAGCTCGAAACTGTCGAACTCCTCGCCAACGCAGGAGTCCCTGTTGGAGTAAATGTTTGCCCCATCATCCCGGGCTTGAATGATTCCGAGATCCCGTCGATTCTGGAGGAAGTTTCCCGCCGGGGCGCGAAGCATGCAAGCTACACCGTCGTACGGCTTCCCAATGCGGTAAAGGATCTCTTTGTCGATTGGCTGCAGCGGGAGATGCCAGAGCGTGCTCCGGCGATTCTCAACCGCATCCGTGACGTGCGCAACGGCAATCTCTCATGCTACGACTTTGGCGAACGACTCAGGGGCGAAGGACAAATCGCGGAGGCCATTGAACAACTGTTTCGCTCGAGCTGCAAGCGGTTTCACCTGAATGAGACGAAGGTATCACTCTCCGCCGAACACTTCCTCAGGAGTGCTGCCACACAGATGGAGATTTTCTGACATCGCCTACTGCCCATTTTGACCCCCTTTTGGACATTACAATTACTGCAGAGAGGCGGTCGTTTCTCCGGAGATCATCTTCCCTTGCCCCGATTCTTTCAGCCCCGGCTCGTCCAGGCGGCCGGAGGAATTGGGGTCACGATCACTCATCCCAGCTGTGAATCGAGTGATGCACTATGCATCAATGACCTGGGAACGATTTGGCAGCTGTCTCCGTCCAAACCCGAAAGTGGACGATGCTGCGCTATCAATGATCACGATGGCCGCAAAAGCCGCGAGATCCCGTGCCCAAGTGAGGGAATAGAACCCGGAAGATGGAGATCTTTTAATACTCCCCGTCTCTCCACTCCTTGATTTTTTTCTTCTTTCTTGATACAATTGCATCGCCGCTGTAGGTGCAAAAAGCACATTGTGAGGCCTGCGGTTATCTTTTACCTGTTTCACTACACACACGCACAACGCCCATGGCAATTACAGTCCGCAATCTGACGAAGTACTATCGTCAAGAGCCGGCCATCGATGACATCTCATTCGATGTGAAAACCGGCGAGATCCTCGGCTTTCTCGGCCCCAACGGCGCCGGGAAAACGACGACGATGAAAATCATCACCTGCTACATGCCGCCGACCTCTGGAACTGTGGACGTCGATGGCTTTTCGATAGCAGAGCAATCGCTCGAGGTGAGGCGAAAAATCGGTTACCTGCCCGAGCTGAATCCGCTCTACCTCGATATGAATGTCGTTGAGTATCTCGAGTATGCGGCTCAGCTGCATGGTCTTGACTCAGCACGAACACGGCATCAGCTCGCGCAAATGGTCGAACTTTGCGGCCTGAAGGATGTCCGCCACAAGGACATCGGCGAACTCTCGAAGGGATACCGGCAGCGTGTCGGCCTTGCGCAGGCGATGATCCATGAGCCGGACGTGTTGATTCTGGACGAGCCGACAAGCGGTCTCGATCCCAATCAGATCGTCGAGATTCGTAATCTCATCAAACAGATTGGACGGGCGAAGACTGTCATCCTCTCGACGCACATTCTTTCCGAGGTGCAGGCGACCTGCGACCGCGTCATCATTATTAATGAGGGATCGATCGTCGCTGACGGGACACCAACGGAACTTCAGGAGAAGTTCCACGGCGCAGAGTCCGTCTCTCTCGAGCTCAAGGCGGCCGTGTCTGACCCTATGATTGAGGTCTTCCCGAAAATCAAATCGTTGGCCGGTGTTGAGTCGGTTGCGTACGGTGGCGGATCGGACAACGTCCATCGCTTCACCGTGTACGTTGCGAAGGGAGGCGATGTGCGCGAAGAATTGTTCAGGCAGGCTGTCAGTGAGAAATGGGTGTTGCTGGAGATGTCACGAAAAGGAACAAGCCTTGAAGAAGTGTTCCACAAGCTGACGCAAACGGAAGACGGAAAAGAAGGTGAATAGTGAAGAGTAAACAGTGAACGGACAACTTGAAACTTTGAACTTTTAACTCAAAACTCGAAACTGAAAACTCAAAACTGAAGGTTCTAGATTGGCGGTCGCAATGAACAAAACCGAACTCCAGGTTTCCTGGAACAACACACGAACGATCTTTCGGCGCGAGCTGCAGTCGTACTTCAACTCAGCGATCGCATACGTTGTCCTCGTCGTGTTCCTTGCCATCATCGGATGGTTTCACACGAGCAACCTCTTTCTTGCGAATGTTGCTACGCTCCGGCTGATGTTTGAGCTGGTGCCGCTGGTGTTCCTGTTCGTGGTGCCGGCCATCACGATGAAACAGATCTCCGAGGAAAAGAAGAGCGGGACAATCGAATTGCTTACGACGAAGCCGCTTCAGGATTACGAAATAGTCCTTGGGAAATTCTTTGCCGCATGGGCACTGGTAGGTGTCGCCCTGCTGCTCACGCTGGTTTATTACCTGACGATCACTTCAATCGGCAAGATTGACAACGGCCCCGTGGTCGGCGGATACTTTGGACTGATGCTGACCGCCGGCGTGTATGTCGCCATCGGCTTGTTTGCCTCGAGTCTCACCGAAAACCAGGTCATTGCCTTCATTATTGGTTTTGTGTTCGTATTCATCCTCTTCATGCTCGACAAGATCCTCATCTATGTCCCGGAGTCGCTTGCGAGCATCGTCGAGTTTCTCGGTATCGACTACCACTTTTCGAACATCGCTCGTGGCGTCATCGACACGCGAGACCTTGTCTACTTCATTTCACTCCTGGGGTTCATGTTGTATCTGACAGTCCTTTCGCTGGGGAGTCGGCGATGGTGAAAAGAATGTGAATAGAGAATTCAGAATACAGAAGTCAGAATGATCGCTGAGAGTTTTTTGAATTTTGGATCCTGACTCCTGAATCCTGCAAGGCTCGACCTTTTATCGAAACCATAATTGTCTCTCGATTCAACTATGAACAAGCAAAAAACTCAAACGCTCCTACGGATCGGCCTCGTGCTGGGAATTCTGGTCGTCCTCAATTTCATCTCGATCCGGCTGTTTGGCCGGCTGGATCTGACGTCACAGGGGGTCTATACGCTCTCCGACGCAAGCAAGAAACTCGTCGGATCTCTTGATGACCGGGTCACGGTGAAGGCGTACTTCACCGAAGACCTTCCCGCCCCATATAACAACAACCGCCGATCGGTCCTCGATATCCTGAACGACTACAAAGCATACTCGAAGGGAAATCTGCAGTACGAATTCCTCAATCCGCAGGGGGAAAAAGGGGAGCAGGATGCCCAGCAACAGGGAATCTCACCGGTGCAGGTACAGGTGGTCAACGAAGACAAACTCGAAGTGAAGCGCGGCTATCTCGGCCTGGTACTCCTCTTCGAAGACAAGAGGGAAGTCCTCCCCGTTGTGCAGAATCTCAGCACGCTCGAATACGATATCAGCAGCGCGCTGAAGCGGCTCACGTCGAAGGCGAAGAAGAAAATTGGGTACACCACCGGACATGGGGAAACCGAGATCTCTGCAATGCGCCAGGCGTATCAGGCGGAGGCGCAACAATACGATCTGACCCCGGTCGATCTCAGCAAGGGGGAGCCGGTGCCGGCAGATATATCTGCGCTCCTCGTCATCGCACCGCAAAACCGGTTTCAGGACAGCGCTCAGTACCAGATTGACCAGTACCTCATGCGCGGAGGGAAGATTGCATTTCTTTTGAACCGCGTGAATGCAAACCTGCAGATGCGCATGGGGCAGCCTATGGACCTCGGGCTCGATGATATGCTGCAGCAGTATGGTGTGCGGGTGAATCCGGATCTTGTTCGTGATGCTCAATGCGCAAACATCTCTGTTATGCAGCAACAAGGGGGATTTACATTCCAAAGTCAGGTTCCGTTCCCGTACATCCCGGTCGCCTCGAACTTCAACAAAGACAATCCAATCGTTAAGGATTTACAGGGAGTGATATTGCACTTTGTCAGTTCAATCGATACGAGTGGAGCTGCATCGAAGGGGTTGCGATCCGAAGTCCTGGTGCGGTCCTCCAAACACAGTGGCCGCCAGACAGGGATGTTCATGATCGATCCGTTCCAGCGATACACCACAGCGGATCTCGCTGAAGACGGCATTCCACTGGCAGCCATTGTCGAGGGGTCATTCAAGAGCTTCTTCGCAGGCAAGCAACCGGCTGCAGTAGTCAGTACTAGCCCCGACACCCGTGTCATTGTCGTGGGAGATGGTGATTTCATGAAAGATGAAATGCTTGGCAACAGGGGAAACCTGACGTTCTTTGCCAACATCATCGACTACCTTGCTGACGACGCTGGATTGATTACGATCCGTTCGAAGAACGT
>Ga0187850_10001412_pt1 | contig 26203 bp, 27 predicted proteins | sample June2016WEW_4_15_FD_132436 | JGI IMG/M metagenome (GOLD analysis project Ga0187850, IMG submission 132436) | Peatland microbial communities from SPRUCE experiment site at the Marcell Experimental Forest, Minnesota, USA - June2016WEW_4_150 | ecosystem: Environmental > Terrestrial > Soil >...
CGATCGACTTGGATGGGGGAGGCAACATGAAGACCACAATCGTGGGATCGGGAGCAACGTTCGGCACTCTCCCGCAATGCCCGACAACACCGGGGTTCGGCAGTGCCCTGCTTGCCCGTTTCGCAGCGAGGGGCGAAGACTGGCAGCACAAGTATCTCCGCCTCGCTGAAGTAGTCCATGACCTGTGGCCTGAACAAAGGGTCTTGGGGTCCGGATGGGACCTTGCGCACGTGTGGACCCGGATCGATTACTTCGCGAAGTTCCCGAATCTGCGTCGAGGGGGCGACTACGGCCCGGAAGCGAGCTATCAATTGCGCGCCGCCATTCTTGAAGTTTATGGGAAGCCACTCTGTGAGGAGGTCAACGCGCTTCTCAACCGCGGATGGGCATTTACCCTGCTGGACATCGTTGCGGAATTGCGAGCTGGTGACGTGCTCGTATCGTTCAACTGGGACGTCGTGGTCGAGTTGATCGTCCAGCGCCTCAAGAAGGTGGATCTTGTCCAAGCGCCCGGTGTTGCCGACAACTCCGTGCAGCTCATCAAGCCGCACGGGTCCGTCTCGTGGTTGCACCGGGTGGGCGGAGGACGCGGGGGAACAGTCGAAACGCCGACCGAGCCTGTACTGTCTGTCACCCCGATGGAGCCCAAGGATGTGAAGAATGGTGTCCAGCCCTTTGTGATTGGTGCGGTACCCATCAAGAGCACATGATTCCGGTTCAGCTGGAAATGGAGAAGGCGTTCTCCCGTTAAGGTAAAGGAGAGAACGCATGAAGAAGCAACGGAAGCACTTCACGCCGGAAGAAAAGGTCGCCATCCTGAGGCGGCATCTGCTGGAGAAGGAGCCCATCTCGAGCCTCTGCGATGAACTCGGCTTGCAGCCCACGGTCTTCTACCGCTGGCAGAAGGAGTTCTTCGAAAATGGGGCGGCGGCCTTCGAGCAGAAGAGGCCCTCCAACCACTCTGCCGACCAGGAGCGGATCGGTTACCTGGAGAAGAAGATCCAGACCAAGGACGAGGTCCTGGCTGAGCTGATGGCCGAGCATGTGGCCCTAAAAAAAACGCTTGGGGAACTCTGACCGGGGTCTGGGTTCCGCACGATACGCGGGACCAGATCGTGGATTTCGTCCGGCGCTGGTCGGAGAAAACCGAGATAAGGGCCGGGCGGTTCATCGGGTGGCTCGACATCACCGCCAGCAAGTTCTACGCCTGGCGGGAACGCTACGGCAAGGTGAACGAGCACAACGGCTGGGTTCCCCGCGATTTCTGGTTGGAGGATTGGGAGAAGCAGGCCATCGTCGGGTTCCATCTGAAGAACCCGCTTGAGGGCTATCGTCGGCTGACATTCATGATGCTGGATGCCGACATCGTGGCGGTCAGCCCGTCAAGCGTCTGGCGGGTGCTCAATCAGGCGGGACTCTTGTCGAAGTGGAACGGCAAACCATCGAAGAAGGGCACGGGGTTCGCGCAGCCGTTGGCAGCGCATCAGCACTGGCATATCGATGTTTCCTACCTGAACATCAGCGGGACGTTCTACTACCTGTGCAGCATCCTGGACGGCTACAGCCGGTACATCGTGAACTGGGATATTCGGGAGTCGATGACCGAGGCGAACATCGAGATCATCTTGCAGGGGGCGAAGGAGAAGTACCCGGAAGCGCGGCCCCGGATCATCTCGGACAACGGCCCGCAGTTCATTGCCAAGGACTTTAAAGAGTTCATTCGCATCTCGGGTATGACGCACGTCCGCACCTCGCCGTTTTACCCACAATCGAACGGTAAGATCGAGCGCTGGCACAAATCGCTCAAAGGGGAGTGCATCCGGCCGGGAACGCCCCTGTCGCTCGATGAAGCGCGACGTCTGGTGGACGATTACGTGGACCACTACAACAACGTCCGCCTGAACAGCGCCACGGGCTACATCGCGCCGAGGGATATGCTCGCCGGACGGCAGCAGGAGATCCACGCGGAACGCGACCGGAAGTTGGAGGCGGCCCAGAAGCAACGGCAGATTCGTCGCCAGCAAGCTGCTTGACGTACAGATGGCGTCCTGCTGCTGATGATTCAGTCCGTGGAATCTCCTCGGAGGCTCAACTTCCGGATTGCCGAGGATACTCCTGGAAGCGCGGAGCGCCACCTCCGCTCATAGGCAGTTATACCTCCCCCTTAACTTGCCAAGGGTCAATTTCGTGATCTGCAGTGACGCAACCGGCGAGTTCAACCGGCATTCGTATGGCGATCCTTATTCGTCACGAAGCGCGACCAAGGGGTCGAGTCTGGCTGCCCGGCGCGCGGGAATCACGATCGCCACCAGTGCGGCAGCAAAGAGAACGGTCGGAACGGTTAGGAACGTGATGAGATCCGTTCCGCTGATGCCGTAAAGCAGACTGGCGGACAAACGGCCGACCGCCACAGCAATGACCAGGCCGATGGTCAGGCCGACGCTGGTTAGAGCGAGGCCCTGGCGTAGGATCGCCGCCAGCACGCTGCCGGGCCGGGCGCCCAAAGCCATGCGGATGCCGATCTCGTGCGTGCGGCGGCGCACCGAATAACTCATCACTCCGTACAGACCGATGACTCCGAGTATGAGCCCGACGGCGCCGAAGCTCCCCAGCAGCCAAGCCGAGATGCGAGGTAGAAGCAGCGATTCACTTATGTGTTCCTGCATCGTCTCTGTGTTGAAGACCGCCATGTTCGGATCAAGCGCTGCGATCTGCTCGCGCACCGGGCGGTCCAGTCGTCGCGGGTCGACGGATGTCTTTACGAGGGTGGAAATCCCAAAGAAGTTGCCGCCGTTCGCCGGGGTCACATCCAGAAACAGATAGGCGCAATTCACCGGTCCTTCGCCCACGGCGCGCGATTTGGAGTTTCGCACCACGCCAATCACGGTGTAGGAGGCCTTGTCCGCGCGAACCAAGCGGCCAATCGGGTCTTGGTTGGGGAACAGGCGGCCGGCCATCGTCTGGTTGATGATGGCTAAGTTCTGGTTATTGGCCTGGACGTCGAAGTCGCGGCCGCTCAGGAAGGGAATGCCCATTGTTTGGAAGTATCCGCTGGAGATCCCGTAGACGTCCGCGTTGACGCTTTGCGCGGGTCGGTCCTTGGTGACGTCCACGTCGAAGTTGCGGCCGGTGCCGGCGAGGCTGAGTGGCACGAGATCAACAAAACTCACCGATCGAACTCCCGGCAGCGCTGACACGCGCTCGCGAAGCTGTGAAAGAAACTGCAGAGTCCTTTCGGACGAGTAGCTGTGGACCCTAGGGTCTACCCTAGTCACCAAGATATTGTCGGGCTTGAAGCCGACGTCGATTGAGACAGCGTTGCCGAGGCTGCGGAGAAACAGGCCCGCGGCCGTCAGCAGGACCAGCGACAGCGCGACCTGTACGGTCACCAGCGTATTGCGCATGCCGAAACGCCCGGCTCGGCCAGAGACGGCCGACCCTTCCTTGAGAGCACCTACCAGGTCCGGACGCGTGGCCCGCAGCGCGGGAACCAGCCCAAACAGCAACGCAGTCAGCAGTGACAGGCCAACGGTGAACGTCGCAACATGCAGATCCACATTGAAGTCGAACACGATGGGAATGGGCGCCGGAAGCCGGAAGCTCGACACGGCCCGTGCCGCACCCGCCGCCATCAGGAAGCCCAGGCCTGCGCCGGCCAGCGCCAGGAGCAGGCTCTCCGTGAGCAGTTGTCGAATCAGTCGCCCGCGCCGGGCGCCTATCGCCAGGCGGATGCCGATCTCCTTCTGCCGCTCAGTCGCTCGGGCCAGCAGGAGGTTGGCGACATTGGCGCAGGCCACCAAGAGCACTAATCCGACCACAACCATCAGGACAGCCATCAGGGCGTATGCAGGGGTAACGGATCCGCCGATCAGTCCACCCGCGGTTTGGAGAGTGATCGCGTCGTGGTGCTTCTCATCCTTGCGATAGGTGTCATCCAAACGCTTCTTGACGAGGTTCACCACCACCGCGGCCTGCGCACGGCTAACTCCCGGCTTGAGCCGCGCATTGAGCAGCAGCCATGCGTTGTCCCGCTTGGTGCTGCCTCCTCCGGGCATCGTCAAGTGGGGCATGATGACTTCAACCATGGAGATTGGCACCCAAAACTGGGATACGATGCCGCGCTCGCTGCCGTGGAACCCGGCCGGCGCAACGCCCACTACGGCATAACGCTGCCCATTGAGAACCACGTCGCGTCCGAGGATGCCGGCGTCGGCGCCGAAGCGCCGCTGCCAGAGGCTGTGGCCGAGCACCGCCACATGGTCGCGGCCCATCAGCCGATCTTCTCCCGGAAGGATGGGACGGCCGAGCGCCATGTTGACGCCCAGGATGGAAAAATAGTTGCCGCTCACAACCTGACCCCAGACGCGCTCTGGCTCTCCCGCGCCCCCCAGGCTGGCGGGAACGAGAGGAAAATGCGCCGCCACGCCGCCCTCGAACACATCCGTGGTCTGCTCCTGATAGTCCAGGTAGTCGGGATAGGGAAAGGACGTGCCTTCGGAAAACATCACCATCCGCCCCGGATCCTTCACAGGCAGCACACCCCAAAGCAATCCGTTGGCGACGCTGAAGATCGTCGCGTTCGCCGCAATGCCCAAGGCAACCGATATGATGATCGCCGCCGTGAAGCCGGGCGACTTGGCCATGGTGCGCAAGGCGAAACGCAAGTCCTGGGCGAAGTCCTCCAAGAAGCGCCCCACCCGTATCGCCCGCACCTCCTCTTTGACTTGCTCCACGCCGCCGAGCTCCATCAGCGCCTCCCGGCGCGCCGCCGATGGCGAAAGCCCCGCCTGGATCTTCTCCTCGGTCAGAAGTTCTACCGAAGACTGCAGCTCATCGGCTAGAGCCTGTTCGACCGTGTCTTTGCGCAAGAGGTTCCGAAACAAGCTAGCGATTCGACTTGGCATGATACCTCCATTCCCAAGTCAGGCGGATTCCACCGCCGCCGTCATGATCTTGACCACCTGGTTCCAATCCCGCTCCTCCACCTTGAGCTGTGCCCGTCCAGATGAAGTCAGTCGGTAGTACTTCGCCCGACGATTGTTCTCCGAGGCTCGCCACCCGGCCTCCACCCATCCCTTCTCTTCCATGCGGTGCAGCGAGGGAAAGAGCGAGCCAAAGCTTATTTGAAAGGCACCTTGGGTGATTTGCGTGACGCGTCGGGACACCCCTACTCCATGCAAGGGTTCCAGTGACAGTGCTTTCAGAATCAGTAGATCCAGCGTTCCACGCAGAAGATCGGTTCTCTTTTCACCCATTGGCGTCCTCATATCGGATTACGATAGCAGCCACCCCAAAGTTCGCACGAATTTCGAAAAACTTTCTTTGAGCCTCCCGGGGGGCCAAACCGGCGGTTTCACTTGGCCGTGTAGCCGGCCACTCGTTGGATCCGGAGCTTAAGGTCGCGGCGGGCCTGATACCCCGCCCCGCCCGCTCGTTGAGGTGTTTGGCCGCAAGGAGATACCCTTTTCCTAGCCAGTTGGTCTTCCCGATGAGGCGGAGCCTTTAATAAACCGCGCGGTACGCACTCCACGGTTCGTGCCCAGCGCCCTCTGCCACCCAACATGATCTCCTTTTGAAACCAGTTGTGCTTTCAGCGCACCCCTTCTGCTAGCCGTTGGGTTGTGCAGACCGGCCGCCAAAAATGGCGTTATACTCCCTAACGGGGCGCGCCGACTCTCCATTTCACGTTGAACCAGCACACTTCTCGAGTTACAGGGCGTGCATCCGGGCAGCCCTTACACCGTTCTGGTGGAGCAGTGGCGGAGCCTCATGGATGCCCTGGAACGCGCCGATGAAGTGGTCGTAGCCGGGTATGCCCTCCCAGACGAGGACGCCTACGGCCGTTTTCTGATTCAGGAGGCGATTGCCGGAAGGCGGGGTCGTCCAATTCAGCGACTGTACTTCTATGAGCTGGCGGACAAGCAGTCCAACACGGCTAAGAAGCTCTCGGACGTGTTCAGGCCACTTGCTCCGCCGATATGGCTGGGGCCGGTCAGACCACACGCTTGAACCAAGGCGTCGGATCGGCCGCCGGAAGCGCTACGAGCGCAGTTCGTCCAGCACCGTGCCGTCGTGCGCGACCAACTGGATGTGGAGGACCGCTTGACCGGTGGCGTGGGTCGAGCAGCTTAGGCAGGGGTCGTAAGCCCGCACCACCGCCGAGACCCGGTTCAGCATGCCTTCCTTGAGGTGCTTGCCGTCGACAAAGTGCTTGCTCACCTCCTCGATGGAGCGGTTGATGGCCAGGTTGTTGTGGCCGGTGGCGATGATCAGGTTGGCCCAGCGAATCGCGCCCTGCTCGTCCACCTTATAGTGGTGAATCAGGATGCCGCGGGGCGCCTCGGCCATGCCGATGCCCTCCAGCGAGTTCACGCCGGCGTGGGCGCGCACCCGGGTGTCCAGGTGGATCTGCGCTGTACTCCAGCACCTCCGCCGACAGGTACTTGCTGGGGTGGCGCTCCTGGACCTTCTCGATTCCGCAACCAAACGTTCGACGAAGTCCTGCTCCTGGAGGGTGAGCTGAGGCTGAGATTTCATGCGCAATTCCTTTCCTGGGGTGAACTTGCGGGAATTCAGGTGCGCCCCAGCGCCTGGCGACGCCGGAGTTTCAACCTCTATTATCCGAAAGCAGCTCTAAACATCAGCATGCAACACCGGCGGGGGCCGCGTGGATCGGGCAAAGACCCCGTGCGCGGGGTGGGCATTTGTACTACGATACGAAGTCAAGGGGTTGGAGAGGCCCGCGTCCGAGAATTGGGAAGAAGATACGGATGAGATCTATCGCCACAGCCGTGTGCGCGGCGCTGCTGGGCGCGGGGCTGGGTTTGGCCGCGACGGGCGCCAGCCAGCCGCAGGCGGAGATCCCGGCGCTCGAAGCGCGCATCACGGACCTGAATCGGAAACTGCTGGGGGTCGCCGGGCCGCCGCCGGCCGCCGCCGGAATCATTGCGGAGCGTGCGGCAGCCTTGCGGGCGCTGATCCAGCGCGATCCGGCGCGAGCGCTTCGACTGGCGCTGCCGGAGTCCGCGGTGGGTGCTCTGAGACGAGCCTACCCCGGCCTGGCTTCGAGTCTGGAAGAACGCGGGGAATGGAGTGGGCCGATCACCGAGTTGATCGCGGACGACTTCGAGAACCATGTCAGCCGCCGCCTGATCTGGATGCGGGTTGCGGAGGGAGAACTGGATCTCCGCTTCGCTTCCGCCGAGCCGGTTCATCTGAAGACGGGCGACCGGGCGCGCGTCCAGGGCACGCGGCTGGGGATGATGGTTGCCGCGGTGGGGGCCAGCGTGACGGCGCCCGCTGCCGCCGCAGGCACGTGCAACACTACCGGCGAGCAGAAGATCGCGGCGCTGATGGTTAGTTTCCCCGGCGAGAAACCGGATATGACGCAGGACGGGCTGCGAGGGATGCTGTTCGGGACTTCTGGTCAGTCGCTGGACGGCTACTGGAGAGAGGCTTCCTACGGCAAGACTTGGGCCACCGGCGACGTCTTCGGCTGGCTGGAACTGGATCGGGCCTACAGTTGCGACACCTTAAACCAACTGGCGGCTGCCGCGATGGCTGCCGCGGCGAGGCAGGCGGACTTGAGCCAGTACAACCGCCTTCTCATCTACTTCCCCGGCCCGTGCGCGTCCTACTTGGGGATGGGCACCGTGGGGTGCTCCGGGGGGACCTCCACGGCATGGTTCCCCATGACTGGGTTTGACCCGTATGTGCAGCTCCCGGTAACAGCCCACGAGGGCGGGCACAACTTCGGCTTGAACGAGGTCACCGGGAGGCGGTACGAGCAGGAGGCGCTGGGCGCTCCGAACGACGCCGGCGTACGCACGACCTACTACGACCCGTTCACGACCATGGGGAATTTCTTGGGGATTGTGGGCCACTACAACGCGCGCCAGAAGTGGCAGCTTGGCTGGCTCGGCGCGGATGAGGTGACTACGGTCGAGCAGCCCGGAGCGTACCGGATCGCCCCGCTGGGAGGTTCCACGGGAGGTCCCAAGGCGCTGCGGATCCGGCGCGGGGATCTGGATGCCTGGCTGTGGGCCGAGTACCGCCGGCCGGCCGGCCTGTATGAGTCGACACTGCCAGTGCAGGTTTTTACCGGTGCTCTGATTCATTACGAGGATAGCCTCAACGGCGATTCCACCGGCGTGGCCGGCAGCACGGATCTGCTGGACTTCACGCCGGGTTCCCAGTCGTACGACCGCGACGACTTCAGAGATCCCGCCCTGGCCGCCGGCCAAAGCTGGAGCGACCCGTGGACGCCGGAATCGATCGCGGTGACCGCTGCCGACGCTGGCGGGCTTTCGATCCAGGTCAGCCAGGATTCCTGCGTAAGCCTGTCGGCGTCATCCGCCCTGCACCGTGGCGGGGAGGAGACGGGAAGCGTGCAGGTGACGGCGCCTTCCGGTTGCCAGTGGCAGGTGCTGGTTTCCCCCGCTCAGTCGTGGATCACGCTGACCTCGCCGGAGGCCGGAACCGGCAACGGCGCGGTGACCTACCGCGTAGCGGCAATGGCGGAGGCGCAGGTGCGGCAAGGCCTGCTTTCCATCGGGCGCAGAGCGTTCCAGATCACACAGGATGGGCGGAACGCTCCTCCCAGCGGTGTAGCTGTCTTTCCCAGCTCGGGCGCGGGTTATGTCCAGACGTTCACCTTCATCTATTCCGACCCGAATGGCGTCCAGGACATCGTGCAACCATGGGCCGAGTTCCGTGGCCTCGGCACCTGTTCCGTGTTCGTGGATGTCTCCAGCGGCAGTGTTGGCCTCCAGGACGAGTCCGGAAGCTTCAGTACCCAGCGAGGCACCCTGGGCTCCGCTACCGTGCTCGAGAACCGGCACTGCGCCGTAGCTCTGTCCGGGGTCTCCCTGGCGCAGGCGGGTGGCCAACTGTTCGTGCGAGCGCCGATGACCTTCAAGCCCGAGTTTGCCGGGCTGAAGACTGTGCGGTTATGGGCTTACGACCGTGCCGGGGCTTTCGACTTGCCGACCGCGCTGGGCCAGTGGACGGTGGGCGAACTGCCAGGGCCCGCCCCGGTGATCTGGGACAATGGCATCGTGGATGCCGCCAGCTACCAGGGAGGGGCGGTGGCGCCCGGAGAGATCGTGGCCATATTCGGAACAGGTCTCGGGCCTCCCCAGATCGCTTACGCGCGCTACGATGCGGCCGGTCTTCTGGGCAATTCCGCCGGGAGCTCCACGGTGTTCTTCGACGGTGTTCAGGCACCGGTGATCTACGCGTTGGACGGGCAGGTGAGCGCCATCGTGCCTTACTCGGCCGCCTCCAGCACCAAGGTGCGAGTGGAGTACCAGGGGCGCAGCTCCAACGAGGTGACGGTGCCAGTAGCCGCGGCTGTGCCCGGGATCTTCCGCTACCCGTCCTCGACACAGGGAGTGGCCGTGCAGGAGGCCGGCTTCAACTCGGATCAACTGCCCGTCGAGAGAGGGAAGATCGTCTGGTTCTATGTGACCGGGGAAGGGCAGACTGTCCCCGCCGGCGTGGAAGGCAGGCTGCCGGTTGCCCCGAACTGGCCCGTGCCGGCCGGTGACCTGACGGCCACCTTCGGAGACAAGCCCGGCAGGGTGGAGTTCAAGGGCCTCGTCTACGCGGGAGTACTTCAATTGAACGTGCGGGTTCCGGACGACGCCCCAGTGGGCGCCAACGTGCCGCTCACGGTGACCGTGGGCGGCATATCCAGCCCGCCCGGCACCACCATCGCAGTGAAATGAAGAAGCAGAAGCCCATCAAGATTTCGCGCGCGGCGGTCCGCAAGAGCATCCGTAAACCCATGCCGCCGCCGAGCAAGGTCTACAAGGACCGCAAGAAGGCTCTCCGCGACCGGGAGATCGAGCGGGAACAGCTCGGAAACGGGTGAGTTTGCAGCCACGCCGGTAGCGACCGAGCGCGGCGTGCTGCCTGGGGCCGGGCTACTGAAGCTCGAAGCGCACTTTCACCCGGGCTTCCACGCCGATCTGGCCGAGGGCGAGCGCCCCCTGAGCAGCTCCTCCGCCGGGCGCTTGCGTGAAGGAATTGGTGAACGACGCCGACTGGCCCCAGCAGGCTCGCGCGGCGTCAGCGTCCTCCTCCTCGATCGAGTAAACCTTCCCGATCTTCCGTCCCAACCGGCCGGCCATAGCCGCGGCCTTCTCCTGCGCGGCGGCGAGGGCCTGCGCCCGCGCCTGGTCCTTGTACTTCCGCAGTTGGGTCGTCTTGAACTGAACGCTGGAAACCACGTTGACGCCCGACTGAATCAGCTCCGAGAGCAGAGCATCGAACTGCGCGGGGGGCGTGAGCGTGATCGTCAGGTCGCGATGCACGTAATAGTAGTCGCGCCACCCGAATCCCCCGGATCTCTCCTCGCGAAACGGGTCGATGCGGAGGTAAGCCGTCTGGATATTCTTCTCTTCGACGCCGTGTTTGAGTGCCAGGGCGATCGCCCGCTTGATCTGGAGCCGCTGTTGTTCCACCATGGCGCCCACATCTTCGCTCCGGGCTTGCACGCCCACCCGAAGCTCGACTTGGTCGGGCGCCACCCTCACTTCCGAGGCGCCGGAGACGGTGATGAACGGCCGCTCCTGCTTTTCGTCCTGCGCGGGGCAGACTCCGGCGGCCAATGCGAGAACTGCGATGAGTAACGTCGTTTCTCGGACCATAGGCCCGATTGTACTCCCGTGGCGTGTATTCGAGACTATCCGGTACTGCGCGGGGATCAGGGTTCCGCCTGAGGCTCCCCGCCGAACAGGTCGAGCTGGTTTTCGTCAGGTCCCTCGGTGGGCACACCCGCTTCGGAGGGCGCCAGGGCGCCGTCGAGCAGGTCGCGCATGTCGCGGTGAGCGACCGGAGGGCGGACCGAGGTTCCTTCCTCTCCCGGAACCAGCAGCAGCACGTCGCCCAGCGCGATCCGCTCGTCTTCGACCAGATCGGCCGAGTGGGTGGTGAGGATGAGTTGGCGGCCGGAGCGGCGCTGGATCCCGGCGAGCATGGGCAGGATGCCGCGGACCACCTCCGGATGCAGCGATAGCTCGGGTTCCTCGATCAGCAGCGGCCCGTGGCCGTCCAGAACGGCCCAGAGCAGGGCCATCAGGCGGAGCGTGCCGTCGGACCACTGGTCCTCGGTCTGCCAGGCGCCCTGCGGACGCCAATGGCCGTAGCGAGCCCGCAGGCGGGGGGCGCCGCGCGGATCCTTCCACAACTCCAGGTCCCGGAGCTGGGGCACGGCCGTGCGCAGCGCTTCGAGGATGCGGCGCAGCCGGGAGTTGCGGGTGTTCTCGGGGGCGGAGGCGATCTGCTCGAGCAAGTCGCCGCCGAACGGGCCGCCGGGCCGGCTGGGCGTCCGCTCCCGCAGCAACTGCGGAACGGCATGGAAGTAGCGGAGGGAGGCGAAGAAGCCGGCAACCTCGCGAAACTCCCGGTTCACGCTGGCCTGCTCGAGGCAGGTCTGGGAGAGGCGCTCGGGATCGGCGAGGTCCGCTTCGTCGGGGCGGTTCAGCAGCTCGTCGCCCCGATGCGTCACGCGCTCGCGGCGGATGGCCGGTTTACGGAGGTCCTCCTGCGAAAACTCGAGTGCGTACTCCCAGTCGGGCAGCGCCGGGTCTGGGCCGATGCGCACGGCGATGGCGATTTCGGAGTGCTGGCGCGCGGCCAGGCACCGCAGGCGCGAGACGCCGCCGCGCCGCCGGACGGCTTCTTGAAAACCGCCGCCGGGCGAGGCCAGGTCGTGCAGAAAGCGGAGGGCATCGAGCAGGTTGGACTTGCCGGCGGCGTTGGGGCCCACCAGCAGCACCCGGCGCGCGAGGCCCGCCTCCACCCGGGCGAAGTTGCGCCAGTTCTCCAGGTACAGGTGAGTGAATCGCAGCGCCGGCTGTTTCATGGCCGTCAGACGTCTGGGTACGCCTGCAAGCTCAAAGCGTACCACAGCGCGGCCAACATGAGGCCGGTCATTCGCCGAGTAAGTGCAGCACTACCGAACGGGTATGGGAGCGAGAGCGGTGCTCAAACAAGTAGATGCCCTGCCAGGCGCCCAAGGCGAGACGGCCGTCGAGCACCGGGACGGAGAGCTGGGTGAGGGTCAGCGCGGCGCGGATGTGGGCGGGCATGTCGTCGGATCCCTCGACGGTGTGGCGGTAGACGGGGTCGTCCTCCGGGGCGAGGCGGGCGAAGAAGTCAAGCAAGTCGCGCACCACGTCGGGGTCGGCATTCTCCTGAACCACCAGCGAGGCGGAGGTGTGCTGGACGAAGACCGTCAACAAACCGGTCCGCATATGCTGGCCGGCCGCCCAGGCCTCGATGGGAGCGGTGATTTCGTAAAGGCCCTGGCCCCGGGTCGGGACGCGCAACTGGTGGCTGGCCTGTCGCACGGCTACTCCACCGTGACACTCTTGGCCAGATTGCGGGGCTGGTCGACATCACAACCGCGGCGAACGGCGATGTGGTAAGCCAGCAACTGGAGCGGGACCACCTCGAGAAGGGGCAGCAGCAGATCGAGCGAGGCGGGAATCTCGATCACGTGGTCGGCGAGCTTGCGCACCTGTTGGTCGCCCTCGACGACGAGAGCCAGCACGAGTCCCTCCCGCGCTTTCACCTCCTGGATGTTGGAGAGCGTTTTCTCGTAAAGGACGCGGCTCTGCTCGCTGGAGGGGTCGTAAGTGGCCAGCACCACCACCGGCAGGTCCTCGCCGATGAGCGCGTTGGGCCCGTGCTTCATCTCGCCGGCCGGGTAGCCCTCGGCGTGGATGTAGGAGATCTCCTTGAGCTTGAGCGCGCCCTCCAGGGCGATGGGGAAGTGAACGCCGCGGCCGAGGAACAGGAAATCGCTCGAGCGGAACAGCTTCCGCGCCAGCTCCTCGTAGAACGGGTCGTGGGAGAGCACGGTTTCCAGCTTGCCGGGAATGCGGATCAACTCCTGGGCCAGGGAGCGCGAGGCATCCTCGTCCAGCACGCCGCGGGTCTGGCCCAGGTGCATGCCCAGGATGAACAGGGCGGCGAGCTGGGCGGCGAAGGTCTTGGTGGAGGCGACGCCGATCTCCGGCCCGGCATGGGTCAGCATGGCGCCGGTGGCTTCGCGAGTGACCGTGGAACCGATCGCGTTCGAGATGGCGATGGTCTTCGAGCCCTTCTGCCGCGCTTCGCGCTGCGCCGCGAGGGTGTCGGCGGTTTCCCCGGATTGCGAGACCACGATGGTGAGGACATCGGGACCCAGGATGGGGTCGCGGTAGCGGAACTCGCTCGAGTAATCCACCTCGACGGGCATCCGCGCCAGGCGCTCGATCATGAACTTGCCGATCAGCGCGGCGTGCCAGCTTGTGCCGCAGGCCACGATCCTGGCCTGCCGGAACTCGCGGAACTCCTTGGCCTGGAGGTCCATCTCATTCAGGAAGATCCGGCCGGACTCCTGGCTCACACGCCCCACCACGGTGTCGCGGACGGCCCGGGGCTGCTCATAGATCTCCTTGAGCATGAAGTGCTTGTAGCCGCCCTTTTCGGCCATGATGGGGTCCCAGAGGATGTGCGACACGGGGCGCTTCACCGGGTGGCCGTCGAAATCGCTGAGGCGGACGCCATCGGGCGTCAAAACGGCGATGTCTCCGTCGGCCAGGAACAGGACATCGCGGGTGTGGCTCAGAATGGCGGGAACATCCGAGGCCATGAAGTACTCGCCATCGCCGAGGCCGATGACGGCAGGGGGACCCGAGCGCACCACCACGATCTTGTTCGGGTCCAGGCGCGAAATGATTGCCAGCGCGAACAGCCCCGAGAGATTGCGGACGGCCTTGCGGACCGCTTCCTCCAGGTTGCCGTCGAAATATTTCTCGATGAGATGGGCGATAACCTCGGTGTCGGTCTCGGTGTGGAAAACGTGCCCTTCGGCCAGCAACTGTTGCTTGAGCGCGATGTAATTCTCGATGATGCCGTTGTGAACCACCACGATATCGCCCTTGCAGTCGCGGTGCGGGTGGGCGTTTTCCTCAGTCGGGCGGCCGTGGGTGGCCCAGCGGGTGTGCCCGATGCCGTAGGAACCATCGACCGGGTTCATGCGGATGGCTTCTTCCAGGTTGCGCAGTCTCCCCGAGGCGCGGCGCACCGCCAGGCTGCCGTCGGCGCACAACACGGCCAGCCCCGCGGAGTCGTAGCCGCGATACTCCAGCCGGTGCAAGCCATCCAGGATGATGGGCACCGCCCTGCGGTTACCGATGTAGCCAACAATTCCGCACATAATGTTCATTCTATCCCGAGCGGTTTTGGGGCAGGAGGGGCTGGCTTACCCCCCGCAGGCGCGCGGATGAGTCCCCCAGTACCGCCTGGGCGTCCATCCTAGTAGTACTAGAGCCGTGCTCGCAGGATTGACTGATTTCTGAGTTTTCAGGGGACAAGCGGGTCGGATTGTGCTATATTCGACCCAATAAGCTATACACAACATAGCATCCCGGCGACGGGGCCCAGCCCGTCGCCAGCCCCTCTGAGTGAAGCCCCAGGTACCCAGCCTGGGGCTTCTTATTTTGGGCTTCGTCACGGGGCAACCGGGTGACGCAGGATGGTGCGCAGGCGCTCGGGGGGGACGCGGCGTGGGTCCGAGAGATAGAGCTCGTGGTGCAGCCCGCGGAATGCCAAGCCGTTTTCCTTGGCAAAGGCCTCCAGGCGGGCGATGGTCTCGCATTCCTTGTCGTATGGCCCGACGTGGAGCACCTGGATGCACTTGCCTTCCTTGAGGGTTTCCAGGCGCAGATTGTCGGCTTCCGCCTCCTTGCCCTTCTTCTTCAGCGCGGCGATGGCGGCCTTCAGGTCGCTGGCGGTGACGAAGCCGGGCACGCGGATCAGCAGCTTCCACTCCATGGTCCGCTTGCCGGATTCGAAATCCCAGAACTGGCCTTCCAGCGCGCAGACCTTGAAATCGCCCTTGCCGGCGAACTTCCGGGTCATCTTGATGGTGTAGGCGGCGCCGTAGAGCGCGCCGATTTGCGCCTGAAACAGCGGGTTGCCGGGTTCGCCCTTTCCTTCGATGGCGAGATACTTGGCGGGCCCGATCTCGACCAGCGCGGGCTGTTTGGGAGTCACGTATTCGGATTTGTGCGTCTTATAGAAATCGACTTTCTCGGGTGCGGTTGGCATGGATTTCACTCCTTGTCTATTAGTGGCAGGTGAATCGTCGTTAAGAGGTCCTCGGGCGCGGTTGAGAAGGGCGAATTGTGGTAGATCTCGAGGGAGGGTTCCGTCAGCAGCTCGCGGCCGCTCGCGGGCAGCCATTCCCCGGCCAGGCGTGCGTAGGTGTCGCCCGACTTCGCGTACGGGCCGCGATGCGTGGCGACGGCGTACTCGCGCGGCTCGAGGGTCTGAATCCCAAGCTCGCCCGAGGGCTGGACGCTCTCGTCCACCGGCAGCGCGGCATCGTAGCGCAGCGTCTCGGGCGGCGTGATCTCCCAGTCGTCGTGGACCACGCCCAGCAGCTTCATGCCCGGGCCGAGCAGGCCGCGCCGGCCCGCCCACGACATCAGCTTCCCCCAGGCGATCCCGACCTCGTCGTACGGCCCGATGTGACGGATGAAGGCCAGACGCAACGGCCCGATTCTCTCGAGACGCACCTCGAGCGGCGGCCCTGGCGTTCGCTCCCGCTCCGGCGCCGTCAGATCGCGGGAACTGGCCCGGAAGCCCGACGGCGATTCGCCGAACATGGCGTCAAACGCGCGGGTGAACGACTCGGGTGTCTGGTAGCCGCAATCGAGCGCGATCATGGTGATGGGCTCGGCGGAGAACCGAAGCCGGCGCGCGGCCCGCTCGAGCCGCAGCCGCCGGACGTGCTCCTTGACCGATTCGCCGACCATGCCGCGGAAGATGCGGTGAAAGTGGTACGGAGAGAAGTGCGCGACGCCGGCCAGTTCCTCGAGCGGGAGCGGCCCGTCCAGGTGGTTTTCGATGTGCACCAGGACCCGCTGCACGCGCTCCTGGTAGGATTCCACCGTGCCGTTTCGCATGCCCATCATTGAGAATTGTACGTGCCGGCGGATCGCTCCGCTTGACATTTCTTGCGGACTTCATCGGCAGGCTATAATCGGCAGGTCAACGGAGGCCCGCATGAAAACCAGACTCGTTCTCAGCCTGCTCGCGGCAAGCCTGCTCGCTGCGGCGCAGCAGCCGAAGCTCCAGGCGCTCATCGTCACCGGCCAGAACGGCCACGACTGGCGCAGCGTGGAAGGGCCGCTGCGCAAGGCGCTCGAAGACACCGGGCGCTTCGAGGTGCGCGTCGTGGAGGAGTTCCGCGGGGCGGGGCCGGAGACCCTGGCGCCCTACGACGTGGTCATCCTCAACTACTACGAGAAGAAGAAGCCCGAGCTGCGCTGGGGCGAGCGCGCGGACAAGGCCCTGCTGGATTACGTGCGGGCGGGCAAAGGCCTGGTGATTTACCACTTCTCGGTGGCGGCCTTCGAGGGCTGGACGGAGTACGAGAAGCTATGCGGGGGCAACTGGCGCCCCAACAATGGGCATCATTCGGCGGCCCACGATTTCACGGTGGACATCAAGGACGCCGATCACCCCATCACCAAAGGTCTCAAAAAGTCCTTTCCGCAAGCCAAGGATGAACTCTACGCCAACCTGAAATGGCAGCCCGAGGGCGCCTACCACGTGCTGGCGACGGCCTATGACGACCACGCGCTCTACCAGGGCAAGGCGCGCCAGCCGATTCCAGGGCCGGGCCTGAACCAGCCCATGCTCTGGACAACCGGGTACGGGCAAGGGCGGGTCTTCGTCACTGTGCTCGGCCACGACGCCGCAGCCGTGAGCACCCCGGCCTTTGTCGCCACCTTCACCCGTGGCGCCGAGTGGGCAGCCACCGGCGCGGTGACGCTGCCGATCCCGCCGGAGATGGCACAGTAGGGGCACTAGCCCGGGGCGTTGCGTGGCGTGAGCCCGCGGGGATGCCGGCGGAGGCCGGCGGTTGGTTGGGGGATGGGATGTTATCGATAGTAGTTAGGACATTCGGCGTCAAGCGGCCCCAGGAGGACAGCTTCCCAAACCGGCATTCACATCCGCAATAATAAGAAAACAAACAGGCTGCAGAATCCCTGACTCCATTGAGTCTCCATCGGAAGGGTCCGGCAAGACCAAACAATTCTGACCCTTTCTGATTCGGACTGCCGGCCAAGCTGAACGTCACAGGGCGCAGCAATCCCGGTTGGCCACTGACGTGCTGGAGGTGATCCCCCTGGGCGCGTCGCGCCCGGCGGGATCATTGCCCATGGCACCGTCCGCCGTCAGGGGAGAAAATCAACTTCCCCATAGCTCGCAACTGCCTCCGTCCAAACGCGGTATTCTTGATGGAACAATGGCCAATCCAGAACATGTCGCCATCATTAAGATGGGTACTGAGGTGTGGAATCGATGGAGGTCGGCGACCCGATGGAAGTCTAACGATCCCCACGTCCCCGATCTGAGCGGAGCGAATCTCAGCGGCCTGGACATCTCCGGTGCAGACTTGGAAGAAGTTAACCTCCGGGAAGCGGACCTTAGCAACACGAATCTGAGTAAAGCGTTCCTTGGAGCAGGGCTACGGGTAAGGCGTGCGTCGCCCGGAGAAGTGACTCTTCAAGGGAGACCAGGAGGAGAAGTCGTCTTCGAGGCTGGCTTCACGCTTGAGGTTTCGCCGGAATCCGGCGGTGCCGACTTGGGAGGAGCGAACCTCCGACACGCCGATCTCTCTGGAGCGGAGCTGTGCGCAGCGAATCTATACGGAGCGGATCTCACCGGAGCCAAACTATCGGATGCAGCGTTTTCCGCGTCCACTGTGTGGCCAGACGGGTACGAACCCATCGCGCATGGGGCTATCCCCCTCTTGAAAAGCTTCAATATCGCGTTCGATGAAGCACTGTCGCCCGAACAGGCTCGGGCGACATTGGTTGCTTTGGCAGATTATTACCGTGCGTGTGGAGGGCTTGGTTTTCGCGTTCACTTTGAGCTTGACGATGTACTTGTGAGGGAGCCAGTCCATGCCTGATGGTCCCAGCCTCCTTACGCGGATTGTCGCATCCATTCGTGCTCTTCTCCCGAGTGATTGGTTCGGTCGAGCTGGCCAACGTTTCCGCGACGCCACCCAGGCTGTCTCTGATTTCGCCGAAGAACACCATCTGCGCCCAAAGGACATTGCAGAAGAAGGAATCGAGCTCGGACGGCGCAAGCTGGAGGGACTCGCTAACCAAGAATATGCGACTGCACTGAAGGACTTTGCCGATGCCGAACAGAAGACAATAGAGACGGAGTTTCAAAGGCGATCACTCGAAAGCAAAGTTCGCAGGGAGGAGGCCCAGGCTCAGAAGGAAGAGGTTGAAGTCCGGCTCGCCGAACTCAAGGTCATTGAGGCCGAAGTTCAACTCCGTCAGAAACTAACGGAGGCCGGTGTCATCCTATACCGGGACAGTGCTGGAAATCTCACCGCTCTGTCGTTGCCGCCTAGCTGTGACCTAGTGCGCCCAGCTGAGCGACGGCTCATTGAGGCTCGGCAAGACGCAGGTGCGTTGGATGATCCGCATCAGCCCAGCTCTTCGGCTGAGGATTAGCGAGAGCACCTGTCCCGCGAGGCTCCGAGATTAGGAGGCAACCCGTCGGCCTAAGCCAAACAGGAGGGTATGGGGAAGAAGCTATCGTACCGACGACCAAAGTCCTTCGAATATGACGTATGCCTCTCCTTCGCCGGGGAGAACAGGGACTTCGTTGAGGATGTTGCCAAGGCCCTCGCCGCTCGCGGAGTTCGCGTTTTCTATGACGAATACGAGCAGGTTCAGCTTTGGGGCAAGGACCTTTTCCAGCACCTGAGCTATGTCTACGAACACGCCGCACGTTTTTGTGTTGTGTTTGTATCTCGACAATATGCCGCCAAGGTCTGGCCAACCCATGAGCTCCGAAGCGCCCAGGCAAGGGCATTCACTGCCCATGCCGAGTACATCCTCCCGGCTCGGTTCGATGACACGGATCTTCCGGGTCTTCATCGGACCATCGGCAGTGTCGACCTGCGACACACGAACCCTGGCCGGTTGGCCCAGATGATCGTCGCCAAGGTCGGTGCAGGCCCCCGCGAGCCGTACTTCCCCCCAGTTCCCGATCTGCTCTACGAGGCGCTCGGCGCCAAGGCGGAGCGACGCAAAGATCATGTTCGTGAGGCCGCGTATTGGTTCTTCAACTCCCTAACCCGCATGACGAAACAGGAGCGGCGGGTCCTGTTCCTCCTTTTTACAGTTGGCTGTAAGGCAGAACTGCCAGAGAACGTTCACGTCAGCGTCGACTTGTTGCGCCGGCTCACCGGTTATCCTGTGACACGCCTCAAGGCGATCCTCGGTGCCCTCAGCTCGTTGGGATACTCATGCCGTGTCGCGCAAGCCGAACACGAACCTGACGAACTGGGTAGCTCCGACTACTTCTACATCGAGTGGGCTCCTCTGAAGGTCGGCCTGGAGGGCAACCATACCAAGGTGGCAGATGCGGTGATCAAGCTCGCAACCGCCGGGTACTGCGAAGAGCATGCCATGGAGAGCCTCGAACGGCTCGACTTCTCTGCCCTATCCTCGGTCTCAATTACTCGACTCACCAGCGCGGCTCAGTGCCAACACGTCGCGAAGACGCCTGCCAAGCGGCGCCTACACCCGGCGCACCAACGTCCACGTCCGGCTGATGCGCCGAGACATCACGGCAAGGGGAATGACTAGTAACGCGGACCGATTAAGCAAAGGCCGTGCAGTCGTCGCGCGCACCTACTACGTCATTTGGAATGACTGGTTTGGTGCGATGGGGATTTCCCGAGCGAGTCTTTGTCTCACTCACGAGTGCACGGCTTCGGGCTATCGCCCCGGACAAGATGAGCTGCACCTCAACCTTCCCGAGGGCAATGTAGAAGAAGCTTCAGATGATGCTGGGACGAACCACGACATTCCGCCGCCTCCTGGTATTGGCTGGCCGGCGTGGAAGCGCGAACTGGTTCATGAGCTCCTGCACGAATACCAACACAAGGTCGTGGCTGGGAGGGCTTCGCCCGGGGGCGCGGCCCTACAGGCCAAGCACCGAGGCTGCTTTGACGACACCGGTCACGGCGCGGATTTCTTCACCGCCATTCAGGAGAAGGCTTCATACTTTGGCGTCAGCCCAGAGGCTCTTATTGCCAACCTGTGAGGGGAGGGTCTCGACTGGGGCAGTTGCTGCAGAACCCCTTCGCACCGGCGGCCCACGTCAGGCGGTGGGGACCGAACCGTGCTGGCGACGGCCACGTCCGGTACCAGGGCAAAGCGCGCCAGCCGATTCCGGGGCCGGGCCTGAACCAGCCCATGCTCTGGACGACCGGCTACGGCCAAGGCCGGATCTTCGTTACAGTGCTCGGCCACGACGCCGCAGCCGTGAGTACGCCGGCTTTTGTCGCCACTTGCACCCGCGGCGCCGAGTGGGCGGCCACGGGCAACGTGACGCTGCCGATCCCGCCCGAGATGGCACAGCAGCGCCAAGAGCGCCGGAAGGGCCGCGTGCACCTTTGAGGCGCGGGCTAGCTTGGGCTCAACCGTGGCGGCCGGGCTCGACTCAACCTGTAGGGCGCCGCGCGAATCCGCCGGCTCGCTCGTGGCGGTAGAATGGGGCTAATGACGCGCAAGGTCAGTGTCGTGATCGAGCAGGACGAGCACGGATGTTACGCTTGGTGCCCGGAATTGAAGGGATGCCAATCGCAGGGAAAGACGGTCGAGGAGGCCCTTGCCAATATCCGTGAGGCGATTGAGCTGTTCCTGGAGACCCTGACCGATGACGAGCGCTCGGCAGCGCTAAGCCACCAGATTCTTACCACAGCCGTCGAAGTTCATGCCTAAAGTGCCGCGCCTGACCGCCGGGCAGGCCGAAGCGATGCTGCTGCAAGCGGGCTTCGCTTGGTTGCGGTCCAAGGGTAGTCATCGGATCTACGAAAAGCGAGGCCGGAGGGTCGTGGTTCCGTTCCATAGCGGGGCCACGCTGCACCCGAAGGTCGTCAAGCAGCTCCTCGAAGCCATCGAGGAAACCTCGATCGAGCCGGCGCGTCCTGAGTAGCGCCGCAGCGCTCGGCAGACCGTCTGGCGTTGGCCTCGCGCTCCTACTGGCGCGATGGGGCGGCGAAGATGCCGGCCTGGTCCCACTTGGCGATGGTGTCCTGGACCAGGGCGGTCATCTTGTCGACCACGGCTTTGAAGTAGGCGTCAGCTTTGGCTTGATCGAATTTCACGTAGCCCTGGCCGGGCTGGTAGAGAATGATCGGCGACGGGAATGGGTAGGCAGACCAGCTACCGGGAGCGGGGCGCGGGGTGGCCAGAGAATCCTTGTACAACTCCGGGTGGACCAGCTTGGGGTCGATGGCCTGGATGAAGGCGGTCTCGTTCCAGCCGGCGTGGCCGCCGTCCTCGCCGAACACCTTCAGGGTGACATCGGAGCAGTACGTCCACCAGTTCACAACCAGGGTGCGAACTCGGTGCGCGCGGCCGGCGGATTCGGCGAGGTCGTTGAGGATGGCGGTCTGCGGGCCGCCGTGGCCGTTCAGGATGATGATGTTGCGGAAGCCGTTGCGGGCCAGGCCCGCGATCACGTCGGCCATATAGGCGCGATAGGCGCTCTCGCTGATGGTGAACCCGCCGGCGTAGGCGTCGAGAGTGCCGGTGACGCCGTAGGGCACTACCGGCGCAACCAGCGCGTTCACGCGCGGAGCCATCTGCCGTGCGATGGCCAGCGGAGCGACGGAGTCGGCGCCGTTGTTGATCGCGCCGTGGGCTTCCATGGTTCCGGTGGGCAGCAGCACCGTGCTGATCCTGGCGGGCACCAGGTCGCGGAACTCCATCCAGTTGAGGTCACCGAGCTCGCGCGAGGTCTGCGCGCCGACGAGCGAAGCGAACAGCAAGGCAAGTGCAAGTCGCATGGAAGATAGGTTACTCCCGTTGCGGGCCGGGCGCAGTGGGTGAGGCGCGCCGTTCGGCCACGATGATCAGCCGCAGGTCGGGGGCCAAGCGGACGATCTGGTGCACCGGGTTGGTGCTAAAGAGGCGCTGCCAGGGCGTATACCGGGGACGGGCAATGTAGATCTGAGTCACCTTGCTCATGCGGGCAAAATCAACCAGGCTCTCCGCCTCGCGGTCGCCCTCGATCACCCGGGTCTCGATATGGAGATCGCGCGCGAAGCGCAGGTGCTTCTCGATGGCCTCACTCGCTTCCGGACCGAGCCGCGAGGAAGTCGAGCGCACATGCACGGCCAGACAGCCCGCCTGGAGGAACTCGGCGATGCGCCACGCCCGCCGGATCAGGTTGGCGGTTTCGGGATGGGAGGTGATGTGAACCAGAATCCGTTCCGCGGGCTCGCCTTCCGTCGCGCCGGTGCGAGCGGAGCGCCAGAATTGATCGGGATCGACTTCACGGATCTCCACCTCGTGCGCGGTCTGCCGGAGCGCCATCTCCCGCAACGCGACCAGGTTCGATTCCCGGAAGAAGTTCTCGAGCGCCCGGGACGCCTTGTCGGGGGCGTAGACAACCCCGCGCTCCATCCGGTTCAGCAGCGCCCGCGGCGTAAGGTCGATCATGACCACCTGGTCCGCCTGCTTGACGACCCAATCGGGCACCGTTTCCCTCACATGAACCCCGGTCATCTGGAAGACCTGGTCGTTCAGGCTTTCCAGATGCTGAACGTTCATGGTGGTCACCACGTCGATGCCCGCATCGAGCAGTCTGAGGACGTCTTCCCAGCGCTTGGCGTGTTCGGACCCGGGCACGTTGGTGTGAGCGAATTCATCCACCAGGCAGACCCGCGGATGCCGGCGGAGGACCGCCTCGGTGTCCATCTCCTCGAACACGGCCCCGCGGTACTCGATCTGGCGGCGCGGAACGGCTTGCAAGCCCTCGGCCTTGGCAATCGTCTGTTGCCGGCCGTGCGATTCGAAGTAGCCGATGACCACATCGACGCCGGCGGCTTTGAGCTGCTGCCCCTCCTCGAGCATCTGGTAGGTCTTGCCGACGCCGGCTGCGTAACCGAGGAGAACCTTCAGCTTCCCTTTCGCGGCGGAGCCGTCATCGCCCATGGCATGCCTCACAGGCTGCTGAAAAAGCGTTCGAAGGGACCGCTCCCTCGCGGTCGCGGCTCGGAACTGAGCCGCGCGCGTGAGCAAGCGGTTGCCGGACCTTCCCGGGCGCCACGTCAATGCGGGAAGATGCAGACATCGATGCCCTCGGCGTTTCGTATGAGATGGTCCACCGGGTTGCCGAACAGGCGGCTCCACCAGCTCTTCCGCAGGCTGTGGCCGATGAAGATGTGGGTGATCTTCTTCTCGCGCGCAAACCGGAGGATGGCCTCCATCGGGTCGTCGGAGGCCAGGACCTCGACGATCGCGCCGGCCTCGCGGGCACGCTCGAGCCGCGCATCGAGCGCCGCTTTGTCGCCCGGACTCAACGAAGTCTGCTGGACATAGATGGCGTACAACTCACCGGAGAACCGGCGCGCGATCCGAGCGCCCATGTCGATCATGGTCTCGAAGTTGGCGCGGGCCGTGAGGCAGACCAGCACGCGCTCCTGGGTGGAAAGCGGTTGTTCGATACCGTGGTCTTTCAGGTAGGCCGAAAGCTCGTGGTCCACGACCTCGGCCGCCACCAGCAAAGCCAGTTCGCGGAGCTGCGACAGGCGCCGGCGCTCGGCGGCCGCCGATTGTGGGTCGGGCTGGCGGCCGACCCGTTCCAGCAACTGCTCGGCCGGCACGTCGACAATCTCAATCTCGTCGGCCAAAAGGATGAAGCTTCTGGGAACGGTCTCGGACACCCGCTTGCCCGTGATGCGTTCCACGCCGGCACGCAATTCCTCGATGTATTGCAGGTTGATCGAGGTGACTACGCTGATCCCGGCCGCGAGCAGTTGCTGAACATCCTGGTAGCGTTTGCGGTTGACGGCCTGCGGTGGGTTGTCCTGAGCCAGGCCATCGACGAGGCAGATCTGCGGACGGCGCCTGAGTATCGCGGCGAGGTCGATCGCGTCTCTGCCGTTCTCGGAGATCAGCGGAGGAATGACCTCGAACAGCTCGACCAGGTGGTCCAGGGCAGGATCGCGCTTCCGCTGCAAGGCGCCGATGACCACATCCTCCCCCCTCTCCTTGCGGCGCCGTCCCTCGTCGAGCATGCGGAACGATTTTCCGACACCGGATGCATAGCCGAGGAAGACTTTGAGCCGGGCCCGATACTGCCGCGCTTCCTCGGCCTCGACCTGCTTCAGGAGTTGATCGGGATCAGGACGTTTTCCCGCGCTAGTGGCCACGGCCGATTGAGAGCCTTTCACTCGCAGTCTAGCAACAACGTTACTTGTGGGTCCGCTCCCTCGCGGTCGCGGCTCGGAACCGCGCCGCGCTTACTTAGGCTTGATGAGGGCCACCATTCCGACCAGGAGGGTGGGCTGGGTCTTCCAACTTCCCAGTTGGTTGCCGCGATTGAAGAACGGCTGATTGGACCAGTCGTTGCGGAATTCCAGCCACCCCGAAAGCCGGTCGATAAACGCGTATGTGCCGGTGAGCGTGAATTCCTTCAGCCGCTGGGGGGCGCCGGTGACTCGGCCGCTCTCATCATTCATCCACTCCAGCCGCGGGCTGAGCGCAAGCTTCTTGGTGAGCTGGAACTTGGCGGCGCCGGCGAGGCCGTAGATCCGATAGCCCGGGGTGAGCGTGGGGCTGTTGTGCAGGTAGTCGAAGTTGAGGTACAGGCTGGTCTTAGGATTCGGGTTGAGCACGAGGACCGAGTCCCAGAGATTGCGCATGCCGCGGTCGGCCTTGTTCTCGTCGGGCCCGCCGTAGTAGGTGTTGGTCCAGGTGGCCTTTGAGATCGTCCAGGCGCCGGTCAAACCCACCGTCCGATAGGTGGCGCCCGTGACGATGTTGTTCCATCCGGCGACCCACTGCGCGCCAGCGTTGAAGTGCGCGCCGATCGGCGCTTTCACCTGCATGCCGAAGTGGTAGCTCGGAGTGCACCAAAAGAACAGCAGCGAGCGCGAGTAGTTCCAGTTGTTCGGCGTCTCGATCAACTCCGCGCTGGCGAAGGTGACGAACCTGCCGAAATCCACTTCAACGCCTTTCCACGCAGCCGGTTTCACGCTGATGTAAGCCTGCTTGAAGAAGCGCATCCAGGTCGCGTCCTTCTCAACCACGTTCATCATGTCGAAGGCCCGGCCCACGCCGGCGTCCAGGTGGAAACCAACGGGCTTCGGTCCGTAGTCCAGCGTTATGGAGGCCATATTGAGCTCCACCTGGTTGGCCTTGTCGTCGAAGGCGCGAAGGAGACTGACGTGCCCGGCCGGGTGGTTGAAGCCCAGACCGTAATAGGCGTCCACCATGCCGCTGACATCCACGGGACCGACCTTCCAAGCCGTCGGGGGCGGGGCGGGAGGAGGCGCCGTCTGCGCAAACGCGGGAATGGCCAGGCGAACCACCAGCGCCGCCGCGCCGATGTGCTTGTGCGCCGTCATTTCACCTGTTCGGGAAGCCTCGGTCCAGCGCGAGATTGACTGCCAGGACGTTCACCCGAGGTGCTCCAAGGAATCCGAGGTCGCGCTTCTCAGTGTACCGCTCGATCAGGTCCAGAACTCCTTTGACGGGGATGCCGCGCGCCTTGGCAATGCGGGCGGCCTGGGCTTCGGCCGAAGCGGGGCTGATGTGCGGGTCGAGGCCGCTCGCGGAACTCGTGACGAGGTCGGCTGGGATCGGACCACTATAGTCGGGGTTGGCCTTGCGGAAATCGGCGACCGAAGCCTTCACCCGATCGGCCAGTTTCTGGTTGGTGGGGCCGTAGTTCGCGGCGCCGGAAGCGGTCGGGTCGTACCCGTCATTGCCGGCTGCGGACGGCCGGGGCTGAAAGTACTCGGGCTTCTTGAAATTCTGTCCGATCAGGCTGGAGCCGACAACCCGGCCGTTGGCGACGACCAGGCTACCGTTGGCCTGGTCGTGAAAGAAGACCTGGCAAAGCCCCGTGACGACTCCCGGGTAGAGCAAGCCAGTCAGAACCGTCAACACGAGCATCATTCGAAACGCTGGAGCGATCTGCTGCCACATATCTTCCTCCTTAGGCCCAATACTGTTTACTTTGCCCCCGTGGGGCAGCCATTTCTGGCTGCCGCCGGCTTTCTAGCCGGCGCAAGCCCACGCCGGGTCGAAACCCGGCGGCAGGCTGGAAAGCCCGACCCCACCAATGCTGGAGGCAAAGTCAACAG
>Ga0187850_10001421_pt1 | contig 26087 bp, 26 predicted proteins | sample June2016WEW_4_15_FD_132436 | JGI IMG/M metagenome (GOLD analysis project Ga0187850, IMG submission 132436) | Peatland microbial communities from SPRUCE experiment site at the Marcell Experimental Forest, Minnesota, USA - June2016WEW_4_150 | ecosystem: Environmental > Terrestrial > Soil >...
AGAAGCGTAGCCTCTGCGGGGCAGGTGGGTCATTTCGCGTGACGCTCATGTGGGTCACTCCCGATGACGGGAGGGTGGGTCAGTTCAGGTGACGGGGCGGGTCACAGAGCGTGACGGACAGCACGGACCAAACCCCGCATACACCTCCCGAAGCGCTTCAGGGCCGCCTGCTTCACCTCAGTGTCGATATGGTTATTCGAGCACACCCCACGCCCTCGATGCATCATCGTTCCTCACTGCTCTCGCGGTAGCGCTTCTACAGCCGCTTGCGGTGGCTGAGCCTTAGCAGCTCGTCGGCCTCACGAACCGTGATCAATTTCTCTTGATTTGTTCCAAGAAAATCTCAACCAGAGGATCGCACTTCACCGGCGGTTGAATAGGCAAAGGATGTCATCCTTCAGGCCCCGTTAGTATGTGCGGTTCTATTAATGCTTACGCTGATACTTCAGGGGGGACATTCCCACCTTGCTTCAACAGTCGCCCACTATGCCGTCGGTCTATGCTCATGGCCGTCACTTGTTGAACGCGACGTGCTGCGAATCGTTCAGTTCAATGCCACGCACTTCATAACAAAGTAGAGAGCCTTAAGAATAGCTCGGACCATAAGGTGGCTTCAGAATCATGCCATCATTCCCTCAACAGCTAAGCAAAACTTTTACAACAGCTTCTTTCGATCTCTCTTTTAGCTCTAACCCTAAGCGAAACTCGTCTAGTGAAAGTATTTGAGTTACTAACTTATTCGCTTTCAGCTTTCCTTTTTCAATAAGATCTAGACAAATAGGGAACATCCCCGGTGAAAGGTGGCCCCCGACGATAGTCAGCTCTTTGTACTCACTGATGATCGACCAATTTATATTTGCTCCCTTACCATATACCCCATAGACAACCATTCTACCGCCCTTTCGAAGTAGATCTAGTCCAATCTCTAAAGCGTCTGAGGAGCCCGATGCTTCAATAAACACTGATGGTCCTACGCCCTCAGTTATTTCATCAATCTTCGACTTAAGCTTCGAATCCTTCGCATTAAATGCGTATCCAGCCCCTGCTTCTTTAGCTAGTGGCAATAGTCTTTCATCAAGATCTATTGCGATAATCGCACGTGGACTCTTCAAGGATGCGGCCATGACCGCTCCCATTCCTATAGGCCCTAAACCACACACTACAATTGTATCGGCGAAATGTAGACTAGCGCGTTCCACAGCCCATAGTGAACAGGATAGTGGCTCAACTGTTGCTGCGTCACGAATAGAAACGGTTTCTGGAAGTTTGTAAATATGCGCGGCCCCGGGAATTCTCATGTATTCCGCCCAACCTCCGTTAAGCGACGATCCAAGAAACCGAGGATCATTACACAGATTATATTTGCCATTCTTACAATAGAAGCATTTTCCGCAAGGAATTATTAGCTCCGCAGTGATTTTGTCTCCAACCCTATACTTTCCTTCCTTTCTTACTTCCCTGCCAAGATCTGCAATTTCGCCTGCGAACTCATGACCGGGGATAAAGGGGAAACTTAGCTTCCATGGTGCCTTATTTTTATATATGGCCTTGTCACCGCCGCATATCCCGCTGTATACAACCTTCATCAGGATATCGTTTTCGCCGATCTCCGGCACCGGAAGATTCTCAAGGCGAAAATCACCGAAATCGCGAACAAGAACTCCTCTCATGCTCTCATTCATGCTTTTTCCCCAATCATTTTTTTCCCGGCAGCAGCAAAAGCTAGAATTAATAGTATCGAAACACCCTTCACAAACAACTGCATGTAGGGCGAGATAGCCATCAAAGTCATTCCGTTCGTGATAATTCCAAAGAAAATCGCTCCAATTACCGAACCAAAAATGTTAGCTCTTCTCGTTTGAGAAATGCTAGTCCCCATAAAAACAGCTCCCAAAACATCGTACAGGTAAGACCCCCCCTGCAACGGCGTTGCCAGTCCTATTCTCGATGTCTCGACAATACCCGCAAGGGCACAGGTCACGCTGCATAGTACATATGTGAGTAAAACGTATTGCTTTGCAGGAATTCCTGCCAGCCATGCAGCCCGGATATTCGAACCGCAGGCAACAATATACCTCCCAAAACGCGTTTTATAAGCAATTACAAAGAAAACAAAGACTACAAAGACCAGGAAAAGCACCGGGAAGGGCATAAATGAGATGTACCCATTTCCAAGGAATGAAAACGAGGGAATGTCTTTGGTAAGAACTACTGACTGGAAACCTTTGGAATACATGAACTGAATGCTCTTTGATATAAATATTGTCATGAGTGTGGCGAGAAAAGGAAAAATCCCTAATCCTGCGATCATCATTCCATTGAAAACCCCGACCAGACCACCGAAGGCTAGACCACCAACCAAGCCCACCAAGAAACCCGCACCGCTATTCATGATTGCGACGGAACTGATAGCTCCAAAATCGAGTGCCTCTCCAACCGAGAGATCTATTCCCCCACCAATTACGACAATGGTCATGCCAAGGCTCATGATTGACAGAACGACTACTTGGCGCAATAGCATCAAGAAATTCATCGGAGTTAGAAATACAGGCCGTGCAATGCCGAAAAGAGCAATCATAGGAATGAAAGCGAGTATCAAGCCGTATCGGAAAAGGGTTTCTTTCGCAATAATTCTAGCTGCCCAATTCCTAACAGAAAGGGCGTTCATTAGATAACTCCTCGTTTGTACCTTGTTGAAATCGCAACAATTACTATGATGACTACTCCTTTAATAAGATACATATGGAAGGCGTGTACACCTAGTAAGGTGAACCCATTGGTTAAAATCCCAGCGAATATTGCGCCGATCAGAGTCCCTGTAACATTGTATACACGTTGTCTTGATACTGACTGACCAACAAAATTCGCCAAAAACGCGTCCATTAGAGACAGTTCACCACCGTGAGGAGTAGATCCACCAATTCGTGCAATAAATAGAAAGCTAGCGATAGACGCTGAGAGTCCAGCGACCACAAAGCTTACGTAACGCAAGAGCTTCACATTTATTCCCGAAATGATGGCAGCTTGCATATTACCGCCGATGGCATACATGTAAGTCCCATATTTGGTGCGCTCTAGGAAATATAAGTAAACAAGAAAAATTATCACAACAAGCATCACTGGAGTTGGCACCCCTAAGATATTTCCGTCTCTGAGAAATATGAATATTTCTGCATTTGCCGGGACCCAGGTTCCCTTTAGCAGCGTTAGCTCGATTCCACTGCACATATAAGACAGCGCAAGTGTTGAGAGGATCGATATAATACCGATACTTACTGTAAAAAATGCATTTATAAGACCAAGAAAAACGCCAGCGATGCAGGACACAACTATGGCAGAAAAGACTGGTGCATCTAGTTTCAACATTACAGAACAGATTGCTCCAGACAGACCCATTATTGCCGCAACGGAAAGGTCAAAGTCATTATTGATCATTACAACACACAACCCAATGGATAAAACGGCCACAAATGAGACCTGCCTTAGAATATTCATCATATTGGCGAAGCTTAGAAAGTTTGGCGCTAGAATTGAGAAAAGCAAAAGGCTCAAGCCGAGAGCAATTGGAGTGAACAGGCCGAAGACGTATTCAACAACTTTCCTGCCATGCCCAAGTACTTCAATTCGACTTTTCATAAGCACCTCCCCCCATGGCGAAGAGGAGTATCTCGTGCTGATCCGTTTTCTGCGGATCCAATTGAGCAACAATTCGGCCCCGGTACATAACAAGTATGCGGTCACTGAGCCCTAGAATTTCAGGCAACTCGGACGATATCAGGATGATCCCCGCTCCTTCTTGTGAAAGGTTTTCCATCAACCCGTAAATTTCCCTTTTAGCGCCGACATCGATCCCAGCAGTGGGCTGATCAAAAATGAACACTTGGGCTTCAGAGACTAGCCAGCGTGCGACGATAGTCTTTTGCTGGTTACCGCCACTCAGCAAATTTGTAAGTTGATTAGGCCCTGAAGCTTTTATTCTAAGAGCGGTAATCATGCTAGATGCAGAGGCTTTCTCTCTTCTTCCAGATATTAATCCGAGGCGGCAAAACTTTTTCAAGTTCGCAAGCGTAACGTTTTCGCCAAGCGTCATATCTAGGATTAATCCCTTTGTACGCCTATCTTCGGGTAGAAAAGCTAGTCCGTTAGCGATTGCCTGTTTGGGAGATCTTATGTCTACAAGTCTTTCATCAATAATGGTCTCTCCACCTTCAAGATGGTCGACGCCGAACAAGGCTTCAGCTAGCTCAGTCTTTCCAGCACCCACGAGGCCAAATAGTCCTAGGATCTCACCTCTATGCAGATCTAGGCTAATCGCGCTCGCCATCGACTTGTTTCTTAGATTCCTCACATGTAATATGGTTTTTCCTCTATCTATTTTTCTCTTTGCGTATTTTTCTGCAAGCGTCTTGCCAACCATTAATTTCACAATTTCTTTGGGAGTGATAGATGAGACCTCAAGATCACCAACATTTTCCCCATCTCTCAAGATCGTTACCTTGTCACAGATCTGGAAGATCTCCTCAAGGCGGTGAGAGATATAGATGACCGCGATCTTCTGCTCCTTTAGCTTCTTAACGGTGTTGAACAGGATCTGAATCTCGTGCTCGGTAAGCGGCGCGGTTGGCTCGTCGAACACAACCAGTGACACCTTTTTGCTTCGTAATGCACGCGCAATTTCAATCATCTGCCTTTCTGAGACACCAAGATCCTTAATCAGGGTCTTCGGGTCAATCTCAAAATCAATCGTCTCTTTGAGCAATTTCGTGCAAGTTTGATACATCTTACGTTTATTAATCTGCCCCAAGAAATTGCTGCAAGGTTCGGACCCAAGCCATAACGTCTGGGCTATATCGAAATATGGTACAAAATACTGGTCCTGATAAATGAACGTTATTCCAAGATCGCTGATGTCCTTCGGCGATGGATTGTTCAGAATCTTGCCCTCAAACTCAACAGTTCCGCTATCCTTCGATTCGACACCAGCCAGAATCTTGATCAACGTAGATTTTCCAGCCCCGTTCTCCCCGACTAGTCCTCTGACTTCACCTCGCTCGACAGTTAGGTGAGCCTTCTTCAAGGCATGAACACCTGGAAATCTCTTATCAATGTCAGTCATTTTTAGAACGGTTTCTGCCATCCCTGTCCATCCTCTTTCTGACGTCTCTCGTTAACAACGGCGATCTTCAAAAATTAATGCCTAACTGCTCACCTCTTCTAGCTGTATCACGAGCGTGGAGGGCAACAGAGCTTGATCCGAGATCTTATTTCTTGCCATCGACCGTAAAACAGGCTTACACCTGCGATTGAGATGCTTGGTTTATCGATCTCGATCAACAAATCTGCTGCATCAATCTCATTACGCCTAGAAAAAAGCTTACTCCCCCTTTCATTTTGCCGGCCCTCTTGAAAGACCACATCCGCCGTCATCGGGAAATTTTTCGAGGGGGTCCTGAGGCGGTCGACCTTACGTGCTGTCGGGTTCTCAAGGTCTGCAGTCATCTTTTCGCCTTTAAGCCCTGCCCCTAACTCAACAGCCTTGCCACCACGTTGAACGTTGCATTTCTAGGATTTTCAATGCCAATCGTTGTTGACACACTTATCTTGTTATTCCTTTCAGCAAGTCACCGGTATCCCTCGGTTTTGCTTCAAGGCAGCCTCCCATCAAAGCTGACTTCGACTCCTTTTTCTCAACACAACCAAAAATATCATTTAAAAATAATCGTTAACGAGTATCGACAGTCGACTATGTATATATGATTTGCGATTTTTTGTCAAGCATTGCCTCCCGAATCGAAATGGTTAGCCTTCCCCTTTGGCAAGCGGGGCCCACCAGCGTGCCTCTAAAGATTCAAGCAACACAATGGCTTTGCTAGAACATTGCAACAACCATCATAAGGGTCCATAGGGTCGCCCGGTTCAACGAGCCCCGCGGCATCATTTCTGATGGCACCAATCCCTACGTGGCGGATAGGGGCAACCAAACAATCCGCAAAATCGTCATCTCGACAGGAGTTGCTGCCAAGGTGGAGACTTCCCAAGTACGCTCTGTGACTACTAAGGTTGATGCGAATGGAATAGTCATCCAAGAGGAGACCGCCTGGGCCGTTGGCCAAGATCTTGCACCTCCGCTTGGGCAACAACGTGGCACGGTCGGGATTCAAGGCAGGGGATCAGGTTCACTGGTGGCACATATGATATTTGGTAATTGACCCCGAATTAATGGACACAGAGTTAAGCAGTATCTTGGAGGGGTAGGTAAAGACAATGGCAGACACGAGGAAGAAATACACCAAGGAGTTCAAGCTTGATGCTATCCGGCTCTTGGAGTCAGGGACAAAGCCGGGGCATGAGATTGAACGGGATCTAGGAATCGGCAGCGTCAATTCAGTGTGGACGGGGCGAGGGCCTTCCCCGGCAACGGCAAGTCGCGCGATGAGGAATTGGCCGCCTTGCGCAAAGAGAACAAGGAACTACGCGAGGAACGGGACATCTTACCTCTGGTCTTGTCAATATCTATGAAGCGGTTTTCTAGCCTTTGCGAATCGTGGCTGTCGGTTTGCGGATTCCCTCGATATAATCGGAAAATTTTGCATCACCAACTTCTCGCCTTTAGGCACTGCTTGCCAGTGAATTGGTTCAAGCCCGTCGCGAACTAGGACCTGATCCAACGCCGGTCGCCTTTGGAGTCGGTACCCGGCCGGCGGGACAGGTTCGTCCGGCTGTGCTTCCACACGCACCGGCGCCCGCTTGCTCTGCGTGGCAAGCGCATGTAACTGGCCGAACTTTTGGCTCGTGGTGGCCGGTTGAGCATAGCGGTACGGCTCCCCATTCTTAAGAATCAGGTATGCCACCGTCACCAGTTTCCTCGCGGTGGCAGTTGCGGCAACGTTTATATGTTTGTGCTTGGCCATCCGCCGGAAGTAGGCCCCCAGGGGGCCGGGATGGGTGCGCAGGTTCCGAGCTGCCAGTACCAGCATCTTGCGAACCTGGTTGTTGCCGACCTTGGTGATCGAGCCGTAGTAGCAGTGATCGGCTGATTGCTTCACCCGTGGCACAAGACCGAAGTAGCCGGCCAGATGGTCCCCGTCGCGGAAGCGGGCGACCTCCCCAATGGCCCCCACTAGGCAGGCGGCGGTCATGAGACTTACCCCTGGCAGCGTCATGAGCAGTTTGATCGAATGGTCATTCTGGGCGAGCCTTGCAATCCGCTGTTCGACCTCTCTACTCTTTGCATCCAGATCAAAGACCTGCTGCTTGGCCAGCTCGAGGATCAGTCGATCGTGCTCGCTCACCTCCAGGCTGTCCATCCACCGCAGGCCCGCCTGCGAGAAAAGGGTTGAGACAGGACAGTGAATCAGGCGCCGGTGAAACAAGCTCTGCAGCCGGTTCTTCACGCGGGTTCGGTCGTTAATGAGACTGGCATAAAAGACGGTCAACTGCCGCAGCAGCTGAAATGGTCCGCTCGGGTGCCAGACCTCCGGCAGGAAACCGACGCGAAGCAATTGTGCCAGTGTCTGCGAATCGACTTTGTCCGTTTTGACGGTGGATTCGGCGATCGCTTTCGTTTTCAGCGGATTGGACACCACCACCCGCGCCACGTAGGGCTCAAGGATCTCGGCCACTGCCCAGCTGTTAGTCGTCGCCTCCAGTGCTACCACATCACTGTGCTCCAGCTGTTCTTTGGCGAACTGCGCGATCGCCGTGCGCGTGCAGTCGAAGGTGGCTCGCCTCACCGGCCGCCCTTCACAGTCGAGCATACAGGCCGCGATCGTTCGCTTGTGCACATCTAATCCCACATACCGCGCCATGTGACCTCCTCATCGGATGGAACCAGGACACCAGGTCTGTACGGCAACTACCTCTTCGAGCTCGAAGCTCACCCGGATGGACCGTGCGGGCGGTCAGTTAAAAAAACGAAGTCGAGCTTCATAAGATTTCTCGACCGACCCAAGGCGAACAGTCCTGGAACCTTTAGAAATCGTCCGCCCTGCCCTGTCCGGTAGCGACGATTATGATCGAAACCGGTCAGGCAGCGCAAACTACGGATGACCATACCAGTTAAGAAAAGCAACAGCCATCTTCTCCAGACCCCCGAAATGAAGTACCAGGTCATCAGCGAACAGCGGGGAACCCACGGCGTAGAGAAAATGGCGGAGGTATTGGGGGTTGCACGCAGTGGGTACTATTCCTGGAGCGAGGGCGGCCAGAGCGCACGAGCAGTTGAGGAGAAAGAACTGGTCGAGCAGATCCAGCACATCCAGGGCGAGGTGAGTCATCGATACGGCAGTCCGCGCATGAGAGAAGAACTGCTGAGGGGTGGGCGGCATGTGGGCAAGAAGCGAGTTGCTCGAATCATGAGAGAGAATGCGTTGGGGGCACGACAGAAGAGGCGATTTGTGCTCACCACACGCTCGGAAAAAGGCCAGGAAGTGGCCGAAAACTTGCTGGACAGGAACTTCGAAGCCCCGGCGACTAACCGCGTGTGGGTATCTGACATTACCTACGTTGCGACAGTCGAAGGGTGGATGTATCTGTGTACCGTGCTGGACCTGTACTCCCGTCGGGTGGTCGGCTGGTCGTTGAGCATCTTCATGGACACCGAGCTGGTGCTGGCCGCGGTGGCCATGGCCGTGATTCGTCGCCGTCCACCAAAGGGATTGATGTTTCATTCCGATCGAGGAGTTCAGTACACAAGCGGTCAGTTTCAAGCGATTGCCAAGGGGTACGGTTTCATTCAAAGCATGAGCCGAAGGGGCGACTGCTGGGACAACGCGTGCGCGGAAACGTTCTTCAAGACCTTGCGAGCAGAGTTGATTCGAGGAAAGATCTACAGAAGCAGGGAGGAGGCCAGGGAAGAGATATTCAAATACGTGGAGGTCTTCTATAATCGCAAGCGGCTTCACTCGTACCTTGGCTACCTCATACCGACGGAATATGAGGAGCTCGAGGAGCGGAGGACGGCCTGATGGACGAGCCAGGCCAGAGTGGCCAAAAAGCTTTGCGCGTAGAGGGCCATGGTTGCGTTTTCGGAGGGCAGGTGGTGTTTGGATACCCCCTCGAAACCGAGACGCAGGTGCAATTCAGGGTGTCCACAAAATCGGGGGAACTCCAAAGTGGACCCAGTATAGGATTATATGTTTTGGTTTGTGGAATATCACTAAGACTCAAAGCGACCGCCAAGTGGGATTCAGTCATCTCCCAGCCGCTCGTAAGGCTGCACCTCACATAGACGTTTAACGTGTCGTTTGTGACGGTCACGGTGCCTACTTTGGTTATTTGGCCAGCAATCAAGTCACCCGTTGAGGGTACTGCACCCCCTGGGGCTACAGCACTTTTCGCTTTTACGGCCCGGTCCTGGGTTCCCAAGGGATTATGATAACCGAGTCCAAGGAAAACCAGCAGTAATGCCCAAAGGGTCACAGGCGCACCACTACTTCATCGCCGGAAAAAATTCCAGTAGTCCGTTCAGCTTTTGCCGATACACGCTGAATGCGGGACGTCTTGAAGGACAAACTCGACCGGCATTTCGGCGACCGGAGGTTGCAGAAAGCTCTAGGACTTCATTCAACTTATCTCTCATACAAGGAGTCTACAGCGGAGTATGGCCGCGCGTTTTACCATCCTACAGTTGATCGCGGACCGCGCCGGTTTTCCGGTAGCTGTCGCCAAACCCCTACATTGTAAGGGCTTATATAGCAGGGGCAGGATTTGAACCTGCGACCTCCGGGTTATGAGCACGCTCCGCCGTCAAATCGGCGCGCGTCCTTCCAAGCAAATACAAGACGTTACAAGGCTAATTATATTGCGCGAAAGAAGATATGGCAAGTGTATCGTTCAGCCTTGTTTTTACTGTGTTTTTCAATAGACGCAAACGGAGGAAAAATCTTACACTTTCCATCTTACACTTAACAATGCCGATCGGCCGCATAGATACGCGAAGAGCCCGATTTGGGCTCACAGGGCTCTTCAATGTTAGGAGGATGCAAAAGATGGAGCGACACTTCATCCCTTACATCAAAAGAGAAACTACTCATTCACCTTCGACCCGTCAACCTCACACGGTAGGGCTGTCTATCGCTCTTCTCTTGTTCTTCATTTCTCCTCATGCGTTCTCCCAAGACATCCCCGCCCAGAATATCCCCGCAGGAGCAACCTTCGAGCTTGGCTTTTCCCCGGGTGGAACCTCTCTTGCCGTCGTACTTCACGGAATTAATGCTGCCCAAAATACCCTATACGTTGCTTGCTATGAGTTTACCTCTCGCCCTATTGCTGAAGCCTTGATTGCAGCGATGCACCGCGGCGTTCAGGTTGCAGTTGTAGCCGACCACAAGGCGAGCCTGGAACGTTATTCACTCATTCCCTTTCTCATTGAAAACGACATCCCCGTTCGACGTGACTCCAGGTATTCTATCGAGCATCAGAAGTACATGGTCATAGACTCCGAAGACGTTGAGACGGGCAGCTTTAACTATACGGATGGGGCTGTCAAACACAACGCGGAAAACGCACTCTTACTCTGGCACGTTCCCAATATCGCTGCTGAGTACGCGCATGAGTGGAAAAGACTTTGGAACGAATCACGGTAGCCTCATGGCTCAAGCGCTCGCCCTCTACTGCCTGATCCGTCCCTTTCTGGCGTCATCTACGGTTGATACTATCCAATGCTGACGATGAACCCTCCATTCCCTCAGGAACAGTGTTTGCTCTGTTCTTTCTTAGAAGTGGAAAATCGGCTCGCCTCTGAGGAAATGCACCACAGCCCAGAACAGCCATGGTGCTCGCCAGTAGATCATGCCAACGATGAAGGCGAGCGGAATCAGGATCTCGATCACGCCCACGATGATCTGCCTAAAGAGGTGGCCCCAGGTAGGTCCGGTGTAGGGACTTCGATTGTGAGGTTTTCGAATAGTTGGCCTCTCAGAAGGATGCCACCTCATCGCCTCGGTGATCCGAACATTCGGATCAAAGCGGCATAGAGTCCCCTGATCACCAGCTTTGGCACGGGTCGACTTGTGGGCAGTGCCCTTCCGGGGTTCCTCGGTAAGATTCTCAATTGCAGCGTGCTTCTTTTCCTCTTTATTCATGACCGAGAGCTCCATCGCTGACCCTCCTAGCTTTCATATAAGAGCGGCAGGGTGCCTTTGCAGCGCAGTAGGTGCTGCAGGGCATCCAACTGCGCTCGCTTTTCCATTGTTGAATTATATCCTTTTGCTTTATATCTGTCAAACTCGATTGTGCCAGCTACGATCTGCTTGCATCTGTCAGTGATGCCATGAGGAACTCACCTTCCTGTCCGCCATGAAGTCCTTCCTGTCCGACCGAGGAACGCGGTCCCGCACCGGCGCGCTGCGCGGGAGCGAGCCGCCCCCGCCCAAATCTTTCGCAGAGTTAGGCAAAGTGCACATCACGCATTGCAAGGCCTCTTGGCGTTTCCCACCGATTTCTGCGGTGACCTCGAAGAGGTTTCGCGGGTCCAACTGCAATCAAAAATCAAAATGAACAAACATAGGCACGAGATTTCCGGACTGGTATAGTGTTCGCAATGAAGGACAAAAGTGGGGGAAACCACGCCAGCGCGAACGCGTTCGATGGAGTCCGCGCAAAAGGGGTAGGCAATGTCCTTCTCTGAGTCGACAATACGGAGAGCGTGGACCTCGATCGTCTCAGTCTGTGAATGCTCGGGCGACCGCCATGGCCACCAGAGGCGCTGCACGACGCGCCTCCTCTGGACGCGCAGGGCGGCAGTGAAGATTATTCGGGACGTGCTGGCAGTTGTTGCCTTCATAGCTTCGCTCTATCTGCTGATCCGGCAGATCGTTGGGAGATCATAGAATGTGAAAGGAGCTGGATTGAAGGTCGACTGCAGGGAAATATCGGCACAGTATGACGGCCTCTACACACCGGAGGTTGGCGCATGGTGTGAACAGAAATACCTTTTGCTTTCGAACTATGCCCAGATCTTTGCAACGTCGATGAAGGACAAGTGGGATGAGCGAGTGTATATCGATCTATTCTCTGGCGCAGGTCATGCCCGTCTCAAAGATTCCGCCAAAATTGTTCTCTCGTCGCCCCTCCTCGCTCTGTCGGTCAAAGATCCTTTCGACAGCCACATCTTCTGTGACAATAATCCCCGTTGTATCGAGGCTTTGCAGACTCGCACCTCCAAAGTTGCGCCTGGCGCGAAGGTTCGTTTTGTCGTCGGCGACGCGAATGCGTCCGTCGGCGAGATTGTAGCCCATATGCCCATTTTTTCTACAACACATAGAGTCCTCGGATTCTGTTTCGTGGATCCATTCAGCCTGAGTAACCTTAAGTTCGAAACCATCAAAGCTCTTTCGCGCCGCTTTGTCGACTTCCTTGTACATTTACCTGCTATGGATCCAAGAAGAAATGAAGACATCTATGTCGGCGAGAACAAAGTCGTGGACAAATTTCTCGGGGATCAATCTTGGCGGCCTGAGTGGAAGCAGCATAAGGGCAAGGTTACTTTTGACTACTTTGTTGCCCAACAGTTCAGCCTTCGCATGAAATCCCTCGAGTATGATCACAGTGGACTCGATGAGTCTGTCTTCGTCAGATCGACCGACAAAAACCTTCCCCTCTATAGGCTTGCTTTCTACTCGCGGCACGGACTCGGCGCAAAGTTCTGGAAGGAAATAAAGAAGTGCACTGATCATCAGGGTGTGCTATTCTGAAACTCGCGTATGGCGCAGAAGTCAAACATCGAATGGACTGAGTCGACTTGGAACCCGATAACGGGCTGCGATCACGTCTCGAACGGGTGTGATCACTGTTACGCTGAGCGACTTGCTGCTCGGCTACAGGCTATGGGCAGCAAAAGATACGTGAACGGCTTCAGGCTCACCATTCACGAGGATCTTTTTCGGCTACCGCTGCGGTGGAAAGAGCCGAGAGTCATCTTCGTGAATTCAATGTCAGATCTGTTTCATGAGTTAATTCCGGTGGAAGCTATCAGGCAGATCTTCCAGACAATGAACGAGGCGACCTGGCACACATTCCAGATACTCACAAAGCGACCGATGGAGCTCCTGAGGCACGCGGACGGCCTTGTCTGGACTCCAAACATATGGATGGGGGTCACAATTGAGTCCCACCGCTATACACATAGAATCCGTGCATTGCAGATGGTGCCGGCCAAGATTCGGTTTGTGTCTTTCGAGCCCCTACTTTCATCAATTCCCATGTCTACTTCCCTGAAAGGAATCAACTGGGCGATCGTCGGAGGGGAATCCGGACCAGGAGCGAGGCCAATGGATCCGAAGTGGGTAGCGGGCTTACGCTCCCTCTGTCGAAAGCATAAGACGGCTTTCTTTTTCAAGCAGTGGGGTGGCGTCAACAAGAAAGCGGCGGGCCGTATCCTCGAAGGTAAAACTTGGGACGAAATGCCGACCATCTCTAACGAGGAACCACAACTCGCATTCCAGAGGCGTTTGTAATCGCAGCTGCACCTGGGCGAACATAGGGGAGCCTTAGCTGATTGCACTCAATAATACTCAGAAAACCGCGTATACTGATGTAGCGATTTCCAGCGGAAGCATGTGGCCTCCCTTCGACAGATGTGTGACATCACATGGGGCTCAGTTGTGCCGTCGACCAGGACCCGGGCGGTGCGAAAGGTATCGGATCTACGATCAGTCGATAGCTCGAACGATTTGATAGCCTGCAGTCATGAATATCGTCCATACAACGATCTCACGGCGGGATGAACCCTATCGCTTCGCTCGATCGATCTCTTCATCCTGAACGCATTCGAGGAACATATCAGTCTGTTCCTCCCTCAATATTGAACGATTTGACTCCGTAATTTTCCACAATCGCATTTCTTCGCATTCATGCCATATATTTGGATATAGATATCTGAATATGAATCTCAGAAACCTTCCAAAGCTAATTGCAGCATAGACTGGAATTCTGCAATCCTCGTCGCAAATATGCAGATGTGAGGCCGGATGGTTCGTTTTCGCTGCTGCTGGATCAAAATCAAACCGAATTGGCGTTTTCATATTCTGGCGGTTCGGACTATTCTGACCAGCTCCTGCTTCTGGCGAGGAATCGAATTCATTTTGAGTTCGACATCCACTCAACCAATCTAGCGACTCTAACGCTTCTAATAACACCGAATCAACTCTTTCGCCTACGCTCTCAAATCCAATTTCCAATTCTCCAAGTCTTACTGGGCATGGATAATAGCACATACTGTATTTACATATCTCCTCCCTTTTATATCTCACAATCGCTTGGATTATCGCACCATCAAAAAGCACTGCATAATACTGTCTTTCTTCTAGAATCCTTCGGTAGTCAGCAATTGTCGCATATTGAGTGCTATAGATATCAGGTGAGTCTTCCGGCGCAGAGGCCCATATGATCACCTTTTCTTCAGGCAGGCTCCTTACAACTGGAGGATTGCTATCTATGGCAATACCCCATTCAAGAAGATTTGATATCTCCAACGCCATTTGGCTTCTATCACTACTCGACGACATCCTGTTATTTCTCTTGGAAAAGTGTCTTAAGCCTATCTTTCAGTTCTGGCGGCAGTTGTTCGAGAGACAAATCTCCCCTTTCTGCAAGCTCAGCGAAACTTTCGAGCGTACGTTCGATGTTTTGAGTTCTATCCTTCTCTTTCTTAGTCATGTCGCGATGGATACGTCGCATTTTTTCAAGTTCATCCGGCGTGGGAACTTTGAATTTCAGACAGTAATTATTATCAATAACTTTCTGAACCTCATTTGAGAGTTCAATCATTTCAGGGCCGCATCCCGCCATCCTTACCCAGCCGCGAGATCGTGAAATTGCCGTGAAAAGGATATTTCTCTTTTTGATTAATTCGTAGCCTGAATAACAATAGTCACTATCTAATAAATATACCATCGGCGCTTCGTTCCCTTTGGCGCGATAGATACTTGAAATGGCGACTGAGTCATCGCTGAAAAGAACATCCTTGCTCGTAGTTACTCCTGCAACATGGCTAGGTATCTCGAACTTCTCCAATTCTCGCATAACGAGCGCCGCTCTCTTTGTCGCAGTTATTGGATTCGAGATTACTATCAATATATCTCGTAATTCAAGCTCGTCTTCAATAATGTTTTTTCTCACGCTCTCAGCGAGCCATCTTGCTTGCTCTTCATCGTTCTGAAATCTGAAACATTGAACAGCATCCAACGGGTCAAGCATGTCGGTGAAATACTGCGGAGCTGAAGCCTTGCTGCGTCGGAGTTCGACGTCGGACCCTGATTTCATTTCTCCTACGATCATTTCATATCCAATATCTTTCCACAGGTCAGGATCGTCAAAGAACTGCACAAGCGAGCCTTCACGGTAGATACCAAAACCAAGCGCATGGGCGACGGTAAGCGCCCAAGGCGTATTCCTGTAACACACCGGCAATACGATATCGCGATGAGGATGTCCTCTTTCATTTTTGAGTTCCGGCACGCGGGGGCTGCCATCCTTTTCCTGACCGAATAGCTCAGAAGGGGGCGCCATACTATATGCGCCCAAATTCTGGAGTTCATCATAGGCCCAAATGATTTTTTTCGGCATTTGCGTCGCGAGCCATGCAAGCTCAAAAAACGCCTTTGGAAAATCTTGAGCCTCATCGATGAGAATTGCATCGTAAATTGGATGCACATCGCTGTCTTTGATCGAGGCTAATAGTTCCTCGCAAATTCCTTGGAATCCTCTTTCTGCTCCATAATGTTCCTTAGCGTAAAGAAAATCTCTTGGCCGCAAGTCATTTGCCAGACAGATCTCGGAATAGACACCAGCCTCGCTTTGACTCCCCCATGCGTGCAAGACCTTCAGATTGTTCCAATCAGGCTCGTCATGGATTTGATCAAAAGTGAATCTTCGGATTAGATCTCTTAATTGCTGATATAGAGATCTTGTCTGAAAAGTTACAGCAATCTTCCAATCCTTGTTTCGGGAATGGAGGAATGCCGCTTTCAAAGCGAGCACTATCGTCTTTCCAGCTCCTGCAAGCCCTCTAATTCGTTGCGGACCTTCAGGAGTCTCAATTGCAGCAAGCTTTTGCCATTCATCTAGGTTGGCAATTTCAGACTCTATTTTCTTGAGCACCCCTCCTTTGGACGCTGCCTTGAGAACAGACGCTCTCTTCTGTGGCGGTTTGATTGTTGTAACTCTCTGGATCGCGGCGTTCACGTTCCTCAGCATCTCACTAGAAATTGGCGGAAATCTCTCGATCTCTTCTCTTATCCGCTGGTAGGAGACAACCAACAACTCAGTTTCATGTTTTTCATTCCGCTGATCTAGAGTGATAGTAATAACCTTAAGCGGTATTGCAAGCGCTTTGCCCGTTCTCAATAGCTTAAATGAATATAGCTTTTGGAATAATGCTGCATAGAGATCATCCTGATGCTGTTGAACTATTGAGGTGTCTCGAGGTGAGCCCTCGTGGCCATCAAAGTCGAAAACCACAATTCCATGTTCTAAAGAGGTCAATAATGCATCAACTAGAATCATTTGATCAGCTGAAGCGATTATTGGATATCCAAGATACAGCGTACCCGTGATTGGAAGCGGAGAGACTTGTTCGAAAAGAGCTTCAGCTGCAAATGGGTTTCTTTTCTCGCCTACGATTACCTCAACCATGTATCCCCCCTCACGGGACTTTCTTGACAATCGCTGGTTCTATTGCTTCCTCTTCGGAGATAGCTTCTTCGCGCGGTCTTGCAGTGCTTTGTGCGTGGTCTTCAAGACCTTCTTCACGTCACGGATATCGTCGGTAAGGGGCAGCTTCTCAGGCGCAGTTCCACCAATCTCCTTAATTGCTGTCCTGACCTTCCGACCAACCTCTTCGGCGGCGTGCTCCAAGTTCTTTTGGCCTCGGATGTTCGAATTCCTGATCTTCGCCTCCGTCTGCGTCACCCGGAACAGATTGGCGGCCAGCTCTTCTTTGCCCATGAAATCCAAGAGTGACCTTTTAAAATAGTCCGGATGCAAGCCCTTGTATCTTTTCAATTCGTACAGATTCATGTTGTACAATCCGCGGTAGCCTGCATTCTGGAAAAGCTGATACTGCTCAACGCCTTGTTGTTGTGCGGTCCCGCTAAGACTCCTTTCGTGATCGCTGATCTCTTCCCGCACCAAGAGTCGTTCAACGTTTTCTGATGCCTCGACGTAAGACTTGAAAGTGGCCGCGATCGCGGCGAAGTAGACTTGGGCGGCTGCAACCTCCCTTTTCTTCGGATCGCCATTCATTGCTATCAGGTAGCAGCCGAACCTTGAAAGCCTGAAGTCGTGGATGGTCTTGCCGTCGAATTCTCGATCGATTTGCTCGAAGTTTTCCTGGACGCTGATATCAAGAGACGTGCATGCAGCTATTGCGCGATTGATCACCTTGACGAAAGACGGCCAGGTCTCATAGCCGAGGAGGGTCATCACGTCGGAGGCCAGCCAGAAGCGCTGTCCGTTCTGCTTCCCCATAGCCTCGAAGTTTGGACGGCTTTCCTCAAAGTGAAAGACCGATGATGGGGGCTGGTCACTCATCCGACAACTATACAGAGCCCTCGATTTCCTTTCAACCAAGATACTCGGCCCACGGGCAGATGGTATTCGCCAGGTAGGTCGCCATCTTCATGTTTCCAGCAGGCCTTCAACCGCCGCCCGCACCGGCTCCAGCTCGTTGACGAGCTCGCGCGTCTCTGGGTGATCATAGCGGTCCGTCATTTCCTTCGAATGATGGCCGGTGAGGCCGCGCAAAATTCCCTTGGGCAAGAGCGGCGCTGCCTATTGCCTTGCTGATCTCCTCCCTGTATGGCCCGCGAACTGCCGCTCCGCTACCGACTTCCTGCTGTATGGCCACAAAGTCATCACTTTCCATCTGTTCCAGGGCGCCAAAATCGGCTCTCCATGACAGAGGTCGCTTGTGTTCCGAGTGCCCCGAGATTATTCAAGGGTTGCCGCCACGCAGCCCACTCGGCCAGCTTGCACTCTCCTCGACATCTGCTGCTGCCAAACCACCCCCTTCAGTGCTTCTTTCTTTTGGGCTATGCGGATCACACGATGATATCTCAGTATCGCCGGCGATACTGAAGCATACCGCCGCGGGGTTGGAAACAGGATCACTTACGCGTGGCTCTGAGGTGTCTTGAAGGATTGCTCGTATTCATCCCTGTGACTCCGTAGGACAAGATAAAGGGTGTATACGTTTTTTGCTATTTCTTTATATCATAATTAGTTAAGCTGTATACAAACTTTTCTTTCGTATACATTTCGATCCTATTTATATATGCAGCAATAACTTATTTGTATACAATTCTTTATTATCAATTGCTTGATATTCTATACCTTCCGTGATCTTTGTTAGGTATGAGACACTTCTCGTTCAGAACCAGCGATTCTTTCGAGCCCTCACTCCCATCGGTCCATCGCCCCAGGAAAGACCCTGGCACGAGTCTCTACAGACTGCTCAAACAGATCAACAAAGGCTTGAAACATCACTCCGGCGGCGGTGTAGGTTCATGGGGAGGCGCCGGTGACCAGCGCCAGCGATGTATTGTAAAGGTCAGATATAGTCGCGGCGCAGGCTCTTTGAGAGCCCACCTTTCATACATCCAACGGCAGGGAGCAGGAAAGAACGGAGAGAGGCCCGAACTTTTTGGCAATTCAGAGAAGTCCAAGCTTACCGCTGGCGAGGCGGCCAAGCTTCGTCATTATCGCCTTGTGGTCTCGCCCGAGAGCGCAGTGGACTTTCCCCTACAGCTTCTTGCAAAGAAGCTTATCCAACGTATTGAATACGATACAGGATACTCACTATCTTGGGTCGGGACAATCCACGAAAATACCGAACACACCCATCTACATATCGTTATCAGCGGCCAGGACAAGAAAGGCCGGCAGGTCGTCTTCAGCCGTAAGTACATATCCTCTCAAATGCGCGAGCACGCCCGTGACATCCTTACCGCAGTGCTGGGTGATCGTCGGCCCTTGCCAGAAGAGGAGCGCCTAAGAAGAGAGATAAAAGCGAACCGCTTCACAAGCCTTGACGAAGTTATTCAAATGGTTGGCGGGGCCGGCACGGTATCGATGAAATCTTTACGATCAGTCGCCACACCTGTACGAGCTGATGCTGCAATCGCGAGGCTCAAGTTTCTTGAAGAGGTGGGCCTTGCACACCGCGAAGGAAGGGATTACACGCTTTCTCCCGACTGGGAAGATTCACTGAGGATCTCTCGTCGTTTCGTGAGCTATCTTGAGGCAGCAAAGCATATCAGGTATACACCGAAAAGCCTTTTGCGTCTGTATTCTCCTGAAAGAGATGGCCGCATTGTGGGGAGGGTCAGTGCTCTGGGCCTTATCGATGAGCTTTCCAACAACAACTACATCCTGGTTGAGACTATCGATGGCCGCGCATTCTATATTCCCCTGTACCGCAAACCGCATGGCATTTCGGTCGGGCAATCAATCGCGCTGATGAAATCCACACGTGCCGGCCCTTCAGGCGGTGAGTCTCCTTCCTTGCCCCGCCGAACGCCGTCTTCATCCACACCTTCCATGAGCCTTTTGGACGTGCGATACATCAAGATGCCCGATGAAAAACTCAAGTCGGAAGTCATGCGTTTAGGCAAGAAGCGGAGCGGTTTCGGGCTTCAGTTATCATAGCCCCCAATAGGCTGCAGCTGGCCAGTCGAGTATCGCCGGCGATACTCAGGGCGGGCTCGAAGCTCGTCGTCTCTTTTTGATTGCATTATATAAAGCAATTGCATATAATCATCGGCGAAGATTCAGGGATCATGAATGCAAGGCGACATCAGGAAGAAACCAAAGCCCAATTCAAATGTGAGCCAGACCTTCGCCATCTTCCATAAGGCAATTCCGCTTGCACTCATTTTCTCTGGCCTCTGGATATCTACTCAAGCCTTCGCTCGTTTGTGCGACTATTCCCCTATCCTCGGCCCCTGGTGGTTCCGCTACGGCGGCAGCCCCGTCTACCGCCCATGGATGCTCCTCGCGTGGGCTTACAAGTTTCTCAGCTGGAAACCTGTGCACGAATATCTCTACGAGGCCAGCATATGGTTTGGCATTTTCTCAGGACTGGCCCTTGTGCTTTATCTTGTTCTGAGCTTTCTCCGTGGCATCTATTCAAAGACAGACAACCTCTATGGCACTGCCAGGTGGGCAACGGTTCGGGATCTTCGCCGCAACGGCCTGCTTTTCGGGAAGGGTGTCATTTGTGGCCAGACAGCCCATGCCCTTTTGCGTGCTGACGCCAGAACCGGCACCACGAAATACCGACTCCTTCGCTCCTCCAGGATTATCAGCCATGTAGGGGAAACTTCCACGCTTATGGTCGCCCCAAGTCGATCGGGCAAAGGCGTCAGTACCGTGATTCCTACCCTTCTCTCCTGGGAGGGCAGCGTGATTGTATTTGACCCCAAAGCCGAGAACTGGCATATCACCGCGGGCTTCCGCCGCGCGTTCTCTCACACCCTTCGCTTCAGCCCGGTCATCAAGGATTCGATTCACTTCAATATCCTCGCCGAAGTTCGCCCGGGTGAGAATGCCGTGCGTGATGCGGAAATCATCGCGGACATATTGACCGCTCCCCAGGATGAGAGTGCAGCAAGAGGCGAAAACCAGCAGCACTTCATCGACACGGCGAAGAACCTTCTCACAGGCGCAATACTGCACGTTCTTGCTTCGCCCGAAATAAAGGACAAGTCGCTCGGGGGTGTGCTCGATTTCCTTTCTTCATCCGCTCTGGATGCTGACGGCAAGGAGGATTTTGGTGCCGGCATCTGTAAGCAGATGATATTCAGCGAACATCTCGGGGATCTGCATCCAGTCATTGAGAGCATTGGCAATCAGCAACTTGCAAGAGCGGATCGCGAGCGCTCCAGCGTTTTTTCAACCGCAGTCCGTGCCGTGCAGACTTTCAAAGATCCTCTCATTCGCAGGAACACATCTGAAAGCGATTTCACCCTTGAGGACTTCGCCGATTCCACCAGCCCCATCTCGCTCTACTTGACCGTACCCTATTCCGATATCGACCGCCTTTCTTCGGTGCTCAGGCTTCTGATCTCCTTTGTCATTCGGCGTTTCGCAGAAGGCGAAACGCGCTATGGCGAGGTCAAGCTAAAGAACCGCATTCTATTCCTTCTGGATGAGTTTCCCATTCTCGGTAGCTTCCCGTTCCTGGAGAAGACTATGGGCTTGCTCACTGGCTATGGCATGTCTTTCCTTGTCATCTGTCAGAGCCTCCAGCAGCTCATCAAGCTCTACGGCCCCAACAACTCTTTCCTTGAGCACTGCAAAACATGGATCACCTATGCGCCTGGTGACCTTAACAGCGCGAAGACGTTCTCGGAGGTTACAGGCAAAGAGTCGATCTGGAAGGAAAATATATCCACGAGCGGTAGCAAGTTCTCCGTGGGCCTTACCCACCTAAACTTGAGCGGCAATGAGGTCGAACGCAACCTTATCAACCCCGACGAGATCATGCGATTGCCACCGACTGACTTGCTCGTTTTCGCCCACGGTATGCCACCCTACCGAGGCAAGAAGATCATCTACTATCTCGATTCTCGCTTTCGGCACATCGTGAACCTTCCAGCTCCTGAAACACGAAATGATCTTCTCGACGAGCTTCCGCCTGCAGCTGCCTCTCGTAAGTCTTGGAGCGATCTTGAAAGTGATGCCTATGCGATCACCGAAACCCTTGAGAATAGCGAAGAGCGCGTCCCCACGAGAAAAAAGGCGACAGCCTCTGGCAACGCACCCGTAGGCCTTGAGATAAGCCCAGACACGTTGCTCCATCCTGAAGATTACTTCCCCCCCGATCCATTTGAAGGTGAGCTTTCCGATGCTGAGGGCGATCCTGAGCGCTTCGACCCCGCCTTCAGGTGGATTAGGAGGAGAGAGCTTTGAAACCGCAACCACGGACTGAAGTAGTCAGCGTCCGCATTGAAGCTGGCCTTCTAACTCGGCTCGATGACATAGTTAGCACGAATAAGAATTACAAAGACAGATCTCACTTTGTGGGCGTTGCCATCCGCGAGAAGCTCATCAAGGATTTCCAAGATTCAGAACTACAGGCAATAGCTCTGCGTAAGATTAACAAGGATATCCTCACAGCCGACGACAAGATTTCCACTCTCATAGAGCTTTTTGGACACTTCCTTACCGTGTATTTCATGCACAACGCACCGCTGCCCTTCGACAAGGAAGGACAGATGGCAGCGATCCGCATCCCAGCGCAAAAGCAATACGACATTTTCATAAAAGGTTTTATTGAGCACTCAAAGAATTCAGGTACGGGTCTTCTCTCAAAGCTCTCAGCTGACCTCATAGAGGAGCAGGGCGAAAGCCATGGCTGAGACACGAAGCCTCTACCAGCGGCAACTTTCGAACCTTGATCATGACCTCCAGCCCATCATGGCAGAGCTTCTTGACCCGAAGGTTACCGATATCATGGTGAACCCCGGCGGCGACTTATGGATTAAGAGGTTCGGAGAGACAACTGTTTTCAGCGGCAGAGTCATCGAGCGAGAAGCCATCTTGAGGATCATCATGTCCACCGCTGCCCTGATCGACAAAAAGGTTACCAAAGACGAGTGGAACTTGAGCGGTGTCATACCCAAGTACAACGCCAGGATCGAAGCTTTCATTGAACCAACCGTTTCATCCCCCACATTCTGCCTGCGCAAGCCGACTCTGCTTGCTCTCACTCTCGCGGATTATGTCCGTGGTGGTCGGATGAGCCCCGCTCACCAAGAGCTCATCATACAGGCGGTCAAGAACCGCAAGAACGTTCTTATAGGCGGCGGCACAGGTACGGGAAAAACCACCCTCCTCAATGCCATCATCAGCGAGATCGCTCGCCTTCGCCCTGCGGATCGTCTTTACATCGTCGAGGACACCCCAGAGATCAACTGCAAGGCGCCGAACTATGTTTCGCTTGTGGTTCTCCCGAACGAGTCGATAAAGGCAGTCCGCTCTGCCCTACGATACAAGCCCGATCGCATCATCTTTGGCGAGCTGCGCTACGGCGAGGTAGCACTCGAATGGCTGAAGGCAAGTTCAACCGGACACCCTGGCGGTATGTGCACCCTCCATGCGGATAGCGCCCAGCGGATGCTCCCGCGCATGCGCGATCTACTCCTCGAGTGCTTCAGCACCACGGTCCCCTTGAACATCATCTACGAGGCCATCGGCCTGTGCATTTACTTGAAAGAGATCCCGGATTTCGGCCCGCGGGTAGTTGAGGTGGCGGAAGTGCGGCCTGGCCTAGATGCTGGGGGCAATTTCCAATATACGACCCACTAAAGGAGGAGGCATCAAATGCCCGAAAACAGTCTTCGTCGGCGTGTTCTCTCGGTCGGTGTGTTCTATTTCCTCGCGGCGGCAGCTACGAGCTACGCTGCGGACATCACCGACTCACTTGGCCTGGGATCAAAACTTGACGATATCGTCAATATCTTCAAGAGCAAATTGATCCGGGTCATACTGATCGTTGCGGTAGGCGGCTGCGCCATCGGGCTTATCGTTAACAAAGACAATGAGGCCATGAAAAAACGTTTTATGATCATCGGTGTGGCAGCAATCATCCTTCTTGGCGTTCAAGGCCTGGTTGACTTTGTCTGGACTCCCAAGGGTTGATCCTGCCCCGCCACGGCCTGTCGCTCCTTATTCATGAAGATCGAGGGGACGGCAGGCCTTCACTTGGAGGCAATTTGTGGACAGCGAGAAGGTCACTGACTATCCCTGGAAGGTCCACCGTTCTCTCTTGAGGCGCGATCTTGTTGCCGGGGTGTCCCGCATCACGTTTGCCATCATCATCGCCCTCACCGTCTATATGGTGTTTGGCGTCAGGCAATACTGGTTCGTGGCGTTTGCGGCAATCCTGTACGTCGTTGTACGCGCCTTGACCAAGTCTGACGAGTACCTTGTGGAGATCATCCTCGATTCTCTCCTACTTCCAGATGACCTTTACCCATGATATAGTGGCCAAAGTGAAGAGAGGCTTCACAGACTTACATGAATCTTGCCCGTCACCGGTGGGGATGCAGGTAAGAGCGCTCTTTGGTTGACCTTAACACTCATGCACCTACGGTCGACAAGGTAGGGTAATCGGTGACAAAAGCAGTTGCATACCTTGCCCAACTTGCAAAATCCCGCAAACTTCTCAGCTTTTCACAGAACTACAAGTTGTCCTACGTCTATCTCTGGCAGCTTAAGACGCCAAAAACCGACTCGAAGGGCAGGCCCAGTAGGGATCCTGAGACTGGCAAAGTCATCTATCGGCGAACTCCATCCTTCAAGATCATAAACAGACTTAAGGACGTAATTCCTACTGAATACTGGTACGAGGAGGCTGCTGAATCACCTGGGGAGGAGTACACCTCCCGATCAAAAAGGCTGACGCCCATACGCACTTCGTCAATGCATCTCTGGCTGCTTCCCGACGACCCGTTCTGTGGTGTTGTGTCTCCCTACGACTGTGATCCTGAGCTTTCCGAGCATTCCCGCAGGTTTTCTTCTTCGACTTTGCCTAAGATCATACTTGACTTCTCGTTCTGATCGGCTTACAACAATATAAAGCTATTGCTTTATATTGGAGGGGCCAATGAAAACAATCACCATCGGCACGATCAAGGGAGGAGACGGCAAGTCCAGCCTCTGTATCCTCCTCTCCCGCTACCTCGCCAGCATCGGAAAGCGGGTCCTCACTCTTGACTTGGACGTTCAAAACTCCACCTCCTACAGCCTTCTGCCGGATGGCGATCCCGGCGGGCGACACATCGTGCGGGCAGTCCTCGAGGACGACATGGCCAGTCAGATTATCCAACTGAGCCCGTGTCACTTCCTTGTTCAGTGCGATTACAAGCTTACCCAACTGCGTACGATGTCCGCCCAGACCATCAGGGCATGCCTTTCAAAGGTCAGCGGCGATTACGACTACTGTCTCATCGATACCCCACCCTACTACGACAACATCGTGATCAGCGGCATGACCGCGGCAGACCTCATCATTCTGCCCGTGATGCTGAAGAACTCCTTTTCGATAAAGGCAAGCCGGTTCGTTCGAGAGGCGCTCACGGTGGATGCGCCCCTTCTGGCGGAGCGTCTCTTTGTCCTTTACAACTTCTTCGAACATGACGGGGTCGGTGAGCAGTATATGGAGCACTTCCAAGCCATACATGGAAATGCGTTCTTCGGAGCACGCTTCCCAAGGACTGCCCAGGTCCGCCGAGCCGTGGACTACCACCAGTTACCGACGACCGCCACCAGATTCGACGTGCTTTTCCCGGCCCTGCAGGCACTTGCCCAGGAAGTCATGGACTGGTTCGAGTGAGTGAGGCAGATGCATGCCGCCAAAAGGAAAACTTCGGATAGGTTCGAACATCGGCATCGATAAGGAGCAGGCGTACAAGGACAGGATTGCCGACCTTGAAAAGAACCAAGTCAGGGAGGTTCCCCTCGTTCTCATCGACGAGATCAAAAACGTCCGAAGCCGCTACGATGAAGAGGGCATCAAGCAGCTCGCCGCCTCCATCGAAAAAAGAGGGCTCTTGCAGCCTGTCATATTAAGCGAAATGGGAACACGCTACGGCATTCAAGCCGGCCATCGGCGAGTGCTCGCTTTCAGACTCCTGGAACGTGAAACCATTCCTGCCCTTGTTAAGCCCACACCCGAGATGCTCGCCGAAATCCAGTTGATTGAAAACATCCAGCGGGAAGATCTCTCACCCGCGGACCTCGAGACTGCTGTCAAGGCTCTGGTTGAGCGCCACGGCTCGCAGGAGACGGTTGCCGAGCTTCTTTTGAAGAGCAAGCAGTGGGTGAGCAATGTGCTTGCCGCAGCAATCGCCCGTGAAGGACTGAGCCCATTACTGGAGCAGCATGGGGTGAAGGATTCTTTACCATCCGGTCATTTGAGGGACATAGCCGCCCTGCCTGAGCAAGAGCGAGTGGAAGCTGTGTCGCGTCGCTCGTTGAACTGACGGAAGAGGGGCCGGGTTTCTCACAGTCCGCGAGATAGAAGGAACATAGTCTCAGATTGATTTGACCGATAAAGGGAAGGGGTAGCCGCGCTCGCCCGA
>Ga0187850_10001425_pt1 | contig 26049 bp, 48 predicted proteins | sample June2016WEW_4_15_FD_132436 | JGI IMG/M metagenome (GOLD analysis project Ga0187850, IMG submission 132436) | Peatland microbial communities from SPRUCE experiment site at the Marcell Experimental Forest, Minnesota, USA - June2016WEW_4_150 | ecosystem: Environmental > Terrestrial > Soil >...
CAAGTCGGGAAAACAGCATGTGCATCCTGATATGATGAACTGCGGCGCGTTCGTGCTAAAGGAAGGGTGGACGCCATGAGCAAATGTATAAAGAACGCAACCTCGCGGGGCAAGCTGAAAGGCCACGCCTGGAAAAAGTATGTCGAGAAAGAGCAGATCGACAAGGACCGCACGGTTTTCCACACGGGGCGGAAATGCGAAAAATGCGGTCTAATGGAAATGCACAATTAGGAGAAAAAAAACATGATGTTGTGCCAGGAATCAGCCCACTGCGCGAACAACATGTGCACTCACCAGATACCGCACAAATGCACTCCGAACTGCAAACGAGATTTGTACTGCTCGACGATAGACAAGAGGACAAGATGCAGGGCAACGGGATAGGATTATATGGTCAATGTAAAAAATATGGAACGACTGCCGGAGCGGACCAGGGCGCACTGGTACCACAGGGAAAATAGTAGATGGATCGAGATAAACAAATTCCTAGAAAAGTATCCGGACTCCTACGGTTGGCTGCGTGAGCTCGTGAGGCAGAGGGACGAAGATATAGAGAGGCTTGACATTGCGATCAGTGAGCTGGATTCAGTTTCGCACGTGAAGAAACTAGATGTGGAGGTTTGATTATACGTCAACAGTAATCGTAACATTAAGAGTAGAGCGCGTATGCGGAGCGTGTGGTGGAATAATTAAAAAAGGAGAGAAAGCATTCAAGCACGTATGGTATCTCGTATCGTATCAAAGTTGTCCTTCTGTTCATTATTTTCACTTCAACCCGAATACGCCTGTTAAACAAATTGGCAGTATGAGCTTTAATGACATTAGGGCGAAGATATGTAGTAAAGATGGAGGCGCGAAGTTGCCAAGCGAAGAGAAGGAGGTTTGAGAACTTGGGAAATTTAATCGAAGGAATACATCAAGAAATGAATAGAGCAAGAGAACTCGCAAAGTTGTATGATGATATTGGTCCGGCTGGAGCATTCGGCAATGCCATAATCGAAGATACAATCAAACGCGCAGAAAAAGCGATTGAGAGTGGCGAAGCCGTCGACATGGTAAAAATCTATGCCGAGCTGAAAGAACTGAAATGACGGAGGGATAACGTGAAATTTTATACGGCATTATATCCAAAACGAATGACACCCGACGGATGTATCTGCGAGAAATGCGGATCCCGGTGCAGGAAGATAACAAAGAGTAAAAGAAGAGGCGACCAGAAACGGACCTGGAAAGTATTCAAATACAAATGCCCGAAATGCGAGAAGTAGGTGGCGAGTAAGATGACGATTGAGGACGATTTCAAAAAAGGCGAATGGAAGATATTGACGATATTTTATTGCCTACTTGCTTTTATCTGGTCGGAAATAGCTCTAGGTTTATTGTGGCTGTACGGGTGGAGTAGCATGTTTATTAGCGTCTGTGTCGGTTCTGCGTTTCTTGTAATGTATTATATTTACATTTCAATAGACTGGAAGTGATCAAGTGACAGAAAAAATATGCGAAATCTGCAAAGCCAATTTTCATTTGGAAACACTCATGAATACGCACACGACCGAAGAACACGACGATTATATAAATAGTGCGGTGGAACATATACAGAAGAAAAAAGTGCTGGAATGTCATTGTATCGTGTGCGGGAAGAAACTCGACGAAAAAGATGAAATATACAATACCGGCATACCAGGAGGTTATCTCTGTGGTTTGGAACACGCACACTTCTATTGGCGCGTCGCACAATTAATTTACGGTCACGCGGTCCACGAGACCGATGTATTCAAACATAGAATATTCGAAAAGCTACAAGAAACGAGTCTTGCCATGATTGAAGAAATGAAAGGAAAAATAAAAGTGAAAGAGGATGGTTTGTAAGTGACTGATAAATCGTTCGTGACGCTTGCAGTGGGCATAACGTTGTGCTGCCTCGCCGTGGTACTGTACGCAGTCGGTCTCAACTACAAAAACGATATGCTAATGGGAGAGGGAGTCTTGTTCTTCGCAATGGGCGGAGTTCTCGGCGTGATTGCGGTGATAATGGCGGGAGAAAGTCGGAGGAATTAATCTGATAGATCTACAAAAACTGCGGAACCAAATCGTCGAGCTTGGAAAAGCAGATCCGCACCCGTATCACAATGAGATCTGGAACGATGCGATAGAACACGCGCTCGAAGTTGTGGATCGGTTTATCAATATCGAAAAGGGAATTAGATGTGGGACCTGCTTTTATCACGGAAGGATCTTTTGCTCGAGGCTTCCCGGAAGGAAACTCGTGCCTCGCGATGATTACGACACTTGCAGACACTGGAAAGAACGGAAGGAGACAACATGACCGACGGAACGCCGTGCGCTGTACCAAATTGTCGCGGAACTCAAACCATCTGCTGCACGATCTGCAAAACGTGCTATTGTCAGGAGCACTTCCAAAATCACAATCATTCGGGAGGAATAAAAATCTATGTTAATTAAGATTAGAGTCGACGCATTCAACAAGGTCAATCTGGCGAACTCTATCAATATCAAAGTCGATTACGAAGAGAGAAGCAGATCGATTGACCGCATGGTAGAGACTAATCAAATCGTAGCGTTCGGCGCGGAAGATTGGGATAAGCTGAACCTTCCTCAACAGGTGGGCAGGTGGTATGTGGCGACAGGTGAAGACCGTCATGTAATTAATATACCCAAGCGTACCTGGAACATAAACGAATTACGCGCATACGTCCGGACTGGCGATTGGGAAAGTTACGGTAAACGACATCACACAGAACACGGAGCAATAGGAATATCTCGACCTGCTTCCAACCTCGCCGTCGCAGAATGGCAAGGATATTATATGCAGAGAACGGGACCATCTACTTATTCTTTCAAAAATACTGTTTTCAAAAGTGCCATGGGCGGATTGATTCCTCTTGACAAGCTCGAGTGGAACGAAGGAGAGTTAGTTCTTTATGTACAGAGAAACAGAGAGGTTTCAATGCAGACAGCAGCGGCTATTGTAGACCAAATGAAGCAACGAATGACGAGAACAGGGACCGGCACTTACAGGTTCACGGAACTCAACGTGCCTACTGCTTACGGAACTGATACTCTAATCTATCCGATCAAGGCGCGAGTAGGGATCTTTGTTTCTCTATCCGGCGGAGATAAAAACCATCCGGAAAAGTATACGATACCGAATAAAGTAGAGATATTTCACAGCATTCCTCTCGAGTGGAGTGAAGACGACGAGTACAATTTTATGTACGAGATGTTAGACAGCGTTATTTTGGTCTGGACATCGGACGCATATAACCTCGGCTCGATGCTCGGCAAGGAAGACTCCGAAAAGAGATGGCACCGCCCCGACATCGACGATATTGACGATATTGTGAACGACCTAGACGAGGAATTTAAAGGAAATTTCAATTACGGACAGCTCGCAGTTGCGGAAGGCGAATATCCCAATTTCTTTTCATCGGAATATTTCACGAAGATTTTGAGGGACAGTTTAGCAAGATATTATTTTAAAGATTCTCTCAAATTCGAATGGATATTGGCAGGTCAGCTCGGCGATTTCTATTTTGACATTCTCGAGAAATATGGGATACAAATGTTTTACGACGGAAAAATAATGAAAAAGATTGCAGATTTAAGGAGGAAGTAGATGGCATTATATTTGAAATGTCAGGCGCAACTGATGCAGATGAAGATGCAGAACGGCACGATAATGATAGGCTGTAATGGTGACGAGAAGGATTGCCCGAAGAAATTGGACAAGTGCGATGTGAATGCGGAGTGCTTCTGTTAGGTGGTGAAAAAATGTTAATGAAAGGAATAATGCCTATAGCTTGGAAGATAAGCATAAAAAAATTACCGGACGAAGCGGACCTATACGAATTCATATATGAAGAAACTCTGTCAGACGACACTCCCCAAGAAGCCATTGACAATGTTTCAGCAATGATCGTCGAAGCAATAAAGTGCGGTGCAATACCGACCGAATCGAATATGAAAAGTGAAGTCCATGGTAAGACTCTAAAATACGCGGTCTCGATTCCTTTTCACGCCGTAGCGAATGCAATGGTAATGGAATTTATGATGGCATCGACGATGGGCGATTTATCTTTGCGAGATATAATGATGACTGCAGTCTCAGGAATGATAAAAAATCAGGAAATGGTAGACAAGGGAGATATGAAACTTACAGAACAAAGGAAAACAGGATAATTATGACAGAACCAACACCCGAACAACGAATTAAGATCGAAGCGTGGGCGGAAAAGTGCGCGTCAAAGAAACAGACCTGGATCCGGTACCTTACCAAACTCTACGGACCTAGATTCATACGCGAATACGGAACGCCGAAACGTATCATGTGCTATACTCCTCAGCAGCTATACGGTCAGATACTTCATTTCAACAGAGGACTTCTTAATACGGCGTTTATTTCGGTAAATGGCTACGCGAAGACTGTCATTGCTACGGACAGGGAACGGCAGAAGGTCAAGCCGGATAACAATTCAGTTATCATCACGAGGCTTTTCAACGATTTCGACATCGAGCCGGAGAAAGGCGTTTACACTGATCTCGTTCACAAGGAGTCGCTTGAGTTTTACGACAGGTTCGAGGATTACCCGCGGGAGATACGCTACAGCGGCAGCAGGGGGTTCCACGTCGAAGTTTTGAAGAATATGACGATAACAGAGTTAAATGAGTTCAACCGCGATATAGAAACACTTAAAATGACTACCCTGTGCACCAAGACGGACATCGGACGGCTTTATAGAATACCGTACTCTCTTCATCAGAAAACATTCAGACAATGTATACCGATAGATCCATCGTGGTCGCTTGACAAGATTATAAACGAGAGCGAGACGTTTAGAGCTCCACCGGCGGTGATATTGTGAGTGACGACAAAAAGATCGTAAAGGAAAAACCGAGACAAAAACTTAAATTCAGAGACACCTTTACGTTCAAGGTTACGCTTGTGTTCCTCGGCTGGACGATATTCGTACAGGTGCTTTTTATGTCGGTTTTTATTTTCTGCCCCCAGGTCGACTCGTTGACTATACGTTATAGCCTTTCAGATGTTCAAGCAACTTCGTGGGCGAGCGCTGCCATTGTGATATATGGAAGTTTAAGACAGGAACAATATCTCTGGCTTCGATATGGAATACGCACCGGTGCACCCGGCGTGCCCGGCACCGACAAGGAAGTATCTGCGGATCTTATCCAAGAGATGCAGGAGTATTGGATCGAGTTTATCCGCCCCATTTTGGACGAAGCACGCGGCGAGTGGAAGACACTGTCGCCTGCAGAACAGAAAGAAGCGCTCGATGATGTCAAGGCACAGCTGCGGAAGAAGATACAGGAACTTAAAAACAGGGAAAACGGAGAAATACCGGTACCGAAAGGGAGAGTGGCAGAGTGAAATTGAAATTGAAAACGAAAAGAATATTTCCGTGCGGGTTACAAATCGAAGAAGAAACCAATTATGAGAGTTTTCGGCGTGTAGGCGGCGAGATTAACATGGGCGATGCAAATGCGTTGAATGGTTGCCCCATCCATGGAAAAAGCTGTCCGCCGAAAGAAGAGAAGAAGGACGGTGAACCAAAATGACGCGATTAATCGATAGAAAGGTCGGTGAAAAATGGATATGGGAACCCGGAAAAAAATCAAACAACCATCATGGCAGAGGTCGCAGAGTCAAGGGAAGGAAAATGCACAGGGCGCAGAGGGAAGCCGAAGCGCACAAGAAAGTGGAAGAGGAGATGTGAATTTGAAAAGGTCGCGCGGGATCTTGTTGCTCTTAATGCTGCCGATAATGATTGTCGAAGGAATAGCTATGCTATTTCATAATTGGTGTTTTTCCAGCATGATGCTTTTTATGACCGTGATGATGTGGATTTTGATAGTCTTTAAACTTCCGGAGGCGAAATATTAATGTCGATAATAACACTGGATTACGACGACGTAAGTAAGGATTTCGTTATAGACGACGCCGAGGATCTGCTTATGAATGTTCTACCCGACAAAGCGGAGATGCACGTCAGCGAGAGCAGTTTAAATCATTACCACGTTGAGTTTAGGACGGTCGAGGAACTTACATTCGCGGAGTGCGTTTCAATCGCGAGAAAATCAAAATGCTCGAAGGACTACATAGACAGGGTCGAGAAAATAGGCTATTTCGCGATAAGGACCACGCGCAAGAGCGACGGAACTCCAGCTCCGCGGGAAATACTCAGCATAATCAACGGAGGCGGTCAGAAATGAGAATGGTTTTGTGCCCGAAAAAGAACATCAAGCTCCGAACTTTGTGCAAGAACTGCGGCCACGATATAACTTATGTTGAAAAAGTAAACGGGTTTATGCACGGCACCGCAAATTGTTACACGCTGCCATGCTCGCGCTGCGTCTGTGTGAAACCGGAGGGATAATCATGAAATTGTTATGTCGACTCGGATTGCACAATTATAAATTCCTAAAACGAGAAGAAAACGTCAAGATACTACAGGAAACCCAAACGGCAATTTTGTACGCGCATCGGGATTATCTTGAATGTGTCTTTTGCGAAAAAAAGAAAATGGAAGAGCACAGCAATATTTCGTGGGAATGGAAGAAGGTGAAACTATAGCTGAACCCAAATATTTTTTGCCGGAATGTGCCGATCTTCATACTCTTAATGTTCACATCGAAGATGAGCTTACAGAAATAACAGTACCATCGAGAAGCATACCTGGCGAGAAACATACCGTTACCATGGACAACCGAACAAGGCAGCTCGTATGCGACTGCAAAGGTTTTGTGTACCATAGTTATTGTCATCATGTGCGTGCTTTGCTATTCTTTTTCTACAAGAAATCAAAAAAGAAAGGCGTACAGGATACGTCAATCGCAAGCTATTACTCGTTTACTCCCCAAGACCTCGAGCGGAGCCAGTTCGAAGTATACAATTTCCTGAGAGAAAAGGGACCGATGTGCAATCGCGAAATATCCGTTCAGATGCCGAAACCGATAAATGCGGTGACTGCCAGGATCAAGGAACTGCGAGAGATGGGAATAGTTTACGAGTACGGCAAAAAATTCGATTCCGTAACAAATAGAAATGTAACTAACTGGATGGCGGTGGACTGTGTCGTCGAAGTATAATGAAGTCGGCGTTAAGATATACGAATGGCTCAGAGAACAGAATTTCAATGTAAACCAAAGTATTATTATGACAGATTTGATATTGGAAATGGTCGACAAAACAGGGATGGAACTAGTAGTAAAAAAGAAATGAGGCAGGTGATAATACGACAGTCAGAACAATGTGTGAAAAACCAAAATGCCCCGTGTGCGGGAAGGATTATTATATCCTGCATTCGGGTATGATAGTTGCGGGAGGATGCGAACACATCTTCAAGCAGGGACAGATGGCGGAGAAATCCGTAACGAACTGCGAGATCTGCGGAGGAACAATGATATTCGATCCGAGCGGTCAAATAGTGTACTGGATGGATTGCACGTGTCTCCGCGACGAGCACGGCAAGTTCGCGAACACGAGCCAGGCTCTACGCGCAATGAACGCCGACGCTATCGGAGTCGAGTTCGTTTATCTGCAGAGTCAGGCCAAGAGGACACTTGAACTGAATAATGTCAGTCTGATCGGTCAAACACGGATGATGCAAGAGATACTTCAAGTGAAAAGCGATCAGGCGGCAATCTATGCAGAGCTCGCAAACGCCAGAGTTGACATCGCAGCAATAAAGAGTATGTTCGCAAATTTGACACCGAAGATAGAACCCGGCGAGGATTTCAGGTGCCCGATGTTCTTAAAGTGCCCGAAAGCGAATGCGACTACCAAAAGGTGCAGGGACAAGGACGACAGCAATATATGTTCACTGAATGACGCTAAAGCAGAAATCATAGAGGGGAACAAAACGGAGGACAGCACGGAACAGGAAAAAACAGGGTAGGCGGCGGGATCTCGGAACGGTAGGGGTTTGTTTTAAATTCACCAATCCATCCTCTTATATGTCTGCCGTTCAGCCCGGTACCGTCTACCCTAAACACAGGGGGAAGTCTATGGACGATAAAAATCAAGCTCAAAATCCGGTGCCGCTGCAATATGCGATATACCGGTATAGATGCAAGGTATGCGACAGGATGTGCTTTGTAATCGGAGTGACAACCGAAGCGCCAACGCTGAAAGGGACGTTGTGCTCGTTCAAATGCGAAAATATATTCAGAAACCATGTCGAGAGAAGAATACCGTTGCCGAAGAAAAAGGATGTGAAACAATGATGGAAAAAATAACAATACAGCAAGCAATAGAATATGCCAACAGGAAAGGACTTAGGTCGGGTCTCAGGAAAGGCAGAATAGACGTTATCGCTTTATTCAAGCCTACGGATACCGACAGATTTAATGAGATCGATTGGGACCAGTTCGGGGCTATATTGAAAAAGAAAGGACTCTCAGTCTACTACGACCGGGGTTATTTGCGGATCATGAGGGCGTAAAAATGAATAAACTAGAATTACAGGGGATCCGGAACAACAACAGTCAGCTTATCAGGATGAGCAATCGAAGCGGAAACCATGCAAACTGTATTAAAATATCTAAGGGCGAGACTAAAATTCATAGAATAGCAAAATCAATAGCCTGTAGTAATCTAATCGATGAAGATTTTACATTTTATACCGAGGCGATTATTGAGCCGACACGCGAATATCTCGGAGGACGTGCAGATATTTTTATTCTTGAAAACGCTAACACATTAGAGATACTTCATACCGAGACTATAAGGCAATGCACGGATAAGAACCGAAAATATCCTGGTGAAGTGATTCCTCTGAAAGCCGAGGACGTTATCAAAGATTTCATAATGGATTATTGTAAAAAGATGGGGTGGGAGCTGAAAATAACCAGTGACGACTGACGATGGATAACGGGAGGCATAATATGGGTAGTATGGTAAGTCAAATCAGATGTCCATTTGAAAAATACAAGGAAGATAAATCGAGAGGATGTGGTGGTTATCTCTATTGTAAGTTAAATCCAAAATTGAAATCATTTGATGATGGGTGCAATTCGAGAGACGCATTAAATTGTATTCTTTATATGAAAAGTGACACGCTCTCTAAGGTGAACCATGAGAGCATCATAAAAGTATCAGATAAAAAATAGGAGATGGATTAATGTTTGAAGACCGTCAGAAATGTAGTGTTTGCGGAGAACCTTTAACCTGTTTTAAATGCTTTATGAACGCAATGATAAAGGCAGAAGAAGAACATTTAAAGAAATTGACAAAGAAACGGAAGTCAAACTAACCCCGTCTTGAAAGATGGGGCATGACGACGGATAACGGGAGGTAGGGTATGAAACAAAAAATGAAAAAACTAATGAATAAAAATTGGAAAGAGGTTTCGATAAAGTCGGGAGATGTCACCTATATAATTACAACTGATTTTCAAAACGCAATATATATAGAAGGTCAAAGAGAAGGAGAGAATATACCTCTTTCATTTCATAGAGCAATAGAATATGGTGTTCAAATGTTTCCAGAACATAATTGTAAAGATTGTGCAAAATATAAAAAAGGTTGTTCTGGAGTTGAAGGTGGTTTTGTATTTCCAAATTTGATGGTAAAAAACCCATGTTGGAAGGGGGTTTGAGAACTTGGAACCGATGGGGCAATGTTGTTTGAAATGTCTATCAATCACTTATCAAGTATGTCATTGTTTGCAATCACCTTGTCAATCGGTATTAGCAGAACGAGAAGGATTGCCAGTAACAGAACGAGAGTATGAGGAACGGTTAAGTCAATTACCACGCCCTGAAGGTTCCCTTCGGCGCGTGGCATGAGCGAAGCATCAGATAAAAAATAGGAGAGTGTGATGATGGGGAGAACATTAAAAAGAGTGCCATTGGATTTCGATTGGGAAAGGGGCGTAGTGTGGGCAGGATATACATTGGGGCTTTGTCTTGAAATGGAACTTTTTTATAAGGAAAAGTCCTGCGAATATTGTAAAAAATTCGCAAAGTTAATGAAGTTGCCAATCAAAGGTGATTGCCCAAGATTGCCTTTCGACCCTCCAGAAGGGGAAGGTTATCAATTATGGGAAGCAAAAAGCGAGGGTTCACCGAGTTCACCCGTATTCAAAACATTGGATGAATTGTGTGAATGGTGCGCTGAGAATGCCACAACCTTCGCATCTAACAAAGCCACAAAAGAGCAATGGCGTAAAATGTTGAGCGAGGAATGACGATAATCATTTAGTAAATCTCGATTATGATAAAAAGGGGAGGCTGATTGGAATTGAGATATTACAGCATCAGGAAGGATAACGAAAAAGTGAGCCTCCCCGTCCTGTCGTGCGCGACGGGAAGGGCGGGGCATCCGACGACGAAAAACAATAAGATGGGGTGAGAACTTGGAAAGATATGTCTTCACAATGTCAAACGACATAGAACAAGAAATTAATGCGGGTTTGAACCACATCCCGTTAAAGAAAATGGGATATAGATGCGAACGAGATATGATAAGAGGTCATGACAGCCTTAATGAAAAATGGAATGTAGTATTATGCTGTGACGAAAGTCAAAATAACCGCGCCACGAGTGCTGATGCCCCAAGCGTGGGGGCGCGGCATGGTGCGACGACGGAGGACGACAAATGATAAAAAGGGATATTGTGTGGCTGCCAAGGCCTTCTGCAAAGTATCCGGGCTGCTATCCATTGGGCTTTGAGCAAATGATACCCGAACTTTTGCAGACTAAAAACTATGCACATCTCTTTTGCGGCATGGCCAGAACGGGGTACAGGATTGACATATCAAGCACAGTATTTCCCGATTTAATTGCCGATGTTGAAAACCTATCAACAATAGCGGATAATCAATTCGATGGGGCTATTGCCGACCCTCCCTATAATGAGAAATTTGCCAAAGAACTTTATAATGTCAATCTACCCAGATGGAGCAAATGGACGGAGGAGATGTGCCGCATAGTAAAACCCGGCGGGTATCTGGCCGTGATGCAGAACTATGTAGTGCCACGAATAAAGGACTGTCAATATGACCGGATATTAGTCATACTGACAAGGATAAAGCAATATCCAAAAATCGTAACAGTCCAACGGAAAAGTGATGCTCCTCGGGCTGGAAGCCCGTAGGCCTCTGAACGGGGTGGACGGGTGCGTTAACGGTTCAGCAGCTGCAGAGTGAGGCTGCCGAGTCGTTAACGGTCGTACTCGAAGTGGGGCGTTAACGAGCGCACCAGGTGTAGGTTATGAAGGCGTGGAGAGATTGGGGTAGGATGGAGGAGCTGGAGAGGCTGATACTCGAGCTGAAGGCGCACGGGATAGAGGTGAGGCTGAAGGAGATGAGGGGTGTGATGTGATGGACGCTGACGAACAAAGACGAGTGAACATCATTGTCGAATGGATATACCGTATGGCAATGAAGCATGGAGGTGTGGTGTACGACAAGGAGACCGGGGCGAGGAAGCGGCGGAAGGTGTGCGGGTGCGGGAAGGAGGAGTAGCCGTGCTGTGCAGGAATTGTGGGAGCGAGATAATGGAACGGGTGGTCCAGGGTAAGGGGCAATGGTATCACTGTGTCGACTTTGGAGACTGTGTTGCTGAACCGACATTACACGAATTACCAACGCTGGATGGAATTGTTACAATGTGTCCTCGTACATTATCCAGAATCATGGTCGGGATATGCAAAGCGGCATGTGGCTGTTATCAGGGAATGGCGGAAGGGATGCTGAAGACGCAATTTGTGAAATGCAGTTACGAAAGTCAAAAACCATGCCGTGAACAACATGGCATGACGGATAAAGTATGAAATAAAAAAATAGGAGGAAGAAACATGGAAAAAATAAGTCCGATAGAGAGGTCTTTAATGACCCTGAAAGCAATGGCAGGTTTGGTAGATGTAGACAGAAGTGATGTGTTCAACGATAAGATTGGAGATGTCACAGTCGATACCGTTTGTGCTTTTGATACTCATACATGGGAAACGGGTATCGAGCAAAATGGGGAATGGATAATCGTTGAACAATATGAAGACCGAGAAAAAGCAAAAACTGGACATCAGAAATGGGTTGAGAAAATAAAGAAAGACCCCAAACAGAAATTAAAGGATTGTGGTGTTTGGGAAGGAATGGAAGACGGTTAAGTGACTCACACCTACCCTAAAGGGTAGGGCGTAATGAATTGGGGAGGGGAAATGAAGCAAAAAATGGTTTCGATTGAATACCTCGCGGGGTTTATTGATGGGGAAGGGTGTCTATTTATTTCAAAGAAGGGAAAACTTTATGCTCCTCGGATAAAGATTGTAAATACAAACAAGAGAATATTACTTTTAATTAAAAATCTAATGGGTGGTTATATATCGAAGTGGACTCCGAAAAATAAGCGATGCAAGACTATATACGATCTCGAAATAAATGACCTTAATAGTATACATGACTTCTTAAATAAAATCAAGAACCACCTCATCATTAAAAAGCCACAGGCTGAATTACTCGGGAGATATGTTAAAAGCCGACTCGGACGTGAATCAAAAGGATATACGAAAAAGGAAATCACGATGATATTGAAAATGCAGAATCTGAATAAACGCGGGGTAGCGTATAGAATTGGAGGGGGGAATGGAACCAACAAACAGACCGGAACCAATACACGGGGCACATAACGTATCATGCTGCATTTACCACGCACAGCTCACGACCAAATATCGCCGGGATGTTATTAAAGGACCACTGATCGGCCTCGCGAAGGCAGCAATCAGGATGGCGGGGAACAGGCATGAAATGAAGATCCTCAGAGTCGGAACGGATGTGAACCACGCACACATATTCTTCCAGAAGCTACCCAAGTTCTCAGAATCGAAATCAATCAATTATCTCAAAGGGATTTCAAGCAGGATAATCAGATTCAATATGCCTTGTTTGAAATTATGGTGTGAAGATTCTTTCTGGTCAGATGGTTTTTGGATTCAAACAGTAGGTTATGGCTGGGAGGCAATCGACAATTATGTGAAGAATCAGGGGATAGGTGTGTGAGACAAGAACAAAAAACCCTGATGGATAACAACGAGCCGCGTCTGAAAGCGGAGATCGAAAGATCAAATGAGAAATCCCGCGAAATCGAACTTGCGGTCGATGCTTCATTGAAAAGTTTCGTTGATAAAAAGATAAAAGAAACCATCGGAAAGGAGATCGAAGGAGAAGTCATCATAACCAAATGTATGCGGAACCGAAGATGTTTGTGTTGGGTGGTCCAGAGCGCTCCGGAACCGTTGATGTGTCCCTGTGCCCAATACATTTCATATAATGAAGACGCGATAGCGCGATTGAAAACTCTAGCCAAAAAATACGGAGTCTACGGAAGACTGCCAAGTAATATCGATAATAAAATAGATTTCCAGGCTCTGATCATACTCGCGGAAGGAAGGAGACGACAAAGAAGGAATGATAAATAATGCAAGACCAAAACCAAGTAGACGTTTTACCTTTCATTTTAGGAAACCCCGAGCTGAAAGAGGTCCTGCTTTACGCGATGTGCAGGTATGACGAGAAGAATCCCAAGCTCACGACTCCACTAATAATCATAGGGAGATCCGGCGAAGGAAAAACTGCAGTGCTCGAGAACATAGGCTCGATATATCCGTCGAAAATGTTCCAGAAAGACGGGATCACCGAAGCGAGTCTGCACGATCTGAAAATGAGCAGAATGATTTTGTGCATAGATGAACTTTCGAAATGGTCGATCAACTGCCTCGGCGCGGTTGTCATGTTATTCTCACATGGGAAAACAGAAAGAGCACGGAAAGGCGGTCAGACGAAAATAGTAGCAAATGGTCTTCCGGTCGGCACACTATTGGATACATGGGAGAATACCGTGGAGGATTTCAAAGGAATAGAGAGCAAACGGTTCATTATCGCACAGTTATTACGGAGAGCTATTGTCTTACACGCACAGCCGACTACGCGGGACCCTGTCATTCACCGGCAGTATATCGAGAGCGTAGTATCTGATATTTTCGGGCTTGATGATAGGAGCGGCATTAAAATAGCAACTATCAAGAAAAACATAAATACCATACTTCTCAGAGCGCAGAAAATTAATTACGATATTCCCGATATACCAAAAGCCGAACGCGATTCGATCATCGATTACATGATGAAGTTCCAGGGAAAAATTGAGATGGATTCATTAGTTTCATACGACGAAGAGTTTCCTAAACTACTTAGCAATCTCGCGGTGGGAAGGGCTTTATCATACGGCAGACGAGTCGTGGAGCTTGCAGATTACCAACGTGTCGGAACGATTATCGAAGTACACGCGAAAGAGCTGGGGCTGTGGAGAGAAAGAAAAACGTATCCAAAAGGAGAAACAACAAATGACGAACCCAAAGGAGAAAATAAAGAAGATAAAACCGAAGTGCCTTGACTGCAGTTCGTGCATCATCACTGTGGATTACGAGACAAGTAAGTGCGATAAGTGCAGAGGGAAATAGTATGCCGAATAATATGTTCAAAGGACAGAACGGGAAACCGACACCGACCTTAAATCCCGTGACCGGGGATGTAGATCACCAATGCATTTATTGTTGGGCCAGACCGTTGGCGGAAAAATATCAGACATTCTGCAGAGCAGGGAAAATGAAATCCAAGAAGTATGAGAAAGGATTCGATTTACAACTCCATGAAGACGTGCTAGCGAAACCGATCAGAGGAAAAAATAAAACATACTCGATTTGCCTCATGGGAGATCTGTTTGCGAAGAGCGTACCTTACGACTGGATAGAAAGAGTTCTGGAATGGTGCGACAAGGCAGACAAGAGCAACACGTTTATGTTCTGCACGAAAAATCCAGCTGGATATATTAGACTGAATTTATATTGGCTACAGGTACAGAATTTTCATTTCGGCGTCACGATAGAAACGGATATAATCGAGATAGGAAAACGGTACTCGAAGGCACCGAGCGTACAGGACAGGATTGCTTTGTTCAGCACACTCGAGGCGAAGCACAAGTACATCAGCGTGGAACCGATAATGAAATTTACAGACGCAGCAAATTTCGCATACAAACTGTGGTGCTGCAAGGTAGAGTATGTATATGTCGGATATGACACGAAAGGAAATCATATGGAAGAACCAAGCATCGAAGAGTTCAGAAAACTAATAGACGAGCTGAAACGAAGGTCCATCGAAATCAGACTGAAAGAAACACGCGGATTTTGCGAGTGAGAAATCAAATGTTTAAGGTACCGACTAATCGTAACCTCTACATGAAACCTGGCGGTAACGACTAGAGAACACCACTAATCCGACATCGTTTTCGTCGCTGATTATCTACCAAATGAAAAGATAAAGAAAAACAATAATGGTAGGTAATACAACCAAAATAACAAATAATAGTAAATAGATATAGTAATTTAATGCCACTGAACAAGTTCACCTGGGAAAAGGGCGTCGACTACTGGATGGACAAATACGCAAAAGAGTTTCCCGACGCCGATATTGACGACCCGAGAGTTTATTACAAGGAAGGCGAACCGTGGAAAGAGTTCGACCATGTCACTGATTTTTTAAGGCATGATAACCGGTACCCCGACATTGCCGCGTGGGTAGACCGGCAGATGACATCGGATGCCGCAGAGAAATATTTCGAACAGGAACGGACCGAAGCGGACAGGTACCTCTCAAAGAAAAAAACCACAATTGATCTGCTTTTCGATTATGAAGAGGAACGGGAGCGCATCAAGAGAGAGCGCGAGTCGTGGTCGGTCCAGGAGCTCATGGACAACACGAGAGAGTTCCAGGACAAGAAAAAAGTATTAATGGACAGTCTCGAAATCATACGCGAGCTCAAGAACGAGGGGCTGGCGTCCGCGGAAGCGTTTTTAACGGACAACAGGGACGAAGTCACGATCAAGGAAATCGCCGCGAGCATGAAAAAACCGCTGGAAGACGAGATGAGTAGTTTCAGGAAAAAGACTTATGATTATCTGAAACGATTGCAGAACAGGATTGACAAAATCGGAACTCCGGCGAAGAAGGAAGATTTCGATAATATTCTCGCTCAGTTCAGGCTTATGATCTCGCAGATACCGCAGGGAGGGATTCCAGCAGGACCGCCACCTGCAGTTGATATGTCGAGAGCTGATGCGCTACAGAAAGCACGGCAGCAATTTGACAAAGGCGACAGGGCAGGATCCACAAGAACGTTATTGAGAGGCGGATTCCAGCCGATGCAAATTGAGGGCATTTTCGAGGATTGGGCAAGGACTCCGGCAAGACCTACGGGCGCAACTGCAGGACCATCGCTCGAGGAACTGCGGAAGATGATGAGAGAAGAAATGCAAGCAACTGCAGGACCATCGCTCGAGGAACTGCGGAAGATGATGAGAAAAGAAATGCAAGGCATCGTTACCGCACGGCCCATGGAAGAATATGAACCCGAGTGGATCGAAGACCCGAACAACCCCGACTGCTGGGACCGCTATACGCTCGGCAAAGGTATGAAAGAAATCGCAGCGAAGAAGATCAGCGCGACACGAGGGATTCCTCTTTCGGAAGTCGAGGAAATGATAGCAGACCGCAGGATCTCGAACTCGGAGCTTGCGGACGTTATGGACGAAATAACTCCCGAAGAAGTAAAAAGTATGCTAATTAATACGAATAAAGTTAGAATAATCCAGCGATCGCCTGAATACGAAGTGAGACTGATGTCGCTTCCTTTCTCCTGGGGGAACGGGATCTATTTCACACTGAGCCCCGAAGGAAGGCGAAAATCCGGTTGGTCTCTTTGGGAACGACTCGATACAATCTGCAAAGTCGTCGAAGAGAATATGCGGACCGGGTCCTGGACGTATCAGTCGCTCCGGGAAGCAGGAATTAGCAGATCTTGGGTACACTCGTGCATTCGCGAAGTCAGGAAGGAATCCAAATGAGTAATTTATCCGAAATAGAAATCCGGATGTTACTAAAGCAAAGATCGATAAAAGAAGCCGAAGAGCGCAAGAACGAGATTGATAAAATACAAAAAGAAATATTCAAGATCCGAGTTAGGCACAACATGAGCGAAGACGATATGCAATCTTTAATAATGCTCGTCCAGGATCTACAAAGACAACAGCATCTATACCGACTGGCGAGAATAAGCACGATGGGGATGGTTCACAAATGACATTACAAATCGTAAAAGGACACCCGTGGGATCGGAAGAAATTCTATGTCCGGAGAAAACGAGACTACAAGCGAGTCACCAAGAATGAGATCATGCAACGACTCAGGCTGGCGAAAATATCAACGAGGCAATACGGAGAAACGGGATTTGCCAAAGACGGAACTCCGATAGTTGCCGACAAGGTCCGAACTGAAATGAAGAAACTGAAACCGATCGACAAAAGTAAAATAGTTTTGACAGATGACGATGTTAGATCGCTGCAGAGAGAGATGGAACGCAAAGGGATAAAAACAATTTATCTCCCTAGAAAATTTATCATCAAAAGGAGGCTGCCCGGATGAGATGGGACGCTGCAGCCGTGTTCGGCGGCGCATTGGTGATATTGGGCTTCGCGGTGTGGCAGGAGTCCGTCGAAGGCAAAAAGAAACAGCAGATATTCGAAGCCACGGTACCGACATCGAGAATGGACAGAGCCTATGGGAAAACGCGCATCGTGAAAACCGAACAGAAATTAATACCTGGTATGCTGGCGCCACCGCCCGAAGGTGTCGAACCTCTCGAAGTCGAATAAAAAATTATAGTTTTTTCGAAAGGTCCGCGAGGAACAATATAAAATCCTTAGAATACTTTTCAAAATATTCTTTATTGGATACAAGAATCTCGAGCAGGTCCTTCTGGCCTTTTATCCCCTTCTTGAACCAAAACGAATTTCTGCAGCCTTTTATGGTCCAGTAATAGATCGCGTCGGAAGGAGGCATATCCTTTTCTACGGCTATTCTCAAAAATGCTATGAGGGGATCCGGCGCGTTGAGGTACGGGCTGAATATCTTCTCGAGAAAAAAATTGTACTCGGCAGTCGTGGCAAAGCTCGGCATTATTCACTTCCCTTGTGCGTCCCTCTCCATTACGACGGCTCTCTGATTTTCGAGATATTTTATTTTCTCCTGACAGTTCCGAATCCCTTTGTCAATAGCTTTCAGCGCGTTGATGGTCTTTCGGCTCGCCATGAAAATCACTCCACTTTAATTACTTCCTTCTTTGCGGGAGGTATGACGTTTACTACCGGCTGCTCTTCGGGCGGGGCGAGATACAGTTTTTCTCCACCCTGGGATTCCACGGGTCTCAGAACATCCGTCGACTCCAAAACTCTCCCCTGAGGCGGAGGTATTTCGCTCTTGGTGCCGAGCTGACCGATCTTATCGGCCACATTCCCGCCCGCATCCAATAGATCCTTGATGTCCTGGACATACCCGTGCAGTCCTGATTTCTTCGATGCTTCGTCTATCATCTCCTTGGTCTGCGCCGGTGTGAACCCGAACTTGGGCGCCATCTTGTTGACAATCCCCGTCAACTGCTCTATCTCGTCCGCAGCGTCTTTCAATACATCTAATTTGCTCTTCGGTCCGGTCGCGCCGCCAAGCCTCGAAGCTATCCTGTCCGCTTCTGCACGAAAACCTTCCATGACTTCCTGTTTGATCCTTTCCATATTGTCGTTCGACTCGTGCCGTATCTGGCTTATCTCGTTATCTCTGTTTTTCTGTCTTATCTCGTCCCTGAGCTCTTTCAGCTGAGTTTCGAACTGGTGGTCGCGCTTCTCTAGCTCTGCCTTGTGGTCCGCTTCCACCTGCTGCTTGTAAACTTCAAAGGAGGGCGTGTGATTCGGGTCTTCCGCTTTCATCTCCTTCCACATCATGATCTGCTCAAGCATCGAAGGCTTCTCCGGTTTGGGATCGAAAATCATCTTCATCATTATCATCTCTTTCATCGATAAACCATCCTGTTTCCCGCCGTCGTCCTGAGCCAATTTCATCCACATCTTCGACATCGCCACTTCCTTAAAATCATTCGTGTTGCTTCCCGTCGGAGAAGGTCCGTTGTCGACTGCGCTTATCTGCCCCATTTTCTCGATTATTTCATTGAACTTCTTCGGGTCGTCCGGAATAACTTGGTCAAGCGCCCGCAGAACGTCAATCCTGTTCGCCTTCGCAAGTTCTGCCACCTTCGTCAGTTTGTCGCTCAACGACTGCGGCACCTTTATGCTAACACTGCCCTCTCCTTCCTGCTCTTCATCTGCAAGTCCCATAATATCACCTTTTTCTCACTCCTAAACTTTTGTATTTCTGAGGATCGTTCTCTATGTCGTCTAATAAATCCTTGATGCTCGTCGTCAACGACGCCGACCAGTTGATTCCCTCGATCCTGTCCATCCTCTGTTTCAGGTTTATCGGGATGGAAATGCTAATGTTCTCATGTGTCCTGCCCATACAATGCGCATCCCTATGTATTGATACATAACGCTATGTATCTTTATATAGTAATACGCAACCACGTATATATATCTTGACGCCAATGACGTGAATACCATTGGAAAAAAATGGAGGATGTATAAAAATGAAAGGCGGATTAGCACTAACAGGGAAGATAGTGCCGATTTTCAGCCCGGTTCCTTGGCAGAAAAAGAGTTTCTCTGCAAGGAAGTACGTCAAGCCCGCGGAAACAAAGGCTTCGATGGAGGCTAGAATCGCACTCGCTGAGACAGCAACAAGGAACTTCGGAGCAACCGGCAAAATTAACGGGCTCCCGATCGTAGCAGCCAAAGTGAAAGCAGAGCTCGGTGGCAAGACACACGGCGGAAAATCCAAAGAGCAGAGACGTTCCGAAAGGCACGAACTCGCATCCGGATCAATCGCCTCAATGAGAGCCAAACTCGCTTCCCTATAAGCGACACTCTACACAAGGAGGTTGCTTAGATGAATGAAGCGTTTTTCAGCAAAGAAGTCCTGGGCGAAGGCGTCATCGGCGGCGGACTAGTCAATGTCGGCGCGGTTGCCGTGAACAACTATGTGTCCGGTCTAGCGAATATTACCGGGAACGCAGAAGCTGCTCTAGTTACCGTACTGAGCCTGGCTGAAGGTTACGCAGCGGCCTACGGCGAGAACAAGGTAAAGACTCCATGGGTGAAAGAGGTACTGAAAGGTGCCAAATACATCATCCCGGGTAACATACCTCTGCTCCTAGCCAACAGAGCCGGTGTCGTGAAGTTCGGCACACCGATCGATGTGTGGGCGTTCACCAAAGGACTGAACAGCAGGACCTATATCATCACGAAATACCGCGGGGCAACACCTTCGGCAGGTCAGAAGATCATCGTGACGAAGTAGGCCAGACGAAGGAGAAAACGAGGAGGAAGATCAAGATGTTAGTAAGAGATGCAAACGGAACGGTCTATGATACCACTCAGGGGGCATTGCCTCCGGGGCAGTACACCGTGGTCGACAACTCATGCTGCGCACCGGGTCAGGGTCCAACACAGCTGCCAGAGACTGCGAGAGTCGTCAGATCGAGGCCTATATGCGAGTTCCCAAAAGGGGAGCCGATGGTAGTGAACATCGCTGTATGCGCACTGCCGAGAATGTTCGTTGCTTGCGACGGGTCCGTGGTCTATAAAAACCCATGGGGCGACGTTATGCGCTGCCCTGGCGGGAGCACAGACTCGTGGGAAGAAGCAGACCTAGACGCATGTCCAGACGTTACACCGTTGAAAATAGATCCGGAAACGTACAACCTGTATTACATGAACGAATGTAATCAGTGGATGATGTCGACATACAACAACAAGTACGGATACGGCGCATGGGCGAACTCGAACTGTCCACCGTGTAAACTGAGAGATGTTTACTACGACCCGAAAAAGGACGTCATCGTGTTCCACAAGGACCTCTGCGAAGCGGATGCGAGAGTCACAATCGACAATCCATTCTGCGTAGGCGGACCAACATAAGCGCGCGGTGTCTGAACCAAAAAAACTCTATTCTCCCTTTATTTTTTAAGGGGAGATACCTATGGGTTTAAATGCACTGTTCCCGATCGAAGTAGTGGTGGAAAGCGCCACTGAATCAAGTAGCCTCAAGCAGGGCGAAAAGTTCCGTGCAGTCTTCGATCAGGATTCCCTGGAAATTTCGGAGAAGATTAGAAAAGAATCCGCTCGCCTGGGGACGGGGATATGCAGCAATAAGAATAAACCCATCGGTATCTATAAAGAATCAAACGGCAGACTGCGCGGAATTAGTGAAGTTCGTCCGGAGCGTTGCTTTTATCTATATCCGAAAACGGAGGCGTAGATGAGCGGTCAGGTCATAATCAGGGACAAGAACGGAAATCTAATCCAGCTCGACGCGAACGGCAACCCCATACAGGTGAAACAGACCGTCAAAGTCGGGTGCGGTTGCTCAGGCAAATAGATCTTAAAGCAGCACTTCGGGGAGGAATTATGCTTACCAAAACCGAAGTGGTTGTAGATACAGCGAAAGTCCCAACGGTCGTGGTTGGGCAAACCCTAAGAGGGTACAGAGTGGACAAGAAACATTTTTCAGAATATATCAGAAACAATTACAATTTAATAGGCGACGGGACCTGCTTGTCCAAGAACAAAAAAGTGGATCTCTACGCTGATAATTCTGGCAACATCTACGGAGTGTCGACTGTTTTGCCATACAGATATTTTGAATTGGGGAGAGGATCGTAATGGGAGGAGTTCTAGTCAAAGTGTGGAATCTGATAACAGGGCAGTCTCAAGCGGTCACGGGAACGCCACTTCCGGACCACGAGTTCGCGATGGACGTGTGGCTGAAAGGCGGACAAGCGGATATTAAGATCAACGCCCAGGTGAAAGACGAGATAATGCTGACCGACGTGAACCAGGACGACAGCGGAGTCTGGGATGTCACCAGTTTCATTAAGAAGGCCGGGCTCGATATTCTTTTGGATGAGAAGGATACAACCACGCTTGTTATTCTTCCTGGAAAGTATGAGATCCGCTGCAGACTTGCGAAACCAAAAGTTCTAGAAGACATCAAACTGCTCGAGAGGATAGCAACTACGGGATTATTGAAGATACTCGATTTCGATCCTACGATAATGTCAGACGCTTCACTGGATATTTATTACGACGACAGCGATACGCCAGTAACAAAGACATTCGACACGCTCGGCGATTTATTCATTGCAGGCTGCGAGCTGAAACAAGTTTCGTATTACGTTTTCAAGTTTACTGTGCTCCCGGGTCAGTCGCTCAATCTCTGCGAATTGATAGCGTTCTACAGGAACTCGGAGAAGACCGTGATCGAGAAACTAGGTGCGGACGGGCAGTACCACGCTGTCGACGAAGCGCATCCTTTAGATACGCATCCCATGGAGCAGATACTTGACGAAGCGGTCGATGTAGCCATATATACCCCATATCTCGGCGATCCGGTAGATCTCACCCGTGTTCAAATATCTAAATTCTTTACGAAATACAAGAATACAACTCCCGCGTGGAAACTGAACGTGGGAGACGTGCTCGAGTTCGATTTGAAAATGCCGTTCAATGTAAAAAGAGTAAAAATCATGGACGCATTGAACAATTACATACGATACCTGGAAGTCGAAGTGGTCACTCCGGATTATTTCGCCGTGCCCATCACTTTTACGGAACAACCCGCGGTCGTGGACACCGAGATCAATTCTATCATAATAAGGAACATCGGCGAGGTCGATGTGAACATTTACCAGGTAATCGCGGAGCTGATATTCGAGCGCGAAGCTCTGCTGCAGAAAGGATCCATCGGGACCGTGGAAACCGAACCCCTGAGCGTGCAGAACAGAGGCAAAATAACCGAAGAAATGATAGCAAGCGGGTACAGAGCTGGAGAACCAAATGTGCCTCTTTCAAGAGCCGAGATAAAAACATTGTTCGATGTAGTTACGCCACTCTATTTTGATATAGGGCCGTCAGAAACCATCGTGCTGATACCGAAAGAAACGCTTGACATAAAAAGGTTGAAAATAATTGACCCGGATAATCTGTTTATTAAAGTCGTCGGCGCTCAACAGATCGAGGTTGGTTACACAACTCCAGACGGCACTAACACCGTACCAACCGACAGTCCGGTTGTAGTCGACGGAGAGGTTTCAAAAATAACAATAACCAACATCGATCAGGAAAACGATTACTATATACATCTGATAGGCGAACTGGTCGAGTCGAGAGAAATATACCTGCAGGATCCTAGTGGGTTGCCGGTCAAGCAGTCCGAAGCGGTCCCACTGAATACGAAACTGGACCAGACTTTAGTGCTCGAGGATGTCGAGGTCGCAGTCCTAACGGTCAATAACGTCCACACAGCAATACCGACATCGGACATAGCGGCCCTATTCGACAAAGACTACAAGACATATTATGAGATTCCCAAGGCACACGATATTAATACGCCGAGCTATTTAACGTTAAACTTGAAAGAGATCAAACGTCTTAAAAGATTCAAAGCCATTAATGGTAGCGTTAACTATCTGCCACTCAGCGCCACAACTACCGAGATAATTTTATATTACCCAGATGGAACACATAAATCCTATGCGCTCGGATATGCGAACATACTCGTCAATGCCGAAGTGATTTCGATAGACATTGTCAATCATTCCACAGCATCCACGCTTCCGGTCTATGAAATTACGGGAGAAAACTTCTGGAGCGTTGATTTGGTACATTCCGAAAAAGATCCCATTAATACAAAACTCGACCAGGAGCTCGTGCTCGAGGATGTCCAGTACGCCACGCTCGGGGGGACAGCGATCGATGTATCCACACTGGCGGCGTTATTTGACAAGGACAGACTGACTTATTACACCCTTCTCAGATCGAAAACTTTGGCTCTGTTCCTGAAAACGCCGAAACGGCTGAAACGGCTGAAACTCACCGACGTGAACTCCAATTACCTAACCCTGTCTTCATCGGCCATAAGCGTAAAAGTGTATTTCCCCGATGGGACAACTGCGACTTATGCTACCGACGCCGCGAATATTGTACTTGACCAGCAGATAAACGAGATCGACATAATCAACAACAATGCAGGGAACGACTACAATATCTATACTTTAATCGGCGAGTGCTTTTGGGCAGTAGAAGCGTTCATGCAGTCGCCTCCTACCAGGGATATACTCTACGGTCAGTGGAACGGCGACAGGACTCCGTTCTATAATGTCATAGGGCAGGTAGTAGTCTTCCAAGCAGGTGGTTATGTGAGCTGCGTCCCGACCGATATAGGAATAATGGTTCAGGACAATGGCGCAGATGTCGGTTACCTCCGCGACTATAACAATACGACCAGGACATGGTATGTCGAAACCACTTCGGGGATCGCCAACGGTCATACAGTTCAAGTCACAGCACATGGCGGTACGGGCACGGGAACGACGACCGGCGCCTCGACTGCCGGGTTATATATTAGAACACTTATCCTCAACCCGAAGACAGCTAATTTGTCTTCGTCCAGTGCCGATGTGCTCGATTACGATTACAAGAACTACGACCAGGCAGCATCCGTACCAGGGACCGCGAAAGCGCTTTTGCTCACAAAAGAGTTCGCATTGAATTATGTCAGGACACAGCCGGTAATCGTACAGGGTTCGGCAAGGGCAGTGACCACTACGAAATGCAAAGCGGACGGCACGCACACATTCTATGTCGACAGCATAAAACTATATCTGTACAAGGATAACCAAGCGGGTACCAGGACTCTTTTGTTTTCGGAAGAATATCCAAACTCGGGTGCGGGACTGCTTTCCACATCCGGCTCTTCATATACCGATCCGGTGACTGCATCGGCAATAGGAACGATTACCAAGACGCAAATACAGATAACGGATATTTTAGTGCTGAAAATAGAAGTCTACGGTCATGTTGGAGCGAACTTTGGTTCTACAAACGATGCTCTGAGACTGTATTTCAGCAGGGGAAGCGCAGAGACGTTCCTGGAGCTTCCAGCATTGACAGATCCGGGGTTGGTTTAAATGGGTAAAGTATTATGCAGCAGTCAGACAGGCGACGAGATAGACCCGAAAACAGAAGTGACGATGACAGACGATACAGGTATTCATCATTTCAAGGACTTGGACGACATGAATAACTGGCTCACAGTCGAAAAGGAATTCAGGGCAGACATAGGTGGCATGAAAGACAAAGACGATTACGACCAATCTATCATCGAGGATGAAACTGCTGAAATCACAATCATCTATTGCGGTTCAGAATATCATTTCGGAAGTCAGGACAACGCGCTGAATTGGATGATATATCAGGAAAAACAGCCGTTGCCACCCGAAACGATTCAGGCGATTGCAGAACAGCAGAATATAAAAATAAAAATAAAAGGACCATGATAGATGACACAAACACAATTCCCGTTAAGGTGGTGGGAACTTCCAGAATTCCTACCGGCAAGACCGCAAAACTTGGTTTTAGCGTTATACTCGAATACTGTACAGGGCAGAAAATGGTATGATGTAAGCGGTAAGCAGAATCACGGGACTTTAAGCGGTAATGTTTCTCCATTCGGTCAAGGTTATAAAAATAAAATCGCACCGCAACTTAGATTTAATGGTATCGACGGATTGGTAACAGTACTTGATAAATCGTCTTTGGCTCTCGGTACGGGCGAATTTACAATCGAGGTGCATATTAAAACTGAAGATGTTGTAAGGGATTCTATCGGCGATATGGTATCCAAATTCGACGAGCCGAATAAAAAAGGGTTTAATCTCGGATTTTTAAAGCAATCGAGTTTCGGTTCACAGTCGAACTATCGAAATTTATTTTTCGGGATAGACAACGGTCACCCCGATGCGGTTTGGGTTCAGGTCGCTCCGACACTCGGTGCGGAAACTGATATTCTCTCTCTCGCGGTCTACAACGGGAAGCTCTACGGCGGTACAGTTCCAAACGGCAATCTGTACGAATGGAACGGCGTCAATGCATGGGTTCAGGTCGCTCCGACACTCGGTGCGGAAACTTATATTCGCTCTCTCGCGGTCTACAACGGGAAGCTCTACGGCGGTACATAC
>Ga0187850_10001432_pt1 | contig 25925 bp, 26 predicted proteins | sample June2016WEW_4_15_FD_132436 | JGI IMG/M metagenome (GOLD analysis project Ga0187850, IMG submission 132436) | Peatland microbial communities from SPRUCE experiment site at the Marcell Experimental Forest, Minnesota, USA - June2016WEW_4_150 | ecosystem: Environmental > Terrestrial > Soil >...
CCAGAAGTTGTCGAAGGCAGCGTTCAGCGCCGGGCTCTCGGTGTAGCCAAGGGGAAAGACGTACCGTCTTTCGGGTAGGCCGTTGGTCTGCACCGACCATGATGGAAAACCCTCGCCTCCAAACGCCTCGCTCATCTGATCCTGGTGGAAGTCCAGAAGCGTGTAGACGCCGTGCCGGGCGAGGGTCGACACGGTCGCCGCGATCGAGTCGAGGTAATGGCCGTCGAACACACCTGGCTTCGGCTCAACGGCCGAGTAGATGACGCCGAGCCTCACTAGATCGAGCCCGTAATCGGACAGAGAGCGCGCCGCGATCTCCCCGAAGCCGGTGGCCGCGGGAGTGTACGGCGGTCGTTTGTACACCATGTTCATGCCGTGCAGGATTACGACGTCGCCCTTGGCGTCCGTCAGCCACCGACCTGAGTGACCGACGTATGCGTTGGCGTTGGCGTCGGCGTCTGTATTGCCCGTGCCCTCGTTGCGCGTGTTGGGCGACGTCGTGCTGCAGGAGGAGAGCAGTGTGGCAGCGCACAGCACGAGGGCGGTGAGTTCGGCCCACCTGAGCGACCACCTCCAAGGGCGTGAGGGTTTCTCGAGCATTGGCTGTCTCCACCGCAGGTGTCGAGAAGATCAATGGCAAGTCCTGACGCTAGCGGCGCCTGTTGGTCCTGAGGGGAATCGACCCTTGTTGTGACAGGTTCCCAAGGAGGCGACGGAAGGGATCACCCGCCTTTGTAGTGTGCGCTTCGGTGAGTGAACGCGCGAGCGAGGAATGAGAGGGCGCGACAGGTGAAGAGCTTCGAATCGTTCGACGGCGTTCGAATCGCCTACGAGGAGTTGGGAGACGGAGACGCCACGCTCTTGCACCATGGCTTCGCGTCTGATTCGAAGATCAACTGGGTGCGTACGGGTGTTGCCCGGGCGATCGTCGATGCAGGGCGGCGGGTGGTGCTCATCGACGCTCGGGGCCACGGGCGCTCGGAGAAGCCTCACGACATAGAGGCGTACCTCGGTGGAGCCATGGAGCACGACGTACAGGCGCTCCTAGACCGTCTCGAGATCGAAGAGGTCTCTGTGGTGGGATATTCGATGGGCTCGTTCGTGGCTGTCCGCCTCGCCGTGTCCGACCCGCGTGTGCACTCACTCGTGCTGGGCGGAACCGGGACTCTCGAGGGTAGTTTCTCGAGCCGAGAGCAGGCGCAGAGCATTGCTGAGGCACTGGAGGCGGATGACAGGTCTGCGATAGCGGACCCGACGGCACTGGCGTTTCGGGACTTTGCCGACGCGACAGGTGCCGACCGCGCGGCACTAGCGGCAATCCAGCGCGCCGGATGTGGGGCTCCCGGTGTGGAGGTGCTCGGCGCCGTCACCGTGCCCACGCTAGTGGTGAACGGGGAGCGTGACGCGCTTATAGGACGACCTGATTCGTTCGCGGGGGCGATCCCTCAGGCCGAGCTCAAACTGGTTCCCGGGGACCACGTCTCGGCGGTCGTGAGGCGGGAGTTCCGGCAAGCGATCGTGAGGTTCTTGTCGGAGCACTGAACGTGCGTTTCATCATCGCGCTCTCGCTCATTGCGGTGGCCCGGTGCCGAGCGTGACCGTCGTGGTCTGCTGTTGTCCCGACGTGTCGACGTACTGTACCGGCACCGAAGCGTCGGGTTTCTCGACGACCATGATGCTGGTGAGCGCATTGGCGGAGGTCACGCTCTGACCGTCGACCGACGTGATGGTGTCACCGGGTACCAGCCCAGCCTGCGACGCCGGGCTACCGGACCCCACCTCTGTGATGTAGGCGCCCGAGGTGGAGGAGCTCGACCCGTTTCCATTGCCCGACCCGAGCCCGCCGAAGCCGCCGAGGCCCAGGCCGTTACCGCTTACGGACTGGACGACCACCCCGAGGAAAGCGGTCGGACCTACATGTACCGTCGCCGACGCGGATCCTGCCTTGATCAGTTTCGCGGTGCTCAGCGCCCGGTCGATGGGGATTGCGAAGCCACTGGTGCTGGGGGACTGGAACTGGAATCCTCCCGAGCCGGCGGTGTCCATGCCGATGACCTGTCCGGAGCTGTTCACGAGTGGTCCCCCCGAGTCACCCGAGATGATGTTGGCGTTGGTCTGTATCAGACCGTTCAACTGCTCCGATGTCCCGTCGATCTCGTCGCTGGCGGTGATGGACTGGTTGATCGCTGTCACCGAGCCGCCGGCGTAGCTGGGCGTGCCGCCGGCGCCGTTCGCGTTGCCGATGGCGACGACGCCTTCACCGACGCTCACCTTCGACGAGTCGCCGAGGCTTACCGTCTGCAGTCCGGAAGCGCCGACGAGCTGGAGGATTGCTATGTCCTCGGAGCGGTCGTAACCGAGCACCGTGGCGTCGTAGGTCTTGCCGTTCCCGACGTCGGTGACGCTTATCTTGGTCGCGCCTTCGACGACGTGGTTGTTGGTCAAGACCTCGCCGGCGGGTGTGAGCACCATGCCGGTACCGGCCCCCTGTACCCCGTCGTAGCTGATCGATGTGTTGACGTCCACCAGGCCAGGGTCGACGTTGTGGGCGATGGACGCCGCGTCGGAAGGACTGCCCGATGCCGAAGAGCCCTGTCCAGAGCCTGAATTCCCTGAACCGAACGGGTTCGAGCCTTCCCCGGAGTTACCGAGCGGAGAGCTGGCGCTCGGCGTTGCACCCGACGTGGTCGATGTGTTGTGCCACAGCGCATGCCCGATCAGGACCCCCGCGGCGGCGGCGAGCGCGACACCCGCGGTCACGATCATCGTGAGGATCGTCATCCCGAGGCGCCGAGGCGCCTTGGACGCTGCGGTAGGCCAGGCCCAGGTCGCGCCACTCTCGGGCCACGTGGCATTCCCCGGATAGCCGGGCCCGCCATGGTAGGGAGGCGACACGCCGTATCCGAAGGCGCCGTACGGGGGCACGGCGCCAGGAGGAGGTGGGCCCGGTGGAACCGCTCCCGGCGGGGGGGAACCGGGAGCGGTTCCGGGCGGTGGGGCGAACGCATAAGGAACAGCTCCAGGCGGCTGGATGGAGCCCGGTGGGGTCGTCGGCTGGGAAGGGACCTCGGCTGTGGGCTGGGAAGGGACCTCGGCTGTGGGCTGGGAAGGGACCTCGGCAGTGGGTTCGGGCGTCATGTCGGCCGACTGGTAGCCGGGCGTGACCGGGTCGCTCGTGGAGGTCTCAGGCGCAGAAGCTGCCGGCTCGGAGTCGACGTCTTCGGAGCTGGGCGGCACGCGGTGACCGGAAGGCGGCTCCTGTGCGGGATTCGTGCCAGTGGGTTCGTCCATGTCTCGCATCTCCTGGTCTCCTCGATGATCTCGCGCCACAACCGTGGATCTCATCGGCGCGGGCCCTCGGCCGAGTCAGCCGGCGCCGATCTGTCGCCACCAGCATGTCCGGCGAGCCTTGGAGCAAACTGAGGGATTCCTTTGCGTTTTCCATGAATGCCACGAGGGACTAAGCGCTACGACGCCGTCGTTCGGCAAGTGCCCCGCCGATCGCTCTCGGGGCGGGAGGTCACATCAACTCGGCGAGCGGCGTGTACAGGAGATCGTGTGCCTCTGCCACCCGCTCGTGGGTGACCCTTCCCTCGGCGACGTTGACACCTCTGGCCAGGGCGACATCGCGTCGCAGCGCTTCGTGCCACCCGAGGGAGGCGATCTCGAGTATGTAGGGCAACGTCACGTTTGACAACGCGTGAGTGGAGCTGTGAGGGACCGCGCCGGGCATGTTGGCCACGCAATAGAAGAGGGAGCCGTTTGCCTCGAAAGTGGGGTGCGAGTGTGTCGTGGGCCTGGTCGATTCGAAACAGCCGCCTTGATCGACCGAGATGTCCACCAGGATGGACCCCGGGCGCATACGCGCCACCAGGTCGTCCGAGACGAGCTTCGGCGCCCGGGCTCCCACCACCAGTACCGCACCGATCACGATGTCGGCCTCGAGGCACTCCTCTTCAATGGCGTGAGCACTCGAGGCTACGGTCTCGAGTACTCCGTGGAAATGGTGGTCGACTTGACGTAGCCGTTCGATGTTGCGGTCGAGGATGTGCACGTCGGAGCGGAGGCCCACGGCAAGGGTCGCCGCAGCCACCCCGGCGATGCCGGCGCCGAGGATGACCACCTTGGCAGATCGCACGCCAGGGATGCCGCAGACGAGCACCCCACGTCCGGCACCGGGCCGCATCAGGTGATGGGCTCCCACGATCGGCGCCATGCGACCCGCGACCTCGCTCATCGGGGTAAGCAGGGGCAAAGAGCCGTCGGGGAGCTGCACGGTCTCGTAGGCGATCGCGGTATTGCCGGCGGCGACGAGGGCATCGGTGCGCTCGAGCGATGCAGCGAGGTGCAAGAAGCTGAAGAGGACCTGGTTCGAGCGCAGGCCCAGGCGCGGATGTTCCTCGGGCACGGGTTCTTTGACCTTCAACACGAGATCTGCGGTGGCCCAGACGTCGTCGGGTTCGGCGAGAACCTCCGCCCCGGCACGGACAAAATCCTCATCCGGGATGGAAGATCCCGTGCCCGCTCCTTTCTCGACGTACACGGTGTGACCGACCGATGTGAGCTCGCGCACGCCGGCCGGGGTGATCGCCACCCGGTACTCGTCCTGCATGCGCTCCTTCGGAACGCCGACGATCATCGACCCCACCCTTCGGCTCTATTCTCGACGGCTCGCTCGAACTCCTCGGCAAGGGCGAATCACCTCGTCACCCCGACAGGTAGCGACCGAAGAACTCCCAGATCCTTCTCCAACCTTCCCGGGCTGCATCGACCCGGTAGCTGGGACGGTCCGTCGCGAAGAAGGCGTGCCCGGCCCCCTCGTAGGTGTGGAATTCGAAGGTCTTGCCGTGTCGCGCGAGAACCTTCTCGAGCTCTGCCGTCTCCTCGGGTGAGGGGTGCTGGTCCTCGGAGCCGAACAGTCCGAGCAGGGGACAAGAGAGATTCTCCGCCATGGGGAGGATCGGGCCGGCCTTCAGCCCGGCCAGCTCTTTGGGCGGTGCGCTTACGACGAAGGCACCGTAACAATCGACGGCGGCGTCGAGCTTGAGGCTGCACGCGGACAAGAAGGACTGTCTGCCGCCCGAGCAATAGCCGATCGTGCTTACCTTGCCGTTCGATCGATCCAGAGACTTGAGGAACCTCGCCGCCCCGTCGACGTCACCCAAGAGGCGCTCGTCGGGAACACCACCCGCGGCCCGGACAGCGGCGGCGGTGTCCTCGGGACCCGATCCCGAGGCCTCGCGTGAATACAGGTTCGGGCAGATCGCCAGGTACCCGTGAGCCGCGAAATTGCGCGTGATCTCCTTCGTCCCGTCGTCGTAACCGGGCATGTGGTGGATCACGACCACCCCGCCGTGTCGCCCTTCATCGAGCGGTTGGGATAGGTAGGCTTCGACCCCGTCGCCTCCGTGGCCCGTGATCGTGATCGTCTCGGCTCGCAGGTCGCCTGTCACGAGGCGTCTCCTTCGCTGTCTGGGATTGTTCGGCAAGATACCGGGCGCTGTAGAGGCCGACATCCCGATCTGCTGCCACGGTAGCCGTGGCATGGTGGGCCCATGTGGACCGCCCTTTCCTGCTGGGCGCTGGGCTTCAGGTTCTGTCCCAAATTGCCGATGTCAGCCCACATAGCCAGAAAGGGGTCCAGTCGTGCGTTCTGAAGCTGTAGCACAGCCGACGTTCACGTACCAGGGCCAGCGCTTCTTGTGGGGCTACAGCCCCGACCGCCAGATCTGCGGGCTTTGGGAGGTAGGCGACCCCGAGGGCGCGGCGCACCAGACGTGGCCGATCTCCGAGCACGCGGCCGCTTGGAGGGTGTTCCGATCGCTCGAGCCCTTTGCGGCGTGCATCCAGCCGGCCGACGCATCATCAAAGCAAGAGGCCGGACAGGGCGCAGCGCCCGAGGTCCTCGCCGACGGCCCCGATGCCGGCAGGTCCAAGTCGCGTCGGCGCCGGCTCGCCCTCGCCGCGTCACTGCTGGTCGTCGTGGCGGCAGGAGCGGTATTCGCGGTGAGGACCGTAGGGTCCAAGGCGGCCGTGAGCCCCGCGAAGGCAGTGCTCACCGCGGCCAGCACCACCCAGCATCTTCACAGTGCGCAGATGTCGATGACAGAGACCATCACAGGTATTTCGGGAGCTGGCGCCATCACGGTGACTGGGAGTGGCGGTGTGGATTTCTCCACGCGCGACGTCAGCCTCACGATGAGCGTCCAGGGCGAGCACCTCTCGGTCCTGAGCTCTGACGGTAACGTCTTCGTGGGCGTTCCCCAGATCTCGCAGCTGCTCCCCGGCAAGAGCTGGGTCTCTGTGCCGGTGGGCAACACGAGCTCAGCGGCCGGAAGCTCTCTGAGCAGCAGCGACCCGACACAGATGCTCCAGTTGCTCGCGGCTCGGGGCAACACGGTCAGCTCGATCGGGTCTTCGACGATCGACGGTGTGCCGGTCGAGGGTTACGCCGTCCTGATCAACAAGACCGCCGCGGGGGCTCAACTATCGAGCTCCGGGCTGCCGCCGTCGGCCGTGCAGGCGGGAGAGCGCGTTCTCGAGATGGCAGGGCCGATCGTGTACAAGGTGTACGTGGACTCCGACAGCCAACTGCGGGCGATCAACTTCTCGATGGCGGTCCCCGGGGTTTCCGGTGCTTCGCTCCACGCCGGGATCACGTTGAGCGACTTCGGTTTCCCGGTGTCGTTGACCGCGCCGCCGGCGTCGGAGGTGGCGAGCTACGCGCAGTTCCTCTATGCGACCGTGGCGGCCGGCGGTTCCGCGCCCTTCTAAGGGCTTCGCGACGACGACGCGCCCTGGACAGCGATTCAGGTTCCGGACACTGCGCGCCTGATCACGTTTCGCGGGCGATCAGGTCCTGCTCGGCAGGCACTCGGGTCCGGCCAGGCGCCTTCCTGCTCTGACCAGGAGCCCACCCGCCCAGGCGCTCCGTGGACGCCGCTGTCGCAGAGCGGCGCGAGCTTCTTGCAAGAGCTCTCGGATCCCACCCGCCTGGCGATACTCGACGCCCTGTGCAGTGGGCCCCGAACCGTGACGGAGATCGCGGGAATGATCGCCGATCTGCTCGAGCACCTGGGAGGGATCCTCTCGCCTCCAGATCGCTGATCGCCCGGATCCTGTGGTGGCAGCCTTCGAGCGTGGCATTAGCGTCGATCCGAGTGGGCGAGGTTCTGACCGGTGGCGAAGCACCCGAGCACCTGGCGCGGTCTTCAGAGGTGCTGGATCGCAAAGCCCTGGGGATAGAGGTCTGGCTCGTACTAGGGCTCTCCCTCGGTGCTTCGGCTCTCTATGCCGTGCTGGACCTGTTCCGCTCGCTCAGCGCGAGCGCTCCGCTGCGGGCGCAGAAGGCGGTGATCAACTCGTCTGCCGCACCGGGCCATTCCGTACTCGACCTCGCATACCAGTTGGCGGGGATCGCCGTTGCGATGGTGCCGGTCGCTCTCGTCGTCTACCTGCTGGTGAGGTCGGGCGAGTCGGTCTCGAGCATCGGCCTCGACACGACCCGGCTCGGGAGGGAAACGGCGTGGGGTGTCGTTCTTGGCGTGGTTGTAGGCGGTGCGGGTCTCGGGCTCTACCTCGGCGCGTACCACGCAGGGCTGAACGTGCGCGTGGTGCCGACGAACCTGCCCGCCACGTGGTGGCGCATACCGGTGCTCGTTCTCGCGGCTGTGCAGAACGGGGTGCTGGAGGAGGTGGTGGTCTGCGGCTACCTGCTTCATCGGCTTCGCCAGCTCCGATGGAATGACGATCGATCCCTTGTGGCGAGCGCGGCGCTTCGCGGTGCGTACCACCTCTACCAAGGTTTCGGTGGGTTCCTCGGCAACGCCGCGATGGGCCTTCTGTTCGGCCGCCTCTACCAACGCCGGGGGCGGCTGATGCGGTTGGTCTTGGCCCATAGCCTCATCGACGCGGGCGCCTTCGTTGGTTATGTGGTGTTGCGCAGCCGATTGTCCTGGCTGCCTTGAGACGATGTGGTGGCGAGGGGAGGAGGTACCTCGGGCGAGATGATCATCTGACGGAGTCGCCTCTCGGACCGCGTGCCGCGAGCAAAGACCAAGGCGAGGACGAGGCCGGCGGTGACCGCGGTCCACCAGGTCCATCGACCGCGCCACGAGGCTTGCGAGACGAAGGTGAGAGCAGAGGCCGTTGCGGTTGCAGGGATGAGGCGCGACCAATGACGAACCGCCGCCACGAGGGCCATCGCCAGCACGGGCCACACGTAGTAGGCGACCATCACAGACTCGAACACGCAACGAAGTGCCAACGCGACCGCCATCCACCAGAGCAGCTCAGTGAGCTTCACGGAGGACCATTCGGTCGTGCGTAGCTCACCTCCCCACCGACGCTCGACCATGAGCGCACACGCGCAGGCGAGGACTACTGCGATCCCCCTACCCGGACCGGCGGCAACCGCCCCGTGGCTCATATGAGGCGCGAGGGCGATCCACGGCGTCGGGTGGTCGATCACCGGCCAATTGGGCTGGTCGGCCACCGCTGTCAAGGTGGCTCGCCAGTTCGCCGCGAGTGCGACGACGAGAAGCGCGGCGCCTGGCGCGGCCGCCCTCGTCAGATATCCGGTGACCCGCCTCGGCTCGAGCATGACCACGAGGACGGGGACGGCAAGAAGAACGAGCGGTTGGACCGCGACGGCAACTCCGAGGAGAAATGCAGAGCGCTCGGTTCTCGAGTCGGCCAGTGCCAGGACGCCGTACATGAGCAAGGCGACTGCCACGGCATCCTCCGGATGTCCCCAGCGAACGGAGACGCTCCACAGTGTGACCCCTCCTCCCGTTGCAAGGAGCATTCGCTTCGGTCGAGATGCCCCCAGGCGTTCGGCGATCGAATCGGCGGCGAACAGCGCCGTAGCAGAGAGGGCGATCTCGTACGGCCCCGCGACGAGCCACGAGGCCGGGTGGGTGTCGTGCACGCCGGGGACATCGAAGCCGAGTCCCGCTGCATCGATCAACGCGGCGATCGGAACCAGGGCCACGGCAGCGCCCGGCAACGCCACCAACCCGGTCGGGGGTGTGTAAAGGCCTCCTATGTGCAGATGCAACAGGCGTTGTGCTGCGATCATCGTCCCCCAAAGGTCGTCGGGCAGCTGCCACGCGGGCTTTCCGGCGAGGTGGGGGCCCCACCAAGTCGAAGACGCCATCCCGACAGCTATCAGGATGACGGTGGTGAGTAACGGGAAGACCCTCTTGAGCATCCAGGGCGTCGAGGTGCCCACTTCACGACCTTAGAAGCCCGCACGGGCCGTCCCAGGGGCAGCCGGATCACCCGCGGGGCGTCGCGGTTCTCGAACCGTGAATCGGGAGGTCGAAGGTGTTGACGCGGTGACATCTTCGGCGGACAATGGAAGTGAGCCGGTTCGTTCATCCGGCGAAGGAAGTCGGAAGGAGCTTGACGATGCATTCGACGAGCTCGGAACAGGAGGGTGGTCCGCCGCGTTAGTCAGGCTCCGCGTGCCGCCGGATTTCGGGGGCCGCGGAGCATCCAGATCTACCGCCCGGGCCCAGCCCACAACAAGGCCGTGGAGGTGCCAGTCATGCGCTGGCTGACCGACAAGACGGTCTCCGCCCGAGGGCATTGCGTGGCTTGAGGGGCGGTTGGAGACAACTTCATAGATGTCTGTTCGTGAAGCCGGCCGAAAGGCCGGCTTCACTCGTGGGCGGGCGTCGTCCGCTTGACACGTCAGCTCCCCCTCTGGACCTCGCGCTCAGCTCGGAGCCCCGTCACTCGGGCTGCTTCGCTTGCGGCTCGCCACCAAGGCCCAGCCGACCATGACCGCCAAGACTGCGAGCGCGCAGGCAGAGAGAGCCCAGCCGACGGTCCAGTCGGGCGGCTTATAGGTCCAGGTGAGCTCGCCGCGGCCGGCGGGCACGTCCACGCCCTGGACCAGGCCGACCCGGCGCACCCGGAGCGCCACGTTCGGGCCGGTGTCCGGGTGCCACGTTGCGGTCCAGCCCGGGATCGCCGCCTGGGCCCTTATCACCTCTACGCCGTCGGGAGACGAGACGGTGGCGGCCGAAGGTGCAGACGCCGGTCCTGCCGTCGCGTGAACCGACGCGCGTGGGGAGCCCCGCAGCGTCAAAGCCGGACGCGCGAAGCGGTCCGCGAAGACGGCAAATGATCCATCGAGGCCCCGAAAGGTCCAACGGGGAGGCGAGATCGCGCCCTGAAGCTGCCCGTCGGCGTTGTAGTACGTTCCGTCCGCGCTCGTGACCGAAGGCGAGCCGAGTCCGATCCTCGTCGAGCCTGCCTCGGCTACGAGAGCAATGGCTCCTTCGGGACGATCGAGCGCGACCCGAAGAAGGTGCGGACCCACGAGGGTCGCCGCAGGTGCCCACAACGTGTCGCCGGTGGACGTGACCAGTCCGAAGCGTAGGCCTCGGCTGACGTCGCGGCTGGCGTTCACGTCCAGTACCACGACGCTCGTGACGGCCAGGTCCTCGCCGAAGTACCACGTCGTGCGCTCACCAGGCGCGAGCGTCCGCTCGCCCGCTGTCGGATCGGGTGCCGCCGCGTCGGACTCGGGGGAGACGAGGAAGTAATCGCGCGGTGCGAAAAGGACCGTGGTGTCGAGCTGGTCGAGCGTCCCATCTCCGATGGCACCCGGGCTGAGGATGTCCTGCCCGAGGCCGGTCGGCTGGTGCGATCCCGTGCCAGAGGCATAGGTGCCGTCGACGATCGAGCTGTAGCCCTGCACGGCTGCCACACCGTGGACGACGTTCAGGTCTGGTGCACCGATGACGGTGAGCCCGTTGGAGTCGATCAGGTCGGGGTCATATACGGCGAAGCGCCCGGAACCTGCGAAGGCCGCCGCTGAGATGGTGGTCCGGGGACTGGGGACGGACGCCCCAGGACTGATGGTGTGGACGGTTGCGTTGGTGGGGGAACCTCCGCCGAAGTTGAAGCTCAGAAAGACCACCGCCATCAACGTAAAGGTGACGACATCGAGGACCACGAAGCCGACAAGTGTCTGCGTGAGTCGACGAGGTCCAAGTCGGTGTCCTGCGAGGACAAGAGCGACGGCGCCGAGACCGAGGACTCCGAACGGCAAGAACCACAACCGCAGGCCCCCGTCTTCGGTAGCTGAACGAAGGCTTACGCCCAGCCACTGCAGGAGTCCCGCTCCCCAGGCGAATCCGACTGCGACCGTCGCGACTGCCATCAACCCCGGTATCGTCCCGAGGATTCGGGACCGCCGCGCGTAGACCGACTCATCTTGCTCGGCCGCGGATGTCGGTGCTGTCTCTGGCACGGGGGACGTATCAGTTGCCGTCGCTAGTGCAGGTCGAGTCCGAAGCGGCGATCGTGCCCGGACACCGGCCAGCCAGGTGTCGGACCAGTAGGCGAGCAGGAAGGCAAAACCCATGTCCGCGATGAGGATGTTGCGGCTCTGCAGTCGCTGTCCGCCGAAGAACGGCACCTGGATCAGCAAGTGCCATAGGGGAGTGTTCCCCCCGAGGGCCAGGACGATCCCGACGAGCGCCATCACGTGCCAGATCAGCCATTCGGGCAACGGTCGTCGAAATCGCAGCCGGCCGAGAAGGGCGAACGACGCAACGAGCGGCATGAGACCGACATAGCCGGTCACCTCGGTGAGGTTGTAACTGGCCAAGAAGGCAGGCTGTCCGAACGATCCCGACCCGCCCAGGAGGTCGGGTACGAGCATCAGCAGGAGCCACCTGTTGGCTAGCGAACCGGAGGTGAACAAGTACGCGTTGCTCACTGCACGCTGAGACGTTCTCACGGCCTCTACTCCAGGTAGCCACTGGATGGCGCCGAGTCCTGCTGCGATCAACGCGCCCGCCACCGTCCACCCGAGATACGGTGCGGCACCGCGTCCGAGACGAAACGCCCGCCACAGCGCGTAAATGAGGACGATCACACCGAAATCCGCGACAGCACGCGGTTCGCCGGCAAGGATGGCCATGGCCCCGGCCGCACCGAGAAGAGCCGTCCAGCCGAGCCGTGAGCGGCGTGCCGCGCGTCGAGCTTCGGCGGATGTCTCGCTGCCTCCGGCGCATTTGGAGAGCTGCAAGACTGCGAGCAGTGCCACGGGTACCCAGCTCATGCCCGCAACCAGACCGAAATGGACAACCTGGGCTGTCATGGCACCCGCGAAGCTGAACGACAACGCGCCGAGGAAGCTCGGCACCACGGCAAGGCGCGATGCGCGCAGGAACGCGAAACTGCCGATACCTGCGACCCACCACGTCGCGATCAGGTTGAGCGTCCATGCAGCGATACCGGGGAAGATCACGAAGAGCAGAGTGAACGGATATGCGGCTGCGGCGTTCCAACCTCCCAGCAGTGGTGCTCCGCTCCAGATGTAGGGATCGAACAATGGGAGGTGCCCTTGGCGGATCTGGTCGCCCACGAGCACCCGCATCGGGTAGTTCTGTGTGAAGTCGTCACCGGGAATGATCGGGTGACCGACGAGCGCCGGTATTACGAACGCGACCAGCGGGAGCGTCACCAACATTGCGAGAGCCCATCGGTCGGGACGAGAGATTGACCTCAGAGCGGCCTTGACCCGGGAGGTGACCCGGTGCTCGTGGGAGCCTGTGAGCAGCGTCACGGAACAGCAGTCTCGCGGGGCGACCTGGGAGGACGCTGGGACCCAGCGAACCAGGGCCGGCAGCCTCAGAAGCTTGCCGGCAGGAGCGGACTCAGGTTCTCGAAGAACAGGAACAACACCACGAGCAACGGGATGGCTCCGAGAGCGTAGATGACGCCAGGATGACGGCGCGTACGCGCGAGGGCCCACGCCCCGATCCCCACCGCGAGACAGGCTAAGCCCCAGCTGAGCGCGCCGGTCCATCCACCCTGCTCGCCCGCCAGACCCGAGGAAGACAAACGCCGCGGACGCGACCGGGACGGTTGCTCAGGAATGGTCGATGGCGGAGTGTCCACCGAGAGCGATGCTTGTACCACCAGGCGTTGTGAAGCGCTGAAACGCGGGTTGCAAGTGGTGAGCGTCAGTTCGGGTGTGGGAGAAGGTGCGACGACCGCCAAGTCCGACGGGCTTACGACGAGCACGCGGGTGACGTTGTAGCAGAAGCGACCCTGGGTGGTCGTCACGAATATTGGATCGCCCGGTGCCAACTCGTCCAAGTTGTAGAAGGGAGCACCGTAGGTGGTTCGGTGTCCGGCGATCGCCGCGTTTCCGGGCTGTCCTGGAAGAGGTGTACCGGGATAGTGACCTGGACCAAGGTGAAGGTCGGCTGTGGCCGTGCCCTCGACCACGACGTTGTCCGCTGCGATCTTGGGGATCTGAAGTATGCCGATCGGTTGGCCCTCCGCCGGCACGGTGCCCGGCACCGGTGTCTGGGTTCCCGACGTAGGAAGTGTCGTCGTGGTCGACGAACTCGGTGCGGACGTGGTCGAGCAAGACGACCTCGACGACGGTATCGATGACGATGTCGACGACGATGTCGACGACGACCCGCGCCCGTTGACCCCCGCGAGCTCGTGCTGGAATTGCTGGCGCAGCGCGTCCTGGTGCGAGGCTTCGGAGATCCCCGTTCCCCATAAGAGGTAGGCGACGAATAGAAGGACCAGGACGCCGAAACCGATCAGCACGCTGCCCAAGCCGATCAACAGCCGGCGCACCATGCCAGGAGCAGGGGAAACAGAAGAAGATGTCCTGCCCAGGGGCACCGTGTTCACGATCGTCTCCTGATGAACCGGTACCGTCTACTGGGGAGCATCGGGGAGTTCGTCCTTCGATTCCTCAGTGGCCCGGAGACACCGCACCTTCACACGTTCGCGCGCGGTTTGTCGCTGACGGGTCCGGGCCAGTCGGCTCGCCTCCCGGCAGGCGTCACAGCGACATCCACGGTTGTAGGCGCTCTTGGTTCCGTGAGTGGTCATCGTGGTCGCTCTTGTCCCAAGATCGAGTGCCTCGGTGAATCTGTCACTGTGCAGGCTCACGGCGGCGTGTTCATCGTCGACGGGGTGGCCCGTTGCAGTTTTGTGTTGGAAGATCGAATCGTAACGTCGCCCGGGCCGTGTGTCGTTCACGGGGGATCCCTGAGGCGGTGATAGCCTCACCTGCGACGGGCCGTTGGCGCAGTTGGTAGCGCACTTGCATGACGCGCAAGGGGTCAGAGGTTCGAGTCCTCTACGGCCCACCGTATTCTCCCAGGTGGGAAGGCCTATCGCTCAGAATGCTTGCTTTCAGGACCCACTGAAGCAAGGCTTTTCAGCAGTTACTTCAGCAACGGGAGAGCACGCAAATGGCGGGACGCCGAGTAAACGGCGACGGCAGTCTCTATCAACGCAGCAGCGACCGACTCTGGATGGGCGTCGTTCACTTTGGTTACGACACTCGTGGCAACCCCATCCGCAAGTCCGTAAGCGCTCGGACAAAGGCAGAAGCCGCAAAGAGGCTCACCGCTCTTGTCCGCCAACGCGATGACGGCCTTCCCCCGCCCGACAACAGGCTCACGGTGAAGGACCTCCTCACCCGCTGGTATGACGAGGAGCTTCGCATCCAGGTCGCCCGCAGCACCGCTGAAAACTACCGAAGCATCTTCACCCACCACATCGTTCCCATGTTGGGCCGCAAGACCGTTGCGAACCTCACCATGGCCGACGTCAATCGCCTCATGACCGCAGCGCTGGACGAGCGCAAGTCAGCAAGTACCGTGCGCAGGATCCGGGCTGTTCTCGTGCAAGCCCTTGACTACGCACTCAGAGAGGGGGCGGTCGGTAGGAACGTGGCCGCACTGACGAAGGGCCCGAAGATGCCCAGGAAAGAGGGCCGAACCCTCACGCCAGACCAGGCCAAGCGGCTCCATACGTCTCTTGCCGGCCATCGTTACGAAGTCCTCTACGTCCTTATGCTCACGACCGGACTCCGGCGTGGCGAAGCTCTCGGACTCCGTTGGGAAGATCTCGACCTCTCTCGGGGCATCGTGATGGTCCGACGCCAGCTGAAACGTGAGGGCGGACACCTTGTCACCTCCGACACGAAGACCGCCAAGAGCCGAAGGGCCGTCAATCTGCCCGCCCCCGTCATTCTGGCCCTACGGGATCACCGGACCCGTCAGAAGCGCGCTCGCCTGGCTCTGGGACCCGCCTGGCATGAGTCCGGCTTCGTCTTCACGAGTGAGATCGGAACCCCGGTCGATCCACGAAACCTCTACCGAGACTTCGCCTCGGTCTGTCAGAAGGCCAAGATCGGCAAATGGCATCCGCATGAGCTGCGCCATAGCGCTGCAAGCCTCATGCTTGCCCAGGGAGTCCCCCTACAAGTTGTCTCCGATGTCCTCGGCCACTCGTCCATCCGACTCACCGCCGACGTGTACGGACACGTGCTCGCACCCGCCCGTCAGGCAGCAGCCGATGCGATGACCGAAGCCCTCTGGACCTAAGAGGTCGCACACTCTCCGACTTGCTCAGACAGCAGTAGGCGCACGAACTCTTCCAGCCGGGCTCGCACTACTAGACGTCGTCTGCCGATCTTGACGCTCTGGATCTTGCCGGCTAGCACCAATTGATACGTCCGAGTCCGTCCAATTCCCAGCTGCGTCGCTGCCTGCTCCACAGTGATGAGAACCGGCGGACCAAGGTCGGCTCCCCATTTTGAATTCGACTGTCCGTTCCAGTCATGCATTACGGACCCTCACGACAAATAACGAGCGGTTATGGAGCAATGCCATTAGTTGGCACTATATCAGACGGCAGTGCCGGTATCTGGCACTCTTTCTACAACCCTCTCAGGGGCGCCTCACGGTCCCCGTGCCGTCGCCCGTGGCGAGCGCCGGGTCTTCGCTCCCTTAGACCCCGTGCGCCCCGCCCCGGGCGGCTGCTCAGACGTCCGCTGTGGCGGAACCGACCAGGAAGGTCAGAGGCTCGGCTTCTCTCTCGGCAGCACCTAGGTCCCGTAGCCGTCGCCAGCTCGCGTTGTACTTTGCCTGAACACCCGCCATCTCGTTCATACGAGCCGGGGTGGTTTCGGTCGGGAAAGCCTCCCGAAATGCAGCCTGGTCTCTAAACGCTGTTCTACGAGTCAGCTCCATTGTTTCGGCGTACTCGTCTATGGACTCGGGTTCGCGTCCCAGCTCGGCCGTCGCCAGACCCCAGCCCATCGCGAATCGCAGACCTCGAATCGTCGCTCGAAAGCCACCGTTGCGAATCCCAACTTCAGCCCAGGTCCGCCCCGTCCGTTTCGCCATGACACCAGCCTAGCGGGCGCAGGTGCCAGGAAGTGGCACCCAGGACCTGGCTACGCCAGGTCAAATCCCATTGTCAGCCGGTAAAGGACTTCGGCCCCGGGGCCGTCAAGGGCGATCTCTTCAGGCGGCCTACGGCCGGCCCTTGACTGCTCCTTAGCGTCGAACTAGTTGCCTCGTCGGTCGTGCCGTAGCGCTTGTGGACGGCTTGGGCGCTTACCCCTAAGGCCTTACCGAGTTGCCCCCAGCTCGCCCCGGCAGCTCTCGCCGCTCGAACGATTCCTGAGACTTCAAGCTCCAACCCCCGCCTCGCTTCTACCAGGCCCACGAGAATGTTCAACAGATCTTGCGAGGAGGGAGATGGCGATCCGGGAATGTCCTCAAGGCGTACGACCGGCATCACTTCAGCGGGCACAGGTCGTTGACGCGGCGTCACCCGCCCCGAACCTCTCCTCTTGCGGCTCCTACTCACAACGGACACGATAGCCGCGTCCCAACCAGAGTTGATGCCTACTGACGTCACTTACGCAGTACCTGCCATCAATCTGAGTCACGGCCTCTGACCTGGGCTGCCGAGATATGAGCCAGGAGACAAGCCCTTGGCGCTCGCTGATTCCGGCCGGGCGGGTCGGACGGGGCGTTCGCTACCTCACCCCCCGTCCGGTCCCGGACCGCCGTACCTCCAGCACGAGCGCGAGTCTTGGTGATAACATTAAAGGTATGTCCAGTTTCTGCCAAGTCACAGAGGACACGAAGGCAATGGGAACCTACTTACGTCGATTGAGGGACCAAGCCGGACTTTCCCAGCGAGATCTGGCTCGACGCCTAGGTTGTCAGCAGCCTGCGATCTCTCGACTGGAGGCCGGGGAAGTCAGGCCCAATATCGCGACGTTGCAAAGGATCGCAGAAGCGCTAGGGCTCCAACTCGAACTTCGCATGGTGGATCTTGACGAAGCATTGACTTCTGGTGTTCCGGTCGCGTTCAGCTGAGCATCCAAGGGCGGCGTCCGCCCTTCCTGCTCCACTTAAGCGGCTTGCCCGAAAGCTCGATGCAGTTTGCAGGTGCTGTGTTACAGGGTCCGCACCCGAGTGTTAGGAGATCACCACGGTCGCCATTGTCGCTCCGAGCCGCCGGGCGCACCGGAGGCCTCCAACTCTCTCCCAGGCCGTAGGCCCTCCCGATTTCGCCAATCCCTACCTTTCAGTGGTTAGCCTGACGTCAACCTTCGAACTCAAAGGAAGACCATGGAAGACGAGCCGACCCAAGCAACCACATTCAACAAGCACTGGCTCGACTCTGCCGTGATCCAGAACTTCAGAGGCTTCTCCGCCCTTGAGATCGGCTCACTTGCCCGAATTAACTTGATCGCCGGCTACAACAATGTCGGCAAGACAGCCTTGCTTGAAGCGATGATCATGGCGCACTCTCAACTCAATGCGAATTTCCTCCTTCAATCAAACACCTCACGAGGCGTTCGCGGGTTTGCACCGATACCCCAAATGAGTCACCCGACACCATGGGATGCCTGGTTCCATGATTTCCACACGGAGCGGCCTATTCACCTGAGCCTCGCGGATAAGAGCGGTCAACGGACAGACATGTCGATGCGCTTCGTTGAAAACATCGCCGACATCGATCAGCAGTTCCAGCCCCTTGTCTTTGGTCTGATTGCCCCCGGACAACCCTCGATCTCCGAGCCACCATCCATGTCCACTGATTTGCAAGGGCCGATCATCATCGAATTCCACGTCACAGGCCCTTACGGAGACTTTCGCACGTTCACTGTTATGAGCGGCCAAGGTGGCATCCGGTCCTCAGGCAATCCCAACCCCATCCTCAAGCCAGCGGCATACCAACCCGCGAACGAACAGTTCAATCCAAACGAGTTCGCGCAGAGGTACGGATCCTTGGACATACGGAAACAAATCGGCAACCTTCTCAAGACCCTTCAGCTTCTTGAACCCAGATTACGAGACATCAAGATGATCGTGACGCCATCGGGTCCGCTCCTTCACGGAGACCTCGGCCTCAGTGAATTACTTCCCATCCGCTTGATGGGCGAAGGTGTCAACAGGATGGCGAATCTCATCGTCGATGCATCTGCAGTCCAAGGCGGACTTCTTCTTATAGATGAGATCGAAAACGGTTTCCATTACTCAGTCCTGGATCGGCTGTGGACAGCAATCGACGAGGCCACAAGGACTTCCGGCACCCAATTCTTCGCAACAACCCACAGTCTCGAATGCATCAGAGCGGCCCACCGCTATTTCTCGGGCAAGCTTCAACTGAGCAGTAGCCATGACGAGTTCCGAGTGTTCAGGCTGGACCGAGTCAAAGCTGATGATCCGATGAACGGAGATCGGATCGAACCGACTTCGTTTGACCTTGAAACATTGGGCGACGCACTGAAGCTTGGATTTGAGGTCCGATAGTGCCGGACGAGGAGGTTCCGCAGCCAGCTCCCATAACAGCGTCAAAGCTCGTACTTGTGGAGGGCTGGGATGAGTACGGAGTGGTCAAGTGCCTTATCGAGAAATGGGGACTAACTGACATCGAAGTTCGTTGCCTCGATGGCGAGACAGATTGGCCTAGGCAGGTACGGATGGTAACCGGCGCCTCCGGATTCCGAGGGGTTAGATCTATCCTCATGATCCGAGACGCAAACTCAGCTCCCGAGGCCAAGTTTCGCTCTACTGGCAATGCGCTGTCGTCAGCTGGGTTAACAGTTCCACAACAGCCTGAAGTATTCGCCGATGGCGCGCCCCGCGTCGCCATATTCATCTCTCCCGGAGAGACACGAACGGGGGAGTTTGACGATCTCTTATTGGAGATTTTGAGCCAATCCCCGGTTGTCCCCTGCATCGATGCATTTGAGCAATGCCTCAACGAACACGCCATCCCGGTCCCGAAAAAGCGCTCGAAAATGCGCCTTCAGCTTCATCTTGCCGCTCACCCACGCGTCTTTCGTACCGCCGCTATTGCCTGCACCGGTAACATGTTCGACCCTACGCACCCTGCCCTCACCCGGCTCCGCCAGCTCCTACAAGCTCTCTAGCCCGGCAGAACTCTAAGCGTCATCGTCCTCCGAAGGGGAGCATCACATCCTCCCTTGGCCAGCCCCGGGTCCTCCTACAGGCCCCGCTCAGCCAACCTTGACTGGCCGTCCCCTGCTCCCCCCACGGCTGAATGCGCCAGTCGGATAACGAGGACGTCCCCTCCCCGAGAGGCGTTACTAGCCAGTAGATCCGCCCCACGCACTTGTCCCTAGTCAACTCACCCCCACTCAACGCATAATTGGCCAATGCCGAATGGCGAGGGATTGACACCCGAACAAGAACGCCTTGAACGACTCCGAAGGCGATGGGAGGAGCTTCAGAAGGCCCGACCTCCAGAGGACTCGGAGTGTACCCACGATGAAGCGACACTCCTGGCGAGAATCAATCCGAATGGCAGTCTCTTCGTATACGAAGGCTGCAGCAAATGTCATCACATGCTGCGATCCGGCGAATGGATTGCTCAAGCTAGCCGGCAGACCGAGGGTGTTCCTGTTGTCGACGATCGTCGACAACAGAACCCTCCCTGTGAAGTGTGTGGAGCTTGGGGAACCGAACTACACCACTGGGCTCCAAGAGCCTTATTTGCCAGCGAGGCAGAGCATTGGCCTATGAGCTGGCTCTGCCGCACCTGCCACGCTCACTGGCACTCTCTCATTTCCGGAGACCAACAACTACCAGGCATCGAGTCAGCCTGAAACGGCAGTCCTGCGACCAATGCTCCAGTAGCCGGTCACCACGGCCCAAGCCGCCAATGCCCCTTGGTACGAGAACGTGCAGGTCGATTCTCCGACACCAACAATCTGCGACTGGCGGGTAGAACCCTGGGAGTAGGCGGCCGAGCCAGACCAGGAGACCACTTCGTCGGTGGTGGTCAGCAGCAGTGCTCATCATGGCCGGAACCATGCACAGACCGTTGATCCTCGTCATGTGGAATGTCCCTGCTACGACCCTACGGCGCCTCTAGAGTGTGGTGCGCGCTAAAACGGGGAGACACCATGGCTGCAGAGCAGAGTGCAGAACAGATTGCAGAGGAGAATATTGGGTCGGCGAAGGCGGGTTATGCGGCGTTCTCTTGGGGTGACCGGGCGGCGGCGATGGTCAATATGGCCGACGACATCGAGTGGGTCGTCCCCGGTAACAGCGCGGTGAGCGGTACCTACCATGGCAAGGAAGAGCTGGGCGCTCTTTGGACGAAGCTTGCGGAGAAGTCGCTCACCATGGTGCCCGAGCACTTCCTCGGTGATGAGGAACGGGTCATGGTGCTCGTCCACATGACTATTGACGGCGAGTCCAGTGACCGAGTCGACATCTTGACTTACCGGGATGGCAAGGTTGTGAAAGTTCAGAGCGTGCAGGACACGTTATTTTTGCAGCACATCTTCGGGACTAAGTAGAAGGGTCTCCGACCCGAACCACCACTTCCACTCACTCTCTCGTCAGCAACGGAGTCAGCAACCGGGCCAACTTTCCGTGACCTGCGATGTCCTGACGTGAACTAAACGCCCTGCTTGCGTTACGTGCATGACCTGGCATGGACCCCGATGAATAGCCCTTGTCTCCATGACGCGCAAGGGGTCAGAGGTTCGAGTCCTCTACGGCCCACCACACTTTTCGTAGACAGTTCGCTGGTCACGTGCGCGTTCGTTCAGGGAGTCCGTAGCGGACTGGACTTGCCGTCGCCGTTGTCGCAGCAATCCTGGCGGCGTGGGCGTTCCTCCCTCGACGCTACCCGGTGCTGGAGGTGGAGCGACTCCGACAGAGCAACCTCACGGCGTCGGAGGCGGAGACGCGCCTCGAGCTGCTCGACACCCAGATCGTCATGGTGAAGGAGGCGGCGACTCTCGTGAAGAAGAAGGGATGGCGAGTTCGAGCCGCCGTCGGCTGTCTGGCCATCGCCGCGGCGCTGATCGTCGCCGGTATACTGACGGCTACGGGAGGTCAGCTCCATGCCTGACGAGAAGGCGCCACAGAGCGCGCCAGCCCCACAACCCTCGAAGAGTCAGCCTGAGCCGCCTCCTTTCCGGCCGAACAAGGATCTCATCGGCTATATCGAGAAGGGCCAGAAGTCGCCTGTTCGGCCGGCGCCGTCTTCGGAGAAGCGATAGTCGTAGCGGCGCACGTCCGCGTCGACATTCAGCTACGGCTGCTGCAGGCCGAGGTGCGCGAAGCGAAGTCGCACGTTATCGAAGTTCGAACACCAGCGACTACGGCCCACTAGCGAAGAGACCTTGTGTCGTTGTTCGAATCGTGAGAGCTTGGTGGACGCGCTCACTTTGGACGGTAGACGTCGCTTCGATGGTCGATGCGGTCGACGTAGACGATGCGCCCGTCCTCGTCGATCCAGTAGATGACGCGGTACGCCCCAACTCGTGCGCTGTACCAGCCTTCGAGCTCCCGCCCGAGCGGATGCCCGACTCTGTGAGGGTTGGCGATCAGGCGGCCGAAGCAGAATTCGACGACGGCGCCCACCACCCGCGAGGACGATGTCGCGAGACGGTCAAGCTGGCGAACCTCGGGGGGTGACCACCGGAGCAGGTAGTCATCCACGGGACCAGCGGGCCCGTGCCTCCTCCTTGGTGAGCTCGATCGTCTGGCCGGTCCTGCGGGCGGTTGCAGCTTCCTGAAGGTCGGCCATCGCGTTCGGGTCCGACAGTACGTCGAGCGTGTCTTCGAGCGCTTCGAGATCGTCGACCGCGAGTACGACCACGCTCGGTCGCCCGTGCTTGGTGATCACGACGCGACGGTGCTCGCTCTCGATCCCTTCGACGACCTCGGACAGACGTGCCTTGGCATCGGCCAGGGAGACCTGCTCGGTAGCGGGAGTGACCATAAGTAAGACTATATTACTCTCACACCCAGGTGAGCCGCTGCCGGACATCGTCGAGGTTCTCTATGAATACGAGTGACCACGGCCCACCAACTTGAAATCGCACGCACGCCGCCGTCGTCATTGGGCCGAGTCTGCTCGTGATCCCACGCATCCGACGGAACGGCGATAGTTGGCTTCGCTTATTGGACCCGACCTCGTACCTTCGCTCCTCAGCAACCCCGCGATGCGTGCGGCTACCGCACTGCCATCCACGATGCAATTGCGGATCGGCTTCGCTCCCATAGCGCACCCGGCGACGAAGACGCCCTGGCGAGTCGAGTCGTGCGGGTAGTGGAACCAAGCCGGGTTTGCGAAGAACCCGTCCGGGACTCGCCCGATGCGCAGCACGCGAGCCAGCTGCTCGACGTCCTTGCACGGTCGCATCCCGGTGGAGAGCGAGACCATGTCGAAGGGGCTGGAGAAGATCTTCTGGACAAGGGTGTTCTCGGCACGCACGACGATGTCGCCACCGGGCAGCTCCTTGCAGCCCGACACCCGTCCACGGATGTAGCGGATCCCCTGATCCTGGGCGAGCGAGTACATCTCCTCGAACCCACGGTCGTAGGTCCGGATGTCGGTGTAGAAACACGTGATCTCCGCCTCAGGGTTCCGATCGAGCACGGTGAGGGCCTGCTTGGTGCTGTACGAGCAACAGATGCGTGAGCAGAAGGGCGCCCCGATCCGCCGGTTGCGCGAGCCGACGCAGAAGACGATTGCCAGACGGTCGACGCGCTTGGCGTCCGAGGGCCGTCTCAGCTCCCCCCGGGTCGGGCCTCGCGGGTTCAGGGACCATTCCAACTCCGGTGCCGTCACCACGTTGGGATAGCGACTGTAGCCGTACTCCTCGAGTTCGCAGGGGTTGAACGGCTCGAAGCCCGTGGCAACGACGATCGTGCTGACGATCTCTTGAGACTTGTCGCTGAAGGTCACCCGGAACTCGGGGAATTCCCCTTCGACGCTTGTCAGGACGGTGCCCAGGTGCACGTCTATCTTGGACCGGGCACTCATCTCGGCTTCGATCTGGCCGGCGAATTCTGCGCCGTCGTTGAAGCCGTCGTCGTCAAAGAACGGGAACGTACGTGACAGTCGAGGGACGAGGCCTCCCAACTCGGAGCTCTTCTCCACGAGGACCGAGTCGAGTCCGAGATCGGCAAGCGCGACCGCCACGTGCATCCCGGTGACTCCTCCGCCGAGGACCAATGTCGGGCGGTTCATCCGGCGGTGCCCCCCAGGACGGCGAGAGGCCGATCTTGCAGGTAGGCCGGGCTCGCCGGGTCGGGGATGCCGATCCGTTCCAGGAGCGGCTCGACAGGCACGGTGTGGGTCTGGATACCGACGACATCGTAGGGGTCCCAACCGAGCAGAAGGCCGGCGAGCTCTGCATAGTTGAGAACCGGTACCCGGTGATCGGCGCCGGTGAGCTCGTTGACCGCCCACTGCTCATGGTCGAGGACGTGGAGGCAACCCGGGCAATTCGTGAGCATCAGATCAGGTTCATAGGGGGCCATGCTCTCCAACTTCTTGCGAACGCAGGCCACCGTGAAGCCGCGGTTCGGGCGGATCATGCACTGGCGGAAACCCATGCCGCAGCAGTGACGACGCTCGGGATAGTCCACCTCCTCGCCGCCCCATTCACGGATCATCGCCGCGAGCACGTCGCAATACTCGGTCCCGCCGACCGACTTCCGGGGGAGCAGCTTGTTGTAATGGCAACCTACGTGGTCGACCACCTTCAGGGGCCGGCCGGTCTCGGTGTCGACCAGGCGGTACTTCATCGAGCTGGCGAGCTCGGAGCGGTAGTGGTAGATGACGTCACAGCAGTGCACGATGTGCTCGGGAACTACGAGCCCCCGGCCACAGCTCTCGAGGAGGACTCGGTCCACCTTCTCGGCCAGCCCGGGCTCCTTGTGGAGCAACTCGATGCACTCGTTGTGGACCGCGAACGAGGTGACACATGCGGTCGTTATGTTCGTGAACCCGGCTTCGGCGCACAGCGACCACAGGCGCGCCACGACGAGCAGCGAGCTCTCGATCGTGAAGACGTTGCCGTGTGTGACGATGCCGGAACAGCACGTGTTCTGCGACTCCGGTCCTATGCCGCCCATTGCCCAGCGGCGGCCGAGGAGGTCGTAGAGGCGAGCGATGAGCGGCTCGCTGGCGGGGCTGAACACGCCGAGGACGCAACTCGGCGTGAGGTAATAACCGTCGTGGGGTATCGGTTTCACGTAGCGGCGTGTCGTGATCTGCGGGAGCTTCATCGGGTCATCCCTCGGTTCTCACCTTCTCGTAGTACTGGTCGAGGTCGAGGCCGAGCCTCTCCGCGTCTCTGGCCGCGTGCTCCTCGATCTTGTCCCAGAGGAACAACGTCCCCCCTCCGCGGATGCAGCTGCGCAATTCGGTGAGCGTGGCCGGGGCCACCTTGCAGCCGGCGAAGGTCCCGTCCATGTCGGGTTGGGCACCCAGACGGACGAACTGGTCCTCCAGCTCCGCCTGCCACCGTGCGTAGCGAGGGCCGAAGTCGGGGTGATCGGTCGGATCGCCGTTTCGGAAGTACAAGCTGCGAGCCCGGTTCCAGAGATTGGCTCCCCACAGGTGCCGGCCGGCGTACTGCTGTCTGCCGCGCACGCTGTTCAGGTGGTAGCCCTTCAGCTGCGCGAGACAACGAAGCGACGATATGAGGTTCATGATGTCGATCTCCATGGGGCAGCGCGAGTTGCAAGAGCCGCACTGCACGCAATACCAGAGGTAGTCGGACTGGAGGAGTTCCACGAGCCGTTCCTCGTTTCCCGAGAGCGCCACGTCGACTATGCACCGCGGGTCGTACTCCTCGTAGTGTTCGGCTGCCGGGCACACGGAAGTGCACATGCCACAGGAGGTACAGGGCGAAAGGGCATGGCGGGCCACGAGGTGGTTCTCGACCCACCAGGTGCAGGGCCGTTCGGCGGCCTCCTCGTACCAGTCTTGCCACTCGGGCGTGTTCGGCCCGTTCAGCAGGGCCTTCACCTCCCGTCTGTCCTTCTCGCGCTCGAAGGGCGTACCGAAGAGCCGCTTGATGTTCGGGTACTGCCTCCCGTTGGCGTTGAGCTCGGTCGCGTCGCGCAGCACGTAGTAGGCCGCGCCGAGCTCGTCATCGGAGTAGGCGGCCAGTTCACGGTGGCCCAATTCCACGAGGCGCTCCGGCGCAACAAGCGGCTCGGCCGTCCTCGTTCGCAGCGACATATCGCGTTCCGCTCTGCGAGGCCCAAGAGTTCTTTCATCCCCGGCGAGTTTCCCGTAGTGCTGGCCCGCCAGCGTCATCACCCGGTACACGCCATGAGCGAGCTTGGTGTAGGGCAGCGTGACGATCAGCACCAATACGAGCACCAGGTGAACGAAGTAGACGGGGTATGCAAGGACCCTGGCGTTCGCGACGCGAAGCGCCTCTGTGCCGACGCCCGTGAGCGCCACCAGCAGCACGTTGCAGAGGAAGGCCCAGTCGAAGACCGTACTGGCGCGGTCTCGCCGCGAGTCGAGGATTCGCACGAGCAAGAAGTACGACGAGCCGACGATAAGAAGAGCGCCAGAGACGTTGCCCAGCACCTTGAACGGATCGGACATCGGGATCGGGTAGGAGCGGCCGCTGAGCACGAACAGCGCCAGCGCGAAGGAGACGGCCACGAGGCCGAGGAATCCGTACAGAACCGCCCCGTGGGCCCATGGCCTGAGTCGGCGCTCCTTGCACGCGAAGAACCTGCGGTGCGCCAGGACCTCCGCCACGGCGAGCCGCAGGGCACGCCAAAAGATCCGCGGCCGCACGGCCCACAGCGACG
>Ga0187850_10001439_pt1 | contig 25790 bp, 43 predicted proteins | sample June2016WEW_4_15_FD_132436 | JGI IMG/M metagenome (GOLD analysis project Ga0187850, IMG submission 132436) | Peatland microbial communities from SPRUCE experiment site at the Marcell Experimental Forest, Minnesota, USA - June2016WEW_4_150 | ecosystem: Environmental > Terrestrial > Soil >...
AACCCCCCACCCCTCCCCCCCCCCCCAACAGCGCCCATTGCCACCATTGCCAGCCAGCAGGGGCTGCTCCGATTGAAATGCCACCCTGGAAGGTGTCAAATACATCATTGGTGAGGGCATTTGTGAGGTTGACCTCAAGGGTATAGGTTCCTATTTTGCTGAAGGTTATAGGTTCACCATTGCCCCAGAAATCATGATTACCCACAATCAGCGGCAGGGTTTCATCATGGGCGCTGACCTGGTTGCCGTCAGGATCCTGGACTTCCCACGTGATATGGGCTATACCGGCCAGGTCCTCGTTATGGACTATAACCTTGACATAGCCGACAGATCCCTGCACCGGCTGAAAGGAAATTATACTCAGGGAAATAAGCCCTACGCTGCTGATCGTCATTCCCATGCTATTTTTTCCTCTTCCAAAACAATAAAGCGCCGGCTATCAATATTCCTGCTCCTGCAAACCAGGCCCATACGGGAATCCCCGACCCATTGGCCCCAAGCTTTGTAAGGGTTGGCTGGCTGGTACTGCCGACCTCTTCGTTATACTGGTAATCGTATCCATCTTGAACTGCCCAATTGTTGTGCTCCATCATTACATTGCCTGTTGTGTATGTCCAGATGTCAACATACCTCCCGGATTTGACTGTAGCAATTGTTACAGGGCCAAAGGGGATGATGCCGGTGTCATAATCCAGGGATAATTCGCCAAGCCCGACCCCCACACGCCAGGCTATGGGAGCGATGTACCCGGATCCAGCTGTATAATTTATTGGCGTTATCGTTACAGTCACTGTTTCTTCCTTCCCAAAATGAGGGCTAGAACAGCAGCTACGGCGATTGCCGCAATGGCCCAGGTGGGGACGCCCCCAGTGGTCGGCGAAGAAGTTACCGTAACAGTCACTGACTGGGTGACTGACCCGTAAGTATTGGTAGCGGTCAGCGTGTAGATGACGGTCTGCGTCAGGCCGGTGGCCCCTTTAGTCCCTGAAGCAGCATCTACATCTATTCCGATATAGCTGCCGGCTTTCAGAGTGGCGGATGTTGCCCCGCTGATCGACCAGGACAACAGCGATGATCCGCCTGATTCCACAGATGAAGGGGTAGCGGTAAAAGACGTGATGGTGGGGGCATTGCCGGAGGCAATTGTTACATTTATCGTCCTGGTCACGATGGTGCCGTCTGCCCCCTGCGCGACCAGGTAAAGGGTTATATCCTGGGTAAATGGGCCTGCGCCGGTTGAGCCGTTAAGGGCCACGGACTGGACGCCCTGTTGCCCTATCTGGAATGTGACCTGCTGGGCCCCCGTGGTTGACCAGGCAACCGAAACGATTCCCCCATTGGCGATAGATACTTCGTCGGATAGTCCATTGCCTGTAAATGAGGTGATGGCTACCGAGGCAGCCTGCTGTATCGTTATAAAAATGGTAGAGGTGGTCATGCCATAGGCATTGGTGGCAGTCAGTACCACTGTCGTATTCTGATATAAAGGACCCAGGGTCAAACTGCCGTTGATCGGCTGCGAAATTTCTCCCAAACCGGCATTAACTGAGACTACCGTGGCGTTTGAGGTTGACCATGCCAGTGTGGTGTTATTCCCGCTGGGAACCACGTAAGGGGTGGCCGTAAAAGAGTTAATGGTGGGGACGCTGCCGCCACCTCCGGAATAAGGCCCGATATCCACCAATGTTGCAATTTCCGGCACGGAATAGTCCAACCTGTAGGCCCGGTTATTGGTCAGTCCACCAGAAGCCGGGAAGGTCTGGTTGGGGGGGAATGGGGTCCCGTTTAATGCCACGTAGAAATTAGGGCGCAACCACAGCCCGGTAGGATCAAAATTGGGTAAATCAAACACCAAATTGTCCGGGATAGCAAGTGGCTGGAGACCGGCCACCGGATATCCTTCTGCATTCTCGATGGTCGGAACCCACCAATATGCGCCTGCCGGGTACCCGCTTACTGTTACTCTAATAGCCATATTGACCTCTATATAAAATTACAGGACAAAATTCCGCTTTTGATCTGGCACATGACCTGCATTTTCTTCTGGCAGTTGCGCGTGATGCCCAGATCGCGGTAGACCTCATCGAGAGCCGGCACATAACTCATTTTCTCCAGCTCGGCATATACCGCCGGATCCAGGCTGATGCTGGCTTCGTCGAACAAAATGAGGGGCTGGTACGTGTCATTATCCTCAGGAAGGGCCAAACCAGCTTCGTCGGCGGTCGTCTCCCAAACCTGCCCATTGGTCACAACCCAGGCGTGGGACAGGGCCTCCGAGTCGGTGGCAAATCCTCCTATGGCGACTTTGGCCTCCTGATCGATTGAGCGGAGCATGTTGCACAAGAAAATAGAGGAACCGTCACAATCGGCAACCTTGGGGTTGCTGGCCATGATCTCCCAGGGGAAATCGAACCACTCCCACCAGACCTGCTCTTGCTTCATTGGCTGGACGACCCAGCCCACTCCTATTACAAAGGTCCTGCGCACCGCATAGGAATCCATGCGGTGATATTCGTTGGAGTGCCCGGCGGCATCAAAGGGATACTGGATCTCCCTGCATACCCAGTCCCAGCAGGCCCATGGGGTTATTTCCCCGTACTTTTCTTTAACATCGTTGAGAGCCTGGCCGACATGAAACTGGTGAGGCTGTATGAATTCACGAACATCATGGACCTCATGGGGAAACCTGACTCTCAATAGGAGCTCGTTTGTGCTCTGCAGCATGAAACTCCTATATCTTACCGAGGTATTTGCCGCCAACTACCCCCAGGACGATACCTACCGCAAGGAAACCTAATGCTTCCATCCAGGTGAAGGTTGCTGCTCCCAGCCCCACGGATCCTACGGAGTTAAACTTGGCGCCGCAATGGGGGCAGGATGCAACACTAACACCCCCCGAAAGGGGATAGGCACAACGTGAACATTGGTACTGTACTCCAGGTGGCATTTTGCACCTCCTATATATATCCCAAAATAAGCCACCGGAGCGCTAAATGTCAACCGCTAGAATCAAATTATTTAAACAGGGCGATAAGTCCAGAACGTTGCGCCGCCAGCCATTCAATCCCGCCCGGGCAGGCCGTTATCAGCGTCCAGAGATCCGGCCTGGTTTCCCTCACTTTCTTCAGGATATATTCTACCGTGTAATGCCCTTCAAAGGACTCGGAGTTGTTATGGTAGAAAGGGGCTAGTATGAAAAACGGCTCCACCGGCAAGAGGCGCCCGCTCTTGATCTCATTGTAAAGGGCATCGGCATCAACTCCCTTGAGCATATTCAAAAGACGATGCTCGGCCCCCATGATGGCTGCCAATGCCGTCAGGATATTACCCACTGCGTTAGGCCGGCTAAAGGCTGGTTTCATTATCTTCCTTTGGGGGAGCCGGAGCTGCTGACTCCGGATCTGCTGAGCCTGGTCCCTGGCTTGGCCTCTTGGTCGTATATTGGATGCCGCATTTGCCGCAGGAGAAAAACTCGGCATCAGGAGGGTAAACCATCTTCTGATGGCAATTGCCGCACTCGGCTGACACCAGCCCTCCCTGAGTTGGGACCTGCTGGCTTATCCCTGGCGCTCCATTGGCGTTAGCTCCATTTACCCCTTGCTGGACCGCCAGACCCATGAAATTCAAAATTTCGTCCAGCCAGCTGCTGTTTTTATCTTCTCCGCGCTTAAATTTCGCAATCTCAAGATTGAAGTTAGCTATCTTGAGCTTCATCTCCTCCAAGGCGATATCATGGGCGTGTTGCATCTGCAGCGTTAAACGCTGGTTGTCAAGATCCATGCGCTTCATCTCGATATCAAGCTGTGTCGGCCCCGAAGCGGGAGCCGGGGCAGGAGCCGGCATCACTGTTTTGGCCGCTTCCGTAATTATGCTATTCCATTGCCGGTAATTTTCCAGCTCGGACATTGTTTTGGGTAAGTCAGGGGGCTTGTTAGCACGCTCATAAAGTTGTTTTATCATGTCGGCCTGAGATGTAAAATATTTCTGCTGAGCATCGTTAGTAGCCGACTCTGCTCGCTGCCGCGCTTCTCTCTCCGCTCCGACCAGGCCGGTCAAAGTGTTGGACAGTGTGGTAAACATGGTAACCATCTGGGTATTAATTTCGTTGTTTTCCGCGCCGCCGCCGCCCCCGCGCAACGCCGCAATTATCGGGGCTGCGGCCGCTGCCTGCATCGTGCTCCGGGCATCGTGAATCAACCCCGTTATTTCTTCGTTGACATCCTTTTTCTTGCCATATTGGGGAGGGGCATTGTTCTGCAGCCCGGGGAGCTGATACTCATCATCCCCATCGTGCATTGTCGGTTGTTGTGACATATTATCCTCCTTAATCTTCCTGTTCGGTATCTGTTTGCACAACCATGCTGCCCCTCGGCTCCACCCAATAGTCACCGATATGTACACCGTAGGCAGCAAAGCTCTTTTTAAGCCATTTATCCAGGAACTGGCTGTCCGTCATGTCGGCGGGCCAGTGAAATACTTGTATGGCAGCTTGTTTAGCCTGCCATAACAAAGAAGAGAACACCACTGCATCACGGGGTCTTATCGATGCTATGACCGCGTGCTCAACGGTGGTGGTGGGCGGGGTGGGTTTGTGGCCGTTGCCCTTAACCGACGCAGCTGTCTGTTTTGTGTTATCTCCTCCGGGCAGTGGCGCAGTTAAGCTCTCTTCCGTGGGATCATAGCTGGGAGGCATTTCTTTGCGCCTGATGGCTTGCTGCACTCTTAAAATATTCTCCGTCCCGTATCCGGCCTCGCGCACTTCTTCAGGGGAATTGCCTACGGTAACCAGCATGTGGTAGATTTCCCGTTGCTTCTGTGTCCATTTGATGGGGATTATGTGGCCACGCATAAAACTATACTATTCCAAGGGGGGGCGGCTGTCAATATGCAGCTATGTCCTTTCCCCTACAGCTACGGCTTGACTAATCTTATGATCGGCGGGAAAATGGACACATGGACAAAATAACTATCTTCTTCGCTGTCATTAGAACCATCAGCCATGTGTGGCCCAAGAAACAACCCCCCTCCCTCCCACCCCTGAGCCAGCTATATTGGGACTCTTATAACAGTATCTTCCCCGGAGCAGACAATGCCGAGGCGCCTTATCAAACAACTGTCCGGGACGTGACAGATGAAGGCCCGAAAGGCGCAACCGGGCCTGGTTATCCTTATCCATCTGAAGCACAGATAACCGGGGTGGCCACCGCTTGCATGAACTGTGCGCGTTCTCACCTGGCAACTGTAACCGGTGCCTGGGAAGAGGCGCTGCGGTTCGCCCGGACTAACGGCATTGGGGATCCTGAAGTCGTCAAGAGGCTGGCCATAGCTGAGAAGGAGCTTAACATCATGGAGAGGGTAGACCTCTCCCCCGCTTCAATCGAGGCCTCCCCAAAAGAACAACAGGCTCTGGCCCGCAAGTTCCTGCCGGCGTTCCGTGAGCTACGTCAAAAGGCCGGGGAGATTGCCACCGTTTCCGAGCTTGAAAAGGCTGCCGCTGATGCTGAGAACACCGGCCGGCAGCTCCGGATGGACATACTGCAGTCCAAAGGCGTCGACGTCAAAGGGATCGCCAACCTGGTTCAAAGGGTGGAGAAGAGGGAAATAACCATCGACCAGGCTAAAGCAGAGCTCCACAAAATGGTCCCCCGCTAAAGTGCCTAGCTCTTGACTTTTTGTAGAAAAGGGCTAAAATTGTCTTTGTGTCTTTTCCGACAGCTCAAAAAAGTTCAATAAGCCAGATGCTGCTCCCGTTGGACATACCGCCGGTAGCAGGCGAAATACGCAGGGCGCAGGATATCGGCAAGAAATGCGGCCATAAATTCATCTGGCATCTATGCGTAAAGTGCGGCACAGGAAGGTGGGTCAGGCTGGTAAACCAAAAACCTATGAATGAACACTGCTATTTATGCTCAAATCAAAATAAGGGTAGGTACTGGGATAAAAAGCTAAATAAAGGGGGTTGAGCCATGGCAAACGAGGGAAAAGGGCCGGGGTGGGAGATGTTGGGATTCGTGTCCGAGGCCGAGCAGGGCGAGCTGCGCAAGGAGCTGTACAAGAAAACTGCCCGGGACCTCTTCGCCAAGGAGATGGCGCCTGATAGGGCGGCCACGGACTGGCTGATATCCGTCGCCCAGGCGCATAACTTTCATTTCGAAAATACGACAAAGTGCACCAAGGAGGAGCTGGCGGCATTAATCAAGGAAGCCGACGGTTTATTGGAACTCAGAAAAGTCGGCAAATAGAGGGAATTAGTGACAACAAATTCTCCGTCCCGCACTGACTCACGCCGGCTACCGCCTTATTCACAAGAAGCTGAAGAGGCCGTCCTGGGCGGGCTTATCATGTCCCGGGGGGAAGCATTTCCGGTGGTGGCGCCCATCATAGGTGCAGCGGATTTCTTCTCAGAGCAGAACCAGGTCATTTTTCAGGTCATCGAGCAGTTTTTCAACGAACAGCGTGACATTGACCGGGTGACCCTTACTTATGAGCTGCAGGCCACTAATAAAGACACTATAACCGGCGGGGCGCTTTATATCGCTCATCTTCTCGATGTTTCTATCGGGGCGTCCACAGAAGAGACTATTTTATATCATGCACGCATCATCCGTGAAACCTCTGTACTACGGCGCATGTTGAGCATGCTCGGACAGGCCGAGAACCAGATCAATAGCGGCAAGAAGAGCAAAGAGGTCATAGAGTTTATCCATGAATTCCTTAACCGCTTCGAAGAGGAGGGCCGTGTCCTGGTCATAGACAACCTCGAGATTATCAAGGCCGACCCTCCCATTTACCGTGCGAAGGTATGGGGTATCAAGATAGACTTCAACCTTGAGGAGATAACCAGCTGGAAAGACATGCGCAAGCACATTATCTCCGTCTGCGACAAAGTTCCCACCAAGCACAAGGACCATGACCAGTTTATTCACAATGCCCTGCGCAACGCCACCAAGACTGAGGCGCCGCTGGACGCCAGCGCCGGCACACAGGTCCATGAATCGGTACAGCGCTTCTTTGAACGGGCCCAGGAGTCCGACGACCATTCTGACCTGATGGCCAACGGTTTTATATCCAAGACCATCGATGACACGGAATACCTGCTATTCTTCCCTACACCCTTAAAGCGCTGGTTGATACAGGACCTGAAACAAAACTACAACGTATCATCACTCTGGGCCTTCATAAGCCAGCACGGCGGCCTGATCAGCTCCGTCCGGGTCAAAAAGGGAAACACTACGGCACCCGTCAAACTCTGGGCCGTGCCCCGTGTCTTTATCTTTGCCCCCGACACCCCACCGGACAACTTTTGAAAGCCCCTATAAGGAGTTTTTTTGTAAAACGCGCGATGCTTACATTGCTTTATTATTATCAGAAATGTATTCAAATTATGAAAACTACAATAAAGGCAGCGCCCAACTACTACTACAATACTACTACAGTATTATTGTTATGTTCATATCTAAAGTCTCATAATAATAATATAATGTAAGCATGTTTTGTTTTTGAAAAATGTCTATATAGACAATTTGACAGGTCCAGATCATAATAATATAATTGCCGCGCGTAAGGAGGCGACCGATGACTAAGAACGATGCTGAGGGGGCGGTGAAGGAGGAAGCTCGGATATGCACATGTCAAAAAAGTAAGTGTGGAAAGAGCTGGCCCACCAGGCTGCCGGCGCCGAAGGTCCCCAAGCAGTGCCCTTATTGTAAGCGTACCGACTGGCAGGTACCGGACTCCATCTTACCCAAATTGCAGTGTGACTGTACCCACTGCGACTGGCATTGGGAGTCCGAGCTCCTGGAGGGTCCCAAGCATTGTCCTGGTTGTGGAACCGTAAAATGGCGTGAGGAAAGGACGAGGGTGGATAATGTCTGCCTAATATGCTCTTTCTGGATAGAAGGAAAATGCCTGAGGCGTTTCCACAGGCCTATAGCCAATCGCTGTAAAGGTTGGGCCCCCAAAGTTAACGCCCTGCCGGTCATAGGAGAGAATATTTGTTTGTCCTGTTATGCCAACCCGGATCGGCAGCTCGGGGTTGTTGGTACATGTGGGCGGGGATCTGCCCCATTGAACAATAAATGCCGTAATTATATAGGGAGCCTGCCGGAGGCTGAGGTCCAGCCGGCCAATTTGGAGGTTTGAGATGTTTACGGACCAGAGTTGTGGCTACATAAAATTGATTGATGTCTATGATCATGTCCCTTTGAGTGGCAACCGCCATACCGCCTTTATCTTGTTTTACTGTTTTAAACATGATAATTTGGTAGGATTTCCTGATGAAAACTATGCCCTTGCTAAAAATGAGGGCACGGACCAGACCAAGCAGATGCTTGCCGAGATTTTAGAAAAGGCCAGAGACACCATGTGGCGGTGGAGATTTGACACGATATGGAAAACACCTGGTAAATGGCATATGTTTATCCATGACATATTTGTTGATTATATACCCTTGCTTTGGGGCCACCGCAGCCTCCCCTGGCGTGAATTCGGATCAGTCAAACGGAAGTGAGATGGCGCGCGTAAAATATTACGGTCCACCAGGCACCGGCAAGACCAACCTGCTGATCAAGTTGGTAGAGCAGGAGCTGGCCGCCGGCGTAGCCCCGTCGGAGATCATCTTTACATCCTTTACCAGGGCGGCCGCCGCTGAGGCACGCAACCGCGCTCACAGCAAGTTCCACGAGTATGATCGCAAGGAATTCCGGTGGTTTTCCACCATCCACTCCATCTGTTTCAGGGAGCTGCAGATCCGGCGCGAGAAGGTTTTCATGGATGCCAAGCTGGATGAATTTGCCAAGATCTACAAGTACGAGCTGTCCGGCCTCAATATCCACGCCACTGAAGAAAGCCTGGATATACCTTTTAAAGAAGCCGTGCTGCAGACCGAGCCCGACTACTGCGAGTTCTTCTACCACTGGATGCGGCACAGGATGCTCCCCTTTGATCAGGCTTTCAAGATTTTTATGCAGGAACATCCGGAGACCCCAACCTCTTTAAGCCGGCAATACCTTATTAACTATATCGAACGGCGCCATGCTTTCAAGGAATCCCAGGGAGGCCTGTGGGATTACACCGATATCCTGGTGGGCGCCCTCCGGGACGAGATCTGCCCGCTGGGCATACGGGTAGTTTTCCGCGACGAGGAACAGGACTCGAGCCTGCTGCTGTCTAAGGTCGCCGATGTCTGGTCCAGCAGGGCTGAGCGAGTTTACTTAGCCGGGGATCCGGAGCAGGCCATCTATAACTGGTCAGGTGCGGACCCCAAGTTGTTCATGGACTGGTCCGCTGATGAAACAGTGGTGTTGACCGAAGGGCACCGCTGCGCCCAGGCCGTAACGACGCTGGCCAGGGCGGTGCAGTCCAAGATGAAATTGAGATACCCCTCTGACCAGTTCAGCCCCACCAGGATGATAGGGGATTGCCGCCGGGTTAGTTATGTGAACTGGCATGATCTGATTGCAGAGAATAAAAGCATCTTCTATCTACACCGGACGCGCTGGCTGGTTTCCCAGAGTTACGCAGAGCTGATGGCGGACGCAATACCCTTCTTCACCCTGCGCGGGCAGCGGCCGCCGCTGCAGAAGAAGATCAGCCGGGCCTTCAGGGCCTGTTACAAGCTCTTGGGCGGCGAGTTCATCACTATCCAGCTCCTCTCGGATATGTGCGACTCCATTTCAGCCAAACAGTGGATGGAGAGGGGCGCCAAGGCGCGCATCAAAGAAATGGAGCAGGAGCACCCCAACAAGCAGGTCCACATGGACGATGTCCATTTCATGGGCTTCACCGATGATTTTTTCTCCCACCTGGTCCGGGAAGATATGAGGGCCATTATTAAAGGGGAGCCGGACGAGATTACTTACTGCCAGCGTCTCATACACCATTATGGCCTGCCTGTTTTTGAGACGACACCGCGCCTGCAGGTGGGGACCTACCACTCTGTCAAAGGCATGGAGGCCGACATCGTGGTGCTGAACCCGGAATTTACTTCAATGGTCCGGCGCGGGTACCTGCTTAACCCTGAACCTGAGCACCGCCTTATGTACGTAGGAGTGACCCGGGCGCGGGAAAAGGTAATCCAGCTTTTAGGGGACGGATATATGCTATGAACGCTGAGATGCCTCTGATCTGCGGAGATTGTCACCGTGAATGGACAGAGACGTTCAGTTTACCTATGAACGTGACTGTTTTTGTGAAAAAAGTCAAGGCAATACGTTGTCCGAAGTGCGGCAGCAATAAATGTCTGATGAAGCCAGCAGGCGATTTTTTCATGGAGGATAAAATACCTAAAGGAAGCTAGTCATGGAAGAAATTTTGAAACAGTTGACAGATTATCAGGTACAAATACATAATAAAGTAATATCTGCCGAAGGGATGCTGGCAAACATCAAAGGGACTCAACTTGAGAAGGAACTTAGCGCCAGCCTGGATTATTTGAAAGCTGTCACAGCGCGACTTGCCGTATGTATAGATATACTGGAGGGCCGGGCGTTTGTATTATACCAAGAGGAGGGCAGCAAAGATTTGATAGTGGCCAGGCCAAACGAAAGCACCGCCAAGCTTATTAAGAAAGCGGAAGAGCTGGGCGCCCGCTTGACCGAGTTCACTGATTTGGGGAAGCAGCAGGCATTGATCTAATGAAGCGCAGCAGGGCCTTTCAACCTAAACAGCAACAATGTGCAGGCTGCGGCGTATCCCTGGTTAACAGGCCCTCACTGAAAATCGGCAAAATCGAGTTCTGTGAGGACTCCTTTTACCAGCTTAAAAAACAGGGCTACCTGCATATCGACGAGGTTAATGGTGCGCACACGTTCTGGCTGCTGCAGGATGATCATTTAAAGAAGCTCATCCTGAGCCCTGGCCAATACAATGAATTCTGCGCAGACCCCAATTCCGGCTACCTGGTGAAGCTCGCTGAGCTTGAAGCAAAGAGGCACTTTATACAATTCGGGCCTTGTATCAAATGCCAGGGGCACGTGACCAACATCCCTTTCAAGAAACCCAGCTGTTCAGGACATCCTAACTCGATAGACGTTCCGTATTTCTGGTATTGCATGAGTTGTCACGAAGGGTTTACATTTGATGGTATCCCGGTAGGGACCGTCAACCCAGGCCGGGATTTTGGCAAAGACTACGATTAAGGCTTGACGATTCTGCTCTAACCGTGATTATATAAATCATGGCTACTTTATCCGGTGAAGGCGGCATGGTAAGATCCCCAAATGAAACTCAAGAAGGAAAAATAAATGGCAGATAGAGAACAATACCGCAACTGTATGTCACACGCCATGACCGGCAAGACATTTACGCCGGGGGAACGCAAGCAGGAATTCTGTGTCGCCGCCAAGTTGTGTGCCGGCAAGGCTTCCTCCAGGGACCAGGCCATCGAGATCTGCAAGAACCGACCTCCCAAAGAGCCGAAGGAGCGCAAGGTTCATACGCCTAAGCAATGCAACGCACGTATGCTGAAACTGGCTCGCTGCGTAGCAGAAAATATCGATATGGACCAGGTTGGCAATGTCAATTCCTTTGAGATGGCCGTGGCCAACGCCTTACTTAAATGCGAGTGCAACGAGGTGTAACATGCTTAAAGAAGAAGATTGCCCGCGCAAAATCGGGATTGTAATGGAGGGGAAGATTAAAAGTCTTTGCCCCGATGAGGTCAGCCGGATTTTAAAAGAGCGATGCAACAAAAAAGAGTGCCCCTTGGTCTTGCCTGCAGCAGAGCTTGGAGCCATTGCCACCTGCGACCAATCCGACGGTGAGCTCAAGAAATGGGCACAAACGGAGTTAGACAAGAAGAAGCAGTCAATTTACCCGGCAGAATCAATTGGAAAAGGGTGCGAATGTATCTTCCCTTATGAAAAACATTATGTGCTGCTAGCACTTGATGAGATGATTGAGCAAAATAAGGAAAAGCTCAAAGATCTGGAAAAAGCGTGGGATGAAGGAGCATATAAGAAACTTGAGGAAGCTGGGCGTGTTAACATAGAAGGGCTAACACATCCGTACAAGTTCCTTTTAAGTGATCTAAATGTTGTCAGAGAAAGATTTAAAGCCACTCCAGAATGTAAAGGTGGATGATGTTTAGCCCAGAAGAAACGATACGTGCAATCAGGGCCTCCCTGGTCGGGGAGGAGGATGCCATTTCTCAATATGATGCTCAGGTAGAGATGATTAAAAACCCCTTGGTCCGCCAGGTGCTCTCTAAAATTTCAAGTGAGGAGAAAGTTCACCAGGGCGAGCTGATAACCCTCCTTTCTACTCTGGGACGGTATGCTATTAAGGGACGGGGAAGTAGAAGTCAGGGCTGTTATGAGCGAGCTGGATAAATGCCTGGATGGAAGCTGTGATCCTAAATTATCCGCACAAGTTATAAAACAAGAGCTTGATAATGGCCAAGATACGTGACATAACTGAGGAAGAGGATAAAAAGATCGGCCTAAACCAGATGTGCCAGACTCAGCAGATACACTGTGGTTCCTGCGGCCGGTTTCTCGGGTACCAGGCCATTATGCTCGGCGTAGTCAAACTCCTATGTCCCAACTGCAAGGAATGGACCACCATAGAGATCGTGCCGGAGAAGTAAATGCGCTGTGAACAACCTTCGATGGCCTCGGCATATGGACGAGCGCGATGACCAGAAATGAGGCTATCCGCAATCTTGTGGTTGCGGGGCTAATAGTCGCAGTTTTACTAATACCTTATTATGCAAGTTTTGCACGTAAGTATCCCGGACTGGCTGCCACCATGGCGGTACTCCCCCCTCCAGGCCCCCTGTGAGATTGGCGCTTGACAGCTCTCTGATTTACCCCATAGAATGAGAACGGTCGAGAAGGTTATTAAGATCAGCCGGAAGTTGTCACCGGCTAAAGATCATGGAAACCAGGAAGCTCACCTCTTTATAACTAAAGAGCAAATTGGAGAAACGAAGATGGCTTTAATCAGTATTGGTGGCGCCTATTCAGCTCCTAAACGTAGGCCTAAGATGTACAAAGCTAGCGGTTCTGCATATCCCACCGGTGGAAACCGTGGATATTACATCGCAGCTCTGCCTAGGCCGTATCCCGCAACCTCTCAGCAGAAGAAGGTCAGGGACGCAGCCCGTGCTTGCGGCATTAAGCCAGGCATAAGCAAAGCAGACCTGCAGCGGGCCATGAAGGAGTGCATCCCCGGAAAGTTCTAGGATAACCTTAGCCTATAAGGCTTGAAAGGTTGGTGGTTTTGGCGGTTGTTACCACCGGATGATGATAGAAGCGAACATTACAACCGCCACCCTTTATAATTATGATAGTAGTTTTAAGGTCCCGCCCACGGGCCTACGCGGCCAATCCCCAGCAAGTCGTGTTTAAGGCGGCTGTCGAGCATTGCGGTATTAAGGCAGGCATCTCCAAGAGCGAACTGATGGACCGTATGCGCAACTGCATCCCCCAATTCTACCGTGATTTGAAGGCGCTGGCAGGAGGTGAAAATGCCGGTAGGTGAAATTTCACAGCGTGGCGACACCGCTTATATCAGCAAACGGCTTCGCAATTTCTGGAAGAAGCACGGCACTTCCATTTTGAGTAAACCCCCAGCATTTAAACCGGAGCGTAAACATGAGCCAAGACCGACCTAAGATATTTGTGGCCGGGGGCTGTGAGCCGTGCAGGGAGATCAAGGAGCTGGCTGCCGCCGGCAGGATCCCGGACGCCGACATCGTCGATGTGGCCACCGACAATGGCTTTCATTACATCAAGGAACTGGGCATCCAGGGCGTGCCGATCGGCTATAAAGACGGTGCCTTTTGTACCATTGATATTGTAGATAGGGAGGATGGTCCTGTGGTGGAGCTTAACTGTCCTGATCCAGAGCCGAAAGAGAAATAGATGCGGTATGTTATCAAACTGATCCGGTTTTTGAAAAGGAAATGGATGGAATTTCTGGACTCAATAGTCCGCCAACTGCCTTGATACAATTCCAGATCACGAAGCTCATCCATTGAGATAGTCCCCTGCCTCAGCTCATTTTTGTAAAACGTCCGCTCCGCCTTATCCTCTATCTTATCTTCCGTCAGCCCCTTTTTGGCTTTGTGACAGCGACTGCAGATCTCGCCCACAAACTGAAAAGCTTCCTGCTTGCACTGCGGGCAGATCACACCGGCAGCGTCTTCCCATTGTTTACCCGTTGGTAAACCGTTGTTTTCCAACGGTTCAGGCTTGTATTCACCCTCTTCGAAACGCTCACAGTCGCACCCTTCTACTTCACACTTACCAAAAAACAGATCATCGTCACGATTTACCTCAACAAGCTCGTGATCCCACATATCATGAGGACAGTTACTGCACATTTGCTTCCTCGCAGGCATGTCCGAATACGTAAAACCAGTGGCAAATGCCCTCTTTGCATCTCCACATACACGGCTTGGTAAACGGGCATCTGTAATTCAATAAGGTATTTTCACACAGGCACATTGGGTTCCTTAATTTAGTTTTATCTTCTTACAGAATTTCACAATTTCTAAACAAGCAGGACAATTAGGCTCGCCCTCAACTTCTTTATAAGGTACGTCAGTGAACCCGCAAAGGGTGATCCCTGAATTGATTGTGCAAAATATATGTAAGTGGCTGTCACCCTCTGCAGTAACAATAATACATACCATTTCTTCACCCCTTGACAAATTTTACATGCTATTTGATACCTGGTATTGTATGATAAATAGGTAAAGGAGGAGAAGGAGAAAACCATAAGACAAAAATTACAATAGACAGAACAGTCAGCAACTCGATCAATATAAACACTAACCAGAGCCGGTAGCGCCAATTCAAAGCTTGCCATCCAACCTTACACAACTGCCAAATACCCTTCATTTCATCACCTCTTTTCTAACTGCGTACCGCCCATATCGGCCATGTCTCATGAGATCCATATGTCTCATCCAATTTATCGTAGAGTTCCTTGACCGCATTAATTGTATTATCGACTATGAAGGAATCTATAACTTTATTGCAATTCAGGCATCTCAATTCGTAAGTTCTTGTATCTGGTATATAAGAAGTTGGTTCTCCTCTATTTTCAAAATCCAGATAGCAGCAAGATCGTCCACATTTAGAGCAATATTTACGTTTCATTTCTCCAGTTATCGATCCCATTTCGCCACCTCTTGACAAGTCTACCACTTTCGGTTATTATTACGCAAGTAATATGACGGGCGAGGTGAGAAATGGCCGTTACTGGTAAAATTACTATATTCGTCCCTGAGCGTAGCTATGAAGTTGAAACTAAAACCTGTGACATATGCGGGGGAAACTCCACTGAAAACTCTCACTGTGATATATGTAAACGCGATTTATGCAATACCCATCAAATCATAGTAAACACTCATTCGATCTGGCAGCACAACGAGCCAAATGCTCCAGCGGTGTTAAACCCAATAACCCTGGGAGGGATTTACTGCAAGGGCTGTTTGATAAAAGCTCTGCAGGCGAAATTCCCGGAATGAGGATCCGCAAGTAATATGACGGGCGAGGTAAATTATGTTTTATTTTGGATTATTCATTTTTATTGTTCTTTGTATTGCCACAATAGCAAATGCTATAAAGGTTGATTGGTTCCCTTTAATAATTGGTATTGCAACGTGTATTTATATTGGATTCACGTTATGGGGTGTCCCTGGCAAGTAATATGGCGGGGGGGGCTGACCGGACAAGGGATAAATAACAATGGCACGAAATACTATTGAAATCAACAAGGCAATCGAAATCATTGAAGCAAGTTCAGTATTCAAACTCTCAGCGATGACCGGCGAAGGTGCATTTTTAATCCCTGTGGACCCGAGCGGGATTGCATATGTTGTACCTACCCACTACACAGATAAGAAAATTCTATCATTAGCAAAAATTATGAAAAATAAACCTATTTCAAAATAGAATATTATGACGGGAGGTGAATAATGAAGGAAAAATACTTTGGAACCGGCAGCCCCCAAGCACTCGAGGCGGCGATCCGTAAAGATGAGGATGAACATTTTACAGTGAAAGAGGACCTACTTTTCGCGGTTGCCTGCAGCGACCTGCCCCAGGAAGAGGTTGTAGTAAGGATGGCTAGGCGAATATGCGGAACCAGCGGCGGCTGGCAGCTGTCTAAAGATGAAGAACACACTAACCTGCAAGGTTCCCCTTGCAGTGAGCACAGCGGTTTTAAGCATTACATATTCGTGTGTTAAGGTTAGTATAGACCATGTCAAGAAAAGAAAATTATGAAGCAACAATGAAACTGGCTGCCATATCTGGTATAAAAGCTGGTTTATTTAAAACATTTAATTACGCCGGGATGGCAAGAACAATGACTCAGGCGGAGTGGATGGAGGAGGGCAAGCGGCGCTTCGGTCCGGACATAATGAAATGGAAATTTAAATGCCCGAGCTGCGGCATTGTAATCTCTGTCCAGGAATATAAAGATGCCGGTGCACCGGAGGGGGCAATAGGCTTCAACTGCATCGGGCGTTACAAACCCGAAAGCCAGGCTACCCCGATGCTCAGTGGTAAACAACCCTGCAACTATACTTCTGGTGGACTGATCTGCATAAGCCCATTGAAAATAATCTTCCCCAACGGAAAAAGCGACCAATTCTTTGATTTTGCGGAGGCGAAAGTATGAAACTGGGATTTTTCCACAACTGGACATTCCCCTGGAACCAATGTGAGCACTGTATTATCGGGCCGGGAGTATTAAATGAAGGTACCCGCCTTACGTTTACGCTGGGCCTGTTTTTCCTAGAGGTGGGCATATGGACTTCTGGTGGCAACTGGAAGACTATCCAGCCCTTGGGCGAGATTATTGATACCCAAACCCCCGAAGAGAAAAAGGAGGATGGCGATGGCAACGATATCACTGCCCAGATGGTTAATCAGTTTACCATCCTGTCAAATACCCTGAGCAATCTTGTTAGTGCGGAGAAGGAGGCGCGGCAGCGGGCCGAAAAGGAATTCGAACACTGGAGGGATCCCGAGAGAAAAGGAGAGTATTTCTTTATTCCAGACGAGCCGGGCGCCGTAATACCTGGAGAACTGCCGGCTGAAAAATCTCCAGGGGCGGATGAAACAGGCAGTAATGCAAAGTCTGCCGTCCCGGCTCCATGTTTGACAGAAGAAGAATTATGGAAAAGATGGGCTAGATTGACTGAATCACATCCTCATGGTTATATTCATTTTATTGATTTTATAATTAATGAATATAACACTGTAGTAATACCTGATGTTGTGGCTGATGCAGATAAGAAGTTGATTGAAGAGGTACAACCAATATTCTATGCGGCCATTGAGTTGATAAGAATATGGCATTCCATGGGGATGAAGGAGCCAGAGGCAAAGCGAATGTGGCTTATTTACTATTTTTGCAGCCCGGAAATGAGAAAGCTCATGGATTCATGGATGAAGTTTAAGCGAAAGCATCAGTCAAGTGGTGTATCGACATGTTAATGCTCACACTCCCGGATCAAATCGCCAGCTACACAATGAATAGTAACTACCAGAAAGGCAAATGCCTTCCTTGCAAAAAGGCATATTTGTGGCTGCATGGTTTAATCCAATTAAAAGACGCCCGATGTCCATGCTGCGGCGGCAACCTGCAGCAAACAACATGGCTTTTGCGTAACATCGATTGGTACCTGATATCATCCGTAGAAGAGTTACAAGGAAATGGAAAAAATGAACCTAATTATGAAGATGCTGAAAGGTGTATTGCTATACGCAAGAAAGGAAAAACAGGGCAATTTTATCCCAGAGAGGATCATCAATTCTGTGTAGAAATGCTGCATAAATATCCTGATTGGTACGACAAGACAGAGGAACGAGTATTTAATGAGACAGTTCCTTTTGGTTCAACCGTAAAATGGAGCGATTTCAACAAGCCAAAGAAGGCCACGGGCGGAGGAAGTGATTTATGAATGAGCTATTCTCAAATATCAAAGAAGTGCAGGAAGGTGGAAAGAAGCTGGCTAACTGGTATCTTGCTCATGGATACCTTCTGTTGGATATCCAAAGTGGGGCAAGAGCCGATTGGCATCCTAGAACTGCGGCCAATTGCCAGATGTCCTATGTGCGCCGTAATCCAGTTTACATAGTGGGCAGACCAGATGGGGTCGCAGTTGCCCCAATGTTTGAAAGAAAAGACCAAGAGGAGAAACCCCCGGAGTAATATTACGGGTGAGGCGAATTATGACGTTAGATAATAAAGAAGCTTGGGCTTTGTCAGACCTTATTTTAGAAGCAGAGAAATCCACCAGTAAAACCCTAGTGAGGATTATGCTGTCCTTTAATTTCGGCGTAACCCTACCTGTGTCTTTTTTGAAAAGAGCACAGGAAATATTAGGAGACAAAATTATAAAGGTGGAAAAATGTTCAGATTATCCCGGAAGAATCTCTAAAGAGGTAAGACAATGACCCGCCGAAGTAATATTACTGAGGTAATATACGAACGAGACTAAATTGAAGGGATTTATCTAGGAGAGAAAATGTTTGCCGTATTGTCGAAGCTGGCTCTTAAAATTAAAATGGTCAATTTGCCGTATATTATGGAAGGAGGTTGCGGTTGAAAACGGTTGAAGATCACGAAAAAGAGCATCATGCTGAGTCGGGCTGTTTGGCTAAGCTGTTCATTTTGTTGGTAGCATTGTTGGCAACAGCCTTTTTCTCCCCACTATTGCTCTATTCTCTGATGTCCTGGTCCACAGTCTTTCACGGAGGTAAGTTTCTAATCCCATGAGTAAAACCAAAATTGATTGGGCGGACTATTCCATTAACCCTGTGCTAGGCCAATGCCCCAACGAGGCTTGCCCCCTGGGCGAGCGCTGTTATGCTCGAGGATTTTATACGCGCTTCGGAAAGAAGAAAACCGGTGAGCTTAATCCTCAATGGGATCCCACAATCAGATATGAACCGGCCGCCTTTGATGAACTGAAGAAAATAAAAAAGCCCTCCCGGATCTTCGTCGGCTCCACCATCGAGTTATTCGGAGATTGGGTCAAGGCAAGCTGGCTCGATCATATATTCCAAATGTGCGCCTTATATCCCCAGCATACCTTTATATTTTTGACGAAATGCCCCGGAAATCTCCATAGGTGGAAATTCCCTGATAACTGTTGGCCTGGGATCAGCGCCACTTCTAAACTCGAATACATTAACGCTTTGGAATGGCATCAAAAAATTGGGGCTAGAGTGCATATCATCTCACTGGAACCATTATTATCTTGGGATGCTACATTGCCAAAAGCAAATGATAATATCATGCTATACAGCCAGCTAGATTGGCTCATCATCGGCAAGCTCCGCCAAGCCAGCAAGAAAAACAGGCCCGACGCCGCGTGGATCCGGGAGATTGTGAATGCAGCGGACAAGGCAAAAATACCGGTGTTTTTGAAGAACAATTTGAGCTGGCTGCCGCAGGAAAAGCCCTTCTATACTAGGGACCCGAAAGTTTACGAAGAGTGCGAGGCCGGAGATCCCTGCCATGCCTGCGGCGCCGGCATCCAGCTGCGACAGGAGTTTCCGAAGCTATGAACATCGGCGAAGGTATTAGCGGAGCAGTATTTAGCTCAAGCCATGAATTCCGCTACGCATTATGGAGGATTTGGCAACAAAATGGTGCTATGCTACTTTACATTGGGCTTAACCCATCGACAGCCAACAATATCAAAGATGATCCGACCATTCGCAGAATGGTTGGCTTTGCTAAAGCCTGGGGCTATGGTGGGCTGTATGTTGGGAATCTATTCAGCTTTGTTTCCTCCGACCCAAAACTTTTGCATGGACAATTGGGTGGAGGAGCCACAGATACTGCCCTTAAAAAGATGCGGCAACTATCTTCAACCGTGCTGGTAGGATGGGGCAATTGGGGTCACCAAGCAGGAACCCGGCCTACAGAAGTTCTGGCCATAGTTGGCGATCCAGTGTATTGTCTAAAAGTAACTAAGATGGGGGAACCTTCCCATCCTTTATATTTCTGTCAAAACAGCAAGTTTATTGAATATGTGCGCCAGGAGTTTCCGAAATGAAAATACTGGGTGACACGCCTTTGCACTTTATAGTGGAGGTGGAAGGTGAAAAACAAAGCTAATAGCATAATGAGAAAAATAGTAGAAACTATACGTATCACTGATAATTATCCGTTTGGTAAAAATAAAGTCCTTTTAGAATGTGGGCATACTACTTTATCAAATGCTTTATATAAAGCACGTTGCACGAAGTGTAAGGAGGAGGCTCCAATAATTACGAGAGATATGACCCATCAGGATTACGTGAATCGTTGCAACCAGGCTGATAATATGGGTATTTTGTGGGTATAAAATGTCAAAGGTAGAAATACAAGCCTGGGTAGATGATCGTTTTGGCGTTCCCAACACGTTCAACATCCAGCTGCTGCTTGATTTTCAGAAGGCTATTATTAAAAAATGGAAGGAGGAGAGAGATGCACAAAATTCATTGGACTGAAATTCAGAGGAAAATTGCCGAGCTGGTTATACAGGGCAAATCTTACAAGGATCTCCGGGAGGCAGGATACGGGTGCGAAAATATCGAGCTTGTAATACGGGCAATTCGGCGCGGAGAGACACCGCCCACCCCTCCCAATTTTGAGATACCTGCGGTCCCTCGAGGCCCCCGGCCAGGCAGTAATGAGCCATACGATTTACCAGGGCCAGGGAAAGCCGGTGGTCATGCCATTCCTCCTTTGGGCCATGATATTTGGGGAGGAAATTGGCCGCATGCCATTGACCTGATGAAACAGATAATCAAAGAAGTAAAAGGCATGAATTTGACTTCCAGAAATCAGTACGCCGTGGATCTGATGGGAGAGATCATAAAGGAAAAAGAAAACCCGGAAGAAGTCACTGTAATGATGTCTATTCCTAAGAAGGAAATTGACGAAATGTTTGTACTTGCCAGCAGACCGGTTGAAGTCACATATCATCCGGGTGAAGAGCTGGCCATGGCCCAGAATGCTTACAGGATCTGCACCCTGCGCCTCGAGAGATTTGCGAACTGGCTCCATCCCAGCCGCTTCGGAGGAATTAAGGCATGAAATATATGGATTGCAAGCAAAAGGAAGCATTGAACGAGAAAATAGCTCTCGCCTTTGGCTGCAAGCGAGATATCAGGGCTTGCTATAAAGGGCATTCTCCGCAAATGGGTTGGGAAAGATGTGATGCCCCGGAATGTAAGGAGGAGCATTTCTGGTGTTGGCGATATCCAGATAGCAGAATTGGCCATAAGGAGTTATTTACTGACTTCTGTGGCGACTTTAATGCCCATATTGAATGGACAATTACGCCGGCTATGGCTCGTTTTGGGAAGGTTGTTATTTGTCAACATCTCGCTGCGATGATGTTAAATTATGAGCCTAAAGAATGGGCCTTGGAATTTTCAATAGATCTTCAGCAGCTCATTGATCATCACGAGCAGGGGAATGATTCTAATGAGGAGCTGAGATTGACACTGGATAAAATGGGGTTCAAATTAAAGTGAGACAAGACTTACTTAATAAGTTTGCAGCGTCCCTTCCCCCGACTCGCCCGGAGCAGAAAATAGGGTGGGCACGGAAGTTCCTGGAGTGGCTCGGGGGGAGGGCGTTGTCGGCTGCCAATATCCGCGCCTACTATGACTACCTCAAGGATGATGGCTACGCCCCGGGTACCGTGTTGCAGAACCATAAGATTCTTCATAGGCTCTTTGTGGTCAATAACCTTGAGTGGCCGCTTACTCGAGGTGAGACGCCCCTTGTCAATGATCGCGACGTTCACAATTATCGATTGGCCACCAATGACATCAGGTCCATGATAACGGCGTCCATGGAGATGGGCCCTGAGCACCGGGCTTTCCTTGCGCTATCCACTGTATATGGCCTGCGCAGGATTGAGATGGTGGAGATGCACCCATCTTCCCTGGATATAAAGAGCCGCCTCATTTTTGTGCAAACGGCCAAACATGGGCGCCAGCGCTACCACCTGATCCCGGAGGAGATCCTCCGTTATCTAACAGACTGGGGTTTCAAAACACGCGTGAGTGAGCAACGTATGACAAATCTTTTTACGGAACTGAAAAAGGCCATAGGGTTGAACGTACCGGGAGTAAACTGGCATGCCATCCGCCGGCAGCTCACGCGGTTGCTCTGGGAAGCTCAATTTACCCAGCCGGAGATCGAGGAGTTTTTAAGGTGGAGGAATGATAGAACAATGGCCGTGCACTATGGTACCAGCAAAGAAGTTGGCACGAGAACCGATCTGACCCAACTGGGGCAGGAGGAGCAGCGTTTAGACGAAAAGATATTTGCGGCGCACCCGCTATTGCCGCTATGGAGAGAGGTAACACTGAATGGGAAGACGTAAATGGTCTGAGATTGAGGGTCTGCCTCCAGCAGACATTCCCCCAAAGCTAGAACCAGCCCAGGTCCCATGGCCAGTGACAGAGGAGGTGGTAATTCGGTGCCCTGTATGCGGACTTATAGTATCGGAGAAGGAAATCAGTAAAAACGGTGAGCCAGTCGGTATCGTATCAGGCCCCTATTCAATTAAAGTAGGCTTGCGTAGTTTCGGAGGGTCTTTCTCTAAAACTGAGAAACGCAGGAAAGGTTTTATTGGATATGTGTGGGACTGGCAAGGGCAACCGGCTGAACTCGAAAAATGGCAGGCTATCCTTAAGGGTAAGCTGCAGGAAGCCATCGAGGAGTTTGGAGCATAAAATGAGTGAGAAACGTGAGCTTATCAAGATTCAAGAGTTTCCTGATCAGGGACCAGGTGCCGGGATGTATATGTTGCCGGCAGCTCCGGGCACATGTGAGGAGTGTGCTACCGCCCACGATCCCACATATCCTCATAATAAGCAAAGCCTCTTTTATCAGTATCGTTTTTACTTTAAAGAAAACCGGTGGCCAACCTGGGAAGATGCCATGGCGCATTGCTCTGATAAAATGAAAGAAGCCTGGCGGCAGGAGCTGACCAAGCTGGGCCAGAAGCTGATATAATGGCTGACGCTGCTAAATGTGACAAATGTATGGTTTATTTCGACCAGCGCCCGACCGCTACAATTTCCCTGCCGGACGGGTTAGTTTTCCGTTTTTGCATCTTGAAGGTTATGACGAAAGGAGAGTTGGAAGAAAATCCGGCAGCTACGTTTTTTACACTGCTACACCCGCAGGCCGCTTACAAGCCCCAGGATCTTTGCCCTAAATGCCAGCGGGAGATAGTGACTGTGGCTCTGACAGCCCTTACAATACAGACACAAATTGAGGATATAGGAGGTGACCGGTGACTATTACCAAGGAAGATCTAACACAAGTCAGAACTAGGACAGACGGAGCGTATTCCCCAGTTGGCGAGCGCAAATGCCGTGTCTGTGGCTGTACAAAGGATAAAGCCTGCATGACGAAAGATGGCCCCTGTCACTGGGTGGAAGAGGATCTGTGCAGCGCCTGTAAGGGAGGTTAGGATGTGGGTATATCAGAAAACAGAGGCCCATTTATGGTCCGTAGGATTCTTTGACCCGCTGGGCAACTGGCACACGGATAGCGACCTCGACGATCAGGGGAAGGCTGCTGCCAGATGTAATTACCTCAACGGGGTGCCTAGTGAGGCCGTTCTCCCCAACGAGATTAAGTTTTCGGTGAAGATCCCTGAGGATGCCACCAAGCTTATTGAGCTGGGCCATAATGTTATCGAGGCCCTCAAGAGGTTCCAGGAAGGCCATCCATGATTCAAGCCTGTAATCATATAGGTAAGAAATTACAGTGCGTGACCAATGTTACCCGTGCGCCTCTTTCTGATGAGCATTGGACTGCCTTTCTGGTGTTTCGTTGCTCATGTGGTGAATTAGTGGGATTCCCGGATAGCAATTACCGGGATGCTCTTGAAAATGGCACCCAGGAAACAAAGGCCGAGCTGGCAAAATTGAGGTGATGGATGCACTTAAAAACAGAAAGTCATAGACAACGCACACTGCGCCGGCAGCGCCGTAGCCCCGACCCTCGAGGGATGTTCACGCCCAGCAAGAAGCATCCGCGAGCAACGAATCCAGATGGATGGGGAGGTTTGTTTGGCCGGCGCAACATTTTTATGGAAAGCCTGGCGGCAATAGTTCCACGATTACCTGTGCCAGATCCTTTCGGAGGCCCTAAAGAGGCCAACCTGAGCATGTTACAGCGTTTAAAGAAGAGGATGCGGATTTGAATGATACTGGAGTCCTATGTGGTAAGTGTGGACGAGAGACTTACCAGGTATTTAAGCGGGACATTACGGTAATAACCATGATCCCTACCGACGTTTGTGTGCGCTGCGCCAGGGCCATTGATGGCCGGCTTGAAAGCGGTCCTCGCCGCAAAGGCCAAATCCATAACCTGATTGCCATTGCCGCTAAGATCAATGAGCTTGATCTGCATGGCAAAACTCTTACGTCGGAAAAGATCAAACATCTGTTCGATTATTCACCGTATACCAATCTTGGAGACAGTTTGCTGAATAGCAGAGGATTTATAAAACCGATAGGCGACCGTTACGGCGCTGATAAATGGAGGTTTAAATGAGCGAAAATGGCGTTTTGAAATCAGGCGACTTCCCAGAGTGCCCGGTGTGTAAAGCAATAAGAGCCATCGAAAATATTGCCAGGGGGCTTCTGGTCGGTATTCCTCCAGGTGATCTTCCCTCCGATCTACCTGGCCCTTTAGGCCCCCCAGGCACCGGCCTCTTCAAGATGTGCTATGAGGATGAGGTCTTTCTGGGGCCCATTCCCGATATCGACATTATGACGCAGCTGGGCTACAAGACGAAATTTCTCCCCGGCATCATGCAGATGGCACCGCTGGTCCACCCTACCAAGCCGCCCCTACTGGCCGCCGTCAAGATCAAGATGCTGCTGTTTACTCAGGAGATCTGCGAGGTCTGCGGGACCCTCTGGATGAAACACTGGGAGATCCGGGAAGTCATTGCGCAGGCCCAGGTGCAGGGGCCGCCAGGGATGCCCCCCGGGCGCCACCAAATGAATCCTGGCAGGTAAATTGATAGAATAAAGGGAGGTTCGCCATGGGGAAAAACAGGATAATCCAACTCGGCATCCCGGAGGGCTTCGACGCAGATGAGGTCGTCATAACACTGCACCGGCGGATCGCTGTCCAGGGCGAGATAATTGAACCCAAAGACGGCCCTCCCGCCAAATCACTTAAGGAAATCAAGCTCCTGTCGCAGGGTAAAGAAGAGCGGGTTTGTCCTTGTGGTGTAAAATTTACCACTAATAAGGCAAACCAGAAGTATCATACCCATGCTTGCTGTGTTAAATTTGGTAACGCAAAAAGGTATACAAAGCCTAAGAGTACACACGGCAAACACAGCTATCGTAAATGGGATGATGCATACATCATTCAGAACTTTGGGGTAATTCCCCTGGCCATGATGTCGGAGCATCTGGGGATAGATATCGTGCCACTTAATAAGAGGGTATATTATCTGAAACAGACTGGAAAGATCGGCAAGGATGTTGTTAATGCAGGTAAAAGATATGAGCATGCTAAGTACAGAACATTTTCAGCTGATGAAAGAAAGTATGTAGAGGACCATATGGAGGATGACTGTCTGGCGATCGCCACGCATTTAGATTTCAAGAAACAGGACATCAAGAACCTTAAATACAGGATCCGGAAAGCCCAGGGTACAAATAAACCCCAGGTGGGCAATTTGCTATGCCAGTATTGTCAAAAGCAATGCAAGACAGGACGAGGACGCAGTATTCACGAAATATGGTGCGATCAGAACCCTGAAAACATGAATTCTGGTG
>Ga0187850_10001442_pt1 | contig 25772 bp, 26 predicted proteins | sample June2016WEW_4_15_FD_132436 | JGI IMG/M metagenome (GOLD analysis project Ga0187850, IMG submission 132436) | Peatland microbial communities from SPRUCE experiment site at the Marcell Experimental Forest, Minnesota, USA - June2016WEW_4_150 | ecosystem: Environmental > Terrestrial > Soil >...
CAATCAATGCATCGGTCACTGAGCAGCGTAGCTTTTCCACTTCGTACGCGGAGAGCCTGAGTCGGACATGCGTGCAGGCACTTCATGCGCCCCGCGCATTTCTCAGTATCAACCCGTATGGATCGAAATTCCGGTTTCATAGGCTCAGTTGATCCAAATCGTGATTTCTAACTTCGTCCCCTTGCCCAACGTTGACTCGATCTCGAATCTGTCCGCATTCTTCTTGATGTTCGGCAATCCCATGCCGGCTCCAAATCCGAGTTCACGCATTTCCGGGGTAGCCGTCGAATACCCTTCCTGCATCGCCAGCTCGACATCTGCAATTCCCGGCCCCCGGTCGTCCACGATAATTCTGATGGTTGTCGGCGTCAACTGTACCGATACAGTTGCGCGCTCTGCGTACATCACCACGTTCATCTCTGCCTCATACATCGCGATGGCCACTCGCCGGACGATCTCGGGTTGAACGCCGAGTTCCTTCAGCATGCTCTTGATTTCCGTGGACACCTTGCCTGCGTCGAAGAACTCCTTTCCTTCGATGACAAACGTCTGGAATACCGTTTGTCCGTTCTCGGCAGCCACTCATGCTCCCTCAATCGTTCGAAGAGAATTCATGGTCGGAGGTATTCCGGCCCGATACAGGATCCCGCACGCCTCATACATCGAGTACGCAGTACCCATCAGCGGAATTTTCTTCTCGTTTGCAACACTGATGACGGTTTTGTCGGGCTTCTTGCCCCTCACAAAAATAATCGCACTCAAATCGGCGATATGCGCAGTCTGGATCGTCTGCACTGTCACCAGTCCAGTGAGCAGCAGAGCTCCTGACCTGGTGAATGCCAGGACATCGCTCATAAGATCGGCAGCCCCGGCGAAGATCACCGTCCGATCGAGGAACTCGTCCCCGGAGAACACCTGACAGTCGAGCAATTTCTGCACATCCGACAGAACCATGGCGTGTCCTTTATTCCTTCAGTCGCGTAGATATCTCATTGATCAGCTTGTCGCCAAGCATCATCGACCGTCCCTCAGGTATACGCGTGGCCGGGCAATTACTCCAGCATTGTCCGCACCCGGTGCACTTCTCGGTGTCGACGTATCGGGCTTTCTTTCGAACCCGGATCTTGAAATTGCCGATGTAGCCAGAGACGCTATCGACTTCCGAGTAGGTCAGAAGCGTAATATCCTTCCGATGTCCGACCGACACCATCTTCGGCGTCAGGATGCAAGCTGCACAATCGAGCGTCGGGAAGGTTTTGTCGAACTGCCCCATCCTTCCGCCGATGGTTGGTTCCTTCTCGACCAGGTACACGTGGTGCCCCGCATTCGCGATTTCGAGAGCAGCCTGTATCCCTGCGATGCCCCCCCCAACGATGAGGGTGGCCTTGTTTACCGGCATACGGGTGATCTGAAGCGGCACCTGGAGGGCGACCCGGCGCACCGCAGCATTGATGAGTGCCATGGCTTTCCTGGTCGCCTGCTCTTTATCGTCGTGAACCCATGAACAGTGCTCCCGGATGTTCGCGATCTGCACAAGATACCGGTTCAACCCGGCCGACTCAGCGGCCATCCTGAAGGTCAGCTCATGCATCAGCGGAGAGCAGGCTGCGACGACGACCCTATTAACGCCGAGGTTCTTGATATCCTGCTTGATCAAGTCCTGGCCTGGATCGGAGCACATGAATTTATAGTCGCGGGCGATGACCACATTCGGCTGTTTCGCAATGAAGTCCCGCACCTCCGAAACGTTCACTGTGGCGGAGATATTGACACCGCAGTGGCAAATATAAACGCCGATTTTCACCTGGCCGTTGCCGTTGGTTGGCTTCGCACTTTCATGCATAGTGAGCCTCCGATAACGAAGTAATCTTCTTGCCCAGAGGAATGAACGAAGAATCGAGTCCAAGACTTTTGGCCGGGAGACCGAACGCGATTCCGAGCAATTGTGTGAAATAGAGAATGGGAACGTTGAACTTTGTTCCGAACGTCTTGTTGATCTTCCCCTGATATCCCTCAAGATTGAAGTGACACAGGGGGCATGTCGTCACGATAACCTCAGCCCCGTTTTCGGTTGCACACTCCAGAAGTTCCTTGTTCAGTTTCAGGGCAGTGTCCTCGAAGGTTGTCATGAGCATGCCGCCGCAACATCGGACCTTCATCGGAAAATATACGGACTCACCGCCACAGGCATCGAACATCCTGTCGAGCAACATTGGATTTTCCCGATCATCGAACGTCTTGTCCGGGCGGACAATCTGGCATCCGTAGTACGGGGCTATCTTGAGGCCGTCCAGGTTTTGCTGCACTTTTGCCCGAATCGCCTCGATTCCAATATCATTCATCAGGACGTCGACGGGGTGACGCACCTTGGTTGTTTTCTCGTATTTCAACCCACCTTCCGCCAGCGCTTCATTGACATCCCGATGCATCTCCGGTATCTCGTGCAGGATTCGATTCGTCTTGAGGAGAACCGTGAAACAAGAGCTGCAGGGGGCAAGGATGTCGAGGCCCATCATCTCAGCGAGCGCCAGATTCCTGGCCGAGACTGCGAGCGATACGGTCTCTTTAACCGACATGTACATTGTCGCACCGCAACAATTCCAGTCTTCGATTTCAATCAGTTCCTGCCCGAGCGCCTTGAACACTTCCCTCACCGATTCATCGTAGCCTCGCTGCGTTTTCTCGAGACTGCAGCCGGGATAATACGCGTATTTCACGGTCACTCTCCTTTTCTTGATTCAAGTTTCTTTTCGCCGAGCCCCCTGTAGCCAACATACTCGGGTGAGTACTCAAGCTTCTCGGGCACGTGCCGCATTTCAATTTCCTGAGCTTTCTTGATAATGCGTGCCAGCGATTGGTGAGCTTTGATCCGCTTCGGGAAGAGGGCAAGTCGCTTGGTCTTAAGCATCTTGATCCCGAGAGGGATATAGCCGAAGAGTTTGAATACGCCGGTCCTCATGTAGTACAAGGCAATCACGGACCCCTCATGGAGGCGGCCAAAGTTCTTGAGGCAGCCGATGAACAGCTTTGCCATCAATTGAACCTGCGGCGCCTTTGATTTCAGGTTTTTCTCCATCTCCGTCCGCTTCAAGGCATAGATGAGATCTGTGATCTTGATGCCCGACGGACAACGAGTAGTGCACGCGTAGCAGGACGCACAAATCCATATGGAGCGACTGTTCATAATTGTTTCCAGCTCACCAGCGCGGAACAATGCAATCAACTGGCGGGGTGAGATATCCATCGCGTAGCTCACAGGGCACGAGCCGGTGCATGTGCCACACTGTATGCAACGCTTGATTCGCTCACCCGCCGGGACAGCTTCGACGTGTTTCAGGAAGAGCTGTCTCAGCTCCGCTTCGCTCCGCGTCATCAGTCCAGGTAATTGATTTGAAGTGTGTGCCATACGTGCTCCGTCGTCGTCAAATGGTGACCAGGTGATCGATGACCTGCCACTCTCCGGTGCAAACTGGTGAGTTTGTTTCATTCTGGTGTACATCAGTACAGATAAGATCGACAAGCTTCGGTATCGCTTTCGAGACTTCTTCAGTGCAAGCATCCCGAAATGTGGTGATGTCAGCTACCTCAATACCATACACCGTCAGTTTTTTGGGAAGGGACGCTCCCAGGAATTTCGCCAAGGCGAGCACCTGACCGAGATCAATTTGATGTGACGAAGTGAGTTTTAAAGGTTCTTGATCAGGTGACTGGACGAATCGATACAGAGTTCCCGCAGGTTGGTTTCCTGATATGATGGCGTCCACGATGATGCATTCTCTATATCCGACTACATAGTCCAGCAATTCGAGCCCCCCTACCGCAAGCTCCTCAAATGTTATAGAAGTGCCTTGGAGACGTTCTTTTAACTCCTGGACAACCCTGATTCCCACACCATCGTCAGAGAGAAATTCATTCCCCAGCCCGATGATCGTACAGGGTCTCAAGTGAGAAGGAGGGTCTTGAATAGTCACAGGGGACATGCCTATTTTGTTTGAGCAATAGCCTGCAGGAGCCAGGAGAAATCGGCTGTGAGCTCGGAGCGCCAGCTTGTGAGCAATTCACTTCCGATTTCAGTGTACAGACCGACGATCTTCTGGACGACTTTCTCCCCGCTTTCCGTCAGAACCACCTGCTCTTTGCGGCGGTCATCGGCATCGAGTGTCCGCGTAACTAACTCCCGATCCTCAAGGTCCTTCAGGATCTTTGACGCGCGTGTGGAACTCACGTTGATGAGCTCACTGAGGCGTTTCACTGAAGGGGGGTGATCGGAGAAGAGTACACTGAGACAATGCATCTCGTCGACAGCAAGTTCTGCGCGCGACGAAACGTACTTATCAATTCCACGGCAACGACGCGTCAGCCGAAGAAGATCAACTCCAAATCTTGGCTCGGTAGAATACATGCTGGAAGTAGTCGTGACACACAAATCCGTCTACTATAGGCAAATATTGTGCAAACGAAACTATTGTGGAATTATCTCCGAATTTCACGTTTCTCATATTTGGTCCTGGTGAAAAACGACACACTCGCTTAAGAATTCAACATTTCCATATGTGCTCTAAAAACCGTACAGGCATTCCCGCATCGTGGAATTTCTTCCTTGGAGGATGACCTTTCTGACCACGTCCATGAAATGATATTGCCTGAGAGGACTGGGGATGAACCGGTTTGACTCATTGCGCAAAAAGCAAAACCGAAGTAGATCACTTACTCCGGAAGTTGCATTCTCAATTCTCTGAATCAGCAGGACCGTCTCAAATCTGCTTTTGCATCAGTTCCGAGAAACAACTCAGGTTAGCAATTCTCATTTCATGGATCAGACGCCGGGAATCCGAAATGTAATTTGTAAAGGTCACCCCTTTTCGTCATATTATTAATGTACGTATGACGGACCGCATGCACAGAACTCCCCCACTGTCGCGTGCACGCGAATATATTGTTTCGCAATCGGTATGAGCATCTTCCCGTGAAAACAATTCAGTCCCAACTGATCCTCGCCTTTTCTATCGCGATTCTCGTCCCGGCATTCGTCACGGGCTATGTCGGCATGCGGATTATCTCCGACCAGGTGATCACCCGTGCAGAGACGAAGACCATCTCGGATCTCAACTCAGCGCGTGAGATTTACCGTAACAAGATCTCTGAGATTCACAGCGTCACGCGTCTCACCGCCGTCCGCAAGCTCGTCCGCACAGGCGTGATCAACCGGGATCACAACTTCTTGAGCAAGGATTTTGAAGGGATCATCCGTCGGGAGAAGTTGGACATCCTCACCATCACAGACAGTCGCGGCACCGTGATTGCCAGAGGGCGCAACCCAGCCCTCTACGGTGACAATATTCTCGAAATCGGATTTATTGAGCGGGTGATACGAACTCGACAACCGGTAACTGGTACCGACGTGCTTTCGCGCGAGATGCTCGAGAAAGCTTCGCCCGAGCTTGCGGCAATGGCGCGTATGGATATCATTCCTACGCCAAAAGCCAAAGAGCGGAAAGACCATGAAGAAACCTCTGGTATGCTGATGGCCTCCGCTGTCCCCGTGTTCGATGACAATGACCATTTCCTGGGAGCACTCATCGGAGGAGTACTCCTGAACAGGAATTTTGAGATTGTTGACAAGATCAAGGAAGTCGTTCACGAAGGACAAATCTACCAGGGGAAGGAAATTGGCACTGCGACAATCTTCCAGGGAGACCTTCGGATATCGACAAACGTGAAGAATGCCGATGGCACCCGCGCGATCGGAACACTCGTCTCAAGCGAAGTCTATGACGCCGTGCTGCGGGAGGGGAGACGATGGGTCGGTGAAGCGTTTGTCGTAAACGCTACCTATATCACTGCGTACGAGCCGATTCGAGATCTCATGGGAAACATCATCGGCATCCTGTACGTTGGTGTCCTCAAGCAGCCTTTCGATGACGTCCTGCAGAAAACACTGGTGCTGTTCCTTGGCATCGCGTTCCTGGGCATCATCCTGATTGTATCTGCATCGGTTTTCCTCGCACGGCGGATCTCGCGCCCTCTCCGGCAACTGGAGGTAATTTCCAGGCAAATTGCTGATGGCAACTACAAACACGATTTTGTGGTGCGGGGTCCTAACGAGATTGAACATCTCGGCCGCTCCCTCAATGTGATGGCGAAGCAGCTGGAAGAGGAAAAACGTGAGCTCGAAGAGTGGGGTAACACGCTGGAAAAAAAGGTTGCAGAACGCGCAGAAGAAATGAAGAAGATCAACTCGCAGCTCTTCCGCTCCGAAAAGCTGGCATCGCTTGGCAAGCTGGCCGCCGGCGTTGCCCATGAAATCAATAACCCGCTCACCGGAATTTTAACAAACAGCAGCCTGCTTCTCGAAGATCTTCCGGCCGACGATCCACGCCGAGAAGATGTTGAAGTCATGGTGCATGAGACAATTCGATGCCGCGAGATCGTGAAGCGCCTGCTCGATTTTGCCCGTCAAACCAAGCCCCAGAAGAGGCTTGCCGACATCAACGCCCTGATTGAGAACATCATCCTGCTCGTCAGGAACCAGGCGTCGTTCAGAAACATCCTTATAGAGAAAAAGCTGGACGAGATCCCCGAGGTGCTCGTCGATCCAGACCAGATACAACAGGTATTCGTGAACATCATCCTGAATGCCGCTGAGGCCATGACGAAAGGCGGCGTACTGACCGTAACGTCAGGGACTTCGTCTTCAGGAGAGTATCTGGTGATCAAGATCGCCGATACAGGGCCCGGCATCTCGGAAGAAGTGCGGGAGAGGATATTCGACCCCTTCTACACGACGAAGGAACACGGAACCGGACTGGGCCTTTCCATCAGTTACGGCATCGTTGAACAACATGGCGGGACAATCAGCGTGGAGAGCAGCCTGGGAAAAGGTTCTACGTTTGTCATCCAACTCCCCGTCCTGACGAATGAAAGCAATGAATAGATGGTATGAGTGCGCACATCCTGATTGTTGATGACGAAATTGTAATCTGCAAGAGCTGCGAAAAAGTGTTCCGCCGTTCGGGCCACTCTACAGTCATTGCCACCTCCGGCCGCGAAGCGCTGTCGATGATGGAATCCGAGAGCTTCGACGTGGTCTTTACGGACCTGAAGATGATGGATATGGGAGGATTGCAGGTGTTGCAGGCGGTCAAGGAGAAATATCCTACGACCGTCGTTGTCATCATTACCGGATACGCCACGATTGCCTCAGCGGTAGAAACCATGAGGTCTGGAGCATTCGATTATCTGCCAAAGCCGTTCACAGCGGGTGAATTGCTCGCCGTTCTCGAGCGGGCCCTCGAGAGAAGAAAACTCCTGAAGATGTCGGAGCCCGAGTTCGAATATGCAGAGGCAGGAGGATTCGAAGGAATGATCGGCACAACTCCCGTCATGAAGGAGGTCTATAGCCTGATTCAGAAGGTCGGGCCGACGGACAGCACAGTACTCATCATAGGCGAAAGCGGGACGGGGAAGGATTTGACCGCGAAGGCGATTCACGAGCACAGCAGGAGAAAGGCGGCGAAATTTTTCGCAATCGATATCTCGACACTTTCAAGCACTCTGCTTGAGAGCGAGCTGTTCGGTCACGTGAAGGGCTCATTCACCGGTGCAACAGCTGATAGAGCCGGGGTTTTCGAAGTTGCCGACCAAGGGACAATATTCCTTGACGAGATCGGGAACCTCCCGCTCGAAACACAGGCGCGCCTGCTGCGCGTTCTTCAGGAGAAAGAGTTTTTCCCGGTCGGGAGTACGACTGTACGCAGGGTTGATATTCGGCTCATTTTCGCGACCAACCAGAATCTCAAACAGCTCGTCAGTGAAGGGAAATTCAGGGAAGATCTCTACTATCGACTCAACGTTTTCCCGCTCCGCCTCCCTCCTCTCAGGGAACGTCGTGAAGATATCCCGGAGCTTGTGGGTCATTTTCTGAAGAAATACTGCACTTCGGTGAACCGCTCCGTGCCGCACGTCCGTGCCGAGGCGATGGAATTGCTTATGGACTATCACTGGCCGGGAAATGTCCGGGAGCTCGAGCACGCAGTCGAACGCCTGTCGATTCTTGTCGAAGGAGATGAAATCGAACCGGTCCACATCTCAGCTGCCCTGTACCGTACGGATTCTTCTCTTCGCTCGATGATACCAAAGACAAGCGACGAACTCAAAGAGCTGAAGAAAAAAATACGTGAGTCCTCCGTTCAGGAAATCGAAAAGCTCTTCATTGAAGAATCGCTCGTGCGAAACAACTGGAACGTTTCGCGCGCGGCGCGTGAAGCCAACATGCAGCGATCGAATTTCCAGGCGCTCATGCGGAAGTACCACATCAAGAGACAGACTCCAACCGCATAACAGATTGTGCACCCGTATATCGGATTTACGCACCTTTGGAAGGGTACAATCCTTCATTTCAGCATGAATTCGACGCTTCGGTCCACTTTTCGCAGGTTCAGCACTTCCGGCATCAATACATCCCTTCATCCTCCACTTCCCTGCTAACTCTAAGCCATTTAAGATCTTAAGGGCTTCGCATTTGTGGCAATCGTCGATGGCACGCGGCTTGCTGCATTCCTCCCAGAAATCGATTCACACGATGGTTCAACAACAACAAAGGCAACGACAATGATCACCCAGAAAATACTCGTAGTTGATGATGAAGAGAATGTCTGTCAGAGCATCAAGAAGGTTCTTTCACGGAAGGGATACGAAGTTTCCCAGGCTCTCACAGTGGACGATGCAGTGAAATTAATCAAAGAGATGACGTTTGACCTTGTCATCACAGATATGATGATTCCAGGCACAAGCGGATTGGAGCTGCTCCAGATTATCAGGGACCATTATCCGGAGCTTGAGGTCATTATGATCACCGGATATGCGTCAATTGAATCAGCGGTTAAGGCAACGAAGCTTGGAGCCACGGCATATCTGCCAAAACCGTTCACACCGGACGAGCTCACCAAGGTCACTGAGAACACGCTCTCTGTTAAAGTGACCAAGGCAAAGAGGAAGGCGGAACAGGTACCAGACGCCGATGAAGACGAACTCGCGGATGGCAATATCGATATCGACATGCCCTTCAACGCCCGGGAAGTTGCGAAGCAGACATCAAGAGAATATGTCGAGACGCTGACACACACGGATGTTCCTCTTCCCAAGAAGTCGGCCAAGAAGGCCTATTGCTTCCTGGGCCAACGCGCATGCACGAAGCTCGTCATTGATGGCAAAGAATGTGCAGGCGAATGCCCAATCCTTAAGAAGGAAAAGGCTCGGGCAAAGGCCTCAACGGGCGTGCGGCAACTCTCCAACGACATCATTGATGTCGATCTCCCCTTCAATCTGGCTGAGGTTGAGAGGATTACCGGAGCTGACTACATCAATTGTCTCACCCGATCGGATATTCCTCTCGCCGGCTTGTATGGCCGCGACGCGAACGCGAAGTACTCTGTGCTTGTGGTCGACGACGAACCAATCGTGTGCCACAGCGTCAGGAAGATCCTCTCGAAACAGAGCTGTGCAGTCGAAGAGGCATTTGATGTCGATGCGGCGATGCAGAAAATGAAGCTTCAGTCGTATGATCTGGTCCTTCTGGACCTGAAGATGCCAAAACGCAGCGGGATGGAAGTCTTGAAGTCGATTCGCACTCAATATCCTGACCTGCCGGTGGTCGTGGTAACGGGACACGGCACGATCGAGACTGCAGTGGAGGCAACGAAGCTTGGAGCGTTCAATTTTATCCCCAAGCCGTTCACTCCTCAGGAGCTGACCAAAGTCGCAGTCGAAGCGCTGGCAGCCTGACATCCGAGAATACAATCAAAGGGGTGAGTTCTCTGAGCTTCATGCTCACGAACTCACCCCTTCTTGTTGTGACACACCCTTCGTTCATCCACTGCCGGCACTCTCCACCGCAACAATACCGGACCCGTCAGCGCTCGAACAGACAGACAGGATTTCCGTCGTCACCCGAGCTGATCTTTCCGTAGAACGTTTCGTCCATCACGACCTGATAGGTCGTAGGATTCAGGTACTTCGCATTGATTTCAACGGTATCGTCTTCGTAGATCTTTATCTTGACATAGTTGTAGACATGCCCCTGTCTCGGATGCGAAATCAACATCGCTTGGGACGTCGTAACAAATGCCTTCGGGTTCCTGACCGAATTGACAGCGAAATACTCAAAAGTGCTAAACGACATTCCACCTATCGTATCAGGAGCTTTTGTCTCAACGCTATCGACGATGAGCTTGCATCGTGAATAGTAGATCACAGCCCGCACATCGGATCCAGTCCTGAGCGCGAACATCAACTGATCGAAATTTTTGAGAAGCTTTGATTGGCCGAGAGCGTTCACCAAACCTACAGAGCACATAAAACCCAGAAGTAGTACTCGCTTCATATCATCCTTCTCATATTCCTGTTCCTGAAGTGCTGCTCACTCTGATCCCGCTTTTTCCGCCCTGAGTAAATCGATCGTCTCTACAGCGTGACGCAAATGTGGGATGACGATGCTCCCACCGACAATCAACGAGACATTCAGAGCGTCATACAGCTCTTCGTCTTTCCAGCCTGCCTCGACACACTGCAGGAGATGGTAGTCGATACAATCGTTGCATCGAAGCACTGCCGAAGCTGCCAGTCCAAGCAATTCCTTTGTCTTCCCGTCGAGCGCACCGTCATTGTACGCTGTCGTGTCCAGATTGAAAAACCTCTTGATGCCCAGATGATCGATCTTGAAGATCCGATCATTCATGCGTGTGCGGTACTCCCGAAACTCCTCAAGACGGTTGCCCATGGTTTCTCCTCGTTCAGTGGCGGTTGTGTGCAGAGGTGCTGCATTTTTCTCAAGAATGCCAATTCTCTGATAATATTCAAGAGTAATCGCATTTATGAGCCGCTCTCCTGGGCTCAAATCCCGGAGAGATCAGGTCAAACGCCTATGAACGTCGCACTTTTTCAACGACTTCAATGATGGTTTTCACGACAAGCTCTGGCTCGTCCAGATGGACATTATGGCCACTCCTCGCAGCTACAACAAGTTGGGAATCAGGAGCTAATTCTGTCTGCCCCCTGATAAGCTCCTGCCAGAGCGATTCCACACGTCGGGCATCATCGGCGCTCAACCCTCCGTAGTGGACAATCTGATCAATCATCGTTTCCGAAGAGTGAGTGATCACTCTGAGAGGCACCCGAGGAAAGCCATCGGCAGTTCTGAGGATCACGTTGGAGACGGGTCTTTGCAGCTGCAGATATTCCGCCAAGCCTGTCCGAGGATTCTCCGGCAAAAGCATGTGGTGCCAAAGGATGTTGAGCGTCTCAGCAGGCACACGGAGATTACCCTCTGATAAATAGGACTTCAGTACTAGCCGCTTCAGCAGCCTTGTGACACCAAAACCGTTGAACCACAGGAGCATCCTGAGCACATGCCCCTTATCCACGCCACTCCTGTGGAACACAGAGGGAGGAAGCTCCTTGCGGAACCGGTCGTTGTCGGACGATACCGGGTCGATGAGAACCACTCCCCCAACCATTTCAGGAAAGAGGCGGGCGAAGTGGTTCACAAACAAACCGCCGAGCGAGTGTCCAACCAGGACCAGCGGGCCATTGATATTGAGCTCGTCGATGAGTCTTTTGAGCTCGGCCGCCACGGCCGCGCCGGTGCGAGGCTCGTCAGCCGACCCACTCCATCCATATCCTGCCCTGTCGTAGGTCAGTACCCTGGTATGCGTTGCAAGTTCATCCTGGATCACCCACCATTCGGGCGAAACTGCCCCCAACGCGGCTTCGATCACGACCGTGGGATTGCCCTCGCCCTTCAGAGTATGATAGACTCTTCTCCCATCCACTTCGAGAGCCTTGCCCGGCGGCTTTGGCTTCTGATACCATCTCAACAGCAGGATCAGATTGAGAGCCCGGATCAGAAAGAGAACGGCTAAACAAGCAGCGGCGATTTGCGGCACAAGCGTCATCAAGTACCCCTACAAATTCGTATTGAGAGATTATCGTTTCGAGTCATCCAACAGCGTGCGATGCGAGAGGAGAGAACCTGGTCTGCCGACCGACGATTTCGCTTCCCTACATTCGCGAGACATACTGTTCGAACACTCTGCGAAAATGGAAGCCATAAATGGAGAACGTGATTGCGAGTGGGAACAATCTGGGCCTTGTGAACAGTGACCAGAAAAAAAGCCTCCAATAGTATTGCCGTTCCTTCCCAATGATTCCCAAGATAATCACCGATTTTACAAGAGCCCTGATGTAGTTGGCCTGAAAACGGAATGATGTCTTCTGGATCGGCTTGAAATCCTTCAGGAATTGTTTGACACGCTGGTAGTACTCTTTGGGGGAGTAGATTTGGTGCAGAACCTTGTGATACCCCTCCATCAGCGTGTCAAGACTCATCTTAGGAAGAAAATTAATGGAGAAATCAGTGTTGTTCCCCGACATTGTCGAGAGTATGCGACCTTCGCTCAACAGTCTTTTGTAGAGTCGGGTTCCCGTCGGGGCATTCAGAAGTCCCACCATGGCAGTCACTATGTTCGTTTCCTGAATGAATCGAATCAGCCGCTCGAAGATCGTCGACGGGTCCTGGTCAAACCCCACGATAAAACCCCCTTGCACTTCGAGCCCGGACTTCTGCATTTTCTTCACCGAGCCGACAAGATCACGGTTCCTGTTGGGGATTTTACTGCATTCGATCAAGCTCTCCTCATTCGGGGATTCAATTCCGACGAACACGGTATCGAAGCCGGCCAACGTCATCAATCGCATCAGCTCATCGTCGTCAGCAAGATTGATGGAAGCCTCCGTGTTGAGATTGAACGGATGCTTGTGTTTTTCCATCCATGCTATAATCGATGGCAATATTTCTCGCCGGAGTTTTTCTTTGTTTCCGATGAAGTTGTCATCGACGAAAAACACTCCTCCCCTCCAGCCCCTTTCATACAGAGCATCCAGCTCCGCCGAGACCTGTTCCTGCGTCTTCGTCCGCGGTTTGCGCCCGTAGAGCACCGTGATGTCGCAGAACTCGCAATCGTACGGACATCCTCTTGAGTACTGGACGTTCATCGATCCATAATGCTTGAGGTTGATCAAATCCCAGGACGGGATCGGCGTCAGCGTAATATCGGCCCATCGATCAGTCACGTACGAGTGCCTCAGCGTCCCATGTTCCCAATCGCTCAGAAATTCCGGCAACGTGATTTCCGCCTCATTGAGCACGAGATGGTCGACATCCCCATATTCATGAGCGTGGGCGGTGAAGAGCGGACCTCCTGCTACAATCTTCTTTCCAAAGGATTTGCATTGACTGATGATTTCACGGACAGATTCTTTTTGTGCAGACATACCGCTGATGAAGACGGCGTCGGCCCAACGGAGGTCCTTTTCGCTAAGCGACCGGACGTTGCAGTCAACGAGCTTCTTCTCCCAGCTGCCGGGCAGCATCGATGCAACCGTCAGAAGGCCCAATGGAGGAAAGCTTGCCTTACGTGAAATGAACCTGAGGGCGTACCGGTAACTCCAAAACGTGTCCGGATATTTCGGGTAGACCAGGAGGATTTTCATGGGGCCTCTGGACCGGGTTCGCGGTTGCGGAGCGGTCATGGTAGGAGCAATCACATAAACCACTGATGCCTGTTGTAGACAGCGTCACCGAACTGCTTCATGAATTGCATTTCATCGTCAGCCAATGCCCCCTGCTTTAAGACTGCGAGATTCTCGATAAGCTGTTGCTCATTCGAAGGAGCAGTGAGACAGACATGTACGTTTGGATTTGATAGAACAAACCGGTAGCACAGACTGGCGTCCGGCAGACGTCCGTCTTTCGGCCACCCTTTGGGGCGGCGGATGAGGGCTGTCCATCTCGTGGCAGTATAACTTACGATGCCGGGTCGATGAGTTGTAAGGTAGGGAAAAATATCCTTTTCGGCACCCCGATGGGCTGCATTATATCGCATCATCATGACATCCAGTGTCCCCTCCGACGCCAGTTTCCCTACATACTTGCGGTCGTGGCACGACATCCCGATCGAACGCACCTTCCCTTCCTCGCGAAACCGCACCATTTCATCGATTGCCTTACGGGGGAATTGCTTCGGGTCAGTCACGCCGAGAAACAGGAAAACGTCAATATAGTCGGTCCGGAACTGTCGGAGTCGTTTCTCCAGCGATCGGCGAAGATTCGGATAGCCGATCAGGAGATTATACGCACCGGTCGCGAGGACATACTTTTCGCGACTGGTTTTCAACGCCTCACGAAGTCCCCGGGCGAGTTGTGTATCAATCCCGAATCCGAAGAAGAAGTTGATACCTTCATCGATAGCGCGATGAACGGACCGGATTCCGGGCCGGTAGCTCGCGGAGAAGCCGAGCCTTGAGATCATTATTCCTGTAGCACCAAGAGGGATTTGCGGTTGAAAGTCTTGCATGGAATTCCTCCTTGGAGGGGGTCTCCCTGGATTCGATGTGGGTTCGCAGGAAGACAGCGAGACGGAAGTTAAGCGCCGGAAGATTGCAGTTCTCTACAAATCCGGTCAACCAATTGATCAACTGCCACCTTGACGTTGGGTGTCAGATCCCGGCCATGGTCGAACGATTCTCCTTCGATACCATAGACCACGAGTCGTCCGGGAAACTGTCCCTGAGTTCGTGCAAGCTCGAGAAGAGAACTCAGGCTGATGCCGTGAGTCGACCGTTGGTTCGCGATTCCGGGGAGAGGCTCGTGGCTGGCGTCAAAGCGATGGATTGTACCGGGCGTCATCTGAGACTGCACTGCATCGATCAGAATTGCTGCATCGCAATCCTGCAGACTGTCCAGCAGGCGGGTTACCTCACCGTTCAGCTCAACAACTTCTAGTTCAGGTAACGAGAGCTTCTTCAGCAACCGGGCGGTTACCAATCCTGCCCCATCGTCACTCCGAAAATCATTCCCGATCCCTACGACTACTGTCCTCACGCCGGCTCTCCGGAGAGTTACAGAACGTCACTGGCGAATAACCACGACTACAAAAAATAGTGTTATCACAGAACGATGCGGACGGCTTCACTCTGTTCAGTATGTCCGTTCTTCCACGGCATGAACTGACTCCGCGAATTCGGCGATGACAGGCTTGGCCAGGTGCCGAAAGTCTTTGAATTTCATCCGAATCGACTTCGTATGCGTGCAGGCATTGAAGACAATTTCTTCATCGTCCGCCAGGCACTCTTCGAGAAGGACCGGCAATCCGTAGAGGTTTCCGAAGGGGGGCATTGCACCGATCTGGCAGTCCGGAAACAGCATCCCGAGGTCTTCTTCGTGAGCGAGCTGGACGATCTTCGCGCCGAACACCCTCCGAATCATCTGCTGGTTAATCCGCTGATCAGCTCTGAGAACTGCCATCCAGAAATGTTCATCGATCTTGATCAGGATCGCTTTGGCCATCTCGCTTTCAGGGACGTGGGAGACGGCGGCAACATCGTGGGCAGAGAAGGCAGGATCGTGCTCCAGCACCTGGAACTCGACTTTGTTACTTTGGAGATAACGGAGCAAATCGGTGATCTTCGCCATGGAATGCCTCCAACGTGATGTCGAACGAACAATGGACTTCGGAGGAAACGCTCTGTGGTGCCGGGCAAGAGTCCCCGGCACTTATCCAACTACCCTTTACTGAATATCCAATTTGATAAAATGTGTTGCGCACGAAATGCAGGGATCATAATTTCGTATCGCCTGCTCGCACTGCCACGTCAGTTTGTCCTGCGCCAGGTTAAGCCGTGACGGAACAAACTCACGGAGATCAAGCTCCATGGTTTTTTGGTTCTGCGAAGTTGGCGGGATGATCTTCGCATCCATGATCAATCCCTTCTCATTCAACCGATACCTATGGTAGAGAATACCTCTCGGCGCCTCTGTGATTCCGTAGCCGGTGCCAGCCCTCGGTTGAACCTCGATAGACGGCTTCTCGGGCATTTCATATTCGCCGATGATCCGCAGCGCCTCTTCGCAAGCGAAGACCGTCTCGACGCTCCGCACGATGATACTCTTGAATGGGTTATTCAGCGGAAGCTTGAGCCCGACCGCGGTCGCGGCCTCCTTTGCCATAGGGGTAAGCTTGTCATAATTCAGATTGAATCGCGCCAATGGACCGACATGATACGCACCCCTCCCTTTCATCACGGAATGGAGCGCATTCGAATACCACACATGTTCTTCGGCGAAGTTGTTCTCATATTCCGCTATCGGTATGTTGAGTCCCTTGCTCGAAACCAGTCTCCCCTCATTGAACGGATATTCATTCTCGTGGCGCAGTGATACGAATTCATAATCGCGCTCGAACTCGGGAAATGGAAATGTCGACACCAACTGAACGGTTTCAACAGCAGCGTCCCTTGCCCACTTAAGCTTTTCTGCGAGGGCATTGAGTTCCTGCTTGGTCGGCAGCCGGTAGAATCCTCCCACTTTGAGATTGATGGGGTGAATCTCCCTGCCTCCCAGCAACGTCACCAATTCATTACCGGTTTTCTTGAGTTTCAGTGCCTTCTTGACGGCATCCCCATGATCCTTCGCCATTTGCAGCACATCCTGGTAGCCCAGAAAATCCGGTGCGTGCAGCATATAGATATGCAGAGCGTGACTCTCAATCCATTCTCCGCAATAAATCAATCGACGGAGCGCTCTCAACTGGCCGGTAATGGAGACGCCGCACGCCGATTCCATAGCGTGGATGGAACTCATTTGATATGCAATGGGGCAGATACCGCAGATGCGCGCCGTGATGTCAGGGGCTTCCGTGAACTGCCTCCCGCGGAGGAATGCCTCAAAAAAACGGGGCGGCTCAAAGATATCGAACCGGACTTCGGTGACGATCTTGTCCTGGATCTTGATATGTATGCCCCCCTCTCCTTCTACGCGGGCAAGATAGTCGACCTTGATGGATCTACTTTTCATGAGCTTCACTCTCTTTCCGGAACGATTCGGCATAGGCGTTGTAACTCCGGAACAAGTGGAGAAGATCGAGGTTCTTCATACCGAGCTTTCTCCAGTACTCAGCCAGCGATGAGGTATTCGGTGTTTCTTTGGGACCGAAGCAGCCGAAGCATCCCCGGTTATACGACGGACACAGGGCATTGCAGCCGGCTTGTGTGACAGGTCCCAGACACGGGGGACCGTTTGTGACGAGAGCGCACACCGTCCCTCGGCGCTTGCATTCAAGGCAAACGCTGTAGGTCGGCGTCGCCGGTTTGCGGTTGTTCAGGAAGGCGCTGAGCACTTCCACAAGTTGAACCTTGCTGATCGGGCAGCCGCGCAGCTCGAAATCGACGAATACGTGGTCGGAGATCGGCGTCGATTTGTTCAGGGTCTCGATATATGACGGTGTCGCATACACGATTGAAGTGAACTCACGGACGTCCTTGAAGTTGCGAAGCGCCTGAATGCCGCCGGCCGTTGCGCACGCTCCGATGGTGACAAGAACTTTCGACGAGCGTCGCACCTGATGAATGCGTTCAGCATCGTGAGGTGTGGTGATCGAACCTTCGACAAGTGAAAGGTCGTACGGCCCTTTCACAACCTGGCGAGAGGCCTCCGGGAAATTAGCTATCTCGATATTCTCAGCAACCGCCAACAGGTCATCTTCACAATCCAGCAGACTCAGCTGGCAGCCGTCGCACGAAGAGAATTTCCATATTGCGAGTTTCGGTTTACGTTCTTTCTTCATGACTTCTCAGTACGATCGATGTTCAGGAAATTGCATATCAACCTTGCATAACAGTGCTGCCTACAACACTCACGACCCCATCATATTTCCCATTTCACAAGGAGATCTTTGATCTGGTCATAGCGAAACACCGGACCGTCCTTGCAGGTGAACAGGGGTCCGAACTGGCAATGCCCGCAGAGGCCGATGCCACATTTCATGTTACGTTCCATCGAGAGGTAGATCGCCTCAGGTTTCACACCGCGCTTTACTAATTCCAGTGCTGTAAACCGCATCATAACCTCCGGGCCGACGATCATGCCGACCGTATTCGTGGGATCGAATCCAGCCTTCGTAATCAAGGTCGTGACAACGCCCACGTTTCCTCTCCACCCGGAAGTCGCACGGTCGACGGCGACGAACACCTCCAGATCAAATCGTGCCCTCCAGTTCTCCAGTTCCTCCTTGAAGAGGATATCATCCGGCGTGCGTGTGCCGTACAAGAGCACAACCTTGCCGTAGGCTTCCCGGTGAGCCAGGATGTGGTACAATGCCGGTCGCAAGGGAGGAAGCCCGATACCGCCGGCGACGACCACGACATCCCTTGTGCGCGCCTGCTCAACAGGCCAAGATGTGCCGAAAGGTCCGCGAATGCCCACCATGTCTCCCCGCCGCAATTTCGCCATTGCCTTCGTAACATTTCCAACTGCCCGGGTCGTGTGAACAAGAGTAGAGCTTGACGGATCGCCACAGATGGAGATCGGTACTTCGCCCACCCCATAGACATAGATCATGTTGAACTGGCCGGGGGCGAAAGAAAAGTGAGAACGGCCATCTTTCGGGCCAAGCTCCAGAGTGAATGTATCGTCGGTGTCTTTCCGTACCCTCTTGATGACGTAGGGACGGGGCACCATCGGGCTCGAACAAACAGTTGCAGCTTCAGGATGAGATTCAAGAACGGACGCCATAGAGATCCAGTAGTTGTAGTCGTGTTGATTCTAATCGGTTGCTCATGATATGGGAAAAGCGTTTCAGCAATTCATAGCCGAGGTTGTGGTCATCTTCGCACTTCCGGCGCAGGCATTTTCCATCGAGGGCAATGGCGCGGGTCAGATCCAACGCTTTCGCGTCAAAATGCCAGCTGTACGGAGGGATCAACCAGGACCACCCGAGGATGTCACCCTCGCCGAGGGTTTCGATCGTGATATGACCCCGTTCAGGAGAGAACAGTTGAAGCGCAACCCGACCTTCTCGTACGAGATAGAACTGATTCGCCTCCGTCCCCTCCCGGAAAATGAACTGGTCCTGTTCAAATCGAACATTGGAAGAACAACCTGTTACCAACTGAAGGTACTCACCGCCGAGATCCTTGAAGAACGGGTGCTGGACGAGAATGCGTTCGAGCGTTTCCATGGTTCACTCCTTGTTTGATCTTGTACCTCGGTTCATGAGATAAGTCTCGCGGATTACACGGAATTCTTCTGTAATATCGATACCTACAGGACACCAAGTTATGCACCGTCCGCATCCGACACAACCAATGGTACCAAACTGATCTACCCATGATGCGAGTTTGTGCGTGATCCAATGGCGATAGCGCGCACGCGATGATGGACGCACGCTTCCGCCGTGGATGTAGGAGAAATCAAGTGTGAAACAGGAATCCCATTTCCGTATGCGATCTGCGGTTGTCCCGGCCAGATCCGTGCTGTCTTCGACTGTAGCGCAGAAGCACGTCGGACACACCATCGTGCAATTGGCGCATGAAAGGCATCGGGCTGCGACGGTGTCCCACCTCGGGTGTTCGGTGTTCTGATAGAGAATGTCACGCGTATTGTCCGGCTCGAGTGATCGGCCAGTTGACTGCGCAGCCGCGCGAATAAGGTGTTCCGCCTTTTCGACCTCGGAATCTTCAGCCGGGCGTCGTGTGACGCTTTCGATGAGTTTCTCTCCCCGCTCAGTACCAACTTCGACAATAAGAAAGTGTTCACCGTCCACCACTTCACTGAGGGCCAGATCGAACCCTACACGGGCACGCGGTCCCGTACGAACGGAGGAGCAAAAACAGGTACCCCCGGCATGAATGCAGTTGACTGCGATGATGAACGCCTTGTTGCGAGCGCGCAAGTAGGCCGGATCCTGATACGCTCCGCCGCCAAAGACCTTATCCTGGATCTGGATTGCGCTCAAGTCGCAAGCCCGCACACCGAGCAGAGCGTACTGTTCCTCCTTCTCCGGAACAGGGATCTCTTCGGATATGAAACCTTCACCATTCTTGTGCGACGTAACGAGTTTCAGGACAGGGGGAAAGAAATATCGCTTCCATGAATGCGGACCGACTGAGCACGCGAAAAACGAGCCATCTGTCCGCTCCTTAAGGCGATATTGGGCAGGCGCTTGCTCATCGATCAAACCGATGGGCAGTTCCTTGGTAGAAGTGATTTCGTCGAGTACGATTGCCCCGCCGCGAGGCGTGGGGCCTATAACTGTGTAGTTTTGTTGTCGAAGTGATTGTATGAGTTCATTCAGAGCATCGGGTTCGATTCGATACATCCGTGGTGTCGACATTGGATTCTGCCAGTTGTTCAATATGTAGTACTAGGGTGACATCCTTCGCCTGCAGTCCTCAGCTCACACACTCATATCTTCTGGAATTTATCCTTTTTCGTCTTGCAGACGGGGCATTCTTCAAGCTTGTCCGAGCCTACGATGTAGCCGCACTCTGGACACATCAGGTACGGCAGGCGTGCAAAATTCGTTCCCTGCTCTATCGCTTTCTTCAACAGTCTTCCATGACGTGCATCCGATTCGAGAGCCCTTCTAAACCACTCCGCAGCTTCCGCAAAGTGCTCTTGCTGGGCTGTTGCGGTATCAGCTACATAGAGGTTTTGCTCAAGGTTTTCATTGCTCAAAGACATTTTCAAATATTGCTTGGCTTTCCCGGGAGGAATCGAATCAATCGCCGGTGCAACGGGTTCGACCCCTTTGCTCCTGAGCAGCCTTGCCTCAGCCTCAGCATGGACTTTTTCCGAGCGAGAGAGGGCGCGAAAGAGGACAGCGATATCACCCAAGTTCTCTTTCATCGCCTGCTTCGCGAACCGATCATACCAGAGAGAACGTTTCAACTCAGCTCCGTACGCCCTCTGCAGGTTGTCTAAAGTGACAAGTTTCTGGGTGGTTTGTGACGCTGCTGCCTGCTTTCCTTCTTCCTTTTTCTGACAAGCTGAGAGCCAAAACATGATTGGGACAGCCAAAACAACGAAAAAAGCTAGATGAAGAAATCGTGCGGGAGTTTTCATGATGTACCCCTCCAAGATGAGTGAGGATATTCTGTACCGCTCGATCAGTTATTCTGACAAAGAGGCTGCAATATTCATTCCACTACGGCATAGGAAGAATCGACAAGAAGTGAAGGAGTTAAGAACGAAATGGGAGGTTCACCATTCAGATTTGCGAAGGATCAACGATGGTTTTCGCAAACCGTACAATAATTGAACAGCGAACTTCCCATTCCCATTTCTAACGATTGAGAACGACTCGATCTACCAGACTCTCCATTTTGCTTCGGCCACTACTTTGCCTCAATACCTTGCATCGAGGCTTTGGCGCGACCCAGCAACTCGGCCCCCCTCTGTCCCGGCTTGCTTTGCCGCTGAGACTCGAACACCGCCATCGCTGTGATGTTGACGATGTCGGAGACATCTGAGCCGGGAATCAGAAGGTATACCGGTTTCCGCATGCCAACGAGCATCGGTCCGATTGCCACAGCGCCACCGAGGTGTGCAAGGAGTTTGTAGGCTATGTTAGCCGAGGTGAGGTCAGGGCAAATCAACAAATTTGCACCCTCTTTGAGTGCTGTAAACGGATAAACCTCGGAGATGATTTCTGGTGATACGGCCGTGTCGGCCTGCATCTCGCCATCGACGACAAGTGTGGGGGCACGACGCTTTACAATTTCCGTCGCGATCCGAACCTTGTCTGCCAGCGGGTGCTTCGTGCCACCGAAGTTGCTGAACGAAAGCATAGCAACCCGCGGTTCCATGTCCATCTGCTGCACCTTCTCTGCAGCAAGGAGAGCGATCTCCGCCAAATCCTCGGCGTTCGGCTCGATGTTCACCGTTGCATCGGCGATGAAGATCGTCCGGTTCTTAAAGACCATCATGTAGAGGCCGGCGATAATCCTCGCTCCATCTTTCCTTCCGATGATCTGCAGCGCGGGACGGACCGTGTCAGGATAGTGCTGCGTCAGGCCGGAGATAAGTCCATCGGCATCATCCATCTCAACCATCATCATGCCAAAGACGTTGTGCGTCTTCATCTGGTGCTCGGCATCGACACGGGTCAGGCCCTTTCTCTGACGACTGGCATAAAATGAGGTAACGTATTCGTCAAACCGCGGCGACTTTCCTGGATTGATGATCTCCGCCCCCGTGAGGTCGAGTCCGAGATCCGCGATACGCTGCTTGATCAACGTTCGGCTTCCGAGGAGGATTGGTTTTGCGACCCCTTCATCCAGAATTTGTTGTGCTGCGCGCAGGATCTTTTCTTCCTCACCTTCGGGGAATACGATTCGTTTGGGCTCGGTCTGCGCTTTGTGGATGAAGAAGCGCATGATCTCACGTGACTTGCCCAGCCGGGCTTCGAGCGAATCACGATACTGCTCGAAATCCTTGATCGGCATCCTGGCAACTCCACTCTCCATTGCAGCTTTGGCGACTGCAGTTGCTTCCCAGATGAGGACACGCGGATCAAACGGTTTGGGAATGATATAATCCCTCCCGAATTCAAATCTCTTTCCTCCGTATGCACGGATGACCGAATCGGGTACTTCCTGCTTAGCCAGCTTCGCTAACGCGTGGGAGGCGGCAATCTTCATTTCGTCATTGATCATTTTTGCCCGCACATCGAGCGCTCCGCGGAAAATGAACGGGAAGCCAAGAACATTGTTGACCTGGTTCGGATAGTCTGACCTACCGGTCGCCATGATGATATCACTTCGTGCTGAAGTCGCATCCTCATAGGTGATCTCCGGATCCGGATTGGCCATCGCAAAGACAACGGGATTGTCCGCCATCGACCGAACCATTTCCTTTGAGACGATTCCTTTCCCAGAGACACCGCAGAAGACATCTGCCCCCTTCATAGCCTCGGCGAGCGTACGGGCTTCCGTGTCCACAGCGAAGTAAGCTTTGTAGGGATTCATTCCTTCCTTGCGGCCCTTATAGCACACTCCCTTGGTGTCGACCAGCATAATGTTCTCATGGCGAACGCCGAGCTTTTCATACAGCTTAGCACATGCGATGCCCGCTGCACCGGCGCCGCTGAACACAACTCTCACTTTGTCTATTTTCTTCCCGACAACTTCCAGAGCATTCACCAGAGCCGCACCGCTGATGATCGCCGTACCGTGCTGATCGTCATGGAAGACCGGGATATTCATGGTCTTCTTCAGCTCTTCCTCGATGTAGAAGCACTCCGGAGCTTTGATATCTTCAAGGTTGATGCCGCCAAACGTCGGCTCGAGCATCTGAACTGTTTTAATAATGTCATCGGAATTGTGCGAATTGAGCTCGATGTCGAACACATCAATATCCCCGAACCTTTTGAACAAAACCCCCTTCCCTTCCATCACAGGCTTGCCGGCCAGTGCGCCGATATCACCAAGGCCCAGGACGGCGGTGCCGTTCGAGACCACGGCAACCAGGTTTCCCTTTGCTGTATACAGGTACGCATCATCAGGATTGTCATGGATGTCGAGGCAAGGCTCGGCAACTCCGGGAGTGTAGGCAAGCGAGAGATCGCGTTGAGTCTGGCAGGGTTTCGAGGATATGACTTCGATCTTTCCTCTTCGACCGTGTGAATGATAGTCGAGAGCTTCTTGTTTCCTGATCATTGGGGGGCTCCTTTCGAACGCTTGGGCGATTTCACCTTCGATGAGGCTTTTTGACAGCTGGGACAGAGTTCAGTAAGAGGATTTTTTTCGAGGGATTTTTTGGGAATGGGACCTCCGCAGCGAATGCACACGACAGATTTTCCCTTTCCCACTTTACGAATCAGGTTGAGTTCCGTGCCTTCAAGCAACGTACTGGCACATCTCTTGTCGGGATTGGTATTGCACTGCCTGACTGGCAGGCGGCATGTGGAGCAAACATATGTCTCTCCCTCAGCGAACGACAGCGCGGGCGGAGTGAACGACAACTCCGTCAGCGCTGCTTTCAATTTCCTGAGTGTCGAGGGATCGGATTGCCTCTTGGACTTTCTCGCCACAGACACCCTCATTTGTATAGAACAACGTGGGGATGCACCGGTCTTACTTGTACCGGTTCAACGCCTTCATGTAGTTGGCCCGCTCAAACGCGGCCGGGTCAGCAACAGATGCCTGGCTCATGCTCCCCTTCATCTGCTCGATGGAAAGGTATTCATGCTCCACCATCCATTTGTTGAGATCCTCAAGCACCGTGGTCAGGTGTTTGGGCCCGTTCTTGAGCAAAGCCGAGCACATCATCGCAACATCCGCTCCGGCCATGATCATCTTTATCACATCTTCCGCAGTGTGGATGCCGCTGGTCCCGGCAAGGCTGGTTTTCACCATCCCATGCAGGATTGCGACCCATCGCAACGGCAAGCGAATCGCGTCCGAGGTGCTCAGCACGACGTTCGGAATCACCTCCAAAGCGTCAAGATCGAAGTCGGGCTGGTAGAAGCGATTAAAGAGCACGAGTCCATTTGCGCCGGCTCGATCCAGCCGGGCTGCAACGTTTGCGAGCGAGCTGAAGTACGGGCTCAGCTTCACGGCAACCGGGATCCGCACTGCGCGCTTCACAGCGTGCAGCACGTTGATGTAGCGCTCTTCCACTTCCTGGCTCGTCAACGCCGGGTCGGTGGGAATATAGTAGATATTCAATTCGATTGCATCCGCACCCGCCTGCTCAAGTTTCTTGGCGTAGTCGATCCACCCACCGGTGGAGATGCCATTCAGGCTGCCAATGACGGGAATACCGAGCGAACCTTTTGCCGTGTGAAGCAACTCAACATACTGCTCCGGGCCCATGTTGTATTCCTCGGGCCTGGGGAAGTAATCCAGAGCCTCTGCGTGAGCGCGTGAGCCATAGGCAAGATAATGTTCCAGTTCAGCAGCTTCGTGCTCGATCTGCTCTTCAAACAACGAATACATCACGATCGCCGCCGCACCTGCATCCTCCAGGCGTTTCATGCCATCGAGACTGCGGGAAATCGGACTTGCCGACGGGACCAGAGGATTTTTGAGCTTCAGGCCGAGATACGTGGTTTTCAGATCCATAAGACCATGTCCTTCATTCAATTTCTAAGTGGAGTGGTTCAGTTCTCAAGTCGTGAGGTGAGCTGCACCCGTTATGCTTTGGGTGCAGGTTCATGTTTTGCCTTATCTCCATCGCCGCCGGCGAGTTGTTCATACATCGCCCATCGGCTCTTGACATCATTGGCCGCCAGGATCATCAGTTCCTTTGCACGCTCGGGATAGATCTTTTCCAGCATGTTGAACCGGGTCTCGAGAGATGTGAAGTCGGTCAACGGCCCCTTCGGCGCTTTCGAATCCAGCTTCATCGGATTCTTGCCTTCCTTTGCCCACATCGGATTGTAGCGGAAGAGTGGGAAGTAACCGGTATCAACGGCGACCTTCTGGTTGTTCATCCCTCTCGCCATGTCGATGCCATGCGCAATGCAATGGCTGTAGGCGATGATGATTGACGGTCCGTCGTACGCCTCGGCCTCGAGGAACGCCTTGACGGTCTGCGCATCGTTCGCACCCATCGCAACCTTCGCCACATACACGTTTCCGTACGTCAACGCCATCAGCGCGAGATCCTTCTTCTGCGTCGGCTTGCCGGCAGCGGCAAACTTCGCAATCGCGGACCGGAACGTCGACTTCGACATCTGGCCGCCGGTGTTGGAGTAGACTTCTGTGTCGAGCACCAGGATGTTGACATTGCGTCCCGACGCCAGAACGTGATCCAATCCTCCATAACCGATATCGTACGCCCAACCGTCGCCACCCATGATCCACACGCTCCGCTTCACGAGATTGTCTGCAATGTGGAGTAAGTTCTTTGCTTCGGGTGTCTTGCTGACTTGCAG
>Ga0187850_10001449_pt1 | contig 25690 bp, 29 predicted proteins | sample June2016WEW_4_15_FD_132436 | JGI IMG/M metagenome (GOLD analysis project Ga0187850, IMG submission 132436) | Peatland microbial communities from SPRUCE experiment site at the Marcell Experimental Forest, Minnesota, USA - June2016WEW_4_150 | ecosystem: Environmental > Terrestrial > Soil >...
CGGCCTCCATCTCCAAGGTTATCTCCATTTTCGTAACACACGCTCGGTATAAAGGCTTAAGTGGGGGAATTCACCGCCCGGGGCAAGCCCCGGGGTTCTCTTCCCCCACACCCTTGAAATAGACTCATTGAAAGTCCTTGCGAAAGAATAAAGCTCTAGGACGATTCCATAAGAAACAGCAGTTCTGGAAAGTGATCCAACGACCGAAGGAGCGTATCAAGACCTGTCTTTGATACGCGCACGTCTTAACTTGCGGAGAAACAATGCTAATTTAGCGCTTTCTGCAATCTCAACTCGTCTCTCACTGGCAGTCCGCCTATTCCCTGCAGGACCGTTCCATGTTTTTCGGCTATGACGTTAGGCTTCACTTCGTAAATCTGGAAGCCGCGCGACTGATAGAAGCCCAAAGCGGGTAAATCATCGTTTGAAGTTGAAACAAGCACCTTGCCTTTTCCCAGCCTTCTAGCTTCACCTTCAACCTTTTCAATCAATCTGCTACCGATTCCACAACATTGGTATCTTGGCAGAACGCCCAGTGCAACAACTATTAGCGCATCGCTTGCAGGTGAAAATGAAATAAACCCGATTGTGCCGGTTTGCACTTTGGCAACATAAGCTGGCAGTTCTGCAACTGCGAATCTTCTGTCAAAAGTCAACTGCTCCGCCTCTCCCCAAAATCTCCTGACAAACTTGCGAATAGTCGACCTTTCCCCTTCACCCGTTACCCTACGCACTGTGAACATCAGTTCTGCTTTCTTCGCATGAGAAGCGCATACAGTTTCTGACTTCACGTGTTCCGCACAGAGCAGTCTTCCACAAGCACTGCACCTGTAAATTGCGTCTTTCTCACAGTAGTCGCAACGCATGTACTGCTCCTCTATTTCAGGACAAAGAGAGATAGTACAAGACGATATAAAATATTAGGCATATACGTATCCCTAGAATGGCTAAAAGTGTTTTAAAAGTGGTTTAGACTATGGAAAAACCCTGATCCCTGCAGGATCTGGCGTAGCTTCCATCATCTGCCATCCCTCAAAGCGACCAAGATTTGCTTGTCAAACAAGCCCACATCACACGAAAGAGAGCAAAGGAACAATAAGAACCGTCTCACATCAATTCAGGAACAAACATTTGTGCCACCGTACACCCAAACCCGACAAATCACTATTCAGAATAGACTTTATGATACTATGTTTATCTGTGATTCTAGTCTAGAAAGTCCATAAAAAAGAGGGAAGAAATAGCTAGTCATTGTCAAAGTAGCTATTAACATTATGGCGAAAGCGTAGAATAGAAAAACGATTAAAGCCTTCAGGTTATGCTGTAATATGTAATACAAGAGTAATCCACAAGTTTTAATTGATTGATTGTCTCTTCTTAATTGTTGAAAGGAGAATGTCAAGTAGGGTATTTTTTGGAATATTATTGTCATTGTTGTTAATAGGCATGCTAATATTGGCATTCAACATTCAACCAGTTAGGGCACAGCCTTCGACCATCATAGTTCCCAGTGATTATCCAACGATACAAGCAGCAGTGAACGCTGCGCAACAAGGAGATAACATAACTGTCATGGAAGGCATCTACTATGAAAATGTTGTTGTGAATAAATCCGTGGCTTTGGTAGGAACCTTTTCTGTGCAACCTATTATTGAGAACAATTTTACGGGAGTTGCCGTTTGGATTCAAGCACCCAATGTAACAGTCTCAGGGTTTATGATACGAAACAGCCAAACAGGCATCTTGCTTGACCATTCTAATAACAGCCAGATATACGGAAATGTCTTAGCATTCAACAGTGCTGGAGCCATTCTGAACAACTCCTGCAACAATGTAATCAGCAGCAACGTGCTACTAAGCAATGTAGACGGCATAGGGATAGCAGGGTCATCTTGTAACAACACAATCGAGAGAAATGAAATCACACAGGGATATATCGGAATCAACGTATCCTACAGCGCCAGTAACAATACGGTAATAGACAATAGCATTATCGGATATGGAAACGACGAAATTCAATATGGAGTTCAAATATCTTCTACTTCTGACAATGTGATTTCTGGAAATACTATTATAGCAAATCGTTATGGAATATCTATCTCTTGGTCAGCTGACATCACGGCAACAGACAACACACTGATAAGAAATACGCACGTGGGTTACAGCGTAGGGTTTGGGGATCAGGGATATAGCATTTATCTTGACCACGCTGACAACTGCTCATTCGATGACAACGAACTTGACCTGAATATGATAGGGTTTTATTTTTGGGAATGTCGCAACTGCACTCTATCAGGCAACATCTTGAAAGACAACGATGTCGGATTTCAAATGTGGGGAAGTTCTCTTGAATACTATCTTCACACAATAGATACGTCAAACACCGTGAACGGTAGACCCATCTACTACTTGATAAACCAGCACGGAGTAGTGGTTCCTAACGATGCTGGATGGGTAGCGACAATAAACTGTTCAGACATTGCGGTTGAGGATCTGACGACAGTGCCTAACTTTGATGGAGTGCTGTTCGCCTACACCGAAGACTCTGTCATTATCGATTCCACGTTGTCAAACAATTTTGACGCCGTTATGCTGTCTTCATCGTCGAACTGCACTGTTTCCAGAAACGTGATAAGTAATAATGGATACGCCGCCATCTATTTTGATGGATCGGTTGATTGCACGATGACCGAGAACAATGTGTTATACAACTTCTGCGTCTTTGGCATGAGGCATAATTCAACTGAGAACAGAATATTCCACAATAACTTCATCAACAACAGCTGGATAGGCTCCTTTGACCCCTGCCAAAATTCGATGGACAACGGAATTTCAGAAGGAAACTACTGGACTGGTTACAATGGAATTGATTCTAACAATGACGGCATAGGAGACACTTCATACTCGCTATGCCCAAGCAACAATGACAACTATCCTTTGATGGGAACATTCTCTGATTTCAACGTCACTTTGGAGCATTATGTTCAGACAGTTTCCAACTCTACAATATCCGATTTTCAATTCAACGGTACCGCGATAAGCTTCAACGCTTCTGGTGAGAACTGGACAACTGGCTTCTGCAGAACCTGCATTCCAACAGCTCTCATAAAGGGAACCTACAGAGTCTTTGTCAACGGAGCAGAGGTACCGTACACCCTGCTGCCAGAATCCAACAGCACGAACAGCTATCTGTACTTCACATATCACCATTTAACACAAGAAGTAACCATAACACCAGAGTTCCCATCGTTCCTAATTCTGCCACTATTCTTGATAGCAACACTATTGACAGCTATAGCGTACAAGAAGAGAACCAACAAGAAGAACTAACACTCTCTTTTTCCATGCCTCAACCTAGACCCGTTGCACGCACAAATTACACCACACGCGAATCCTTTTCAGCCCATCACTTGAACGCCGAATTTAGGAACACACATGCGTCCTAAGAATGTTCAAGACATGTGATGTCTGTTACAAATTGAATTGTGCACTAATGGAAGCCATCTAGTCGCGCAAACTTTCATGCCCCGACCAAAACGTGAAAAACTATTTAACTTCAAAGGTTCAGTACTGCTAGAAAACAGCGAGGTTTTCAACATATGTGCATCCTGGGCAAAGACAAGTTAAAGGAACTGATTGACAATTACAAGTGCGTGTACCCGTACGACTACAACCTGCTCGACGGAGACGGGTACATCTTAACAGTAAGGGAGGAAACAACTCTCAACTACATGGAACACAAGAACCTAGTTACTCACGAAATCGTCTTCACACTGCCAAACAACGTTGCCAATTTGACCGCTAAAAGCAAGTACGGCAGAATGGGACTCTCGTTCCTGAACGCTGCGAAAGTTCACAGCGGATTCGTCGGAAGACTCGCGTTAGAGCTTGTAAACCTCAGCAACGACCGCCGCCCCATAACAATCAAACGCGGAGACCCGTTCATGCACATAGAATTCGTAACAAGAGAAGGAGAACCCTCGCCGTACATGGGAGAATTCCAGTTTCAATACCTGTCAGAAGATGAAATGCAAATGTACATCCCAATCCTGAAGAAAGTTTTCCCAAACTACGACGAACTGGCGAAGACGTGGCTAAAGAATAAACGTTTACTCATATAGAACTCAAACCACGCAAGGGAATTTGGCAGGATAGGACTTGCCTGGCCATGAACGGTTTTTCTTGTCCTAGCTAGAAGTATTCGGCTTTTTGGCCTCGGCATTTCTGAAGAACGTAAAGTACAGTGAACTGGAGACGAGATATGTCACGGTCATTATAAGAAAAGGTGTGAAGAAATCGCTGCCCGTCATCATTGCGCCTGAGATTGTAGCGGTCGTTGCTCTCGGAATTTGGTCTGACATCACCATCAGACCGTTCGTCGTGGCACGCTCTTCGGCAGTCACTGATTCCATCTGAAACGTTGTTCCGATGGGACCCGCCATGTTCATCAGAGAGGTTCGTACAATGTAAGAACCCCCTGCCCATGTTAAGTTTGGAGACAACGAGGTAAGCATGATAAAGGGCATTGAAAGGTATTGGCAAAGCACGACGAACCTGACTCTCGTCATCCTTTTCGACAATGCAGGCGTTAGAAGTGTGGCGATGCCCAGTGTTATGTTGCCCAGAGACGAAATGATCCCCACCTGTTCTGGCCCAGCGTTGTATCTCTGTTTGAAAAACGGGTTGACAAGCGGAATCACGAACCCGGCGCCAAGGCCCGTCAGTGCGGTCGGTATCATGAACTTAATTATCGTCTTTGAACTCTTTATGTTCCTCAGCCTTAGAAAATCGACCATCCTCTGCCGTTCATACCTCTTCGTCTGCTTCACTAACAAGACAGGGAAGACGACGGCTAGTGACAGTGCAATCGATATTGCCAACGAAATTCGATATCCGGCAGCTGAGCCGTTCAACCCAGTCGGCAACCCCATTGAAAGGTTGAACAGGTCAGGCAAGAAACCACCAATCAAGCTGCCGACAACCGCCATAGTTATCGACAGTGCTGACTGAAAACTGAACAGATAGGTACGCTCCTCCATGCTACTGTTCTCCACCATAAACGGTGTCGCAGCAACCGAAGCCAGAGTCCCAACCAAGCCTGAAGTAACGCTTGCAGCCAGCAAATTTCCCGGCTGCAAAACCAAGATTTGAGCGAGATTGACCAAGTTTGCCGTCAGTCCTATCAAGATGGCTTTCTTGGGGCCGATACGCTCACAGAGCAAGCCGGCGGGCAAGGCAATGAGGCCCGTTGCAATGGCACCTACCGTGAACATGTTACCGATGAAGTTCATCTGAAAACCCACTTCGTGCAGATTAAGGTACAGATAGAACAATACTGCCCAGATTCCAGATCCCAAGCCTTGAAAAACAGTGGCTACGAGATAGAGTTTGGCGTTGCGGCTGAGCGTACCTAGACGATTAACATACTTTCGAACCCCAGCGGCAGGCTGCAAAGCTTTTTTCACCGATGAGATTCGTTACCATAAACTTTCAGACATAAATATCTTCTCAGTGCGCGCCAAAATTTGTTTCCGAATAACTCGGCAATATGCACATGCGACGTGCGCTAGCCTGTCCTCTCCTTGCAAGTTTCTGCTCAAACATTTGGCGCGCACATCTTGATTTTGTCTCTATTTCTGGAAAATGTGAATTTCTCGTCCGATCTTGTGTCTTTCAGCTACATCAACGAGGGATGTCATTTTGGTCAAATTCTCGTGTGCAGTGTCGTCTCTGGGAAGAACCTCTTTCGGAAATGGATAGACTCTCTTGAAACCGACTGTCACTGCTTTTTCTTCAATGTGCATTGTGACCGGTTTTCCTGAACGCGTTTTTATGTAAGGTGTTACGAGCACCAGCCGTCCCTCTTTTTTCAGTCTCTCGTGTGCCTTTTCCAAGAAATCACAGTATAGAGGTCTGAGCCTGTCGATGATCTTTGTCGCGTAGGGTGTAGTTGCAATGTGCCGTAGCGCTGGACCCAGATCGGGTTCTGTTGCTATGCAGTCTACCTCTTGTTGAATTCTTTCCGCCAGTCTGCGCGAGTCTCCTTGCAGAACCGTGTATTCTGCATCTTCCAACGCGTACTCTTTTTTGAGCCACTCGAGATTCTTCCGCGAAGCTTCAACACACCACGGGTTCACGTCCACTCCGATCACTCTTGCCTTAGCTAGAAGTGCTTCCTGAAGGATTGTGCCAACCCCGCAGAACGGATCGAGCAGAGATTTTCCAGCCGCGCAGAAAGCCAGGTTTATCATGATTCTTGCCAGTCGCGGCGGTATAGCAAATATCTTACGTTGAATTGGTCTGCCTATGTCGCGTTTCTGAAATTCGAACGGATCATGCACGCCTACAGTGGTGGATACCACCGTCTGTTCTTTGCCTATGCAAAACAGTACTTCCGCTTTCCTTTCAACCAAGCCTTTTCTCAACACTTCAACGTGGCTCAGTTGAGGTTGTCGTCTGCTCCTGGGAAAGCCCATGAACCCTGACTTCCTACCGTGAGCCGCCAGCTCATGCTTCAGGGAGCTTCCGACAAACCGTTGCATCCTTCTTGAAACTGGATGAAAAGACCGCTCCGCGTAGTACACGCTTACACCAAAAACAGATTTTCCAGAAGCGGCTTCAACCATTTCATCAACTATACCGCTTGCGCAAAGGCTCATCCTAATTTGCGCCTGAGCCTGCTTGCTCTCTTTAAGAAACGCTTCTTCCACGGTCCAAGTAGCAACGTTCGTGACAACCTTGCCTATCTTTATGATTCCACCCAGATCAGCAACAACTGAGGCACCCAAACCCCTGTTGACGTTAGCGGTGAAGAATGCTGGTGTCAACTCATACAACTCAAACCCGCAGTTTCTCGCTTCCAAATACGCGACAAGCTCCGCTAGGGACAGCTTCCAATTCTTCCCTGGAACAAACACGTAAGTGTTCTGACTATCGAGCACCATGCTTAGACATGTGAGTACTGTTGCCTGACGCATAAGAGAGTAATGGTTTGAGACAAAAGAAGCATTCAAAATGGCGCTTTCTAGCGTGCGCTTGAGTAACTCGCCTATCAGCTCAGATGGCCGCACCTTTTCACGCCTGCGAAGCTCCCGGTAGGCGTCCCAGACTTGAGAATCATTAACATGTCTGTTTGTTTCTTCATGTTTTCATTACAATGCAACATTACATCTGATGTTACAATTGTGGAGTAGGGAGGTCTGCTTTGAAGGGCAGACCAGCCTGTTTTCTTCATGATTTGTTACGAAGCAGCATTAAAAATGACGTTACAACTGAAAAGAGGGGGTCGACTTTGAAGGGTATGTATGGACGGCTTGAGATTTTAGTCGGGAAGATGTTTAGAGTTGCAGTTCTTGGCGAGTGTGCCGTTACATAGGAGACTTATCGGGTCTCTCTTCCCTTTTTTGCGTTTCTTTTTCCCTCTCTCATATGGTCTCTTTTTTCTAAACTCAAAATGCATCTTCCCGCAGGACTTGATCGCTTCGGTTCCGACTGATAAGTCGCGTTTGCCGAAGTTGCTTAATTCATCGATGCTGTCAAAAGAGGTAAGCGCGCAAGGTTTGTATTCGGACATAAGAACGACCAACAGATTTTTTCTTGCCTGTTTTTCCCTCGCGCGCACAGATTTTCGATTATCACTACTTACAAGCACAACAATAGACTTAAAGGTTTCCGCAACATTGCGAAGCAAATACTCGATATTCTTTCTTCGGGAAGTTGCAAGGCCAAAACGTACACTTCTTGTCTTAACTTATCCAAAGAACTCTAGCGTGCGCTGGCAGTAACCCCTGTTCTTAGGCTCAAAAGCCAGTTTCAGAATTCCTGCTTTAGAATCTTAGAGACTATGAATATTCTCTGAACGTGTAGTTGCATTTTGTGCAACGCAGAAACTGGGTTGAAGATTCATCTGCACCTCTGGTTTGCACCTGCCACACGTATGCCACGTTGTTCCCGCATTTTGGACATTCCATCCTCACGGTGGGCAGGGTTCTCAGTTTCTGTTCCTCTTTTCCTATCACTGCCACAAGCTGTGTTGGCTTGTGCTGGAAAACCTTGGCGACTTTGGGTTCGATTTTCTTTGTTGCGGCCGGTTTCTTGTAGCCGCACTTTGCACAGGTCATCACTAACGTTTTTTCTGTGCCGCTTTTTCCTTTCTTAGCCTCAAGCCGAGAACCGCATTTTGGACAAAATTCCATGAACCTGTTCTCCGTCTTTCGTTTCTTTAGCCTTAGCAAAGTCTCTTTTAAACTTTTTTATGTTCAGCTAAGTATTCAGGCTAAGCCTGACTGGCACCTGAAGCGACAAGATGCGCGACCCGGAGGGCTTCTGGAATGTTGCTCCGCGTGGAGGTCAACTGAACAATCCTCCGCGCGTCACCTTCGTGGATGCCGCAGAGTTCCATGTACACTCTTTCGCCTCTGCTTCTTGTCTGCACCTCGAAAATCTGTCCAGCGTCCTGAACAGCTACCCAGCGTTCCGCGATCCTCGGCAGGTTCCTCAACGCCGCGTGAATCTCTCTGAAATCAGGTTTGTCACGCGTAACAACTATGACCGGCAGTTTTGTGAGGACGTTGAGTTCTTTGATGTTGACAATGTTGAAGCCGCCGAACGTGACGCCGTCGAGCATTATGATTCTGACCTGGTGGTAGTGCGGGGACTCGACAATCATGGAGGATATATTGTCAGTGGCGTCGAAACCGTCAACCTTGACCTTGGTGCTCAGCACTCCGTCGAGCCAGTAGCCGCCGCGGAAGACGACGCCGACAACGGGGGCGTAGCCTTGGTGAGGAGTGAACGGTCCATCATCGACTCCTAAAACGCGGATTTCACGTTTAATTGTGCGGAACTTTTTTACGGACAAACCTTTTCCCCGTTAGCTCCAACACTAAAGTAAGAGGCAGCAATTATAAACTTGATCAACGGTAACGGCCAAGATGGGGTTGAGCTTTGGGCAGAGGTAGCAGAGTGTTCTCGTTTCGGACGGTTCGATGAAGCCTTGCCGAAGTCTTGGCGGATCGTGATCTGGCTTCGTTGGGGGACGCGTACGTGAACTTCGCACTCCCTCGCGTTGTCGAACAGGAGACGGAAGCCGTTAGGCGCTCGAGTTAAGGGAAGCGTGCTTGCCGAGGCGTTACGGAAGGCCGGGCTCAGCGACCGCTTGGGCTCGAGCATGTCGAGGCACGCGCTTGCGGATGCAGCGGAAGCGATGATCGTGTACGCCTGGCTGAACGGTTGCCTCACATTGAATGAAAGCGTCGCGATAATGAGGAAAGGTGAGGACGCGGTTGAAGGTATGAGCACGCTATTGGCAACGGCCAAAAAAAGGGTTACTTTTCCTTGAGCGCTCTGACGAGTTCCTTGCTGAATTCCTTGTTCATCCCACGCGCGTTTTCCAACGCGTCCCGCAGCACCTGTTCGGGCTTGGCTGCGCCTTTCGTGCGGACGTAGATTACGGCGTTGGGAGTAAGCGGATGCGGTATGTCGTAGCCAGCCAGATCCACGCTTTTTTCTTCCAAGATTTTTTTCTGCAGCAGGTTACAGACGGTGTGACCTGCTCCTTCAATTTCTATTCTCAGTTCGTTTGACGTTTTTTTGAGCACGTTAACCTTCATCCAGACCCTCCTTCCTGTGGGGTATCAGGCCTTTTCCGTAATCGGAGGCTGTTTTGCGTTTTTCGATACTTCCACACTTGGGGCAGTGCATGCCCTGCCGCTTGGGCTCAAGAAGCGTGCCGCAGTTGGAGCAGAAAGCGTAGACGACGCCGAGGTTCTTGTCTTTAGTGGACAAGTGGTACGTACGGTTTTTGTCGCTGACGACTTTGGCCCTTATGATGTCGCCAGCCTTGCACACGTCGTACATCGAGTCCACGTACCTCAACGCCACGTCGGAAACGTGTAGAATGCCCGTGAAAACTCCGTTGATTTCTTCTCCGCCGATTTCAAAGATACGGGCTCCCGCAGTGTCTGACTGCGCGTTCGAGACCTGTGCTAGGACGGTGTTGCCCAGGGCAGGAACCTTTGACGGGCCGATGAGCTGATGCACTGAGACGCGCCTATGAACCAGGTCGATGAGAATGCGGCCGATGACTTTGGAGTATATTACGCCGTCTTTAACGTATGTTCCAGCGTCGGGAATGAACTCTTCAATCACGCCTAGACGGTCGCCGGGCACGGCCAGCTGACCGGTTTTCTGTTCCCCAAGTTTTGAACTCATTAAAGTTTCCTTCTGTCTGTCCGTCACGTTCGCGCCAGATGCCTACTGGTATTGACTGAACGTTTATAACTTTACTTTATGTGCCTATGAATAAACCTTTTGATAAAAAAGCTTGATGATAGAACCCGCCAGGCGAAGTCTCGTTTGCCCTGGACGGATGTTTGGTTTGGGGAGCTTGTGTTGGAGTACTCAATTCGGGTTTCTTTGAGACTCAAATCTGGGCGCTCGCCGTTTCAAGTCATGAATCGCTCAACAACATTGTAGAGCACGCTCGTTCCGAACACGAGATTCTCTGTCGATATGCGCTCATCTATTCCGTGAATGGTCTGCTGCATTTCCGAGTATGATGTTTCTGGACGAACAGGATGAAAACCGTAGCACACGCTGCCCATCTTTCTGAAGAAGCGAGAATCCGTTCCTCCGGTAAGCATAACCGGGGTCGACCTGCTTTTGGGTTCAAACTCTTTCAAGACCTTCACGATCATCTCGTAAAGTGGAGTGTTCAGCGGCGACTCGGAGGGGTAATTCGCCTGAATAGTTTCGAAGCTCAACTTGTCCAAGCCTGCATCCTTCAAGAGTTGCTTTATTTCGCTCAGAACTTTCGTCGGAATTTGACCGGGCAGGACTCGACAGTCAAAGATTGCTTCACATTCTGATGGGATTATGTTTTCCTTTACTCCGCCACGGATGATGGTAGGTGTGACTGTCATTCTGAGTCTGGCCCGAAGCTCTTCCGCTAGATATTTTTCCTTGTGAGCCAGCTTGTCCAAGATCTGGTCACTCTGATTCGGGTTTCTGAGCAGAACTGACAGGTCTCGAAACTTGCTGGACTTTGACAATTCACTCAGGTACTGCTTGACGGTTGGAACAAGCGAGATTTTCGGGCGGAAGCTACTAATCTTCTCAACGACCTTGTTCATACGCAAGATGGCGTTGTCTGCAGCGCCGGGCACTGAGCCGTGACCTGGCGTTCCACCTGCCTTAACCTTGAACCACAGTATGCCCTTCTCGGCAGTGTTTATGGTGTAGGTGTTTTCTCCGTCGATCTTCATTGCCATCCCTGCGCCTTCGTTCAAAACATAGTCCGCGTACACCTTGTCTGGGTGATTCTGAACAAGCCAACCTGCACCTGCCTCGCCGCCTTTCTCCTCGTCGGCCGTTGCGGCCAGTATAACATCGCCCCTGAGTTTCACGTTGTTTCTTTTCAGAAGCTTCAACGCCATAACCTCGACCGCCGTCATTCCCTTCATGTCCAACGCCCCGCGACCCCAAACGAAACCGTCTTTGACCAAGCCGCTGAACGGTTCAACGCTCCATTCTTTCGCATTTGCGGCTACGACGTCCAAGTGTGAAAGCAAGAGCAGACTCTGCTTCCCGCTCCCTCCCTTGAGTCGAGTCACCACACTGCCTCTTCCAGCCTCGGACTCGAATAATTCGCATCTGAAACCATCCTGTTCTAGTGTTTCTGCAACGTATTTCGCGGCTGCAGTTTCGTTTCCAGGAGGGTTCGTCGTGTTTATGCTAATCAATCCGCTCAGAAAACTGGTGACTTCCTCTTCGACTTCTCGAAATAGCTTCGCGGGCATCTCCTCTTCACCTGCTGTTCAGTTTATGACGCGGATTGCTTAAGACTTTCTGCTCAGACCGATGAACGATTGTGTTTCGAAATCTCAAGTTCGAAGCCCAGAAGGGGAACTGAAGGGTGAGGCACAAAAGAAATCAGGAAAGAAAACTCACGGTGGATGTTCAGGAAGTTGCGTTTGTTCGCACTATGGAGACCCTCCATATGAGCCGTTGTGAAGTTCAGGGATGATGGCATTGAGGTTTCGGTCCTCGAAATATGTCCCTCCAGCAGTGTTTTCTGCGGGCTTGTACGGAAAGAGTTGCAGTTCCGTTGAGCCTTCCCCAATGACCTTGAAGGTTATCGTGATCAAGACGCCGTTTCCATTAGCATCTGTACCGTTGCCGCTGTATATCAGGCTGTCGACGAAATAGACGCCTGCGGTACGCGGTGACGTGTCGTTATTCGCGCGCGCTCTCTCATTCATCAGGAGCATGGTCTGTCTGACCGAGGGTAGAAATGGCCCTTCCACGGTGGTGGTAGCGTTTAAGACAGTAGGATCGTATCGAAGATCTACCTGCACAGCAAAAACATTAACGCAGTTTTCAACAGTCACGTTAACAGTAAAAGTGTCGCCAACAGTGAGTCGCCCGACATTTTCAGGCTCTATCCTGATGGCGATCGGACCTGATCTGAGCGTGAGTGCAAGAATTGCGGCAACTGCGCCGACCAATAGTATTAGTACGATGACTACGATGGCTATGACATGGTTTCTTCGCATGCGGCATCTGATGTAGGTGTTCTCACTCGTGTTTTTATTGTTTATGGAACCCTGTTCGTCAAAATTAGGTGACCGAGTTTAGTGTGGTCATCTTGGCGCGCGTGAGTTTTAAGGTTTAATCATGGAGGCGGGGCTGGCGGTAGAGGCGGCAGTGTTGTCGTGGCTTTCTTCTACGCAACACCAAGACGAACAGCGCTCCAACGATGAATAGAACAACTATTATTATAATTATCTGCGAATCCGAAGCCAAAGCCCCACCGCCACCCCACATGTTGGTTTCAGTAAATGTCATCGTTAAGGATCAGCGCGCGCTTCATCCCCTCCTTATGACATAGAGATCAACTGTGAACTCATGCCTCCTTTTTGTGTGAAAACTGAACATGTACGGGATAGTCATAACCATAGGGTAAACGGCTTTGATGCATCTGCCGCGTTTCTCAACGAACCTTCTAAAAAAGGGCGAAGCGGAAACTTGAAGGACGTCATCTCTGTGAGGTTTCAGTTTTCTCGTCAACGCGGTGTTATCTTGTGTGCTTTTGTGAAGTGAGTAGACAGCTTTGCCTGAGTCAAGGGCTTTTTCAAGAAACTTGCGGTCTGCGCCTCTTTTTTGCACGCCGAACGGCGGGTTTTGCAGCGCCGTGTCGAACTCTCCGCAGACTGCGTCTATGTCCGCGGTGACCCATTGCACTTTATCTTTCAATCCCGTGTTTGCCGAGTTTTCACAAGCGACTTTCACCGCTGTTGGGTCTATGTCCACGCCTACAACTTCTCTTGCACCTAGGAAGGCGGCTCCCAAGGCGAGTCTTCCGGTGCCGCAGCCTAGGTCCAGAACGGTTTTGTCCACGATGTCGCCATACGTGTAGGCTGCCATGTAGAGCATTTGAGCTGCTACGCTGGCGGAAATCGTGTATTGTTCGAGGTTTGGGTTGGGTGTCGGGTGCGGCTTGATGTTCGAAAGCAGAATTTCCAAATCTAGCTTTCGAGCAAGCCTTTTCTGCATAGTTCTTCCCAGGTCAATTTGCCAATAACTACTAGTGCTTCGTTTATGGTGAGGATAGGCTTTCTGAATCTGGCAGCATCGTCAAGCGATATTCTTGGGCAGGCCGTGTTTACAAAAGCGTCAACCGAAGGAAATTCCATGAGTGCGTCAGGCGTGATTTCTTTCATGGCGAAAAGATGTGTTGTCTTTCCTTCTTTTTCGAGTTTCTCTTTCAGTTGCAGTGCTTCTTCGAGTCTTTTTTGTCCGGGTTTCAGTCCGATCAGAACTGCGAAGGTCTTCGCTTTTTTTGCTTCTTGCACGTGTGCCCATCTTTGTTTCAGTATTGTTTCGGCTTCTTTGTCCACGGAGGCGGCTGTGTTGTCGTAGGGATCAACAACTATGGTGGGCTTCGAAGTTGAAAGGGCTACGCCTAAGGCGTGAAATCGTCCGCCGCCGACGAAGAGGAAGGCCTCAACATCCTTCGCGATGGACACGGCGTTGCTGTAGTCACATCCGATGACTTGGCCGGGATAACTCAGGCGTCCAGTGTCGCCTATTACAACGATTTTTCCCTGACGGGTTAGAATCTCTCTGACTTCGTCGAGGGTTTGTACGTGTTGAACTGTTGTGGCTAGGCCTATTTTTCGCCATTTTTCCAGCATCGGCAACGCTTTTTCGACGGCCGAAGGAACGTTCAGGGTTGCTCGGGCTTCAACGTAAATCGTTGGGAACCGCTCGTACTTCACTAGTTTAGAGTGGCCGTAATGAATTATCAGGTCTACTCCGAGGTTTTCGGCGTCTGCTGTTGCTAGGTCACACGCGCCGTAACACGGGTCTGCGGAGATTATCGGTAGGACTCCGAGCTTTTCGATGGTCTTCGCTATGCGGGGCGCTTCGGGTTTCAGGCCTTCTGGGAACTGGATTAGAACGCGTTTTGCTCCGAGTTTAAGGATTTCCTGTTTAACTCTTTCCTCTTCAAAATCGAACTGTTTCATTCCGGTACCTTCAGCAAAGATTGCAGAAAATGAAATTTGAGTGTGGAAAGAAAGGTGTTCGTGTGAGGGTCTATTCTGCCCATTCCCAGTCTTGTCTTGGTTTCAGAATTGGATGCCCGAGGGCTCTTGCTTCCTGTTCGGCGAGCCTTTCTAGAATTATCTTCTGTTCCACGCTCGCAACCAGTTTCTTCGTGGCTATCACTGCGTCATTGTTCACTGAGATGCTGTCAATTCCCATCCTGACCAGGAACTCTGCGAAGTCCGGCAGGTTTGACGGACCTTCTCCGCATATGGACACTGTTGCGCCGTTTTCGTGAGCGACTCTGATGAGGTGAGCGATTATTCTTTTGACGGCTGGGTCTCTTTCGTCGAAGTATCCCATCAGTCCCAGGCGTTCTGAGTCTCTGTCAATCATGAGTATTCCCTGAGTCATGTCGCTTGAGCCTATTGAGAACCCGTCTGCAAGTTTTGAGAATTCATCTGCGAGTATGGCGATTGAGGGTGTTTCAGCCATGAACCACACTTTGAAGTCTTTCGATCTCTCCAGGCCTTCTTGACGCATGATTTCCAGCACCGCCTTTGCTTCCCACAGGGTGCGAACGACTGGAAGCATGACCCACACGTTTTTCAGGCCCCATTCTTTTCGACATTTGACGATGGCTTGGCATTCAAGTCTGAAGGCTTTCTCGTACCATTGGCTTATGTAGCGGCTGCAGCCTCTCCATCCAAGCATCGGGTTGGCTTCTACGATTTCGTATTTTTCTCCGCCTTTCAGGTCTCGGTACTCGTTTGTTTTGAAGTCGCTGAAGCGCACGACAACCGGACGTGGCATTATCCCTCTTGCAACGGTCGCCATTCCTTCTGCGAGTTTGTCGACGAACTCTTGGCCTTGTCCTGTTTCGACGAAACGCATCGGGTGTTCGCCGATGTAGCTAGCCAAGATGAATTCGATGCGCATTAGTCCTATGCCCTCGAAGGGCAGGTCCTTATACGCGTCTACTTTTTCCGGCACTCCCAAGTTCATGTAAATCCTGGTTGCTGTAACGGGCACCGACTGGAACACGCCCGTACCGACCGCTGTTGAGCCTGCAGCTGCTCCTGCGGCTGATGAAAGTTGCTGTGTTAGTGCTTCCATTATTCCTTCGTAGACGACGCCGCTTCTCGAGTCTACCGTGTACTGTTTTCCGGTTTTCATGAGTTTTGTGGCGTTTTCCGTTCCGACAACGCATGGTATCCCTAGTTCGCGGCTTACGATTGCCGCATGGCATGTTACTCCGCCCTTGTCAGTTACTATTGCGCCAGCTAGCTTCATGAAGGGCACGTAGTCCGGGTTGGTCATTTCCGTGACGAGAATGTCGCCTTTCTGCATGACGTTAGCCGCTTCTTCAGTGCTTGCCACGACTTTCGCCGTGCCTGCGCCGAAGCCTCGTTTGCCGGCGGCGATTCCTTTGACGACGACTTTCAATGCTTCAGCTTTCTTGGTTTCTTCCACTTCGCCTCTTGCCGGCGCTTGGTCCACCTTTGCGGACCAGACTGTTTCGGGCCTTGACTGTACTATGAAGACGTTGCTTGGGTAGGGTATGTCCTCGTCTATTGCCCATTCGATGTCTTGAGGTTTTCCGTAGTGGCTTTCGATGCGTTTTGCGAGTTCTGCAAGTTTTTGGATTTCCTCGTCGTTTATGCACGGCTTGTTCTGCTTTTCCCTGGGCACTTCCGCGTGTATTGTGTCTCCGGTTTTCGGGTCGCGGATGTACTGGACGGTTTTTTTGGCTAGTCGTTTTTCAGTTACCTTTAGGGATTCTTTGTCGACAACGAAGTCGTCCGGCGTGACTGATCCTGACACGACGGCTTCGCCTAGGCCCCAGTTGCCTTCGATGACTATTTTGGTCGGGTCGCCCGTGACGGGGTTCAAGGTGAACATGACGCCCGCGGCTTTGGAGTTGACCATTTTTTGGACTCCGACGCTTATGAAAACTTTTTCGTGGGCGAAGCCTTTCTCGTTTCGGTAGAAGATGGCGCGTGGTGTGAAGAGGCTGGACCAGCACTTCACCGTGTTGGCGATTACAGCGTCAGCGCCTTTGACGTTTAGGAAGGTTTCCTGTTGTCCAGCGAAGGATGCGTCTGCCAGGTCTTCGGCTGTCGCGCTTGATCTGACGGCAACGAACACGTCTTTCATGTTGAGTTTCTTGCACAGTTCCTCGTAGGCTGATTTTATGGCTTTTTCGATGTCTTTGGGCATGCGTGTTGACTCTATCAGTTTGCGGATTTTCTTGGAGGCCAGTTCACCCTGCTTGGGGTCGTCGGGCGTGGTCATCGTTTCGTTTATGATGTCGTAGATTTTGGCTGCTATGCCCGTTTCTTCGATGAATTTCTTGTAGGAGTAGGCTGTTATTGCGAAGCCCGGTGGAACCGGCAGACCGGCGTATGTCATTTCGCCCAAGTTCGCGTTCTTGCCTCCGACGGAGGGAATGTCTGTTCTTCTTAAGCCCCCAAACCAGATTACCAAGTCTTTGCGCATTTCACTCAACAGGCTTCACCTCTTCCGGCTTGGATTCTGGTTTGGTTTTCTCAACCACTATTCTACACGGCATCGGAAGTTTGGCAGCGCCGCGTTTCAGGGACTGTCTAGCGAGTTCAACTGCGTCGGCGTTAACATGGACGCTTATTATTGTCTGTTGGGGCCTTACGCGGGCGGCAGTTCCTATGGGTGTTCCGAAGGATCTGCGCATGCCCTGTTGAAGTCTGTCTGCGTGTGCTCCGAAAATCATCTTGTTCTCTCTGAGGATTGTGTGAGGGTAGGGGCAGACCTGTAACTGGTAATTGTTCACGAGTTTTTCCATCAGTTGACGGTTTGTTGCTATCCGTGCCGCTTCTAGGGCGTTGTGGCGGATCTGTGCGCTCTGCAAAGATACGAGTTTGGCTTCGTACTCGAACTTGGCTTTTGTGTCTCCCATGGTGAATTTTGTTATCTTCGGCGGTGGAAAGCCTCTCACAAACTTTTTCCGGGTGTAAGCCTGTCCCTTGACAGGTCTGTAATTCTTTGCGTGCATTTTACATTCCCCTTGTGAAAAACATGACCCACATATTTAAGCATTAACGACTGAATGGAAGACACTCTTGAAAATGGCGCGCGCTTGCACGGGCTGGTTGAGCGAAACCCAAATGAAACTTTCAGGGAATTCCTGAAATACACTTGTCAGCAGCAGTGAAGGAGGTTCTCGAACAGCAAGAACAGAGCTAATGGAGTGAAAGCCCAGCAAGGGGTTCAGGGAAATTGAGCTACGTAACGCCTTCGCTCGCGCTAGGGCGCGCGTTGGAACCATTCCACGAGCTTGTTTATCCCTTCCTCCAGAGAGAATTTTGATTTGTATCCGAGCATTCTCTTCGCTTTTTCGATAGAAGCGTAACTGTGTCTTATGTCTCCTTGTCTAGAACTTTTGTAGATGGGCTTCAGTTGTTGTTTGCCCAGTTTTTCTTGGAGCCTTTGAACGAGTTCATTTATTGTGTGGGGTATGCCTGTTCCAATGTTTAATGCTTCGCCAACTGCTTTTCCGGAGTTTAGAGCGAGCATGTTGGCTTCGACAACGTCTTCAACATAGACGAAGTCTCGCGTTTGGCCTCCATCCCCAAAAATTACTGGGCGTTGGCCTCGTGACAGCTTGTTCAGGAATATTGTGGTTGCACCGCTGTAGACGCTGAAGGTTTGTCTGGGACCGTAGACGTTGAAATAGCGCAGGCAAACTGTCTCAAGCCCATATGCACGATAGAAGACTTTGGCATAGTTTTCCGCCGCAAGCTCAGCAACTGCGTAGGGCGAAACAGGATTGGGCGCCAAAGTCTCGCCCACAGGCAGGGTCTCTGTGCTGCCATAAACTGAGGCTGAAGAAGCCTGAATGTAGCGCCTTACCCCTGAGTCAAGCGACGCCTTGAGGAGGTTTAACGTTCCGCCCACATTCACTTCGTTTGCCAAGAGCGGGTTTTCAAGAGAACGGGACACGCTGACCACTGCGGCTTCGTTGAACACGACATCTACGTCTTTGACTAGACGTTTAACAACGTTGAAGTTACGAACGTCGCCCCGGACAAAGCGGAATCTTCGGTTACGGTTGCAGTTTTCAATGTTTTCCAGAAGCCCCGTGTATAGGTTGTCTAGCACGGTGACTTCTATGTCTTGATCTGTGAGCCTGTCTGCGATGTAGCTGCCTATGAAGCCCGCTCCACCAGCAACAAGAACGCGGGAAACCTTGGTCACGTTTTCTGTACACCTCTTGCCTCTCCTCTTTCCAGAAGAAAGATATAATGGTTAGCGTGCGGTCGAACGTTGCGCGCTGGCTTGTCCCTAAAATGGTTAAAAATGGTTTTTATTCTTCTTTTGTCTTTTCGCGTTTGATATGGGCTTGTTTTCTGGGCAAATCTTGGCCGCGCGCTAAGATGGCAAATCAACGGGTTCCAACAAATCCTGAAGGAAGTAGAGTTTTTCCATAACACGTTGAGGCTGCACCTAGCCCGTTTGGAACTTCAAGGCACGCAAGAGGACCAAAAACAGATGCACACCTCAAAACTGCCCCCAAACCCGAAAACAAGACTTATAGCCATTTTAGACCAATTTCGGGACAAGGCAGCGCGCTGAAGTTTTTTTGAAATCGAACATCGAAAATACGCCCGCAACAGCCAGGGCCAGTATCAAGGGTTTCCAAAGAGGCCGCCTACCCAAGCTTGAACAATAGAGGCAAGATTATTCGCGCGCGCGACTCTTATCCGTCTTTTGTAACGACATTCTATCCAGCACACGTTGAAGGCTCGCTAAAACGGTGAACAAGCACAACTAGGGATAAAGGGTTTTCAACGTAAAGTCCACCCAGTAGACGCCGTTGCAGTTGGGTATTTCACCAAACAGTCTGTTAGCTATGGTTTTGTAGGGGTCCGCCAGTTTGGACCACCATGCTCTGTCAGAATCGTAGCCTATTTGGAAGCCGATGTTTGAAGACTGGAAACGGGTTGCCCACTGATTGAATTCATCAACCAAAGCATCTATGTTCGGGAAGCCTTGGCTGTCATCAACGAACACTAAGCCCACAGGGTGAATTGTCGGCATTTTTTCGATGAGCCAATGCTTCAAGAATAGCTGGTAGCTCGAGTTGTACGATTTGACCTCGTTAAGCCAACTTAGTGCTTCCTCGCTGGTGACGGCTCTGCCGTCTGGATACTGTCCCGACTGTAACCATTCAACGTCCACGCCGAAGCCTATAACGCAGGAATGGTGTTGGTAGCGTTGCAGAACAAGATTGATGAGCGTACTCACGTTCGCATCCGCAGGCTCAACCTGCAGCCAAACCTTCAAACCAGCCGCATCGAAATCGTTAAAATACTTCTCATTCTCGTCAGTGTGGGAAAACATTATGTTTGGATAAGCCACCGAAGAATTAAAAGTGAGGTGACATTCCTGACCCACTATCTCGCCAAGAATCCAAATCCCACTAGGAACAGAGTTTCCAATCTTTGAAGCCATGTCCTCTGCCACATTAACCCAGTAGCTGGGCTCCACTTCCGTCTGAAACTCATACGGAGAACTCCTCCACCCCGCAAGAACCTGACTTACGCCGATGCCAGTCTGTCCGTAATGCACAGCCAAAATCACCAAGTCACCCAAATCAACTTTGCCATCACCGTTAATGTCCGCGTTGCTGTTCCAACGTGGATCAACCGGCCCCGAACCGAAAGCGCTTGCAAGAATTCTCAGGTCCAAAAGATTGACCGCCCCGTCACCATTTATGTCTCCAAGAATCGCCGCAGCTAAGCTGCCCGTCCGAAACTGGACGGCGAAAATCAATAGGCTCGAAAACAACAACGACAGCAACAGGCATGAAAGAACTCTTTTCGACATTTCTCACTCAGTATTCCGAGTATGCTGAGCAGGGAAATAACAGTTGCGTAGACTGGTTTCTAGCCTCGCGCCACTGTTCTTTCGGTTTCTGTTACCGCGCGCGCACATTCTTTTTCTGCCTGACCACTTTAACTCTACTCTCCCCCCTCAGCAAGGCCGTCTCAGAAACAGCTTTTTAACGGCAAAAAGCCCCTGTTGACTGTGGGCTTGGCGAACCGTGTTGTTTCAAGGCGAGATCGGACCATTCTGTCTAGGAAATTCAACCAGTCCTCCTAGCTTTTGGAAATCTCGCTGGAAAGGACATTCATTCCCTCATGAAAAAGGCCGGTTCGCTAGGCTCCACAAATTCGCGTATGCAATGAGAGATGACGATCATATTAAGCACATGAACATTCAGGCCTACCTTCAGAGTGAACACGTTGACTTTGTGAAGGAAGACATTTTCGTGAACATCACGCTCTGCCGTGTTCCAGATGATTTGTTACGGGAGTTTGCCCACAAAGTGGTTGTCAACTATCCAGACGGCATGAGCGAAGCCGTACAGGATTTGATGAGGAGGGCGTTGAAGGAATGAGCAGGTTTCCAAGATGCGAAGAAGGCAGCTGCGAGATTGTGCCGAGCGTCAACAACCGTGAACTGTCGCTTAAACGGGCTGAGGATGAAGTACGTTACGGTAGGCTTTGGGCCGAGGTTGAGCTGCCAAAACTCTTGGCTTACAAAGAACCGAACAGAGAAGACAACAAGCAGCCGTGATTCCGCGTTAAGAGTTGTAGGATTCAGGTGTTGACAGCATAGCGCGCGACTCCCGAAAAAGTGAACTGGTTTAGAGCGGACGAAGGCTGCGTGTTAGGTGAACTCTTTTCTCTCGAAGAGGATTAGTCCCAGAACCCCTGTGACGATGAAATACAGTGCTATGATTACGAGTCCTTCCGGAACCGATGCGGCGAAAGTGGTGATAGTGATCGTACGAGGGCCAAAGTGCTCGACAGTCACAGTGGTGTGAGGCGGATAGGGCACGGTTAGTATGCTTCCTATTATTTGTCCCCCGTAGGTCAGGATGAACCAGGGCTCAACCTGAACGAGATCTGCGACAAGCGACTGGATGAGTGTGAACACGAACAAAAAGAGGATAGCAGTCACGATAATGGACATTGAGCTGCTCTTGAACAGCGAACTGAAAAAGAAAGTGACCCCGAGGACAGCCACAAGATAGAACCATGCAAAGAGCACAGAATAGCCGAATTGGTACGGCACGTTTATGCCAAAGTAGTACATCCCGTTGCTGACCGTGATCGCCGTGAACACAACCAATATTACGGTAGCCGCGATGAAAGCTGCCAACCACTTACCCACATAAATGGACGACCTTCTAATCGGGTTCGGAACTCCAAAGTAGCCCGTCTTGTTCTGAAATTCTCCTGAAATGGCATCGCCACCGAAGAAAATGCCGGAAAGCACGATGACGAAAGTGACGGAATTACCCCACCAACCAGAATAGAACGACAGGTCAGAAGCTAGAAAGCCCACAGGACGATAGTACCCTACTATGAAAGTGAGAAGCGCACCTATCAGAAGAGTTATGATTAGAAGTATGAAGAACCTGCGCGACCTGAAATAATCCAGAAACGTGTATTTCAACGTGATGCCAACCTGCGTCAGGCTGCCCGGCACCGTGTTCGCGGATACAGTTTCTTTCTCGTTCATGCTTGATCACAACGTGCTCGTGATTAGCTTGAGATACGCGTCTTCGAGCTCCGATGACGCGGGCCTGTAACTGATCACCCCAATGTTCATTCCCACCAAGTCAGACAGAACCCGTTCCTGCACATCCAAGCCTCCGCTGAACTTAATTCTCAGAGTTTTATCGTCTTTCATCTCTGCCGTGACCACGTCTGCAAGAGTTGCTATTTCTCTGGTCACTAGCCCCGTGTCGATGGGACGTTGCAGCCCGACCTCCACGATGTTTTCTCCGCCTGAAACCTTTGCCGACACGTTGGAAATCGTGTCATAAACGATCAGCTTGCCATGATCGATCATTGCGACTTCATCGCAGACTTCCGAAACCTCACTGAGAATATGGGAACTCATGAAAATCAACCTCTCCTTGCGCTTCAAGGATTTCACGATGTCCCTGACTTCGCTCATTCCACGGGGGTCAAGGCCGTTGGTGGGCTCGTCCAGGATGAGTATGGTTGGATCGCTCAATAGTGCAGAGGCAATGCATATTCTCTGTTTCATTCCCTTAGAAAGCTTGCCAACTCTCTTATCCATCCATTCTTCCATTCGCACTTCAGAGACCGCTTTCTCAATTCGCCCACTTCGCTCTGCCTTAGGCACTCCCCTAATCTCGGCGATCATCATAAGCGCTTCCCTAGGCGTTAGCGAAGGGTAAATCTCAGGAGTCTCAATCAAAGTACCCACAGACTCCAACGCTTTCTTCTTGTCAGTGTGCACGTTCACGCCGTTTATCAGAGCCTGCCCAGCGGACGGTCTAATTAGATCAGTAAACATTTTGAGAGTAGTCGTCTTCCCCGCACCGTTCGGACCCAAAAACCCCACACACTTCGACCCCACAAGCTTCAAGCCCAAATCCGAAACGGCAACAAACGAACCGTAACGTTTGGAAAGATTCACAGCCTCTAATGACAGATCTGTCAAGGTAACCAGCACCCACCCATTAAGTACTTGTCGATCGCAGTTATCTTCAGGCTGTTCACCATATCTTCAGGTCACCATGCAAACCGCAAAAGGTGATCGCCACACTCAGGGGGCGCGGTTATTAAGCTTTTTCCAGAATTGAACACAGTTCCAACAAAAGCACATGGCGCTTGCGGCGCCCAGCGAAATAGCACGCACGCCTGAGTCAGAACTTTTCCTGCGTCACCGCACGCGAGAGTTCAAACTGTTTGTACAAGTCCGTTCAAACTATTTGTACAGACACTCAGAAACGTACAAAAACGTAGAATTAACTCCTTCGGCGGCTTATCATTTTCCTGGTGATGAGAGGGGATGGCGAACATAAACGTTCAGCTAAGGAATAGCGGAAGAGATAGGATAGCCATAGTTGCGGAAATTCTGGAGATGGCACGCCAAGGAGTGCTTAAGACCAACATAATGTACAAGGGAGGACTGAATTCGCATATGCTGAACAAGTACCTCGGGCTCATGATGAACGCCAAACTGCTGGAGAAAGTCTTGATGAACAACAGAGTAGTGTACAAAGCAACCCACAGGGGCACGGAGTTCCTGTACCACTGCTATGAAATCGAAAGACTGCTAGAAACCGAGAACGTTGCAAACAAACCCGACGGAAGAATCCAACTTCTTCCAAGCAGTCCATAGCGCACGCTCATCTTTATAAGTAATGCGGGGATATACTAGGGAAAGATGTGCCGATAGGTCATTGCAAGACTGTTTTCTCGTGAAATGGTTTGCTTTTGCTTAGCGCGCGATGAAGGAAGTCATATTGTTGCTGAATTTCAAGGATGTTAGGAAGTGCAGAAATTCCGTAGAACTGAATGAGTTCATCGAAAAGTACGCTGCCCAGGGAAACCCGTCAAGCGAGAGTTTCGATAGCATATACTGGAACCTGTTCGAAGAATGGAAAAAAGCCTTAAAGGCGAAACCCGGACGCACACTTCAACGCTCGCGCTGAGCGCACGCTAGCACGTTTGCCAAATCCCTGCCAGCTCGTCTTCACGTCAAATCAGTTCTGTCTAGATTTTGCCCAGAATAGTGTTCCTCAGCTCCGCGTATTTCTTCTCAAGGTCTTCTTTCAGCGTGGCGGTTTCTGAGGTCAGTCTGGCCTTCACCTGCGTGTTCAAGTCTTTTGCTTTCATGATGTCCTGGTCTATTTTTTCCAAGTCATGCTTCGCAGAATACTTTAGTTCTTCAGCCTTCTTCAACGCCTCCACCTTGATCTTTTCAATGCTTGCCAGTTGACCTCTTATGTCCACTTCTCTCTTGCCGAGTTCTTCCCGCATCTTGGTCAGCTTTTTCTGGAATTCAAATTCAAAAGACTCGCTCATTATCCAGCACCTTCTACTCTAGAGCGGTATTGGCGTAGCATAAGCCTTTCGCGGGCGCGAGCAAGAAAAGGGGAGCTTACTAGTTTCCCAAGTTTGCCTATCGAGTATTCTGGTCTCGCGCTGAGGAAGATTAATCCTGGAAGCGCGCGCTGATGAGAGGAGAAGCCCAGAAGCAGAAGCAAAACATTGAGCCCGTGTGCTAACAGTTTACCCTACTTGTCTATTTCAAGAAGCCGAAGTGAGCGAATTAGCGAGATTTCTCGCTCCGTTACTTCTTCAGTCTTTCTAACTGTTTCCTCCGTGGCTGAAGACGCGAAAGCCACTTTCCTTCCAAAAGGGTTATGGGGAGCGCGCACAAACACAACTGGGCACCCTTCATTTTCACAAGAATATTTGGATTTGCTATCTTTAACCAAGGGTTTGCCGCACTGTGGACAGTTCACCATCTTCATCACGCAACACGAATAACGTTCCCACGAACGATTATACAGGTTATTTCGAACTTGACAATATAGCAAGAACAGACAAATCAGCTGAACCAAAGCCTACTTAGCGCACGCTATTCTTGCCTTCGTCGCTCTTGTTTTGTCAATTTTTGAAACCTTAACCGCGCGCGAGTAAGAGTGAATGTTTCGTGGAGAGAACCTCTAGAACTAGGTTCCACAAGAAATAAAAGCGGTTTTTCGGTAATCTTGTGTGGAGAGTACCCAAGGAGAAGGGAGAACTAGTTCGCGGGGAGAGTGTCATACTAGGAGAAAGGAGAAACCTGGAATTCCCTGCGGGAAACCCCAGAATTCTGTTGGCACTCTCCATTAAATAAGTTGGTTAACCTAGGCCTAAAAAATTTGTCCAGAACTAATCAAAATCTGTAATGATTCTTCACTCAAAAAGCCCGTTCTAACAGGTGCAGCTGGGCCTTTCGTTGTTAGAAATGCAAACGTTAACGCGCGCTGGCTTGTCCCTAAAATGGTCTAAAATGGTTTTTATTCTTCTTTTATCTATTGGAGCTTGATTTGGGCCTGGTTCGTAGGCAAATCCTGACCGCGCTGAAAGCCGGCAAATCACGGGGTTCCATCAAAGCCGGATGGAAGTAGTTATTCCCATAAGCCGTTGAGGCTACACTTAGCCCATCTTGAAAGTCAAGGCACACAGAAGGGCTAAAAACACATATGAGCCTCAAAACTGCCCCTAAACCCGAAAACAAGAATTATTACCATTTTACACCAATTTCGGGACAAGGCAGCGCGCTA
>Ga0187850_10001450_pt1 | contig 25676 bp, 23 predicted proteins | sample June2016WEW_4_15_FD_132436 | JGI IMG/M metagenome (GOLD analysis project Ga0187850, IMG submission 132436) | Peatland microbial communities from SPRUCE experiment site at the Marcell Experimental Forest, Minnesota, USA - June2016WEW_4_150 | ecosystem: Environmental > Terrestrial > Soil >...
GCTGACGAAGTGGCTGAAGAAACCCGGCGAGCGCGTCGAGCGCGACGAGGCGCTCTTCGAGATTTCGACCGACAAGGTGGACACCGAGATCCCCGCGCCCGCCGCGGGCGTCCTGGCCGACGTTCTGGTCCAGGAGGGCGCTACGGTCGCCATCAACACGGTAGTCGCCCGCATCGACGAGAGTGGAACCGCCCCGGCCGCCGCGCCGCCTCCGCCCCAGGCCGCGGCCGAGCCGGTTCCGCCGTCCGCGCCGCCAACTCCGCAGCCGGAGGCTCCGCCGCCCGCACCCGCGCCCCCACCCGAGCCGGCCGGGGCCGCCGAAGCGCCCGCCGGCCCTCTATCCCCGCTGGTGCGCCGCATGGCGCGCGAGCACAATATCGATCTGCGCCAGGTGAAGGGCACCGGAGCCGGCGGCCGCATCAGCAAGCAGGACGTCGAGGCGTACCTCGCCCAGCGGCAAGCCGCTCCCGCGCCTCCACCGCCGTCGCACAGAGCCGAAGCAGGCAAAGTCCGCATCGAGCCGATGAGCGTCATGCGCTCGAAGATCGCCGAGCACATGCTGATGTCGACGCGCGTCTCGCCGCACGTCACCACGGTCCACAAGGTGGATATGACGCGCGTGGCCCGGATGCGCGCGCGCCACAAGGAAGAGGTGAAGGCGCGGCACGGCTACTCGCTCACGTACCTGCCGTTTGTCGTCCGCGCCGCCGCCGAGGCCCTGCGCACTTATCCGCTCGCCAACGCCTCCGTCGAGGGCAACAACATCGTCTACCACAACGAGATTAACATCGGGATCGCCGTGGCGCTGGAGGGTGGCCTGATCGTTCCAGTGATCCGCAACGCCGACGAGAAAAACGTGCTCGGCTTGCAGCGCGCCATCGTGGATCTCGCCGCGCGGGCCCGCTCGCGCCAGCTCAAGCCCGACGAGGTCCAGGGCGGCACCTTCTCGATCACCAATTTCGGCAGTTTCGGCAGCCTGTTCGGCACGCCCATCATCAACCAGCCGCAAGTGGCCATCCTGGGCGTTGGCACGGTCGAAAAGACCCCGATCGTTACCGAGGACGACGCCATTGCCATCCGCTCGATCAGCCTGATCGGGCTGACCTTCGACCATCGCCTGCTGGACGGCGCTTACGCCGACCAGTTCATGACCAAGCTCAAGTCGGTGCTGGAAGACTGGTCCGAAGAAGTGCTGTAACGAGCTATGGACTGCGCCCTGCTCCTCGTTCCAGCCCGGCCCGAGGAGTTGCCGAGCGTCATCGAGATTCTCGACCAGGCCGCCCGCTGGATGCTCGAACGCGGCATCTGGCAATGGGAAGCCCCGAGCCCTTCCGAAGTGTGGCAGCGCATGACCCGGGAGATCGAGAACCGGGAGGTCTACCTGGCCCGGCTTCCCGAAACCGGCGAGCCAGTGGGAACGTTGCGCTTCGAGTGGACCGGCACGCCCCTCTGGCCGGAGGAAGCCGACGCCGGTTACATCCACACCATGGCGCTCAAGCCCGCCTACATGGGCCGCCAACTCGGTAGCAGGATGCTGGAGTGGGCCATCGCCCGCATCCGAAGCCGCGGCAAGCGCCTCGCCCGCCTGGACTGCATGACCGCCAACGCCCGCCTCCGCGCCTACTACGAATCCGCCGGCTTCCACTACCGCGGCGACAGCCGCTCCGGCGCCTACCAGCTCTCGCTGTACGAACTACCGCTGTGAGGACGGAAAGGCCGCGTAAGAGCACTCCTGAGCTAAGTGGGTACGTTTGACTCGCTGGTTGAGCGAGGGCATCATAAATGAGGTGCTTGGCACAGGATGGACGATGCCATGACAGAACAGCCTGAGCGCTTCTATCAATGCCAGAGGTGCCGTTACTTCTTTGCGCACGCGCAGTTGGAGGCGCACGCTGTCGCTCTCGGGAACGCGTGTGCGGCGGCTGTCTTGTGCCAGTTGCCACGGATAGGGGCGTACAGCATTGGAGGCGCCATCCCCCTGTTTGACGATGACCGTGCATATTGTCCTAGCTGCGTTCGATGCCCCGTCGATGTCCGCAAGTATGACCGCACGGTGCCTCGGCAGCATTTCGAGGGGCAGATCCCTTCCCAGCGACGCTGGCCCGTAAAGAGGACCAGTCCCTGGGTGTCGATCACCGCCGGCCTCGGCGCATTCATTCTCACAATCGCACTGCTACTGATGGCCGCCGCAGGGTTCTTCCGCGGTCTCGGGGGCAAGTAGGCCGCGGTTAGCGGGTCCCCAGCGCCGCTTTGGCGATGATCCAGAGCTTCTCGCGCGCGGGGAGCTCGATGCGGTGCGAGAGCACGTCGTAGTTGGTGTGCACGATTTTGCCGAGCAGGCGCGAGTAGATCTCGATCAGCGCCCAGAGCGACGACCGGCTGTGCGGGTCCACCATCTCCACCAGCGGCGCCGATTCCTTGTAGTAGGCCCGAGCGCGCCCGGCCTCGAACTCCATCAGGTCCACGAACTCGTCCGTTCGCTTGCCTTCCCGGAGATCTTGGGCATCCACGTGGAAACGCAGCAAGTCTTCCGCCGGAAGATAGACCCGGTCCCGCGCGGCGTCCTCGCGCACGTCCCGCAGGATGTTGGTGAGCTGGAAGGCCACCCCGCACTTCTCGGCCAGCGGCAGGGCCTCCGGGGAGTGGAATCCGAAGATGTGGATCACCGTCAGCCCCACCACCGAGGCCACCTGGTAACAGTAGCGGTACAACTCCTCGAAGGTCGCCATCCGGCGCGGCCGCAGGTCCGACGTCACGCCCTCGATCATCTCGTGGAAGTACTCGCGGGGAATGCGGTAGCGCGTGACGGTGTCATGGAACGCGGGCCAAACCGGGTGCCCGCTGAAGCGCCCCTCGAGCGCCGCATCCAAGTCCCCGCGCCAGCGCTCGATGGATTCGCGAGCGGAACAGTCCCGCGCCGGAGCCTCGTCGCTCAGGTCGTCGCAATAGCGCATGAAGGCATAAATGGCGCAGATGGCGTTGCGCTGCTCAGTGGGCAGCAGCACGAAGGAGTAGTAGAAGTTGCGGGCGCGGCGGCGCGCCACGCGCCGGCAGTATTCGTAGGATCGTTCGAGCGTCCCGGTCATGCGGCCCTAGGCAACGCCATTCGCGCCAGCGTGCTCACCAGCATCCAGACCCGCTCGGTCCTGGAAACGCAGGGACGCCGCGCCAGCACATTATAGTTCTGCCGCTTGATCTTTTCCAGAACCAGCAGGCCGCCCCGGCTGAACAGCTCGACGTCGGCGGCCAGGCGCCGGTGGACCAGGCGCGCCAGCGGCAAACCCTCCACAAACAGCCGCCGCGCCACCTCGACCGCCTCCCGCATCACCGCCCGGAAGGCGGGCGTCTCCCGCCGCGCTTCGAGTTCTTCCACCGTATACCCGTGCCGCGCCAGAGACTCCAGGGGAATGTACACCCGCCCCTTCTCCAAATCCCGCGCGACATCCTGCCAGAAATTCGCCAATTGCAGCGCGGTGCAGGTCGCGTCCGAGAGCGCCTGGCGCTGGGCGTCGCGATAGCCGCACAGGTGCAGCACCAGCCGCCCCACCGGATTCGCCGAATACCGGCAATACCCGAACAGATCCTCGTAGGTGGGGTAGCGCACCACCGTCTGGTCTTGCACGAAGGCCCGGATCAGGTCGGCGAAAGGCTGTTTGGGCAGCTCGTGGCGTGCGGCAGTCTGCTGGAGCGCCACGAAGACCGGGTGCGAGGCCCGGCCCTCGTACATGCCGTCCAGCTCCCCCCGCCACCACTCGAGCAGCCTCAGGCTCTCCCGAGGGTTGCCGATTTCGTCGCCCAGGTCGTCGGCCCAGCGGCAGAAGGCGTATACGTTGTAGAAGTCCTGATGCAGCCGGCGCGGCAGCAGAAACGTCGCCACGTGAAAGTTTTCGTAGTGAGCGCGCGTCAGCCAGCGGGTGTATTCCTGGGCTTCCTTCTCGCTGTAGATGCGGGCCAGGGCTTCCGGCGACTTCACGAAATCCTGGGGCGGCAGAAACACTGGCTATGCAAGGGTCACGGGATGATGGCGGTCTTCAAGTGCCCGTTATGGCTCATCAGGTGCCGCATCACCTCGAGCAGGTTCACCAGCGGCTCCTCGCCGTTTACGAAATCCCGCGCCGTGATGATCTTCCGCCGGATCAGCTCGATGGATTTGCGAATGTGGGCTGGCGTATGGTGGAAGCTGGCCTTGCAGGTGATTTCCGAGTAGTGCAGCAGCGAGGTGTCCAGCGACACGTGGCTTTCGCTGGGGCAGCCCCCGAAGAAGTTCACGGTCCCGCCCTTGCGCACCATGTGAACGCACAGTTCCCAGGTGTGCGGCTTGCCGACCGCCTCGATGGCGACGTCCGCGCCCCGGCCAGCCGTCAGGCCGCGCACCACGGCGACAGAATCGGGGAATTCGGTGGTGGAGATGAGTTCCTCGGCTCCGAGCGCCGCCGCCCGGCTGAGCTGGGTCTTCCGCCGGCCCAGGGCGATGACGCGCGCGCCCACCGACTTGGCCAGCCGGACGAACATCAGCCCGATCGGCCCGAGGCCGATCACCGCCACGTTGTCGCCTTCCCTCAGCCCGGTCTCCTCAACCCCCTTGAGCACGCAGGCCAGCGGCTCCACCAGCGCGGCGTCCTGATAGCTCACGCCGCTGGGGATTTCGTACATGTTCCGCTCGACGATACGCGCCGGAATCCGGATGTACTCGGCGTAGGCGCCGTTGTTGAACAGCAGATCTTCACACAGGTTCTCGTGTCCGCGGCGGCAGTAGAAGCACTCCTGGCAGGGGGCGGAGTTCGCCGCCACCACCCGCTCGCCCACTCGGAACCTGGTTACTTTCCCGCCGACCTGGACCACGTCCCCGGCCAACTCGTGGCCGAATACGGCCGGAGGAATGATCATCCGCGCATGGTATCCGCGGCGGAAAACCTTCACATCCGTGCCGCAGGTCAGGGCGGCCTTCACGCGTACCAGGACGTCTCCTTCGCCAACTTTCGGGACAGCTACCGGCTCAACCTGAAGATGCTCTTTTCCATATAGGACGCCAGCCAGCATTTGAGTATTCACTGTGCCCACCTCTGTGGTTGAACGATGATTTTCAATGCTTCCTCATCCGGGTGTAATGCCAGTTGTATTCCAGACCCAATCGAATCAAGAGGCAGCCGGTGGGAAATCAGGTCTTCCACCGGCAGCTCGCCGCTAAACACCAAGCGCGCAGACTCCGTCTGGAGGTCAATGGACGCGCTGTAACAGCCTAGCAGAGTTCGTTCTCCGACACAAATGTCCGCTCCAGACAATTCTACCTTTTCTTGATGGGAAGTTTGGGAAAACAAGAGGATTCTGCTGCCCGGCCGCGAGCATCGCACCGCCTGCTCAACCAGCCCGGGCGCGGATGCGGCCACGATCACCAGGTCCGCGCCCCGCCCTTCGGTCCGCGCGGCCACCTGCGGCTCGATGGCCGTGATGCGTGGATCCCAGGCCTCTTCCGCGCCGAAACGCAGCGCCAGTTCGCGCCGCCTGGCAATCCGGTCCGTCGCCACGACCCTGGCTCCCGTGCGCCGCACCAGCATCGTGAACAGCAGGCCGATTGGCCCCTGGCCCAGAATCACCGCCAGCTCCTCGGGCCGCGGGTCCATCCGCACCACCGCCTTGAGGCAGGTGTTCACCGGCTCCACGAAGCAGGCCCGGTCGAACGGGACGCCGTCCGCGAACTTCTCCACTCCCTGGCGGACAATCCAATCCATCACCCGGACGTACTGCGAGAACCCGCCGCCGGCGGGCTCGAAGCCCGCCGTCACCCCCACCTTCTTGTAGGTTGGGCACTGGGCGTACAGCTTGCGCCGGCAGTAGAAGCACTCGCGGCAGGGGACGTGGTGGAACATGATCACGTTGTCTCCCACCGCGAAATCGCCCGCCCCGGCGCCTGTGCGGATCACCACACCCGCCGTTTCGTGCCCAAAAATCCGCGGCGGCGGCAACAGATTGTGCTCCACCTTCTTGAGGTCGGTGTGGCAGATCCCGCAGCTCTCCACGCGCACCAGCAGCTCGCCCGGTCCGATCTCCGGCGTGGGCAGCATCTCGATCGCGACAGCGCTGTCACCGCGGTAGACCGCGGCCCGCATCGTGGCGGGCACGAAGAAATCAGAATCGACAGTCCGCAAGAAAATCCCCCAGCGCCCGCGCGGCCATGCGACCCCGCCGCTCCAGGCGCATCAACTCCGGCACCGCTGCCCACGGACGGGCCAGCGCCGCCCGCAGAATCCGCGCACGGCTGAAACGTCCGTCGGGACTCCGCAACCCGTTAAAGTCCAGCTTAAACCCATCCGACGCCCGGTCCAACACCACCCGAATGCAGTAGAACGGCAGACCCTCCTGGTGAGCCCGGCCGGCCACGGCCGCCGCCTCCATGTCCACCGCGGCGGCGCCGCCTGCGCTCAAGCGCCGCTTCTCAGCCACCGTCGCAACAAATCGGTCAATCGAAATCAAGGCCCCCGAGCGAAACACCCGCCCGGTCGCCGGCTGAGCCGCCTCAAACGCCTGAGTCCCATTTTCGACGCGCGTAGCGACAAATACTTCGCCCATCCCCAGGTTGGCGTCCAGCGCGCCACAGAACCCGGTACTGAGCAGCGCATCCGGGCGTTGTTGGCGGAGCGCCGCCTCCAAAGCCTCGCAGGCCAGCCTGGGGCCCGGCCCGTGCGCCACCAGGAGCAGCCGCTGGCCGTTCAGTTCCCCGCTGCGCGCGAAGCGCACCGGCCAGCCGAGCCGTCTCACCCGGCTCGAGCGCCGGAGAACGCCACGCAACTCCCGGCGCTCGGCAGCCACCACCAGGACGGTCCTCACGGCGTTGCGTACCCGTTGGCGCGGAACCAGCCGACTGCGCGCTCCAGCGCCTCGTCCACGGGCCCCGGCGAAAAGCCCAACTCCCGCGCGGCCTTCCCGTGCGAGGCGAACATCTTTTTCCTGGCCATCCGCACCGCGTCCAGGGGCGCTCGTGGCGCGCGCCCCGTAATGCGTGCCCAGCCCGTGCTCAGCAGCGCGGCCGCGTACGCCACCGCGTAGGGGATCCGCCACGACGGGGCCTCGCGTCCGCAGATTCGCGCCAGCCGCGTGAGGATCTCCTGGAGCGTCAGGTTCTGGCACCCGAGGATGTATCGCTCGCCGGGCTTCCCCCGCTCCAAGGCCAGGAGGTGTCCCTCGGCCACATCGCGCACGTCCACCACGTTCAGCCCGGTATCGATGTAGGCGGGCATCCCGCCTTCCATAAAATCGACGATGATCTTGCCGGTAGGGGTGGGCTTAGAATCGTGGTCCCCCACCGGGGCGGTGGGGTTCACGATCACCACCGGCAACCCTTCCGCGGCGAACCGCAGCGCTACCTCCTCCGCCAGGAACTTCGACCGTTTGTAAGGGCCGGTCATGTCCGCCAGGCTGACCGGCGTCTCCTCGTTCCCTTCCCCGCCTTCGGGAATGCCGATGCAGCCGACCGTGCTGGTGTACACCACCCGCTCGACTCCGGCCGCCCGCGCCGCTTCCAGGAGGTTCCGGGTACCGTCCACGTTGGACCGGTACATCTCCCGGGGATCCCTCACCCACAGCCGGTAATCGGCGGCCACGTGAAACACCAGCCCGCAGCCCGCCGCGGCCCGCTTCAGCGACTCCGGATCGCGCAGATCGCCCGTCGCCGTCTCCGCTTCGATCTCGCGCAGCTTGCCGGATGCCCGCACCAGCGCGCGCACGCGATGTCCGCGCTCGATGAGTCTCCGCGCGACGTGCCAACCCACAAACCCCGTCGCGCCCGTTACCAGCGTCGGTTTCACTTGTTAGTGCAGTGTCTCTCAAACAGCCTGACAGAACCGCTCCCTCGCGGTCGCGGCTCGGAAGCGTGCACTGAGACGCAACATTAGTCCGGCTACCTCAAGGCCCAGGTCAGCAGCTTCCAATTGTCGCCGGGCTTGGCATTGATGCCCAGGGCGGCCGAGGGTTCGTACCCACAGTGCGCCATGCAGTGCTCGCAGCGGGGATCGTTCCCATGTCCGTAACTCTCCCAGGGCGTCCTGGTCATCAGCTCCTCGAAGGTCTCGTAATGGGCATCGGTGATGAGATAGCAGGGTCCCTTCCAGCCTTTCACGTTGTAGGTCGGGTTGCCCCATGCCGTGCACGGCAGCTCCCGCTCGCCCTTCAGGAAATCCAGGTACGTGGGCGTGGTGCTCAACCGGAAGCGCTGTGCCAGCCGATCGATTTCCTTGAACTTCTCGCGCACGTCGTCCCGGGTCAGGAAGATCTCCCGGTCGTTGACGGCCGAATACCCGTAGGCCGGAGAGAGCATGTGCCCGTCCACGTCGAACTGCTCCAGGTACTCGAAGAGTTGTTCGAGTTCCTGCATGTCCGTCTCTTTATAGACGGTGGTGTTGGTCGTGACCTGGAAGCCCGCCGCCTTGGCCGCCTGGATGGCTTCGATCGCCTGCCGGAACACGCCCTTGCGCTCCACCGCCAGGTCGTGGCTCTGCTCCATCCCATCCAGGTGAATATTGATGAAGAAGCGTGGGTCCGGCTTGAACTCGTGAAGCCGCTTCTTCACGAACATGCCATTCGTACACAAGTAGATGTGCTTGTTCCGCTCCAGGATCTCCGCGCACAACCGGCCAAGTTCCGGGTACAGCAGCGGCTCCCCGCCGCAGATCGACACGATCGGCGCGCCGCACTCGTCCACCGCCTTCAGGCACTGTTCCACGGAGAGCTTCTGCGTGATCGACTCTTCGTACTCGCGGATTCGCCCGCAGCCCGTGCAAGTGAGGTTGCAGGCGTGCAGCGGCTCGAGCATCAGCACCAGCGGAAACCGTTTCCGGATCATGGGATGGCGCGCAGCGCCGTTGCCGGTCCGCGGCTGGTGCAGGATTCGGAAGGGATTCGAGCTATCGCCGTTGGCGGCCAGGTCCCTCTGCCACTCCGGCCGTGGGCGCAGCTTGTTCTTCAAGATGTAGCCGGCCATGCCGGCGGTCATCGACAACGGGAATCTCATAGTCTTCCTCTGGCGCCTCCGTTTTCGCTTGCTGACGCGCGCGGCTCGGCGTTGTGAACCACTCCCTTACGGTCGTGGTTCGGTGCAGAGCCGCGAGCGTAGATTGCCAGCGCCAGGAGCGGAAATGCCTGCCGGTAGAGGTGGTAGGTGAGATAGAAAACGCCCGGGAAGCCCGTGCCGGTCGCCCGTTCCTCCCGCCAGTTCCCGTCCGCGCGCTGGGTGCGCAGCAAGTACTCGATTCCCTGCTCAACGCTCAGGCTGCGGGAGTCGCCGCCCGCCAGCAAGCCCAGCAAGGCCCAGGCGGTCTGCGATGCCGTGCTCTCCACCGGGCAGAAAGAACCCTGCTCGTAACTGGCACAGCTTTCGCCCCAGCCCCCGTCGGCGTTCTGAATCGAGCGCAGCCACTCGCAGGCCCGGAGGATAGCGGCGTCGTCGCCGCCGACCCCGGCCGCTCGCAGCCCGCGCACCGCCAGGAAAGTCCCGTAAATGTAATTCACCCCCCAGCGCCCGTACCAGCTCCCATCGGCTTCCTGGCTCTTCCGCAGATACCCGATGGCGCGGCGCACCGCGGGATGGAGGGAATCCAGCCCGGCGGCAGTGCAGATGGCCTCCAGCACCCGCCCGGTGATGTCGGGGCAGGTAGGGTCGAGCATGGCATTGTGGTCGGCGAACGGCATGTAGCTGAGCAGTTGCCAGTTGTTGTCCACGTCGAAGGCCGCCCAGCCGCCGTCGCTGGATTGCATCGCCAGCAGCCAGTCCACCGCGCGGCGCAGGCAGGCGGCTTGGGCGGGTGCGTTCGAGGCACGGCTAGCCCCAAGCGCCAGCAAGACCATTCCGGTGTCGTCGATGTCGGGGTAGAACTCGTTGGCGAATTCGAAGTACCACCCCGAGGGCACCGTGTGGGGCCGCGAAACCGACCAGTCTCCCTTGCGCCTCACCTCCTTGGTGAGCAGCCAGTCCGCGCACCTGGTGAGGGCCGCAGCGGACGCGTGGCCCGATTCGGCCAGCGCAAAGGCGGCGATGGCCGTGTCCCACACCACCGAGAAGCACGGCTGGAAGTAGAACCGCTCTCCGTCGTCCTTCATCAGCCGCTCGAACTGCGCCTGCGCCTCCGCCCGGTCCGGATGATCCGGTGGATAGCCCAGCAGGTCCAGCGCCATGATGCTGTACATCATGGGCGGGTAGATGGCCCCCAGACCGCCGGTGTAGCGCATGCGCTCCAGCATCCAGCGCCGGCACTTCTCGACCGCCTTCCTGCGCAGCCACCGGATCAGATGCCTCTCGTAGAACTTCAGCAGGCGATCCGCCAGGAAGAAGTAATTCCGCAAGGTGAAGAACTTCTCGTTGTGCCGGTATTCGAAGCTGCCTCCGCGCAGGAACAGCTCCTCGAGCGAGAAGCCCGCCGGAACCGGCCGCGCCGGGTCGAAAGAGTGAATGATCGAGAGCGGCACGACGATCGCCCGCGTCCACGAGGACATCCGGTAGATGAACTTGCCCGGCAGCAGGATCATCTCCGGGGGCACCGAGGGGCAATACTTGCGCGGAAACAAGCCGAACAGGCTGAGGTTGATCTTGACGTAGCTGTTGGCTTTCTGGATGCCGCCGAGCGCCAGCACGCGCTCCCGCGCCCGCGTCAACCGCGGGTCGCTCGCCGGAATCCCCGCGACCTTGAGCGCGAAGTACGCCTTCACCGTCGCGCTCAAATCCGCCGGGCCGCCGGGGTAGACATTGAACCCGCCGTCCTCCAACTGCCGCGCCAGGATCGACTCGACTGCGCGATCGATCCGCTTCCGGCTAGGCGGATTCCAGACCCCCGACTCCGGAGGGTGCAGCCATAACTCCAGCAGGATGTAGTCGGACTCCAGGGTCGTGTCGGCGGTGAGATCGAACCACCAGTATCCCTGCGGGTTCTGCAAATTCAGGAGCCACTCCGCCGCCCGGCCGCCGGCCCGCGCCGCAAGGCTGGAGAGTGCTTCCCCGACTTGGACGCTGGGGCTCATTGCGTGCTGATGGTGGCCAGCCGCCGGCTCACCTGGACTAGCTGCGCCGGCAAGGTGAAGCGAACGTCCTCCTCCTTGAGATTCATCTCTTCCAGCCGGTTGTAGCCTTCTCGCCCCAATGCTTCAATGAGTTCCTGCACCAGGTGCTCGGGCGCCGAAGCGCCCGCGGTCACTGCCACCGTCCTGGCGCCGGCCAGCCAGCGCGGCTCCACCTCCTGCGCATCGTCGACCAGGTATGCGGGTACCCCCGAATTGTTCGAAACCTCCACCAGCCGCTTCGAGTTCGAGCTGTTTTGCGAGCCTATCACCAGCAACACGTCGCACAACGGCACCACGGCTTTCACGGCCAGTTGCCGGTTCTCGGTGGCGTAGCAGATGTCTTGCGCCGGTGGTTCCTGGATCGCCGGGAACCTCTCCTTCAGCCGCGCCACGATGTGCCGGGTCTCGTCCAAGCTCAAGGTGGTTTGGGTCAGGTACGCGATGCGCCCGGGGTCTGGCGGCGCCAACCGGTCCACGTCCTCGACCGAGGACACCAGGAAGGTGTGCTCTGGCGCCTCCCCCAGCGTCCCGATCACCTCGTCGTGAGCGCGGTGGCCGATAAGCACGATAGTGTATCCAGACCGCGCGAACCGGACTGCCTCCAGGTGCACTTTGGTCACCAGCGGACAGGTCGCGTCGATCACTTGCAGCCGCCGCTGGACCGCTTGGGCACGCACGGCGGGCGACACCCCATGCGCGCTGAAGATCACCCGGGCGCCCTCCGGCACCTCGTCCAACTCCTCGACGAAGATTGCCCCGGCCCGCCGCAATTCGTCCACGACATAGCGGTTGTGAACGATCTCTTTGCGCACGTAGATGGGCGATCCGTACAGGTCCAGCGCGATTTCCACCACATCGATCGCCCGCACGACGCCGGCGCAGAAACCCCGTGGCTTCAACAAGATCACCTTGGGGTCAGGCCCAGTCCCCGGAACCGAAGCGAGAGGCATTTAGAACCAACATTATAGCAGCTACCCGGAGATCCCGACACGCAGCCTCGCCAAGAGCTCGTCCGCAGCATCGATCTCGAACCGGATCGGGAGCCAGAGTACCTCCAAAGGCCGGGTGGTATCCCCCCATCCATCCGGGAGGTTCATGAGGTCCTTTTCGGTGGTCACCAGCGCCTCGGCACCCCGCGAGCGAGCCTCCTGGGTCAATTCACGCAGCTCCTCTGCCGAGTATCGATGGTGGTCCGGAAAGGCACGCCGCAACACCGGTCGGATCCCCAGACCTTCCAGCGTCCGCCAGAAGGATTCGGGGTTTCCCAGCCCGCAAAACGCCGCCACCGGTCCTGTGACCTCCACTCCCTTACGGTCGTGGTTCGGTTCCGAACCGCGAGCGTCAGCGAGCGGTTTCGCTGTCACAGACCTGGGCTGCCATCGCTCCGCGACCACGCGCGACTTGTAGATCGGCGCCGCGGGATTGTACCGCCGGATCACGGCCTCGATGCCCTCCAGCCTCTGGCCCGCTTCGACTCGGGTGATGACCACGATATCGGCCCGCCGCAGCGCTTGCAGCTCCTCCCTGAGCCGTCCCAGCGGGACTGGCTGGCTCTCGCCGAACGGATCGAGCGCATCGATCAGAACGATGTCCAGCGACCGTGCGAGGCGGAAGTGCTGGAATCCGTCGTCGAGGAGGAACACCCCCGGGTGGAATCGCTCTTCGATCCGCCGCGCGGCTGCGGCGCGATCCGCGCCGATCCCTACCGGCCCTATCGAAGCCCGCAAGTAGCTCTGCGCCTCGTCTCCGGTTTGCGCAACCGGCGCCCTTTCGCCCGGTCCGAGGATGGTGACCTTCCGCGAGGCCCGGCGGCGATATCCGCGCGTCAGAATCGCGGGCTGGATTCCCGCGGCCTTCAGACGCCCGGCCAGCCACAGCACGAAGGGCGTCTTCCCGGTTCCTCCCACCGTGAGCCCGCCGAGGCTGATTACGGGCGTCGCCAGACGCACCGGCCGCGCCCAAGCGCGCTTCCAGCGGCCACCCAGCAACCACAAGCGGGAAAGCGGCCACAGCAGGGCGACCAGCGGCGCCGGGGGCCGGAAGGCGGGCACCGCCTGCCAGTAGTACCGATCGATTTCCGCGACTGCCCGCGCCGTCGCGCCACGCTCGCTCTCGGCCAACTCGCCCGCCGTCAAGCCCAACTCCGCGCGCAGGGCGCCATCGTCGAGCAGCTTCGCCACCGCTCCGGCTAACTCCGCGCCCGTGGGAATCAGGTACACGCCCCGGCCCCCGAGGAACTTCCGCGCGATCTCGGAGAAGTTCTCCATATGCGGCCCCACGACGATCGCGCGCCGGTAGAACGCCGGCTCCAGGATGTTGTGGCCGCCGCGCCGGGCCAGCGTGCCTCCCATGAATACCACGTGGGCCAGGCCGAAGAGGCTGCTGAGTTCACCGATCGTGTCGAGCAGAAGTACGCCGGGTAGCTCGATCCTGGCGCCCTCGCACAACTCCGACCGGCGCAGGAATCGCAGGCTCTTCCGCCGCAGGAGTGCCGCCGCCGTCTCGAACCGTTCCGGCTTGCGTGGAGCCAGGATCAGCAACAAGCCCGGCCGCGCCAGCGCCTCGAACGCCTCGACCACCACGGCATCCTCGTCCGGATCGCCGTCCTCGGCCGGCGCCGTGGTGCTGGCCGCGATCCAGATTTCCTTTGGGCCGGTTCGCGTCACCAGTTCCCGCACCGCCTCCACCGCGCGCCGTGGCTCGAAATCGTACTTCAGGTTCCCGGCGACCCGCACTTTTTCCGCGGGAGCGCCCAACTCCAGGTATCGCCGCGCGCTAATCTCACTCTGCGCCAGGATCGCGTCCGGCCACGCCAGGGCCTGCCGGAAAAACCAGCCCAGCCTCCGATAGCGTGGCGCGGCCCGATCCGAGATGCGTCCGTTCACAACGACCAGCGCACAGCCCGCGCGCTTCGCCTCCCGGTAGAGGTTCGGCCAGATCTCGGTTTCCATCACCACCACCGCGCGGGGCCGCAGCGTGCGCAGCACGCGCCGCACCGCCGAGCAGTAGTCGATGGGCGCATAGAACACCCCGTCGGCCAGTCCGCGCAGCTTGTCCTCCGCCGCCGCCTTGCCCGCCAGCGTGGTGGCCGAAACGTACAGCGGCGCTCGCGGGATCTCCGCGCGCAGCCGCCGCAGCAGTCCGCTCGCCGAAAACACCTCACCCACCGAGACCGCGTGCAACCAGATGGCGCCCTCCCTCGTCTGCCTGTAAGAGTCCGGCAGAAAGCCGAGCCGCTGGCCGAACTGCCGGAAGCAGCGGCGGTCTTTCAGGCAGCGCAGGAGGAAGTAGACTACGAGGAAGGGGAGCCCAAGAATTTGGAGCAGGCGGTATAGGAATATGGCGATCACAGGCAAGTCGTTGATTGTACTCCTGAGTATAACGGTGGGGAGCGCCGGGGACAAAGAAACGCCCCCGTTCAAACCCGGTCCCGTGGACAGCTACGCGTTTCGCCAGACGCTCGACAACGTCACGGTGGCCGCCGCGCTGTTCCGCTCCGACGCGGAAACCGCGCCCGCCTTTGGCAAGCTGAACCCCAATCGCTACGGCATCCTGCCCATCCTGGTGGTCATCCGGAACGATTCCGGCAAGACTCTAGCGCTCGACCAGCTCAAGCTCGAGTTCATTACCCCCGACCGCGACCACATCGAACCAACCCCGCCCTCGGAGATCCACTACCTTAGGGGCGCCGGCCGGCCGAACCCCGTTGGTGGGCCGCCGGTGCCGGGATTGCCGACGCGCGTCTCTCGCAAGAAGAACCCCCTGGACGCGTGGGAGATCGAGGGCCGCGCCTTCACCGCCCGCATGCTGCCGTCACAAGAGACCGCCAGCGGCTTTTTCTACTTCCGCTCGTTCTACCGCAGCGGCTCCGTCCTCTACCTCCGTGGGGTGCGCGAGGCCTCGAGCGGGAAGGAGCTGTTCTATTTCGAGATCCCACTCGACAAGGAGACCAGCGAGTATCCCGTGCGCCGCCCTAAGTACGAGCGCCCCATCCGGCAATACCCGCTCGAGCAGCCCCCGATGCGCCCCTCAGGCGGCTCCCAGTAGGGGCGCGGCATTGGTAAAATGCCTTTCATGCGCATTCGAATACCGTTTCTCGCGACCCTGGCGCTGGCGAGCGCCGCATTGTGCTACGGCGCCCAACAGGCGGCGCAAGCGCCCGCTCCGGCGCCGGACGTCTATCGTGTGAGTTTCGAGACCAGCAAAGGCGACTTCGTCATCGAAGTCACCAAGGCTTGGGCGCCGTTGGGCGCGGAGCGTTTCTACCGGCTGGTGCAGCAGCAGTTTTATGACCACGCGCGGTTCTTCCGCGTGATCGATGGGTTCATGGTGCAGTTCGGGCTTCCCGCAAGCTCGGCGGTTGCGGCGCGCTGGCGCGCCCGGCCGATCAGGGACGACAAGGTGACCAAGAGCAACACGCGCGGGATGGTCACTTACGCCATGGCCGGGCCGAACACTCGCACGACGCAGGTCTTCATCAACTACGCCAACAACTCCAGGCTCAACGCGGACGGTTTTGCCCCGTTCGGGAAGGTGGTCGCGGGCATGGAGGTGGTGGACAGCCTGTACAGCGGCTACGGTGAGAGCCCGGACCAGGGCATGATCCAGACGCAAGGCAACAGCTACTTGGAGAGCAAGTTCCCGCGGCTGGACTACATCAAGACCGCGCGCATCGTGCAGGGCGAAACGAAGTAGCGACCGCGCGCGGGCGCCATGCACAGTCTGCGATTCGCCCTTGCGGCCCTTCTGACCGTTGCGCCCGGCTGGGCCGGGCAGGTCACGGTCACTGTGCTTGCCACCACCGACCTCCACGGCAACATCTATCCATTGGACTACTTCACCGGCCAGCCCTCCGAGCGCGGCCTCGCCAAGATCGCCGCGCTCATTCAATCCGTCCGCCGCGAGACCCCCAACACGCTGCTCATCGATTGCGGCGACACCATCCAGGGCTCCCCGATCGAATCCGTCTACCAGAGCTACGTGAGCGCCGGCCACCTCCCGCTCGGCCTCGCGTTCGCCGGGGAGCCGCTCGGCCACGACCCGATGATGCTGGTGATGAACCAGCTCGGCTACCGCGCCATGACGCTGGGCAACCACGAGTTCAATTTTGGGCTTCGGAATCTCGAGCGCGCCCGCGCGGATGCGAGTTTCCCGTGGCTTTCGGCGAACACCGAAGCCCAGGCCGGCGCCAGGCCATTCGAAGCGTACATCGTGGCCACCATCGACGGGGTGAAGGTCGCCGTGGTGGGTGTCACCACCCCCAACATCCCGAACTGGGAGGAGCCGGAACACTACCAGGGCTATCGCTTCCTCGATCCTGTGCGGGCCGTGGAATCCGCGCTGGCCGCGCTCCGCCGCGCGGAGCGACCGGATGTCACTGTCGTCGCCGCTCACATGGGGCTCGGAAACTCTGGTGAAAACCAGGTCTCCGCGATCGCCACCCAGGTTCCGGGCATCGACGCAATCATCTTCGGCCACACGCACCGGGAAGAGCCCGGGGAGCGCCTCGGCGGCGCGCTGGTGGTGCAGCCCAAGAACTGGGGCATGTCACTGGCCCGGATCGATTTCACTCTCGAGAGCACGGGCGCAGGCGGCTGGAAGCTCGTCGACAAGCGCAGCCGCCTGATTCCGGTCACCAGCGCAACTCAGCCCGACGCCGGAGTTCTGAGCATCGCCAGACCTTACCACGAACTCACCGAGCGCTACTTGAACACGCCGGTGGCCGAATCCGGCGCCGACCTGGACGGCCGACTCGGCCGCGTCGAAGACACCGCGCTGGTCGACGCGATCCAGGCCGTGCAGTTGCACTATGCCCAAGCCGACGTCTCCTTCACCGCGCTGTTCAATCCGCGCGTCAAGGCGCCCAAGGGGCCGGTCACCGTGCGCCAGATCGCCGCGCTTTACGTCTACGACAACGAACTCTATGCCATCGAGGGCGACGGCAAGATGGTGAAAGAAGCGCTCGAGAACGCCGCCCGCTACTTCCTTCCCTGCCCCGACGCGGCCTGCTCCCACGGCCCGCTCATCAACCGCCAGTTCGCCGGATTCAACTACGACATGGCGGAGGGCGTCGAGTACGAAATCGATCTCCGGCGGCCGCCCGGCGACCGCGTGCTCAACCTGCGCCGGAACGCGCAGCCGCTGGCGCCGGGCCAGAAGCTGCGCATCGCGGTGAACAATTACCGGGCCGGCGGCAGCGGCGGCTATAGCATGTTTCGCGGGGCCAAGATCCTCTGGCGCTCGTCCCAGGAGATCCGCGACCTGATCGTGGCCTACTACACCGAGCACAAGAGGCTTCCCGATCATGCCGACCGCAACTGGCGCATCCTGCCGCCGCGGGCGCAGCAAATCCTCGAGCAGGAAGCGATCGGGGAGCTTGAGTGAGGTCCCGCGCGGATTGAAGTCCGCCCCACCCAAGTTCAGCGGCCGGCTGGAGAAGCGGTTGCCAGGTAGGCTTCCTCGATGATCGGCTCGGCGATCTCTCTCAGCCTGGTCCAGTGGAGGCTGCTCCCCAGCTCGCTGTCGCAGCCGGCAGCCAGATTCGAGCCTCCCCAGATCCTGGCATCGGCCAGATCCTCAGCGGCCTGGAATGCCTCAACCAGCTTGGGGACGGGAAAGACATCGTCGTCGTAAGGCGACCCACGAATGATGCTATAGGTGTACCTGCCGTTGGGCCGCGTGCAGATGAGGCTGATGAGGTTGGTGTAGCCCCGCGCCGCCAAAACCAGCCGGCAGTTCGGATGGCCTTTCTCGTTGGCGATGACGAAGTCGTACGGCGAGGCGTAGAGGATCTCCGGCTGAACGGTGATCGGGGCGATGCCCGCTTTTCCCTCGATGAGGTCCAGCAGCCGGTCGCAAACCTCCCGAATGGTGTTCTTCACGAGGGCCTCGTCGCCTTGCGTTTTGCCCCGCATTCGCTGCTGGAGGTAGGGCTCGAAGACCCACGTGAAATGGCTCTTCACCAGCTCCTCGAGGTTGACCGGATAGAGGCCGCCGCAGACATCGATCTTGTTGTTGTACTGAACGATCCAGCGCAGCAGGGGCTTCACTTCGGCGCGTTCGAGCAACTCGTGGTACTCGAGGACGAAAGCGGCCAGGCAGACGTCCTGGTCGGCGTTCCAGACGTACACCGGGACGGGCCGCCGCCGCTGCAGCCACTTCTCCATGAGCCGGCCCTGCCGGACGGCAATGTAGGCCTGCATGGCGGCGCTCATCGTCGCCTCGCGAATCACGCCCACATGGTGGTCGAAGTGCACGTGGTGTCCCCGATGCCCGGGCGTATCGTCCATGACTTCGAGGCCAATCGAGTACTCCGGCGCCTCCCGCACGAAGTGCTCCCAGTTCTCGAAGCGCGCGGGGGGAACCTCCAAGGCGATGTGTTCGAACCGGCGTTCCATCGTGGAGCGGTCAGCGGAACATGGACACCTGTATGCTAGCACATCGCGGAAGCAGGAAACCCGCCGCCTCTGCGGAGCCGCGCATTGCAGCGGACACTCCGCGGAGTACGGCGGCCGGACGTTCGGCGTGTTCAATGCAGTCCCGCGAACCGGTGAGGTGCGGCTGTGGCTGAGCCTGACCGCCTACAATCTGGGGAAACCTGTGGCGGCGGCTGTATGGGGCGATGGTGCGGCGCATTGTGGCGTTGCCGGTGCCGGCCGGATAGGAGACGGCTGCCGAGGAGAAGCAGACGGGACAGCAAGGGAATAGGGGACAGGGAGCTGTCGGTGCAACTACCGGATGGCGTGAAAGGCCGCCCGGCCGCGCCTCAGCGCGGCGAAGAATGCGGCGCTGCCGCGAACCTGCTGCCATGCCGCGTAGGCGGCTCGTCTGGCCAGAGAATGCCGGTAGACGCACTGGACTTCCCGGAAGCCGCTGGTTCGGAGCATCTGCAGAAGGCAGGCCAGATTCGGCGCCCACCAATTGGTCGGATCGCGGTCCAGCTCGGCGCCCGGATAAAACGCCATGGCAGGACGCCGCATGTTCAGCAAGTCCACCGCGGTCTCGACAATGAGCAGTTTCTTCGTAACAGCGGCCAGTCGCTCCAGCGCGCCGAGCGGGTCCTTCAGGTGATACAACACTCCCAGGAACAGAACGACGTCGAACTGGCCGACGGTCTGCTGCGAAATGGCGGGCACATCGATGTCGAGATCCTCAACGCGCGAGCTCAGCACGGAGCGCGCGAAATCGAACCCTTCTTTCGAACCCCAACTGAGGCCGCTCCAGGCGTAGTGGTCCGTCGCGAGCACGCGCGTCGCACCGCGCCGCTCCGCTTCGAAGGAGAAGAAACCGTCCCAGGCGCCCACATCCAGAACCGAAAGCCCGTCGAGCCGCTCGGGCAAGGCGATACGCCGGAGCCGCACGGGGGTGTTGTCTTGCCCCTGGGTGATGACACCGCCGCCGAGATCGATGGTTTGATACCAGCGAATCGCCTCCGCGTGCCTGCGAATTTCCGCGGGTGAAAGCTCCGATACCATCACTCAGGCCTGGTCATCCCATTTTAGGGTAGCGTCCCAATGCCCGGCTTGTCTCGCGCCAGGTCCCTTTGCAGTTAAGGCGCCGCTTCCGTTCCTGACGCCTTAGGGCGTGCAGTCCTCGTTGCCCTCGAGCGCCAGCGCGAAGGCCGCCAGCAGGTCGGCGGCCCGGTCGAGGTCCCGCAGCGAGACGGTCTCGACCGGGGAGTGCATATAGCGGTTGGGCACCCCGATCAGCGCCGCCGCCACGCCCGCGCGGGTGATCTGAATGGTGTTCGCATCGGTCCCGGTCGCCGGCCCGTGCCCGGCCAACTGGTAGGGGATCTCGCGCGCCTTGGCCGCCTCAAGCAGCCGCTCCACCACGCGCGGATTCATGTTCGGCCCGCGGTAGATCACGGGCCCCTTGTCCAGCGCGATGTCGCCCTCGTGCTTCTTCTCGATCGTGGGGCTGTCGGTGGCGTGACAAACATCGATGGCGATGCCGATATACGGGTTGATGCGGAAGGCGCTGGTCTTCGATCCGCGCAGCCCGATTTCCTCTTGCACGGTGGAGACGGCGTACAGCGCGCATTTCAGTTGCCCCGAACGCGTGCGCCGCAGGGCTTCCATGGCGATCCACAACCCGGTCTTGTCATCCATTCCAGGACCGCTGGCGCGCTCGTTGAGCATCTCCCGGAAACCCAGCTCGAGCGTCACCGGGTCGCCCACCTTCACCCGCGAGGTCGCGTCCGCCTGGTCTTTGGCGCCGATATCCAGCCAGACGTCTTTCAGCTTGGTCACCTGCTTGCGCTCCTCGTCCGTCAGCAGGTGGATGGGCTTGCGTGCGATGGCCCCGAACAACGGGCCGCTCTCCGTCCATACCGTCATCTTCTGACCGACCACGATCTGCGGGTCCCATCCGCCGATCCCCTGCACGTACAGGAAGCCGTCGTTGTCGATGTAGCGCACCAGGAACCCGATCTGGTCGCAGTGCCCGGCGAACATCACCCGGAGGCGCGCGTCAGGGTTCCGCACGGCGATCACGTTGCCGTGCACGTCAGTCGTCACTTCGTCGGAGAAGCCCAAGGCATACTGCCGCACGATCTCCTGCACCGGGCGCTCGTAGCCGGACGGGCTGGGGGTCTCGATGATACGCTTGAAGAACTCCAGTGCCTGTGGTTCCATCTTCGATCCGAGTTTACACGATAATCGCCCTGGTCCTGTTTGCCTGGCTGGCGGCCGAGGTCGTCGCGGGCCGCACACAGGCGTTCGACGACCAGGTCCGCCTCGCCGTGCACGCGCATACCTCCGCGGAGCTCACCAGCGCCCTGCGCTTCCTCACGAACTTCGGCGAAGCGCCGGTGCTCATCGCCCTGAGCGGGGCCGTCACGGCGGCGCTGGTCTTCTTGCGCCGGAAACGCGCCGCCCTTTTGTTCGTCATCACCATGCTGGGCGGCTTCCTGCTCGATATGACGCTCAAGGTCGCCTTTCGCCGCGCACGGCCCCCGGAGTCGTTCTTCGGAATGCCGATGCCGGACTCCTACAGTTTTCCCAGCGGGCACGCGCTGTTCTCGGTGTGCTTTTTCGGGACGCTGGCCCTGCTGGTCTCGGCGCGGGTGCGGAGCCGTCCAGGCCGGGTGGCGGTCTGGCTGGCGGCTGCCCTGCTGGCTGGCTCGATCGGCTTTTCCAGGATCTACCTCGGGGTGCACTACCCGGCGGACGTCATCGCCGGCTATGCGGCCGGCGCCGTCTGCGTGAGCATGGCGGCCGCGTTCTTGAGAGAATACTGAGCATGCCGACCGACGACCGTATCGGGTTCAAGCTGGAATTGACCCTCTGCGACCGCACCATCGAGGCGGAAGTGCCGATTCCAAACCAGTCGATGCGGGTGGCCGATCTGTTGCCGGTGCTGCTGTCGTTCGACAATGCCGTCGTCGGGATGGCCGCCGACAAGAGCGAGAGCGAAGGACTGAAGATTTCCTGCCGCGAAGGCTGCGGGGCGTGCTGCCGCCAGTTGGTTCCGATCAGCGACGCCGAAGCGGTCTACCTCGCCGAACTGGTGGCGGCCCTGCCGCCGGAGCGCCAAGCGCGGGTGCGCGAACGATTCCGGGAGGCGCTGGCGGCCCTGGGCGAATCGCTGGTTGAACGTTTGCGCGATACCTCGGAGTTCAAGGACCTGGCTCAGCGGCGGGAACTCGGCGAGGAATACTTCCGCCGCGGCGTCGCCTGCCCTTTCCTCGAAGAGGAACGCTGCACCATCTACCCGCACCGGCCCATGACTTGCCGCGAGTACCTGGTCACCTCGCCGGCCGAGAACTGCCAGAAGCCCAGCCCGGAGACCGTTCGGCCCGTGCCCATCCCCATCAAGCTCTCGCAAATCCTGTACCAGTTCGGCGACGGCGTTGGCAACCAACCGACGCGCTGGATTCCGCTGGTGCTGGCGCTGGAATTCACCGGGGAGCAGAGGTGTTTTCCGGCTCCCGAAATGTTCAAGAACTTCGTGAGCCGGATCAGGGGGTGAATGGCGCCGTGGCAGGACAAGGCTGGGGCGTTGTCCTGCCGGGGAAAGCCAAACTTGTGGGGGATTCGCCTTAGAGGACGCTGACGTCTTCCGCTTGCAGCCCCTTCGGACCCCTCTTCACCGTGAACTCGACTTGGGCGCCCTCATCCAGAGTGCGGTAGCCGCTCGTGTTGATGGCGGAGAAGTGCACGAACACATCCTCACCGTTTTCGCGCTGGATAAAACCAAAGCCCTTGGCCGCGTTAAACCACTTCACTGTACCTTTTTCCTTCATGTTGCTTCCTTCTCAGATTCCTTCTTTCGAATTGATTCAAAACTCCCGTGCATCGACTACGAACTCAATTGGACTACTACCAGGACGGCGCAAGGTGGCGGTCAATCGTGGGTTCAAGCGAAGACTAGAGCCTTAAACTCTGGTCCATTGTACCACAAGGCGGGGAATGCGCCAGTGGGAAATCAGCCCCGAAAACCCATGGCAGCCGGAGACAGCCTCGGTTGTGGGCGCTGTCACGGGGCAACCGGGGACATCCTGGGCCGTCCCCACAGCGGACGGCCGAGGCAGTCCCTCGGTTGCAGGCGCCGTTGTGGGCAACCGGGAGGCGGGTTTTCGGGTAATCTGGAAGACTGAGCGGGAGGCGTCCGTGACGAGCAAGGAGAGGGTGCTGGCCGCCTTGAGCCACCGGCAGCCAGACCGCGTGCCGGTGGATATTGGCGGCACGTCGGTCACGGGAATCCACGTGAGCTCGGTGGCCGCGCTGCGCGAGCACTACGGCCTGGAGAAACGGCCGGAGATGCTGCACGAACCTTACCAGATGCTGGGATGGGTGGACGAGGACCTGAAGCAGGCGCTGGGGATCGACGTCGAGGGCGTGTTCCCGCGGAACACGATGTTCGGGTTTTCGAACGAGAACTGGAAGCTCTGGCGGAGCGGCTGGGGCCAGGAGATGCTGGTGCCGGAGGGATTCCGGCCCACCATCGACGAGTACGGCGACACGTTGATGTACCCGGAGGGCGACACCAGCGCGCCTCCCAGCGCGAAGATGCCGAAGGACTTCTACTTCTTCGACGCGATCATCCGGCAGGAACCCATCGACGAGGACCACCTCAATCCGGAGGACAACCTGGAGGAGTTCACGCCGGTCGCGGACGCCTACCTGGCGCACCTGGCGCAAGCGGCGCCCGCGGCGGCGGCCACCGGCAGGGCGGTGATCGCCAACTTCGGCGGGACGGGCTTTGGAGACATCGCCCTGGTGCCGGCGGTGTTTCTGAAGCGGCCGAAGGGCATCCGCGACGTGGCGGAATGGTACATCTCGACCAGTTCGCGCCGGGAGTACATCCACCAGGTGTTCGCGCGACAGTGCGAGGTGGCGCTGGCCAACCTGGAGAAGATCCACGCTGTGGTGGGCGATTCGGTGGACGTGATGTTCGTCTGCGGCACGGACTTCGGGACGCAGACCTCGTCGTTCTGCTCGGTCGAGACGCTGCGCGAGCTGTACCTGCCCTACTACAAGCAGGTGAACGACTGGGTCCACCGGCACACGAATTGGAAAACGTTCAAGCATTCCTGCGGAGCGGTCGATAAATTCATCGACTCGCTGATCGAGGCCGGTTTCGACATCCTGAACCCGGTGCAGTGCTCGGCCACGGGCATGGACCCGGCCCACCTGAAGTCGAAGTACGGCGACCGGATCGTTTTCTGGGGCGGAGGCGTGGACACGCAGCGGACGCTGCCGTTCGGGACGCCGGCCGAGGTGCGCGCGCAGGTGCTCGAGCGCTGCGAGATCTTTTCGAAGAGCGGCGGATTCGTTTTCAATACCGTGCACAACATCCAAGCCTGCACGCCGGTCGAGAACATCGTGGCGATGGTCGACGCGGTGCACGAGTTCAATGGGCTGAAGACACAGGAGACGCATGTCTGATCTATCCAAGCTTTACGACGCAATTCTGAATGGCGAGACGAAGAACGCCATTGCGCTCACCCGGGAGGCGCTGGAGGGCGGCGCCGACCCGCTCGACCTGGTCAGCCGCTACATGGCGCCGGCAATGGACGAGGCAGGCAAGCTCTTCGAGTGCGAGGAGTACTTCGTTCCGGAACTGATGCGGGCGGCGCAAGCGATGAAGGGCACGCTGGAGTTGATCCGGCCGCTGTTGGCCGCGAGCGGCGCCGAGCCGGCGGGACGGGTGGTGATCGGCACGGTACGGGGCGACCGGCACGACATCGGCAAGAACCTGGTGAGCTCGATGCTGGAGGGCGGCGGCTTCGAGGTGCACGACATGGGCATCGACGTAGCCCCGGAGAAGTTTGTTCAGGCGGTCCGAGACCGCAACCCGGATCTGGTGTGTCTTTCCACGCTGCTGACGGTGACCATGCGGTCCGTGCCGCTCACGATTCAGGCGCTGAAGGATGCCGGACTGCGGGACCGCGTGCGGGTGCTGGTGGGTGGGGCGCCGGTGACCGAGGAGTGGGCGCTGAGCATCGGGGCGGACGGTTACGGGGCCAATGCCGCGGCGGCCGTTCCGCTGGCCCGCAGAATGTTAGGCAAGCCATGACTGTTATCGAACAATTGACCGCCAGCGGTCCCGTGGTGACGGACGGGGCGTGGGGAACGCAACTGTACGCGCGCGGTCTGGACCCGGGCGACGTTCCGGACTCCTGGAACCTGTCGCACCCGAATCAGGTGGAGGAAGTGGGGCGCGCTTACGTCGAGGCTGGCAGCCAGGTGATCCTCACCAACACGCTGCGCGCGAACCGGGTGACGTTGGCCACCTACGGGCTCGCCGAGAAGACGGTCGAGATCAATCGCGCCGGCGCCGCCATTTCGCGCCGCGCCGCCGCGGGGCGTGCGCGGGTGTTCGCCTCGATCGGCTCGAGCGGCAGGCTGCTGGTGATGCAGGAGGCGAGCGAGGAGGAGTTGTTCGCGGCGTTTCGCGAGCAGGCGGGCGCGCTGGCCGAGGGCGGCGCCGACGCCCTGCTCATCGAGACCATGACGGATCTTGCGGAGGCATGCATTGCCGTCCGCGCGGCACGGGAAACGGGTCTCCCCGTGACGGCCACGATGGTGTTCGATTCCGGCAAGGAGAAGGACCGCACGATGATGGGGGTGACGCCCGAGCGCGCCGCCGCCGAACTGGAGTCGGCTGGGGCCGATGTGGTGGGCGCGAACTGCGGCGTGGGCATCGCCGGTTACGTCGGCGTGTGCCGGCGCATGCACGCCGCCACCAGCCTTCCCATCTGGATCAAGGCCAACGCCGGCCTGCCCGAGATGGTGGACGGGCGCACCACCTATCGCATGACCGCGGCCGAGTTCGCCAGCTATGTTCCGGCGTTGCTGGAGGCCGGCGCGAGCTTCCTCGGAGGCTGCTGCGGAACCGGGCCGGAGTTCGTCCGCGCCATCGCCGCGGCGCTCAGCAGCCGGAGTGCGGCGTGAGCTACGCCGACCTGGCGGAGGCAATCCGGAACCAGAGGGCCATCCTGTTCGTGGGCGCGGGCGTCTCCAAGAACGTCGGCGTGCCCACCACCGAAGAGATGGTGGCGGAGATCGCCAAGCAGTTGGGGCACGATCCGGAGTCGTTCCGCGCGCTCGGCGACCACCGCACGCTGGCCGAGTTCTACCACCTGACCAAGGGCACGCTCGGCCCGCTGCGGAGCTGGATGGACGTGA
>Ga0187850_10001454_pt1 | contig 25650 bp, 25 predicted proteins | sample June2016WEW_4_15_FD_132436 | JGI IMG/M metagenome (GOLD analysis project Ga0187850, IMG submission 132436) | Peatland microbial communities from SPRUCE experiment site at the Marcell Experimental Forest, Minnesota, USA - June2016WEW_4_150 | ecosystem: Environmental > Terrestrial > Soil >...
ATCCATACGGGTTGATACTGAGAAATGCGCGGGGCGCATGAAGTGCCTGCACGCATGTCCGACTCAGGCTCTCCGCGTACGAAGTGGAAAAGCTACGCTGCTCAGTGACCGATGCATTGATTGCGGTGAATGCGTCCGCGTATGTCCAAATCACGCGTTTATCCCCCAAACCAGCACGTTCAGCGATTTCTCCGGATTCAAATATACGATCGCCCTGCCGTCACCGGTGTTCTATTCTCAGTTCGGCAAGGATGTCCGGCCATCGGCAATCCTCAGTGCACTGAAAACGATTGGTTTTGATGATGCATACGATGTGGCGTGCGCCTCCGAGTCGGTAAGCATCGCGATTCAGGAATACCTTGACTCGAAGAGCACACCTCGGCCGCTTATTTCTCCATTCTGCCCGACGATCGTCCGTCTGATCCAGGTGAGGTATCCAAATCTTCTTGACAATCTCATTCCCATTGAATCTCCTATGGAGATTGCGGCGCGGGAGGTGAAACGGCTCAAGATGCATGAACTCGGACTTCAGGAACATGAAATCGGCGCGATCTACCTGGCCCCGTGTCCGTCGAAAATGATCGCCCTGAAGAATCCACCCCGAAAAAAGCACTCCTTCCTCGATGGGGTTATTCCGATTTCCGAGATCTATCCCAACCTCATCCGGGCGCTTGCTCGTGCCGACTTGACGGATGGCAAACCCGAAATCCGCGGTCTTGGACTTGGTTGGCCGATTGTCGGAGGTCAGGTCGCTTCCCTTAAGGCGGAAGATGCGATTGCCATTGCAGGATTGACCGATGTCATGAGGGTGTTCGACGAAATCGAGAATGGAAAGCTCAAAGACGTTCAGTACATCGAATGCCATTCCTGTCCGACAGCCTGCGTAGGTGGCTCGCTGACCGTCGAAAACCCCTATATCGCCAGAGGCAGAGTGCTCCGGATGGTTGAGAAGCATGGTTCGGAGCCCTGTCAGGATCGCGAGAAGATTCGCGAGCTGTATCAAAAGAACTTTTTTTCGCTCGTCGGTACCATTTCGCCCAGTCCGGTGCATCCGCTTGACGAGGACATCTCCAGGGGGATTCAGAAAATGCACCGCCGTCACCAGATCTATGATATGCTTCCGAAGATCGACTGCGGTGCTTGCGGCGCCCCGACATGCCTTACGTTTGCCGAAGATGTCGTCAAAGGTGACGCTGACGCTGATGAATGCGTGTTTCTCACTATGAAGACGTTTGAAACCCTGTCCACGAACCTCCTGGACGTGGTCACGAAGCACACGCGAAAAGGTCGCGCGAATCTCGGGAAGCACACTCATGAAGCTTAAAGAAATCGTCGAGAGACTCCATCTCGCTGTTCAATGTGGCGAAGATCGCATGGATGAACAAGTGTCAGGGGGATACGCAAGCGATCTTCTCAGTGACGTGATTGCAAACAGCAAGGCTGGAAATGTATGGGTCACGATGCAGGTGCACGTGAACATCGTCGCGGTGGCGGTGCTCAAGGAGCTTGCGGGGATCATCATTGTGCAGGGGAGGCAGCCTTCTGAAGACACGCTGAGGAAGGCACGAGAGGAAAAAGTGGCAATCATCGTCAGCAATCTTCCCGCGTTTGAAACAGTTGGGAGAATCCATTCACTGCTGGAGGGGCGTTCCTGACCATGCTGCGTCGATTCAGGGCAGATTTGCACATCCATACGTGCCTGTCTCCCTGCGGCGACCTTCGAATGTCACCACGGAATATCGCAGCGCAGGCGGGGAAACGGGGGATCATGCTACTGGCCATCTGCGACCACAATTCTGCAGAAAACGTGGCTGCCGTCATGAAGGCCGCTGAAGCAAGTGATGTGACGGTGTTGCCAGGGATGGAGGTCTGTTCGAGGGAAGAGATTCACGTGCTGGCGATCTTTGAAGATCTTGCGCCGGTGCTCAATCTTCAGTCGATTGTCTACGAACACCTGGCAGGAAAGAATGATCCTGAGGCGTTCGGGTTGCAGGTGGTCTCGAATGAGAGTGATGAAGTGATAGGGTTTCAGGACAGACTCCTTATCGGCGCTGTCAATCTGGCTGTCGACGAGATCGTCGATACAATTCATAAGCTTCGGGGCGTTGCGGTCGCTTCGCACATTGACAGGCAGAGCTTCAGCGTGATAAGTCAATTAGGATTCATCCCGGAAACGTTGAAGTTCGATGCACTGGAGCTATCGTCCAATATCGGAGACGAGGAAGCCCGACGTCGGTTTGTCGCATACGGAGACAGCACGTTCATTAGAAACTCGGATGCCCACGATCTTGAGGATTTGGGAAAGAACACGAGCGAGTATCTGCTCGAGTACCCTTCATTTCGGGAAATTCAAAAGGCGTTCAGAAATCTGGATGGGCGCCTGGTCTGTGAAGCATGACTATGGAAGATCTCTCACTCCACATTCTTGATATTGCTGAGAACTCGATAATGGCGGGGGCCCATAACATCAGCATCACGCTGAATGAGAACTCCGCTCAGGATCTCCTCACTATTGAGATCGGAGACGATGGGAAAGGAATGAGTGGAGATATTGTCGAGAAAGTCGCTGATCCGTTTTACACCTCCAGGACGACGCGCAAAGTTGGGTTAGGGCTGGCCCTCTTCCGGGAAGCGGCAGCCATCGCAAACGGCTCGATGGAAGTCCAATCCACTCCCGACGCAGGGACAACTGTCAGGGCGACGTTCCAGCTCAGCCACATCGACAGAAAACCGCTCGGCAATATGGTTGAGACCATCACCTCATTGCTCTGTTCGAGTGCTGAGGTCAATATCCGTTATGTACACATTCGCGATGGAAACAAAATGATTTTCGACTCAAGGGAAATTCGTGAGGAACTCGGCTGTATCCCATTGAATTCCATCAAAGGGATCAACGTTACACGCGGGTACCTGGGCCAGGAAGAGGAAACTCTCGCACACTAAGTCACAGGAGAAGCCATGGACGCACAGGTTGTCGATACCATACTTCAGAAGCACCCCAAGGAACCGAGCTCAATTATTCAGGTTATGCTCGACATCCAGAATGAGCTGTATTACCTGCCCCGGGACGTGATTGAGTACGTCTCAGAATACCTGCAGGTACCGCTGAGCCGGACGTACAACCTCGCCACGTTCTATAAGGCGTTCAGCCTGAAGCCGAAAGGGAAATTCCCGATCTCTGTCTGCACGGGGACTGCATGCCACGTCCAGGGTGCGGTGAAGATCCTGGAACAAATAGAGCGGGAGCTGAAAATCAAGGAGGGGGAGACCACGGCTGACAAGAAATTCAGTATAGAGACCGTCCGATGCCTGGGTTGTTGCGGATTGGCCCCGGTCGTTACCGTTGGCAAGAACTTGCACGGGAAGGTCCCTACGTCGAAGGTATCAAAAATCCTCAAGCAGTATTAAAAGAAGAGGAGATCACCGATGGGTAAGATATCAATAGAAGACCTGGCAAAAATCCAGGAAGCTGCTCGTTACAAGGTTACGCTCCGGCAAGGGGCGGGTCGGGTCAGAATGAACGTGCACATGGGCACCTGTGGCATTGCTGCGGGGGCAAGGGGAATCTTGACCGCCGTCATGAACGAGATTGAAGCCCGAAACCTTCACGACGTCATAATCACGAATTCCGGTTGCGCTGGATTGTGCAGCCAGGAGCCTATGATGACGGTCGAGGTGCTGGGCGAGCTGGCGCCGGTGAAATACGTGCAGTTGACGCCCGAAAAGGTGAAAAAGATATTTGACTCTCACGTGCTCCGCGGCTCGGTTGTGCAAGAATTCGCTCTTGCTGTCGGCAGCGAGAGAACACACTAACGGTTTTGCAGGAACAAAGGAGACGCTCACATGGCGTATAGAACGTACTTGATGGTGTGTGCGGGCACGGGGTGTGTCGCCAACCAGTCGATGAAGATCAAGGACAAGCTGGAGACCGAGATCAGGAAAAAGGGATTGCAGGAGGAGGTCAGCGTCGTCACGACCGGCTGCAACGGTTTCTGTGCAGTTGGCCCGCTGATGGTGGTTCAGCCCGATGGCATATTCTATCAGCTCCTGAAAGAAACGGATATCCCCTTCCTCGTCGAAGAGCATTTCATCAAAGGGCGACCGGTCAAAGAACTGATGTATACTCCCCCGAAGGAGAAATTGCCGATCCCGAAGATGTCCGATATACCGTTCTTCGCAGATCAATCGCTCGTTGTTCTCCGCAACCGGGGGCTCATCAATCCCGAGATCATCGATGAAAGCATCGCTCGCGGCGGATACCAGGCACTGGCGAAGGTCCTCACGACTATGACGCCTGATGATGTCATTCAGGAGATCAAAGCATCGGGGTTGCGCGGACGAGGGGGTGGAGGATTCCCCACGGGCATCAAATGGGAAACATGTAAGCGCATGCCGGGTGACATACATTACGTCATCTGCAACGCGGATGAGGGAGACCCGGGAGCATTCATGGATCGCAGCACGATTGAATCCGATCCGCATGCGGTGATTGAAGGAATGCTCATAGGTGCATATGCAATCGGTTCTTCCCATGGGTACGTTTACATCAGAAATGAGTACCCGATTGCCCTCGAGCGGCTACAAACCGCTTTGAAACAGGCAAGGGAATATGGTTTACTGGGAACAAACATCTTCAACAAGAATTTCAATTTCGACATCAAGATTGCGCGGGGTGCGGGAGCGTTTGTCTGCGGCGAGTCGACGGCCCTCATGGCTTCGATCGAGGGGCGGCCGGGAGAACCTCGAGCAAAGTACGTTCATATGGTGGAGCGGGGATTGTGGGACATGCCGACTTGCCTCAACAATGTCGAGACCTGGGCAAATGTCCCCCAGATTATTCTCAAGGGCGCGCAGTGGTTCAACAGCGTTGGAACTGGTGATGTGTCCGCTGATCCATGGGGCGGGAGCAAAGGAACGAAAGTGTTCTCGCTCGCCGGCAAGGTGAATAACACCGGCCTCATTGAAGTGCCGATGGGGATCACGCTGAGAAAGATCATCTTCGATATCGGTGGCGGCATCAAAGATGGAAAGAAATTCAAGGCTGTCCAGACAGGCGGTCCTTCGGGTGGCTTCATCCCGGAGAGTCTACTCGACCTGCCGGTCGACTACGAGGAGCTCACGAAGGTCGGCTCGATGATGGGATCGGGAGGTATGGTTGTGGCGGATGAAGACAATTGCATGGTCGATATGGCCAAGTATTTCCTCTCATTCACACAGACCGAGTCGTGTGGCAAATGCGTGCCGTGCCGCGAAGGTACCAAGCGGATGCTCGACATCCTCGAGAAAATCACTGTAGGAGAGGGGACTGAGGAAGACCTCATCCTTCTTGAGGAGCTCTCCAGCATGGTAGTCGAGTCGTCCCTCTGCGCGCTTGGCGGATCGGCGCCCAATCCCGTGCTGACTACGCTAAAGTATTTCCGCGAGGAATACGAGGCGCATGTGAAGGACAAGAAGTGCCCCGGTCATGCCTGCCGGAAGCTGATTCAGTACAAGATCGACCCGGTAGCCTGCGTTGAAAAGGGGCACGGGTGCCACGTGTGTGCGAAGAACTGTCCGGATGGTGCTATTGTCGGTGAAACGAAACAGGCTCACACGATTGACGTGATGAAGTGTAACAAGTGCGGTATTTGTTATGATGTCTGCAAATTTGATGCAATCTCCGTCGAGTAACGAGCGAGAAAACCATGGTAACGATTAATATTGATGGTAAAGCTGTTGAAGTTCTCGAAGACACCACGATCCTCAAGGCTGCCGAGAAAGCGGGCGTGTGGGTCCCAACCATGTGCCACAGCGAGTACTGTGAGCCGTACGGTGTGTGCCGACTGTGCAGCGTTGAGGTAGTGCGCGGGAAGCGGAGCCGTATCGTCACGGCATGCAACTTCCCGGTGCGGGGGGGCATGACTGTCCGCACGAACTCGGAGAAGATCAAATGGCTCCGGAAAATCATCATGGAGCTCATGCTCTCCCGATGGCCAAACGTGAAGGTCGTGCGGGAGATGGCGGAGCGGGTTGGTGCGGGGAAGCCACGTTTTGTGAGCCTTGAGCGCGATGAAGCCGAAGATGCATGCATCCTGTGCGGAACGTGCGTCAACATGTGCAATGACGTCGTCAAGGCAGAAGTCCTTGGCTTTGCCCACACGGGCATTCAACGGAAGGTCGTGTTGCCGTTTGACGAGCGATCGGACCAATGCATCGTGTGCGGCGCGTGCGCTCACGTATGTCCCACCGGTCATATCAAGATGGTTCTTGAAGATTATCGTGGGAAGAAGTCGGAATTCACACTCGGACCAAAAACCCCGATCTATGTTCCAACGTTGCAGGCAGTTCCCAGAGTCCCTGTTATCGATACGAAATCGTGCATATACTTCCAGACTGGCGGGTGCGAGACATGCGCCAAGGTGTGCGAACCGAACGCGATCAACTTCAAGATGGAAGATGAATTTGTGGACATTGAGGTAGGTCAGGTCCTCGTCACGACAGGCTTTGACCTCTTTGACGCGAGCAAAATGGCCCAGTATGGATATGGCAGGCTCGACAATGTGTACAGCTCGCTGGAATTTGAATCCATTCTGAATTCTACGGGACCGACGGGCGGCAAGGTTGTCATGAAGAACGGTAAAGAGCCACGAGCCGTGGGCATCATCCATTGCATCGGTTCGAGGGATATAAACCATCACCCATACTGCTCTCGCGTCTGTTGCATGTATGCCCTGAAATTTGCGCACCTTGTCCGCGATCGCACCAATGCAGCGATCTACCAATTCTACATTGATATGCGGGCATTTGGAAAAGGGTATGAAGAATTCTACAACCGTTTGCTTGACGAAGGCGTCACCATGATTCGTGGCAAGGCGGCTGAAATTGTGGAGGGGGCCTGGAGCGGAAATGGCGAGCCATCGCTCAAAATCCGATGTGAGGATACGCTGATCGGCAAGTTCCGGGAGATACCGGTTGACATGGTTGTCCTCTGCAACGCGATCGAGCCGCGCGAGAATAGCGACGCAATTAAACGGTTGTTCTCGATCAGCAAGAGCCCGGACGGATTCTTCCTGGAACGCCATCCGAAACTCGACCCGACGTCAACGGCCACCGAAGGCGTGTTCATCGCCGGTTGCGCTCAGGGTCCAAAGGACATCCCCGATACCGTAGCGCAGGCTGCCTCTGCTGCCGCGAGAATCCTCTCGGTGATTTCGAAAGGTGAGGTGGAGATTGAGCCGATTAGGGCGGAGGTCCAGGAAGAATACTGCAGTGGATGCAAGATATGCAATGGACTGTGCCCGTACGGCGCAATCGAATTCATTGAAGACAAGAAGGTCTCTCACGTGAACGAAGCGCTGTGCAAAGGATGTGGAACGTGTGTTGCTGCGTGCCCATCGGGTGCTATGACCGGAGCGGGATTCACCGATGAGCAGATACTGGCGGAGCTGGATGGATTGATGATGTAGGGTCCGGCACCATCTAAGAATGGTCGCAGTCGATCACTGGAATAACGGAAAGGTGTTGAGCTATGGCATTCGAACCAAAGATCATAGGATTCCTGTGCAACTGGTGTTCCTATACAGGCGCAGATCTTGCAGGAGTATCGCGCATCAAGTCGGCACCCAATGTCCGCGTTATCAGGACGATGTGCAGCGGAAGGGTCGACCCGGCTTTCGTCCTCAAAGCGTTTCAGCTCGGGGCCGACGGGGTCATCGTGATGGGCTGCCATCTTGGCGACTGCCATTATCAGGAAGGGAATTACAAAACGATCCGGCGCATACCGTTCCTGAAGAGGCTGGTGAAGGATTTTGGAATCGATCCGAGGAGGCTTCGACTTGAGTGGGTCTCAGCGTCGGAAGGGGACAGATTCGCAGCGATCGTGAACGAGATGACCGAAGAGATTCGCAATCTGGGCCCTCTCAAGCTCTATGCCCATAATGACATTCAGCAGCCTGTTGCGCATCACTAGCGGAAAAAAGGTTTGACTACGGAAAGAAGGAGATTATCATGGCGAAGCCGAAGTTAGCACTGTACTGGGCGGCAAGTTGCGGCGGGTGTGAAATCGCCGTCCTGGACATTCACGAGAAGATTCTCGACGTCGCTAACGCATTTGACATCGTTTTCTGGCCTGTGGCGCTCGACTTCAAATATGAGGACGTCAGGGCCATGGAGGACAAGAGCATCGACCTGTGCCTTTTCAACGGCTCGATCCGGAATTCTGAGAACCTGGAGATCGCGCATCTGCTGCGGGCGAAATCGAAAGTGCTCGTGGCGTTCGGATCGTGTGCGCTCGAAGGAGGGATCCCGGGGCTCGCGAACCTCACCACCAAGGAGGCAATCTGGAATTACGTCTACAAGGAATCGCCGTCGACCGTGACGAAGAACGGCGGGACATTCCCACAGACTCATACGATGATGCCGGAAGGGGCAATCGAGATTCCAGAGATGTGGGAGACAGTGAAAGCTCTCGATCAGGTTGTTGATGTGGAATACTATGTGCCCGGCTGTCCGCCGCAACCTGAGCGGATTTGGGCCGTCATGGAGCACATCATCAGTGGCAAACCTCTTCCGCCAAAAGGTTCCATCCTCGGTGCGACAGACAAAACGTGTTGCGATGAGTGTCCCCGCGAGCGGAAGGAGAAAAAGCTCAAGAAATTCTTCAGGCCGTATGAGATCCAGCCGGATCCGAACGAGTGCCTCCTTGATCAGGGAATTGTCTGCATGGGCCCTGCCACGAGAAGCGGATGTGATGCCCTCTGCACAAAGGCGAACATGCCGTGCCGCGGTTGCTATGGTCCGCCCCCCAATGTCGTCGATCAGGGTGCCAAGATGGTGAGTGCCCTGAGTTCCGTCATCGACGCACAGGATCCTCAGGAGATTGAAAGCATCCTCGATCAGATCGCCGATCCCATGGGAACATTCTACAGATTCTCACTTGCTCACTCGATCCTGCGGAGGGTTGAAAAGTTATGAAGCAGATCAAAATTGATCCAATTACGCGTCTTGAAGGCCACGGCAAGATCGACATTTTTCTGAATGATGACGGAGAAGTCGAAAACACCTATTTCCAGATTCCGGAGTTGCGTGGGTTCGAGCAGTTTTGCGTCGGAAGACCGGTCGAGGAATTACCGCGCATCACAACTCGCATCTGCGGCGTGTGCCCGGAGGCGCATCACATGGCGTCCGTGAAGGCGTGCGACGCGGTGTTCCATGTCACTCCTCCACCGACCGCGAAGAAACTTCGCCAGTTGCTTTATAATGTCTTCTTCGCCGGTGACCACACAACCCATTTCTATGCGCTGGGTGGACCCGATTTCATCGTCGGGCCGACTGCCCCAGCTTCAGAACGGAATATCCTCGGCGTCATTAAGAAAGTCGGACTTGAAGTCGGCGGGAAAGTCATTGAGATGCGCAAGAGGACACAGTCGGTGCTGAAGATCCTCGGCGGCAAACAAACGCACCAGGTTACGGCCCTCCCGGGGGGCATGAGCAAAGGTATCACACTTGAGGAAGCAAAGCTCATAGAAGAGCACTGCAAGTGGTTTGTGGAGTTTGGGAAGTTCACGATCCAGGCGTTCAATGATATCGTACTCAAGAACCAGGAGTACGTCGACTTGATTCTCTCGGATGCATTTTCTCATAGAACGTATTACATGGGACTGGTCGATGAAAACAACAAGGTCAACTTCTACGACGGGAAAGTGCGTGTTGTTGATCCTGACGGGAAAGAGTTTGTGAAGTACTCACCGTCCGAGTACCTCGAGAATATTGCCGAAGAGGTCGAGCCGTGGACGTACCTCAAGTTCCCCTTCCTGAAGAAAGTCGGATGGAAGGGCCTCGTGGACGGCAAGGAGAGCGGCGTGTACCGTGCTACTCCATTGTCACGTCTCAACGCCTCTGATGGGATGCCGACTCCGCTCGCACAGGCGGAGTATGAAAAGATGTATTCGACCCTGGGCGGAAAACCTGTTCACGCCACTCTGGCGACCCACTGGGCGCGGGTGATCGAATTGCTCTCGGCGGCCGAAATGGCGCTCGATCTCGTGCGTGACCCTGAGATTACCGGAACAAACTTCCGGACGATACCGACCGAAACTCCCACAGAAGGAGTCGGCATCGTCGAGGCTCCGCGTGGTACCCTCACGCATCACTATACGACTGATGCCAAGGGAATGGTGACGAAAGTAAATCTCATCGTTGGTACGACGAACAACTACGCGCCGATTTCGATGTCGATCAACAAGGCGGCCCGCGGTCTTATCAAGAAGGGGAAGGAAGTGACCGAAGGAACGCTGAACATGATCGAAATGGCGTTTCGCGCGTATGATCCCTGCTTTGGATGTGCGACCCATTCGATACCCGGGCGAAGGCCGTTTATTCTCCGGATTCGCGACAAGGAAGGGAACATACTCGAAGAGATCAACCGATGTTGAGGAGAGACAATAGACAGATGTCGATGGGGTGATTCCGCTCCAACCGTTTGATCCAGAATCCAACGAACAGCTGCCTTCACGGCAGCTGTTCTCATTTTTGCCACTAGTATCGTGGACGTCTCTGAGAAGTACGGAGCACAGTGCGTTGCCGATTGCGTCAGTTGAGAAAGAACAGTACCATTGTGAAGAGTTGAGAACCAACCGCACCGAATATTTCCTTTCTCCCGCTTAGTGGATCTTATTTGAGTGCGATTCAGCGCAGAGGTATGTGATGGTTTTGACCGTTCGGTCACAGTCATGAAGAGGACGCTGATGCCCAAATCCCAAATCGAATCCCGCATATGCAGCTCGTGCCAGGCCAAGGCAATCGGCGATCCCGAGTTTTGCCCCCACTGCGGAAACTCCTTCGCCGATGGTCTGCGATGCGTCAAACACAAGAGCAGTGATGCAATCGGAGTCTGCGTGGTTTGTTGTCTCCCGTACTGTTCGCGTTGCGCCTCCCGGGTCAACAAGCGATATCTCTGTCACAAGCATGAAGGCTATGAGATCTACGAAGGGATGGCCAGGGTGTATGGTATCAGCGACGAAGCAGCCGCAAGATACGTAACAGATTGTCTCGTAAAAAAGGGGCTGCATCCGTTCCTCTACTCACGGAAAGCAAGCCCGATCTCGATCGGTGGATCAGATTACACACTGTTCGAAGCTTCCGGGGAATTCGATGGCCATATCATCAATGAGATAAAAGTCATGGTCCCCTGCGGTGAGGTTCTTGCAGCCGAAGAGTTACTACAGAAGCTCGACACGAAAGTCGGAAAACGACCCGTTACGAAGAAAGGGGAGTAGCATCCATGAAACCGACACAGGTTGAGATCTATGATTTCCTTTCGCAGCGATCGCTCGCTGTCGTAGGAGTATCCAGAAACACGAAGAAGTTCGGTAACGCGATCTATAGGACATTGAAGCAGCAAGGGTTCAAAGTGTATCCCATTCATCGTGAAGCTGACTCGATTGAGGGTGACCGTTGCTATCCCGGTTTCATGGCCCTCCCCGAGAAGGTGGGCGGAGTGGTGCTCTGTGTTCCACCGGCGGAGACTGAAAAGATCCTCCAGGACGTCCTGGAGGCGGGCATCGGTCACGTCTGGATGCAACGAGGAGCTGAATCGTACGCGGCGATTCGGTTCTGCGAAAAGAACGGCATCACTGCCGTCCATGGTCAGTGTATCCTGATGTTTGCCGAGCCTGTAAAATCATTTCATAAATTCCACCGATGGGTGACGAAGCTTATCGGCCGGTACCCGGCAGGAAGCGTCCTACAGAGTCACTCATCCCGCCAATGAATATCAGAATTAAGGAAGTCCCGGTATCGTGAAAAAGATTGACTTGAAAAAAGAGCTCAAAGAACTCTACGCTCCGTCGCCGAAGGAGGTGGAGGTAGTGCGGATTCCAAAGTTCCAATACCTTATGATCGATGGTTCGGGGGATCCCAACACCTCGCGTGAGTTTCAGGAGGCGGTGCAGGCTTTGTACGCCGCGGCGTACACACTGAAGTTCAAGGTGAAGAAAGAAAAGGAAGTCGACTATCCGGTCATGGCCCTCGAAGGACTGTGGTGGGCCGACGACATAGGCGCATTCATGACAGCCAACAAGGACAGCTGGAAGTGGACGCTGATGATCCTGCAGCCAAAAGTCGTCACCAAGTCACTCTTCTCTAAATGCATCAAGACAGCAATGGAAAAGAAGGGATTGGCAGCGTTGCAGAGAATCCGCCTCGAGGGTCTGGAGGAGGGCCTTAGCGTTCAGATCATGCACATTGGAACCTATGCGCAAGAGGGACCGACCATACAAAGACTTCATTCCTTCGCAAAGGATCGGGGTCTCGAGTTAAGCGGCAAGCATCATGAGATCTATCTAAGTGATCCAAGAAAAGCGAAGCCGGAGAAAATGAAAACGATTGTCCGGCAGCCCGTTCAAAGGGTCAAGAACTGAAACAGAGAGCATTGACTCGCAAACAGAATGCAACCATTCTTGAATGGTGGTGAAATCGTCGTCCTCGTGGTCGGGACAATCGGTTTGTTGATCTTCACGTGGCGGTTCTCTGTGAAGGCAGGACGGTTTCATGGGTTCTATCGATTCTTCGCCTTTGAAAGTATTTTGATGCTTTGTCTGCTGAATTGGCGCGTCTGGTTTGTTGACCCGTTCTCGTGGCATCAGATCGTTTCCTGGATTCTGCTGTGCGGGTCTGTTGTCCCGGCTGTTGAAGGATTCCGTGTGCTCAAAGTTGTTGGAAAGCCGGATGGTCAGTTTGAGAACACTACCCGACTTGTGAAAGTTGGTATATTCAAATACATACGTCACCCGCTTTACGCTTCACTGATGATACTCGGACTTGGCGTCTTCTTCAAGCAGCTCTCGTGGGTTGGTGGTGTGTGTGCGGTGATCGACGTGGCCGCAATTATAGGCACGGCTCGACGGGAGGAGAAAGAAATGGTGGAGAGATTTGGAGAGGAGTATGAAGCGTACTTGGAAGAAACGAAGATGTTTATTCCGCATATCCTGTAACATGACTTAATGGAGGGACAAATGAAGCAAGTTCTAATATTCGCGTGTATAATCGTCATTGTGGGTTCAGCGATGCTCAACGCACAGGCTGTCCGACGTGACCGTGCTGTGTTTGTGGAGCCGAAGAACGAGTTTATGGATTCGATCAAGAAAGAAGCAGCCCGATTTGTGGCGACGCCACAATCGACAAAGAGACAATTGCTTCTCGATTTCAACGGCCTCTATCGACCGTCAACAGTGAATGACTTCACGAAAGTGTGGCACTCGAAGCCGATATCTCAGGCGTTGTCCGGCATGTGCTGGTGTTTTTCGACTACCTCGTATTTCGAGTCTGAGATCTATCGCCTGACGAAACGCGAGATAAAGCTCTCAGAGCTCTATACGGTATACTGGGAGTACGTTGAAAAGGCGCGAAGGTTTGTACGTGAACGGGGCAACTCGGCGTTTGGCGAAGGCTCGGAAGCGAATGCGGTGTTCAGAATCTGGAAGACCTACGGCATCGTCCCTGGAGAGTCGTACACTGGCATGAAGCCGGGACAGAAGTTTCACGATCATACCAAGCTTTTTGAAGAGATGAACGCCTACCTCCAATCCTTCAAGGCGAGCAATGCCTGGAACGAAGAAGAGGCAACGAACACAATCAAGGTAATACTCAACCACTATATCGGCGAACCTCCGAAAACAGTGGTGGTCGACGGAAAGTCGCTGACGCCCAGGGAGTACCTGGATCAGGTTGTACGATTGAATCTCGATGACTATGTCGAAATCATGTCGCTGATGGAAAAACCGTACTACCAGTGGGTCGAATATGAAGTGCCTGACAACTGGTGGCACAGCAAAGAGTACTTTAATGTTCCACTGAACGAATTCATGGCTGCCATCAAGAAATCCATTCGAGCAGGGTATTCCGTCTGCATCGGTGGAGATGTGTCAGAGCCGGGATATGAGGGGCATGCAGGTGTCGCTATTGTGCCGACGTTCGATATACCCTCCGAGTACATCGATGAGAGTGCCCGGCAATTCCGGTTTACGAACGGGACCACGGGCGATGATCACGGGATCCATCTTGTAGGGTACCTTGAGAAGGAGGGGAAGGATTGGTACCTCATCAAGGACTCCGGTGCCGGTTCGAGGAATAATTCCCATCCTGGGTACTATTTCTACTCCGAAGACTATGTGAAACTGAAGATGCTTGGAATGACAGTGCACAAGGACGTCGTGAAAGAGCTTCTAAAAAAGGAAGTCCATTGATGAAGTGTTGATCAACCCTTCACCATCCTACTCGGCCCAGCCTTTGAAGCTGGGCCGAGTTTTTTTTGGCGATCCCACCCGGATTCGGGTGCACAAATCCCTTCCCAGATACCGTCTTATTTAGCACTTATGAGAACGAACGGCGTCATTGTGTCATCGCTAGGAACGTCACGCCTGCAGAAATTATGTACACCGCACTATTGTTGAGTACTTATGCGACATTGCCAATGGCACGAGAATTGAGCAAATTTCGAAGCCACAGCGTTGTCGAATTTGAGAAAACCAACCATTTTTTAGCAAGCGATCCAGAGAGTCGGCCATCCCGGCCTTCTGGAAAGGCAGTACCCCGAGTGGCAGAGATCTTTGCCGTATTCGATCCGAAGAAGACAATTCGCACATCATAAAAAAGAAGTTCGACTGATTTGGGAACCGGACAATCACCAAAACGCACAGGAGGAATCATATCATGCCTGACAATCTTCTGATCAAAGACAATCGCACCGGCAAAGAACTTACGGTGCCAATCACGAACGACACCATCAAAGCGATCGACCTTCGCCAGATCAAGGTGAAGGATGACGACTTTGGAATGATGACCTACGATCCTGCATTCATGAACACGGCATCATGCCACAGCAAGATCACCTTTATCGATGGAGAGAAAGGAATCCTGCGTTACCGCGGGTACCCGATCGAACAACTTGCCGGAAAGTGCTCGTACCTGGAAGTCGCGTATCTCCTCCTCAACGGAGAGCTTCCGACCAAAACACAGCTCGCGACCTGGACATACGACGTCACTCACCACACAATGATTCACGAGAACATCAAGAAGTTCATGGAGGGATTCAATTACGACGCACATCCAATGGGGATGCTCGTGAGCACGATCGCAGCAATGTCCACGTTTTACCCGGATTCAAAGAACATCTTTGATGCAGAATCGCGCAAACTCCAGATCCTCAGACTCATTGGCAAGATGCCCACGATTGCGGCGTTCGCATACCGGCATCACTTGGGTCAGCCATACGTGTACCCCGACAATGACCTCAGCTATCCCGGAAATTTCCTGGGCATGCTCTTCAAGATGACCGAGCCGAAATACAAAGTCAACCCAGTCCTCGAGCGGGCCCTCGACATCCTCTTTATCCTGCATGCAGACCACGAACAAAATTGCAGTGCCAACGTGATGCGCAGTATCGGCAGTTCACAGGCGGATCCTTTTGTTTCGACAGCCGGTGCGGCGGCGGCTTTGTATGGACCATTGCACGGTGGTGCGAACGAACAGGTGCTTCGAATGCTTCGTGAAATTGGCTCCAAGGAAAAAGTGCCAGAGTTCGTCAAGAAGGTGCAGTCGGGCGAAGGTGGACGTTTGATGGGATTCGGGCATCGGATCTACAAGAACTATGATCCACGCGCCAAAATTATCAAGGAGGCGGCCGACCAGGTGTTCGAGGTGACAGGCCGCAATCCGCTGCTGGAAATCGCGATCGAATTAGAACGCATCGCGCTGCAGGATGACTACTTCGTAAAACGGAAGCTGTATCCAAACGTGGATTTCTATTCGGGGATTATCTACGAGGCTCTCGGATTCCCGTCTGAGGCGTTCACAGTCCTGTTTGCGATTCCGCGAACCTCTGGCTGGCTTGCGCAATGGCAGGAACTGTTGCTGGATCCCGACCAGAAGATTGCTCGTCCGCGCCAGGTATACCTCGGGTACGGCGAACGCAATTACGTTCCGATCGAGAAACGGGGCTAAGAAGCATCTGCTCTCAAATGCCGTCGCAGTGTTGTCTGATGGGCCCATTTGATCGGTGGATTGATAAGATGACCGCTATCTCAAGCTCATAGTCTTCTGTGAGAGGTAGCGGTCATTTCTTTTTGTACTTTATGCAACCTACACTCGCCCCCCCTTGGATTCTCTCTGATCTCCCCGCCACGAAGCTTGCTACTGGCAAGGAAGCGAAACTTTGAGAACAGCGTGCATTCCGGCGCTTCGCAACGTTGCGAAGGTCGTGGCTGCTGATTTCCTGTAGTTGCGAAACTCAACAAGGATTAGATTCAAAATTATTCAACATTCGCAGATGTCACAAATGGCACTGAAATTGAGGAAGGGTTGCTTGCTAGGGGGCATCTATCCCTCGCCCTAAGTCCACCAATCTCTCGGTTGGCTGGAGCCTCTTAGTTGAACCTCCAAGAATGGCTGAGATGCACCAATACTAGTTATCGCGGGCTCGTCCTTCCCTTGGTCAGAGCCCGAACTAACATCAGGCAGAAGTTTCTTTCTCTGACGTGATAACCAGAAAACACTGATCGGAAACGATTCAAGGTTGCTCGCTCAACACAAAAGCAAAGAGAACCTGGCAACGACGATCTCAGTCACCGAATTCCCAATCTACGACAGATCTTAGCAATTCAAACCCGGACGCGGAGTCATTTCCGGACTGCGCGCCGTTTGTTTTTTCAATTTCCTCAAGGAGGTAACAATGGGCGATAAACCTCTCTCCATTTGGGAACAGGCGCAGCTACAAGGATATTCTCGCCGAGAATTCCTTCGTTTTGCCGGATGGCTGGCCGCAATGGCTGGAATTGAAGTAAGCGGCCTGGGCCAGGTAGTGAAAGCGATGGACACCAAGTCCAGGCTGCCGGTTGTCTGGTTCCACTTCCAGGAGTGCACCTGCTGCAGTGAGTCGTTCATCCGTTCATCCCATCCGATTGTTTCGGATATCGTGCTTGACAAGATCTCGCTCGATTACACTGAGACGCTCCAGGCTGCAGCGGGGCATCAGGCCGAGGAAGCTCTCCACAACACGATGAAGAAGTACAAAGGCGAATACTTGATGCTGGTCGAGGGATCGGTTCCCATGGAAAACGACGGAGTTTATTGCTGCATCGGTGGGAGGACGGCACTCGATATCGTCAAAGAGGCGGCAGAGGGGGCGAAGGCAATCGTAGCCTGGGGGAGCTGTGCCTCCAACGGTTGCATCCAGGCATCCAAACCGAATCCGACCGGCGCAACGCCGATCCACAAAATCATCTCGGGCAAGCCCATCATCAATGTTCCAGGCTGTCCTCCGATCGCAGAGGTGATGGCAGGGACGATCGTCCATTTGCTTGCTTTTGACAGGATACCGCAGCTTGATGGGTTAGGGAGGCCTAAGGCGTTCTATTCACGGCGTGTCCATGATACATGCTACCGCCGCCCGAATTACGACGCCGGGCTCTTTGTTGATTCGTTCGACGATGAGAATGCGAAGAGGGGTTATTGCCTCTACAAGATGGGGTGCAGAGGTCCTGTGACATACAATTCGTGCGGCGTCATCCGATGGAACAACGGCGTCAGTTATCCGATTCAATCGGGGCACGGCTGCATAGGCTGCAGTGAAGCGAATTTCTGGGACAACGGACCGTTCTATCAGCATCTCGCGTCGTTCCCGGGGTTCGGGATCGAGACAACTGCAGACACGGTCGGTGTTGCGCTCGGTGTCGGAACCGCAGTCGGTATCGCGGCTCACGCAGTCTCCACCAACATCCGGAAGCGCAAATTGATCAACGAAGGAATCGCCGGCAGCGAGCAACCGACTGAGAAGAAAGGGGGTGCCTAATGGCAAAGCGCATTGTGGTAGATCCCATTACCCGAATCGAAGGGCACCTTCGTATTGAGGCAGAGGTACGTGACGGGAAAATCGTCGATGCCTATAGTTCAGGAACCATGGTCCGCGGTTTCGAGATCATTCTCAAAGGCCGTGACCCGCGTGACGCGTGGGCCTTTGCAGAACGAGCGTGCGGCGTCTGCACAACAGTGCACGCACTTGCGTCGGTACGTACCGTGGAAGATGCTTTGCAGATCACTGTTCCGCCGAACGCAGAGCTCATTCGCAACCTGATGTTCTGTGCGCAATACATGCAGGACCACGTCGTTCATTTCTATCATCTCCATGCCCTCGATTGGGTGGATGTCGTCAGCGCTCTCAAGGCCGATCCAAAGAAGACCTCGGATATTGCCCAGAGCATCTCAAGCTGGCCCAAGAGCTCCCCGAAGTACTTCGCGGACGTCCAGAAGCGGTTGACCGCGTTCGTGAATAGCGGTCAGTTGGGTATTTTCGCGAATGGATACTGGGGGCATGCTGCATACAAACTCCCGGCAGAGGTTAACCTGCTTGGAACAGCCCACTACCTTGAGGCACTCGAGTGGCAGAAGGAAGTTGTGAAGGTCCACACCATTTTCGGTGGGAAGAATCCGCATCCGAACTACCTCGTTGGCGGGGCTGCCTGCGCCATCAACCCCGATGATGCGAACGCGATAAACGCTGAGCGCCTTGCGTATGTTGGGACACTGTTAGACGACGCCAGGGAGTTTATCGAGAAGGTCTACATTCCCGATCTGCTTGCCGTTGCCAGCTTCTACAAGGACTGGGGAGCTGTGGGGGGTGGATTGTCAAACTACCTGGCTTACGGCGACTTGCCGACGAACGGCTACGGTGATCCGTCGAAATTCAAGTTCCCGCGTGGTGCAATTCTCAACCGCGATCTGAGTAAGGTGCTTGAGGTTGATGGGAAGAATGCGGAGCAGATCGAGGAATATATCAACCATTCATGGTATGAATACAGCGACGGCGATACCAAAGGAAAGCATCCCTGGGTTGGCGAGACGAAGCTGAAATACAGCGGTCCGAAACCGCCTTATGACTTCCTCAACGTGGAGCAGAAATACAGCTGGTTGAAGACGCCGCGATGGAAAGGGAATGCGATGGAAGTCGGGCCGCTGGCGCGACTCCTCGTCGCGTACGCCTCTGGAAACGCCGAGGTGAAGGAGCTCGTCAATGGCACCTTAAAAAAGCTCGACGTCCCGGTTGCAGCGCTTTTCTCGACGCTTGGACGCACGGCTGCGCGAGGTCTTGAGACCGTACTCGTTTCGAACTGGTCGAAGGAGTTTTACAGCCAACTCCTCGCGAACATCAAGAACGGTGATACGAGAGTATTCAACGGTGCGAAGTGGGATCCGGAGACCTGGCCGAAGGAGGCAAAAGGGGTCGGGTTGACCGAGGCGCCCCGGGGAGCTCTTGCACACTGGATCGTCATCAAAGACAAGAAGATCGACAACTATCAACTCGTGGTACCCAGCACATGGAATGCATCGCCCCGGGATGGTAAAGGCCAGATGTCGGCGTATGAAGCCGCTCTGATCGGGACGCCCGTGAAGAATCCGGATCAGCCGCTCGAGCTGCTGCGGACGATCCACTCCTTTGATCCGTGCATCGCGTGTGCTGTGCATCTCTACGACGAACGCGGCGACTACGTCCATCATATTAACACTTACTAGGAGGGCCGTATGGAAAGTATCTCTATCGGACGTGTCTACGTCTGGCAGCTTCCAGTCCGGCTCTATCACTGGGTGAACGCTCTTTGTGTGGTGGCTCTGTCCGTGACGGGCTATCTCATAGGGACTCCTCTGGCTGTTGCAAGCGCTTCTGAAGCGTCGTACAGCTATTGGTTCGGGATTGTACGGTTCATCCACTTTATCGCCGGGTTCCTCTTTTTCTTTAACTTCGTCTTCCGCATCTACTGGGGATTTGTAGGGAACCAGTTCGCCCGATGGGACAACTTCATCCTCCACACGAAGGAGCAATTCAAGGAACTGGTCGATGTGCTTCGGGTGGATATTCTCCAGCTGCGGGTAAAACCGCTTCAGTCAATCGGACATAATACGCTTGCCGGCTTCACGTACTTTCTCTCATTCCTTGCTTTTCTGTTTCAGTGCATTACGGGATTTGGACTGTACGCCGCTATGAGCGATGCCTGGTTGCCGCGACTCTTCAGCTGGATAGTGCCGATGATGGGAGGCGATTTTGCCGTACGCCAATGGCATCATATGTTCATGTGGTTCTTCATCCTGTTTTCGATCGTCCACGTGTACCTCGTTTTCTACCACGACTACGTCGAAGGCCGGGGAGTGACGTCTTCGATGGTCGGAGGGTGGAAATTCGTCGAAAGAGGGGACGGAACGAGAACGAAGTAGAAACAAAAGCATATAACGAAAGGCAATCCTCCGCACCGGGGATTGCCTTTTTGTTTCCTCAATCTGGAGCCTCAGAGCGGATCTTCGTTGCGTTGCTTGCCGTCTGGGCTGGCTTTTTGTCGTCGAAAACCATATCATCACTTGAGAAACGTCTCGGACTACAATGACATCGGAGAAGCGGACACTCGTGCTGGGCATCGGAAACCTCCTCATGGGAGACGAAGGAGTGGGTGTGCACGCGATTCGTGAAATGGAAAAAACAACGGTACCCGAGCACGTCTCCTTGTTGGATGGAGGGACTGGAGGATTCCATTTGTTGTCGCTGTTTCAGGAGTACGATCCCATTATCGTCATTGATGCAACAATGGATCAGAAACCTGAGGGGGACGTTCAGCTCAGGCGTCCGCGCTTCGCCAGCGAGTTTCCAAGAACCCTCAGTGCGCATGATATTGGCCTGCGGGACCTCCTCGAGTCCGCGACGCTACTCGGACCGCTTCCCCGGCTCTTTCTGGTCACTGTCTCGATCAAAGACCTTCAAACCATGTCAACCGAGCTCTCACCGAAAATTCGTAGTTCACTCCCAGCTGTTGTAGAGACAGTGAAAAACATTCTCAGTACCGAGAATTGACCCTCTGAAATCGTTGTTTTTGCTCAAATTCGCTGTTGGCACCGTTGTTGCCACTGTTCGACTGGTTGTCCACTGCCATCACTTGAAGGTCTGGAAACGTGCACGAGTTGTCGTTCGCAGAGAGTATTGCTGATATCATCCGTCAGAGCGTTCCGGAAGACGAACTGGAGGATGTCCGGATTGTGCGGTTGAAGATCGGGACTCTCTCCGGTGTGGTCGCAGATTCGCTGGACTTTTGTTTCACAGCCATCTCCGCCCAGACGCCGCTGGCGCAAGCCCGGCTGGAAATCGAGCAGATCCCGTTTACGGTCTTGTGCAACTCATGCCGGAAAACGTTTGTTAATGACATCGGGTACGTCGTCTGTCCTGACTGCGGCGGTGTTGAAACCACGGTCGTATCGGGAAGAGAGCTCCAGGTTACAGAAATCGAACTCGACACGGAAGAAGAAAAGACATCATGAGCATCATTACAGTTGAACGGAAAGTGTTGGAGAAGAATGATGAGATCGCGCGACGCAATCGTGACCTCTTCTCATCGAAAGGGATTTTCGTCATCAACCTGGTGAGTTCCCCGGGATCAGGAAAGACGAGCATACTGGAACGAACGCTGGAATACTTCAACCAGCGACTTCAGGTGGCAGTCATTGAGGGGGATGTGCAGACGGATTTCGACGCCCAGCGTATCGCACGCTACAACACGCCGGTTGTTCAGATCGTCACCAATGGCGGATGTCATCTTGAAGCAAAGCTCATTGAAGATGCCCTGGGGAATCTCGATCTGAGCGGGGTGAAGCTTCTTATCATCGAAAACGTTGGCAACCTCGTGTGCCCTTCCAACTACGATCTTGGAGAAGCTCTGAAAGTTGTAGTCGCAAGCACGACGGAAGGGGATGACAAGCCGCTGAAATATCCCGCGATGTTCCAGCATGCTTCTGCATTGATCATCAATAAAATTGATTTGTTGCCATATCTCAACTGTGACCTCAACGCCCTGAAGAAAAACGCCCTGAGCATCAACCCGGCGCTGAAGGTGTTTGAAACATCGTGCACCACAAAATTGGGAATCCCTGAGTGGTGTTCGTGGCTCGAGAGTAACGTGCGATCGTAAGGGAGTCTCTACGACGAAGATGAATGGGCAGAGCGATTCGAATCTCAGACTGAAGGCCATCATCCGCGGCGCTGTCCAGGGTGTAGGCTTTCGTCCTTTCGTTTATCGCCTGGCTGCCGAGATGCATCTTCCCGGTTGGGTCTCAAACACGGCGCAGGGTGTCTTCATCGAAGTCGAAGGTGGAAAGACCGCGCTCGATCAATTCATTCTTCGTCTTCAAAGTGAGAAGCCACCACGATCGTTCATCCAGAGCTTCGAATTCTCATTCCTCGATCCGATCGGATTCACAACGTTTGAAATACGGGAGAGCGAAGGCAAGGGGCCGAAGACAGCTCTTGTCCTTCCCGACATAGCGACGTGTCCTGACTGTCTTGCCGATATCCTCGATCCAGAGAATCGGCGATATCTCTATCCGTTCACAAACTGTACGAACTGCGGGCCCCGGTTTTCCATCATCGAAGCGTTGCCGTACGATCGACCAAACACATCCATGAAGCTTTTTCCGATGTGTCCGGAGTGTCAGAAGGAGTATGATGATCCGGCGGACAGGAGATTTCATGCCCAGCCGACCGCTTGTCCTGCATGCGGTCCGCAGCTTGAACTCTGGGATCATGCGGGCAACACGCTCGGCCGTCATCACAACGCACTCCTGGCAGCGGAAAAGGCAATCCGTGACGGTGCCATCGTCGCATTGAAAGGGCTTGGCGGCTTTCATCTGATGGTGGATGCGCGCAGCGAGGAAGCCGTGCAGCGTTTGAGGGAACGAAAGCATCGCGAAGAGAAGCCGTTTGCGCTGATGTTCCCGACGGTCGAGATGGTGGAAGATGAATGTGTGGTTTCGGAGTTTGAAAAACGACTTCTGCTGTCGCCTGAAGCGCCGATCGTATTGCTTCAAAGGAAGGACAATAGTGAGCTGTACGGGAAACAAGTGTCGAACCTTGGGTTGGCCAAATCCCTGGCTCCGAAGAATCCGTATTTGGGAATCATGCTTCCGTATACTCCGTTGCATCACCTTCTGATGAAGGAACTGAACCATCCGGTCGTTGCAACGAGCGGAAATCTGTCAGATGAACCGATCTGCATCGACGAGCGAGATGCACTGAGACGGCTCAATGGGATCGCCGATGTGTTTCTCGTGCACAACAGGCCAATTGTTAGGCACATCGATGATTCGATTGTCCGTGTTCTCCTTGGACGCGAGCTTGTGATGCGGCGGGCAAGAGGATATGCCCCACTGCCAATACAGTTGTCGGATACGTCCGGGCCATCGATTCAGGCTGTGGGAGCACACCTCAAGAACACGGTGGCAATTGCCGTGGAGGGAAACGCCTTCATAAGCCAGCATATCGGAGATCTCGAAACGCATCAATCGCTCGAAGCATTCAGGAAAGTGCTTGCCGATCTCCGCCAACTGTTTGGCGTTGAGCCCTCAGTGACGGCATGTGACATGCATCCTGACTACTTTTCATCAAAGGAAGCACGAAGAACCGATTCAGATGTTGTTGAGGTCCAGCACCATCATGCGCACGTGTTATCCTGCATGGCAGAGAATCAGATCGACGGTGAGGTACTTGGGGTTTCATGGGACGGCACAGGATACGGAACCGACAGAACAGTGTGGGGAGGTGAATTCCTTGTCGCCAGAAGTTCGGGATTTGAGCGGTTCGCAGCGTTTAAGACATTTCGGCTCGCTGGCGGGGAGAAAGCAATTAAGGAACCTCGAAGGACGGCTGCCGGGCTCTTGTTTGAGGCGATTGGGGAAGAGGTGTTCCGTCAACGAGAGCTGGCTCCGATGTCCGCATTTTCGGTGGCAGAATTGAGTGTTGTACTCCAGATGTTGAAAAACGGAGTGAACGCGCCCCTGACGTCTAGTGTTGGAAGGTTGTTTGACGGAGTGGCGTCCATAATGGGTCTCCGTCATCGTAACAGTTTTGAGGGACAAACGGCCATGGAGCTTGAGTTTGCCCTGGTCGGGGAGACCTCGGAGCAAACGTACCGGTGTTCCATCGAAAAGAATCATGAAACGGGAGATGTGTCCGTGCGCCCGTCCTATGTGGTTGACTGGACGAAGATGATCAACGATGTTTGGACTGATTCCCGCAGATGTGTGCCGGCATCCATGATCTCAAAGAAATTTCATAATGCGCTGGTGGAGTCTATCATTGAGATTGCGAAGCTGGCCGGCCTCAATCGTGTTGTTCTGAGCGGCGGGTGTTTCCAGAACAGGTATCTCACAGAGAAAGCCGTTACGAGGTTGCGCGCATCAGGGTTCCGGCCATATTGGCATCAACGTGTTCCATCGAATGACGGCGGTATCTCTCTTGGACAGATAGTCGCTGCCCGTCAGGTGAGTATGAGTCAAGATCGTGGACACAACGAACTCATTGAGGAGGGGATACGATGAACCTTCTATCCGGTCAAATCGAAGAGATCTATGTGCATGAAGGGATGGCGATGGGGAAGGTCAATGTGCGCGGAGCCCTTCTCAAGGTCTCGCTCACATTCCTGATGGACGCAAAGATCGGTGACACCATCCTGATTGAGTCAGGCGTGGCAATCTCAAAAACGGAACTGGAACAGGTAAAAGAAATCTGACGGAGGGTGTATGTGCCTGGCAATACCCGGCAAAGTTCTCAGCATCGACACAAATGTACAACCTACGATGGGAATCGTGAGCTTCGGAGGAATCGAGAAACGGGTGTGCCTTGAATGGACGCCGGAAGTCTCGCTCGGCGATTACGTGATTGTTCACGTGGGCTTTGCCATCAGTAAGATGGATGAAGAGGAGGCGCTCGAGACACTCAAGCTGATCCAGGAAATCGATGGGAGTCTGGATGAGCTGAAATCGCCTGAGGATCAAAAGTAAACACTCTCATCACAAATCTGTAAGGCTGTAATCATCAGGATACAGGTTTCCGTCCTGCTGATTCCCACCACTTCGTCGGTTGTCAGCCAACCCACCGCTTTTCCCTCCTGACTCGGCCAACCCGAGCTTGCTGACCACATCACTATTGGTGGACAGATTGCCAGTGGAAGGTGCCGTCAGTGCACAGAATCTGCCCAGACTCGATCCGTCTCAATGCTGAACTCTGTTTATGATGGATTGCTCTCCTTCGTGTTCCTATCATAAAACGCTTTTGTCCGTCGTTTGAGAACAAACCGCTCAGGTTGACAATGACTCGTTGATGTCATATTTTGCATCAGTCGGCAACTCTTGACGGTGCATTCAATGAGGAAGTTCAGGAGAAGACTCGGCGGTTGAGACCACTCGAGAGGTCACAAGGCAGTCCATGCGCTACATCGACGAATACCGGGATCAGGCTGTAGCCCACAACTACGCGAAGCTGATTCGCCAGGTCACCACCAAGAAGTGGACGATCATGGAAATCTGCGGCGGGCAGACGCATACCATCGTGAAATATGGTATTGAAGAGCTTCTCCCCAGCGAATTGACCCTCGTGCACGGTCCCGGATGTCCCGTTTGCGTCACTCCGCTTGAAATCATAGACAAAGCCATCGCGATCGCCTCGCGACCGGGAGTTATCTTCGCGTCGTTTGGCGATATGCTGAGGGTTCCCGGCTCTAAAAAGGATCTGCTAAGCGTGAAGGCGGAAGGGGGAGATGTGCGTATCGTGTACTCTCCTCTCGATGCCGTCAAAATAGCCCAGGAGAACCC